>ERZ780195.114-NODE-114-length-78690-cov-18.794188_pt1 | contig 78690 bp, 71 predicted proteins | sample MGYA00511017_ERZ780195 | MGnify/ENA primary metagenome ERZ780195 (study PRJEB29588, sample SAMEA2159974) | human gut metagenome | biome: human gut; feature: human-associated habitat; material: faeces | place: Denmark | collected 2008/2010 ...
TTGCATGTGTTAAGCACGCCGCCAGCGTTCGTCCTGAGCCAGGATCAAACTCTTATGTTCAATCCTTCTCTCATCTCAGACCAGCTCCGGAATCAGCTCGCCAAAGCCAATCCCTTCCCCAGCCCTCCATGAGCGTTTCACTCTCTCAGAATCTGACTGTTTCTTGTACAATGATTTCTCTCTGTATCGTTTTCAAGGATCGCCGCTGTCGTTTCTCGCGACAACATGATGGATTATAGCAGGAACCACCGTTCTTGTCAACCCCATTTTGACAAGTTTTCCGTTTCCTAACCAAAGTCCGGAATTTCTGCGGATTTTGACGATATTTCCCGAATGTTACAATTTCTTTCTTGCGAAATCGTCCGTGCTTTTTCCTATATATATGCCACAATCGCCGCATGTCGCTCCACGCATTTCATCAATTCTTTACATAGAAAAGTGTTGACAAACGCTTCTTCCGCGACTATAATTTATGCCAACAACCGACAAGAAAACCTTCGAGTAAGAGGAGTAACACGATTCCAACGCTTTCAGAGAGTCGCCGGAGCTGGAAAGGCGGCAGCGCGAATCTTGTGAATGGACTTACGAGGGCGGACGAAAGCGCAAGCAAGTAGCAACCGACGGAATTCCGCATCCGTTATCAAGGCGGCCCGCATTCAGATGTGCGGAGATGAGTGGATGTTTTTACATCAATTTAGGTGGCACCGCAGGAAAAATCCTGTCCTGAATCCAAGCGATTGGTTTCAGGACAGTTTTTTTAATTCCAAAGGAGGTCGAATTCAAATGAAAACGCTTGATTTCCGATGGCGGCCCGAAGCGAAGCTGAATGGTCAACGAAACAATCTCTACTTATATAAATAGAAAGGAAGTACTCCCCATGAAAAAGATGATCGCCGTTTTCGTCGCGCTGTTTGTTCTCGTCTGCTCCTTCTCCGCTCTCGCTGAAAACATTCCCGTCATCGGCATCAGCCAGTATGGCGAGCATCCCTCCCTGGACAACTGCCGCGAAGGCTTCCTGATGGGTCTTGCGGACGCAGGCCTGACCGAGGGCGTGGATTTCACCGTGGATTATCAGAACGCCGGCTTTGACAACTCCATCGCGACGCAGATCGCCCAGAGCTTCTCGGCCAACAACGTCGCCCTGATGTGCGCCATCGCCACTCCCTCCGCCACGGCCTGCTACGCCGCCGCCGAGGACAAGGATATCCCCGTGGTATTCACCGCCATCACCGACCCCGTCGAGGCCAAGCTGGACAGCGGCAACATCACCGGCACCAGCGACAAGCTCCCCGTTGAGGCGCAGCTGGATCTGATCCGCGCGCTGCAGCCCGAAGCCAAGACCATCGGCATCGTCTACACCGTCAGCGAGCCCAACTCCGTTTCCGCCATCGCTGAATACGAGGCCAAGTGCGGCGACTACGGCTTTGAAGTCAAGCCCATCGGCGTGACTGCCCAGAGCGAGGTCACTCAGGCCATCGACACGCTGCTCGGCGAGCAGGTGGACTGCTTCTCCAACCTGACCGACAACAACGTCGTGGGCGTGCTGTCCTCCATCCTGGAAAAGACCGACGAGGCGGGCATCCCGGTATACGGCAGCGAGGTTGAGCAGGTCAAGATGGGCTGCGTCGCCGCCGCGGGCATCGACTACATCGCGCTGGGCCGTCAGACCGGCGAAATGGCCGCCAGGATCCTGAAGGGCGAAGCCACTGCCTCCGAGATGGACTATGAGACCATCACCGAATACGGCATCTACATCAACTCCGACGCGCTGGCCGCGATGGGCATCACGGTTCCGCAGGAAATCGCCGACCGCGCCATCGAATCCACCGCTGAATAAGAGGAAGCATTTATGAGCACTTTGATTGATCTGCTGATCGGAACGCTGACGCAGGGCCTGATCTATGCGCAGCTCGCCTTCGGCCTGTACATTACCTACAAGCTGCTGGACTTCCCGGATCTGACCGTGGACGGCAGCTTCCCGCTGGGCGCGGCCATCACGGCCGTGGCCATGGCGGGCGGCTGCAACCCCTACCTCGCGCTGCTGGTCGCCGCGGCGACGGGCGCGCTGGCCGGGCTCATCACCGGTTGGATTCACGTCCGGCTGAAGGTGCGCGACCTGCTGGCCGGCATCATCACGATGACGGCGCTGTTCTCCATCAATCTGCAGATCGCCGGCTCCAACCTGCCCATCGAGCGCAGCACCGACACCATCTTCAACGCCGCGCCGACGATGGCGCTGTTCGGAAGCCTGACGCTGATGCAGCGCAAGCTGGTGGTGTCGCTGATTCTGGCGGTGATCGTCAAAGTGCTTCTCGATCTCTACTTCAAAACGCGCAGCGGCCTGCTGCTGCGCGCCGCGGGCGACAATTCCGGCGTTGTCACCGCCATCGCCAAGGACGTGGGCCGGGTGAAAATCCTCGGTCTCGTGCTGGCGAACGCGCTGGTGGCTCTGTCCGGCAGCATCGTCGCCCAGGAGCAGCGCGCCTTCTCCAGCACGATGGGCACCGGCCAGATGGTCTTCGGCCTCGCGGCGGTCATCATCGGCACCACGCTGTTCAAGCGCCTGTCCTTCGTCAAGGGAACCACCGCCGCCATTGTGGGCAGCATTCTCTACAAGGCGTGCATCCAGCTGGCCATCAGCCTCGGCCTGCCGGCCAATCTGCTGAAGCTGGTCACGGCGGCGCTTTTCCTGGTCATTCTGGCGCTGGGAAATCTGCAGAAGGGCAAGGTGAAGCGCCATGCTTGAGCTGAAAAACATCACCAAGGTCTATAACCCCGGGCTGATTACCGAGTCGACGCTGTTCCGCGACTTCAACCTCACCGTGCGCGACGGCCAGTTCGTCGCCATCGTGGGCAGCAACGGCAGCGGCAAGACCTCGCTGCTGAACATCCTCTGCGGAAGCATTCCCGTGGAGGGCGGTCAGGTGCTCATCGACGGCAGAAACGTCAACCGCCTGAGCGAATACCGGCGCTGCCGCAGCATCGGCCGCATCTTCCAGAACCCCGCAGCGGGCACCTGCCCCAATCTGACGCTGCTGGAAAACATGGCGCTGGCCGACGCGAAGGGACAGCCCTTCGGTCTTCAGCGCGCCGTTTCAAAAAAGCGCATCGACTTTTACCGCTCCCAGCTGGCCGGGCTGCATCTGGGACTGGAGGACAAGCTCCACGTCAAGATGGGCGCCTTCTCCGGCGGACAGCGGCAGGCCGCGGCCATGGTCATGGTCACCATGTCGCCGCTGAGCATTCTGATTCTGGACGAGCACACCGCTGCGCTGGATCCCTCCACCGCCGACCGCATCATGGAGCTGACCAATCAGGTGGTGCGCGAAAAGAAGCTCACCGCGCTGATGGTCACCCACAACCTCCGCTACGCCGTGGAATACGGCAACCGCATTCTGATGATGGATCGCGGCCACGTGGTGCTGGACAAGGCCGACGAGGAAAAGGCCGCCACGTCCGTGGACGATCTGCTGACCCTCTTCAACCAGATCAGCATCGAGTGCGGCAACTGAAAAAATACAAACAGACAGGTCGTGAGATAAATGAGCTCCTGTTCCACGCTGAGAATCATTCTGACCGCCATGTTCGCCGCGCTGATCTGCGTCGCGACGATGTTCATCCGCATCCCCACGCCCGGCACCGGCGGCTATGCCAACGCCGGCGACGGACTGATGCTGACCGCCGCGTTCCTGCTGCCCCCGGGCTGCGCCGCCATCGCCGCAGGCGTGGGCTCCATGCTGTCCGACCTGCTGGCCGGCTACATGAGCTACGTTCCCGGCACGCTGGTCATCAAGGGCGCAGCCACGCTCATCGCGGCGCTGATCTGCCGCAGGAGCTTCCGCTTCTCCCGTCTGACCGGCGCAATCCTGTGCGAGCTGTTCATGGTCGCGGGCTACCTGCTCTACGAGAGCCTTCTCCTCTCCTATGGCGTGGGCGCGCTGGCCTCGGTGCCGGCCAATCTGGCTCAGGGAGCGGTGGGCGTCGTCATCGGCATGGCGCTGACCCCGTTCTTCACTCGCTCCCGCGACATCACCGAGCTTCTGAAGAAAATGGAATAAATCTCCGCAAGGGCGGCCGGATAAACTCCGCGCCGCCTTATTTATGAAAGATTTTCCCATTTCTTTACTGTTCATCGCCGCCAATCAGTGGTATAATAGAGCCATTATTATATAGAAAGAAGGGCATTTTCATGGCGCACATTCTCATTAAGAAGCTCTATACGGAAATGCCGTCTGCGAACCTGTCCGACGTCACGGTCAACGGCTGGGTGCGCACGATGCGCGAGTCCAAATCCTTCGCCTTCGTCGAGCTGAACGACGGAAGCTATTTCAGGAACCTTCAGGTGGTTCTGGAGGCGGACAAGCTGCCCAATTATCGCGAGCTGACCAAGCAGATCACTCTGGGCGCGGCCGTGGAATTCACCGGCACGCTGGTGCTCACGCCCGACATGAAGCAGCCCTTCGAGCTGAAGGCCGAGTCCGTCACCGTGGTCGGCGAAAGCCCGGTGGACTATCCCCTGCAGAAGAAGCGCCACACGCTGGAATACCTGCGCACCATTCAGCACCTGCGCCCCCGGGCGAACCTGTTCCAGTGCGCCTTCCGCGTACGCTCCGCCGCCGCGCAGGCCATTCATCGCTTCTTCCACGACAAGGGCTATCTCTACGTCCACACGCCCCTCATCACCGGCAGTGACTGCGAGGGCGCGGGCGAGATGTTCCGCGTGACCACGCTGGATCCCGACGCGCTGCCCATGACCGAGGACGGCAAGGTCGATTTCAGCAAAGATTTCTTCGGAAAGCCCGTCTCCCTCACCGTCTCCGGCCAGCTGAACGCCGAGATCTTCGCTCAGGCCTTCCGCAACGTCTACACCTTCGGCCCGACCTTCCGCGCCGAAGCCTCCTACACCCCCCGCCACGCCGCCGAGTTCTGGATGATCGAGCCGGAAATTGCCTTCGCGACGCTGAAGGAGGACATGGATCTTCAGGAGGAAATGGTCAAGTACATCATCACCGCCGTGCTGGACGAGTGCCCGGAGGAGATGAATTTTCTGAACAGCTTCGTGGACAAGGGCCTGATCGAACGCCTGAAGTTCGTCCGCGACAGTGAGTTCGTCCGCTGCAGCTACACTGAGGCCATCGAAATCCTGACCTCCTGCGGCGAGAAGTTTGAGTATCCCATCTTCTGGGGCAGCGATCTGCAGACCGAGCACGAGCGCTATCTGACCGAGAAGCACTTCGGCAAGCCCGTGTTCGTCACCGACTGGCCCAAGGAAATCAAGGCCTTCTACATGCGCGCCAACGAAGACGGCAGGACCGTCGCCGCAGCCGACCTGCTGGTGCCCGCCGTCGGCGAGCTCTGCGGCGGCTCTCAGCGCGAGGAGCGCTACGATGTGCTCAAGGCTCGCATCGAGGAGCTGGGCATGAACCCCGAGGACTACTGGTGGTATCTCGAGCTGCGCAAGTACGGCACCACGCCCCACTCCGGCTTCGGCATGGGCTTCGAGCGCATGATCATGTATCTGACGGGCATCGCCAACATCCGCGACGTGCTGCCCTTCCCCCGCACCACCGGCAACGCCGACTTCTGATTCACTTTTTCTGCGCGCTTTTCGCCCATTTTTTCGGCGGAAGGCGCGTTTTTTTGCAGGCCTTTGCCCAATATATAGAAAACTCCCACAGAGGTTAATTCTGCATATCCGCCTTGACAGTCCATGCAAAATGGTCGTATAATATAAGGGAATGAATGGACTTTGGCAGATGGTTCTGCAAGATTTGGAGGGAATCACATGGCAAATAAGGTTACGATCGTCGGCGCTGGCAGCGTCGGCTCTACCATTGCATTTATGATGGCCGTCAAGGGCATTGCTTCGGAAATCGTCATTATCGACATCAATGAAAAGAAGGCGCTGGGCGAGGCCATGGACATCCGTCAGGGCACTCCCTTCTGCGCGCCCTGCAAAATTTACGCGGGCCGCTATGAGGACGCCGCGGGCTCCGACATCGTGGTCATCACCTCGGGCATCGGCCGCAAGCCCGGCCAGACCCGCCTGGATCTGGCGCAGACCAACGTCAACATCCTGAAATCCATCGCCGGCGAGATCACCAAGTACGCCTCCGAGGCGATCTACGTCATCGTCAGCAACCCGGTGGACGTGCTGACCTACGTGTTCAACAAGGTCACCAACATCCCCGAGAGCCATATCATCGGCACCGGCACGCTGCTGGACACCGCGCGCCTGCGCTCCCGTCTGGCCGATTACATGAACGTCAGCCAGAAGAACGTCCACGCCTACGTGCTGGGCGAGCACGGCGACAGCTCCTTCGTACCGTGGTCCACGGCGCGCATCTGCAACGTTCCGCTGGAGCGCTACAAGGACTGCGTGACTGACAAGAGCGCCATTCAGGCCGACCTGAACTACGCGGAGATCGAGGAATACATGCGCACCTCCGGCGGCAAGATCATCCAGCGCAAGGGCGCGACCTTCTATGCCATCGCCATCTCCGTCTGCCACATCTGCGAGTGCATCTATGAAAACGCCAACGCCGTGGTGGCTCTGTCCACGATGATGCACGGCGAGTACGGCATCGACGACGTGTGCCTGAGCATCCCGGTGGTCGTCAATGCCCACGGCTGCGTCAACAAGGTGCTGCCCGACATGACCGAGGAAGAGGTCGAAAAGCTCCGCAGGAGCGCCGACACCCTCAAGGCCGTCATCGCGCAGGTTCAGATTTAATGCCCGCACAAAATCCGAAGGCGAATGCCGCCCTCGGATTTTGCATATTTCTCCTGCACAAAAATTCAGAGACGGGATTTATCCGTCTCTGAATTTATTCGTTCACGCCGCCTGCTTCTGCCCGGCGATGAGCTTCTCCAGCTCGTCCAGCGCCGCGGCCAACTGATTGTCGTGCTCGGGGTCGGGATCGAGGGTGGAGATCCATTTGTCCTCGTCCAGCTCCACCACCACGTCCGGCGTCACGCCCGTTCCGTGAATGAAGCGGCCCTTAGGCGAATAGTAACTGGCGGTAGTCAGCTGCATGCCCGCGCCGTCCTCGGCGAAGGTGATGAGCGTCTGCACAATGCCCTTGCCGAAGGTCTGCGTGCCCACGACGGTGCCGCGCCTGTCGTCCTGAAACGCCGCGGTGAACAGCTCGGACGCGCTGGCCGACATGCCGTTGACCAGCACCACCATGGGCACGTCCCAGTAGTCCGCGTCGGCGTACTCCTCCTGCCGGTTGCCATGGCGATCCTCCACGTAGGTAATCAGCCCTTCGGGCAGCACCTGATCGGCGATGGCCACCACGTGGTCGAGCAGTCCGCCGGGATTGTTTCGCAGATCGATCACCACGCCGCGCACATTCGCAGCCTTGAACGCCTCCAGCGCCTCGGTAAAGCCCTCCACGTCGTTGCCCGTGAACTGCACGATGTTCAGATAGCCGATGCCGCCGTCCAGAATCTGATATTCCGCGTAGCTCACGCTGACCTCGGCGCGGGTTGCGGTGACCGTCTGCTCCACGCCGTCGCGCTGAATGGTCAGCTGCACGTCCGTCCCGTCGGGGCCCTGCACCAGCTGCACGCATTCGTTCAGCGTCTTGGCGCTCTCACCGGAGACGGCCTGGCCGTCCACGGCAACGATGCGGTCGCCGGTTTGCAGACTGGCCTGCTGTGCCGGCGAGCCGTCGTAGACCCGGGCGACCTCGATGGCTCCGTCGGCGGTGATCTGCACCACCATGCCCACGCCGTGGTAAACGCCCGCGTCCTCGTCGTTGGACTGCTGAAGCTCCTCTGTGGTATAATAGAATGTATACGGATCGTCCACGGCCTCCATCATGCCGCGAATGGCTCCCAGCACCAGCTCGTCCTCGTCCAGCGGAACGTAGTATTCGTCCGAGAGAGTCTTTCGAACCTCCTCCAGCCGGCGATAGCGCTCGATGGCCTCGTAATCGCTTTCGCTGACCAGCTTCAGCCCGCCCTGCCCCGACTGCCGGTTGACCACCGCCAGCGTCAGCGCCGAGGCGCCGACGCCTACCAGCACCAGCATCCACGCCACCGCAATCAGAATGACGGAACGTCTCTTCATATTGATCCTCCACAGAATAGTTTTGCCCGTCTGAAGAAAGAGCGCCGGCGCTCGCGCCGACGCTTTCTCACGCCCTTGGAATCTATGTCCGACCCCGTCCGGGAATTACAGGCGGAACTTGCGGCTCACGGTGTTTTTGCCCAGCAGCATCATCATCTTGAACGTCACCGCGTCGTCGAAATTGCGCAGATCCAGCCCGATGGCGCGCTGCACCTTCTCCAGACGATAGACCAGCGTATTGCGATGGATGTACAGCTTGCGCGCGGTTTCGGACAGGTTCAGGCTGTTGTCGAAGAAGGTCTCGATGGTGTGCACCATCTCCTCGTTGAACAGCCGCGCCGTCTTGCGGTTGAAGATCATGGCGTTGTACTGGGCGCTCATGTCCGGCGCAACCTCGTTCAGGAAGCGCTCCAGAAGCAGATTGCGATAGGCGAACACCGTGCGGCCGGAGTGATAGATGCGGCCGATGTTGATGGCGTTGCGCGCCTCCTCAAATGCCTCGGGGATGTTGATCAGATCCTCCCGCGGCTCGGAGATGCCCACCAGCACGCTCTTGCCGGTCTCGGTCTGGAAGGTGTCCTCGATGGCGCGGGCGTACTCCTGCAGCTCTTCGAAGGTCTCGTCCGGATGCATGACCTTCAGCAGCGCGATGGAATGGCGGCCCACCTCGGTGAGCATGTCCTCCTCGGAATCCAGGCCGTCGTTCATCATCTGCAGCGCCGCCTCCGCCTCCAGATCCTGGAAGTAGAAGTACAGCACACAGCGGTTCGCCTGCATGGGAATGCCGTGCTCCGCCGCCAGCGTCTCGAATTCGGACGTCTCCACCTCGCCGCGCAGCATCATGCGCAGCGACTGCTCGCGATTGGTCTGGCTCATGTCCTCGCGCAGCATCATGTTAATCAGCTCTGCGCAGAGGACGGCGCACTTCTTCACGTCCTCGCTGTCGCCGGTCAGGCAGATGAACACGGGCTGATCCTCGCTGGTGCCGATGAGCGTAAATCCGCCGTACACCAGCGGCATGGTGGGATTCGTGCGGATGGCCTCGGGCAGGTTCAGCACGCGCGGATCGCCCTCCGGCAGAATGACGCTGCCCGAATTGTCCAGCAGCAGTGCGCTGAGGTCGATCATATTCAGAATCCGGGCAATTTTAACCGTTACGCGATGATCCAGATACATATTTTTCCTCCTAAGTCCATCCATAGCTTTTGAAAAGGCCATGCTCACAGTATAACCGTTTCATTGAAAAGAAGTCAAGCAGAAAAACGCGCCGAACGTTGAGCATTTGTAAGATTCCTGATTTTTTGGGCAAATTTGACAATCTTTTTGTATTCTTAACCCGCGCCAATCCTCCGCCAGTCGCAGCCCACCGCGAGGTACTCACAAAAGCTTTACAAAACGTGCGCGATTCCACCGCAGAAAAGAGTTGAAGCTCAATGGAAAAACGTGATATAATTAAGACATAAATGCGAAGAGGTTCTGCCGTATGAAGCTGAAGAAATTGCTCGTTTTCCTTCTGGCCCTGGTGGTGTTGATCGGCGCGCTGCCCGCCTTCGCGGACGAAACGCCCTATTATATCGAAGTGGATCTCAGCAGCCAGATCGTCACCGTCTACCGAACCAGCGACGGCAGCATCGCGCGCCAGATGCTCTGCTCCTCCGGCAAGCACGACTGGACGCCGACGGGCACTTTTGTCATGCCCAGAATCCGCCGCAAGAGCGAGCGCGGCGAATGGTATTATTTTTCCACCTTCGATACCTACGCCAAGTATGCGTCGCGCATCGTCGATTCCATCCTGTTCCATTCTCTGCCCTACGCCCGGGACGACGACTCGACGCTGGGCATGAGCGGCGTGAGAGACTTCGGCTATCCCGCGTCCCACGGCTGCATTCGCCTGCTGGTGGAGGACGCGAAGTTCATCGCCCAGAACTGTCTGGCCGGAACGACGGTCAAGATCTACAAGAGCGGCGACCGCAACGACGATCTGCGCGAGCTGCTGTTCGAATCGTCCTATACCGGCGCGGACGGCATGTCCTACGACGAGTATCTGGGCATTCCCGAGGATCCCACCGCTCTGGGACGCTTCTCCAGCGGGTCGGAGGTCGAGGATCTGCAGCATCGCCTGCGCGCGCTGGGCTATTTTGCCGACGAGGTCAACGGCCGCTACGGCAGCTCCACCGTCACCGCCGTCAAGCAGATTCAAAAGGAGCTGGGACTCTCCCAGACGGGCATCGCCACTCAGGCATTCCGCGAGCGGATCTATTCCGCCGACGTGCCCGCCGCGCAGAATGTTCCTCTGGAGGAGGGCTCCAGCGGCCCCGCCGTGCGCCGGCTTCAGACCGACCTTCAGACGCTGAAGCTCTACGACGGCGAGATCGACGGCGTTTACGACGTGGACGTCATTCAGGCCGTTCAGACCTTCCAGTCCGTCTATGGCTACGACGCGGAGGCCGCGGCGCAGCCGGAGGTTCAGAAGGCCGTCAGCTATGAGGCGGCCAATGTCGCCCAGACCTTCTCCGGAAATTACGAGCTGACCGTGACCACCGAATCCGTGGACATGGTCGAGGTTTCCGCCAAGACGGGCATCCGCGTGCGCGCCAGGCCCACCACCGACAGCGACGCGCTGGGCCGCGTAACCGACGGCATGCGCCTGTACTTTCTCAGCGCCTCCGGCGGATGGTCGCAGGTGACCAGCGGCGGCAAGACCGGCTACATCAAGAACACCTTTCTCGATCCTGTGCAGCAGGAGATCGTCAGCCTGACCTATTCCTCCGCAGACGGAACGACCTACTCCTTCGGACAGACGATCGAGGGCTGCCGGAACGGCGAGGCGCTGCCCTGCGAGACCTTTGCGGAGGTTCTCGCGGCGCAGGAAACTCTCTCCGAGCAGACTGCCGAGGAAATTCAGTACGCCACGGTGAACACTCAGCGCGATGACGTGAACCTGAACCTCCGCCAGTCGCCCAATTCCGAAAGCGAGGTGCTGGAGGCGCTGCCCAACGGCACGCAGCTGCGCGTGCTGCTGAAATCCGGCGACTGGTCGCTGGTGACCGACGGCGCGCAGCAGGGCTACCTCATGAACGAATACCTGGAGTTCTGGACGAGCACGGACAACCTCATCGCCGTGGAAACGCCGACGCAGGAGGATCCCACCGCGGACGACGAGGACTACGAGGATATGCTCTACGCCGTGGTCAATTGCTCCGGCGGCAAGGCTCCGGTCTACGATCTGGATTCCGAAGACGCCAACCAGATCGGCGAACTGCCCGGCGGCACGCGCCTGAACGTTCTCCGCTCTGACGACGAATGGAGCCTGATCGAGCTGGAAGGCCATCAGGGCTACATGAAGAACGACGTGCTGGAGTTCTCCTCCGTCAGCGAAAGCTGAACAATCGAAAAAACCGTGCCACATCCTCGCGATGCGGCACGGTTTGTTTTCCGAAGGAAATCAGCTCTTTTCCAACAGCAGCGCCATCCAGATCTCGTCCCGCCGGCTGCCGTCCTCGTATTGCAGCGCGTTTGGGATGCGCCCGATTTCCCGAAAGCCCAGTTTGCGATACAGCGCCTGCGCGCGCTCGTTGTCCGCCACGACGCTCAGCTCGATCTGGGAGAAGCCCATTCCCGGCGCAGCTTCGATCAGCCGCCTGAGGATTTCCGTGGCGACGCCCTGATTCCAGTATGCCTTCCGCACTGCGACGCCCAGCTGGGCGCGATGCCGCCTGCGGGCGTAGGCGCGGGCCACGGGCGATATGCCGCCGCAGGCGATCATCTCCCCATGGTCAAAGGCGGCGATTTCCAGCACGTCGTCGGCCTCCATCTGATCGGCGATGGCCTCGGCGATCAGCTCCAGCTCGCCGCCGATTTCGCCCGAGCCGCGGGCCATGAACGGCGTTTCGCCGTTGACAATGCGCAGATAATCGACGCGCCGCGCAGCGTCGGAGGGCTCCGGGCTGCGCAGCGCGCACGTTCTTCCGTCCTTTAAGCGGACGGTGCATTCCTGCATTTTCACTTATTTCATCTCCATGACCGAGCGGATGTCCGCGCCCTTAGGCGTGACCAGTCCGTCCTTGGCCATCATGGTCTCCAGCACCTCGATGTCCGCCTCCACGTCCAGCGCCTCGGACTGGAACAGCCGATCCTGCTGCTGCTCGAAGGCCTTGATCAGCGAATCGAGGATCTCCTCGATCTTCCTGCGCGAGGCGGTGATGTTCGCGCCCTGATAGCTCTGCTTCTCCATCAGCGAATAGCTCTTGAGCAGCTTGAACGTGGTGGGCAGATAGTAATTCATGAACTTCTTCACCTCGTCCATGCGCTCGGGCTTCTGGGTCACGACGGTGAAGATGCTGGCGGTCAGCTCGCCGATGCGATCGATGCGCGCCGAAACCTCCTCGTCGGCGATCTCGTCGTTCAGGTCGCGGATCATGCGCAGCTTTTCCTCGAAGTCGTCCTCGTTGACCTTCGGCGCGGCGTGCCTGGGCTCAGACTTCGGCTCGGCCTTGGGCGGCTCTTCGGCGGGGTGCTCCTCCTCGCGGGGCGGCTCCTCGTAGCCGTAATCGCTCTCCATGGCCTCGATCACCAGCTCGCCCCGGGACTGATCGATGTAGGCGTCCGGGCCGAGATAGCCCTTGGAAATCATCGCCCGCAAATCGGAAGCCACCAGCGACGCGGGCTTGCCCAGCTTGGCGGCGAACTCCGCCAGCGGCACCACGCGGCGGCTGCCGATCACCGAGACGTAGCTGCGATAGTCCGCGCGCTTCTTGCGCTTCCACAATTTCCACAGCCACCGGCCCACCTCGATCGCACCGAGAATGCGCAGCCACGGAACGGCGAGGGAAATCAGCCAGAACCACGGCGTCTTTTCCGGATTTGGACTCTCAGGAATGTCAATTTTCGCGGCGCGCCGACGGTTCTCGCGCATGTTTTCTCACCTCTCGCCCGACTTGTTCATTTTCATTCTAGCACAATTATGTTATCATCTCATTGCGGCCGGGGCCGTTCCAGAAATCTTTCAGCCGCTTTTGGAGCAGCGCCATCTTCCCCACGCGCCGCACGCGCCAGTGGGGCGGCAGCAGTTCGCGAATGTGCTCCTCGCCGTAGCGCGTATCCATCAGCAGCACCACGCCACGGTCGGTCTCGGTGCGGATGACGCGGCCCGCGGCCTGCAGCACGCGGCGGATGCCGGGAAAGGTATAGGCCACGTCCGCGCCGCTGCCGAAGCCGTCGTCGTACAGCTCCTGAAGCAGATTCTGCTCAAAGCCGATCTGAGGAATGCCCGTTGAGACGATGGCCGCGCCGGACAGCCGGTCGTCGGGCAGATCCACGCCCTCGGCAAACACGCCGCCCAGCACGATGAACGCCGCCATGCTCTCCTCCGGCTGAAGCTCGAACTGCTCGATGAACGCCGCGCGCGCCGCCTCGCTCATGCCGCTGCTCTGGCGCACGGCCCGCTCGTCGGGAAACCAGAAGCGATAGCGCTCGAAGGCGGCGTTCAGATAGGCAAAGGACGGAAAGCAGGCCAGATAATTGCCCGTCCGCGCGGCGACCATCTCGTGGATCACCTTCGTCACCGCGTCCATGGTGCGCTCCCGGTCGTTGAATTTCACCGAAACCGGCACCTGCAGCGTCAGCAGATTCTCCGGCGGAAAGGGCGATTCCAGCCGCAGCATGGTGTCCCTGCCGCCCGCGTCCAGCCCCAGCTGCCGCGCGTAGTGATCCATCGGCGCGAGCGTCGCCGAAAACAGCGCCGCGCCGCCCACGCGATCCATCATGTACTTCAGATATTCCGACGGATTCCAGCACCACAGCCGCACCCGCAGCCGGTTGCCCTCGGGCAGAATCAGCAGCCGCGACTGAGTTTCGTCAAACTTCCGCGCCCGCCGGGCGAACCACTGGGCGTCCAGCATCAGCCGACTGACCTCCGGCTCGGGCGACTGAATGTCCGCCGCCGCCTCGGCAAAGCGCTGCGCCGCGAGGATGAATTCCTCCGGCACCTCGCTGAGCGCCTCGGGCTCCGCATCCTTTCGCGTCAGCGCCCGCAGAAGCTCCGTCAGCGCCGCGTACATTGGGCTGTCCTTGCCCTCGTAGCGGCCCACCGTTCGCCGAATTTCCTCCACCTGTGTGCCGGAGAGCTCCGCCGAGAGCATCTCCCGGGCGCGGTCGGGCAGGTTGTGGGCCTCGTCCACCAGCAATCCCGCCCTGGACTTCTGATCGAAATAGCGCTTGAGATGCACCCGCGGGTCGAAGGCGTAATTGTAATCGCAGATAATCACGTCGGCCTGCTCGGACATGTCCAGCGAGAGCTCGTAGGGACAGATCTCGTATTCCTTCGCCAGCTCCGAAACGACCTGCGCGTCGGCGGCCTCGATTTCCAGCGCGTCGCGCAGCGCGGGGCGGCGGCGCTCGTAATAGTCCGCCGTCAATGGGCAGGCAAAGCACTCCGTCCGCCCCAGCGGGCAGCACTTCTCCTTGGCCGTGATGGCGATGGAGCGCAGCCTCAGCCCCTGCGCGCGCATCCGATCCAGCGCCTGCTCCGCGGCCTGCCGGCCCGTGGTGCGCGCGGTGAGATAGAAAATCGCCGTGATTTTATCGCTGCCCAGCGCCTTCAGCGCGCCGAACAGCGACGCGGCGGTCTTGCCGATGCCCGTGGGCGCTTCAATCAGCGTCCGCGCGCCGTCGCGCATGGCGCGATAGACGGCCCGGGCCATCTCCTTCTGCCCGTCGCGATAGACCGGGAACGGAAACTTCAGCTCCTTCAGCGTCGGCGCGGACTGCTCCTTCCACTCGTCCAGCGCGGCCACCCATTCGGCATAGGGCTGCGCGCACTTCAGGAAGGCGCAGCGCAGCTCTTCCCGGGAATACGTCCGGCGATAGCGGTTCTCCGCGCCGTCCAGCCGATAATAGACCAGCGTGACCTCCGCCTCTCCGAAGCCCTCGTTTTCGCAGAAGAGATAGGCGTAAATCTGTCCCTGCGCCAGATGCTCGGGAAAGTCGCCGATTCCGATGGACTTGGGATGCCGCGCCGTGGTCTTGATCTCCATCACCTGCACGCGGCCATCCGTGCGGCGCACCGCGTCGGCGCGGCCCTGCACGCGAAGCGTCACGCCGCCGACCGTGAAATCCCGCGCGACCGGCTCCTCGGCCCTCCAGCCATCGCCCAGCATGCTCTGCAGCTGCTTATGTCCCCGCGTTCCCTCGTTCATCCGATCCAGCTGACGCACGGACGGAACCAGATCGCCCTTCTGCAGCGCGAACTCCGCCAGCGCGCGGACGTTGATCGAATGAATTTTCGGCATGAGTTTTCCTCCCCGCGCTTGACAGCTCCGGCTCTGAATGGTACAGTGTAAGTAAATCGTTTCTTATTTCAGTATACTGGACGAATGCGTATTTTGCAAGCAGGAGGCACACGAGATGAACATCTATCCGCTTTTGATGGCTCCGTATTTTCGCCACGGCGAGGAAACCCCCTGGGGCGGCAGCATGCTGCGCGACGCGTTTATGAAGGACGCGCCCGACGACCGCACCGGCGAGAGCCTCGAAATTTCCGCGCTGTCGAACCGCGAGAGCATGGTTCGCAACGGCCTGCACGCCGGCAAGACGCTCCGCCGCATGATCGAGCTCTGGGGCGACGAACTGACCGGCCCCATGGACGGCGAGTTCCCGCTGCTGCTGAAGCTGCTGGACGCGCAGCAGACGCTGTCGGTGCAGGTGCATCCCGGAGACGATTACGCCATGGCGCACGACGGCAAGCTGGGCAAGAGCGAGGCCTGGGTCGTGCTCAACTGCGATCCCGGCGCGAAGATCGCCTATGGTCTGGACGCCCACGGCGAGGATCTGCGCGCCATCGTGGAATCCGGCCGACTCGAGGACGCGCTCCACTGGGAGACCGTGCGCCCCGGCGACGTGTACTACATTCCCAACGGCACCGTCCACGCGCTGGGCGCGGGCATTCAGGTCTACGAGATCCAGCAGTCCAGCGACGCTACCTATCGCTTCTGGGACTGGGGCCGCGTGGGTAAGGACGGCCGTCCTCGGGAGCTGCACACCGAAAAGGCGCTGGCCGTCTCGCTGCCGGATGCGCATCGCCCGAAGATCGAGGGCACGACCGTGCTCTGCAAGGGCGGCAGCCGCACCTACTACATCTCCGAAAAGCACTTCGAGCTGTGCCGTCTGAACCTCTCGGGCCGTATGCCGCTGGAGGGCGGCCGCATGCGCTTCCTGACAGCGCTGTCCCCCTGCACGCTGCGCTGGGGCGACGACGCGCTGGAGCTGGAGGCCTTTGACAGCGTTCTGGTTCCCGCCGCCATGGAGAACGCGGTGCTGGAGGGCAGCGCCAAGGTGCTCATGTCCTCTCCGTCCGATCGCGCCAAACTTCGTCAGGAGCTGGGCTATCGCGCGGAAAACGTCGCAGGCCTGACCGAGGAATAAGACTCATGCAGAAAGCCGCCGCTTCCGAATTCCTTTCGGAAGCGGCGGTCGTTTTTATCTGGCCGCATCGGCCACCAGCCGGTTGCGGCTCAGGTTCGCGCGCTTGTAGTAGACAAAGGTCAGCACGCTGCACACCAGCCAGCCGGCGGGATAGCCCATGCCGATGGGAATGACCTCGTTGGCGATGAACTTCGCCATGACGAACAGATAGATCTGCCGGAACACCACGAAGGAGGCCAGCATGATGATCATCGGTGCGCGACTGTCGCCCGAGCCGCGCAGCGCGCCGGTATAGATCTGGTTGACGCAGCAGAACACGTAGAACGGCGTGAGCCAGCGGATGAACAGCGCGCCGTAGGAAACCACCGCGTCTTTATCGTTGAAGAATCGAACCAGCGGTTCCGCGCCGAGGATGACCACGGCGGAGATGATCGCCGTGGAGACGAAGGCCATCATCAGCGACGTGCGCACGCCGCGCTTGGCGTTGTCGACCTGCCCCTTGCCCAGATTCTGGCCCACGAAGGTGGTGGCCGCCAGCGCCAGCGACTGCATCGGCAGGAAGATCAGCTGGTCGATCTTGGAATAGGCCGTCCATCCGCCCATGCAGTCCGTGCCGAAATAGTTGATGTAACCCTGCACGAAGATGTTGGAGAAGGACGTAATCGCCATCTGAATCGACGCGGGAATGCCCACGCGGACGATCTTGCCCAGCGCGTCCCTGTGGCACCTGAGTTTGCTCAGATGCACGCGTACGCAGGAATCGGTGCGCAGCAGCGCCACCGTCGTGCAGATCGCCGAGCCAAACTGGGCGATGATGGTCGCGTAGGCCACGCCCTCCACGCCCATGCCAAACGCGATGACGAACAGCAGGTCAAGTCCGGTGTTCAGCGCCGCCGCCACCAGCAGGAAGTAGAACGGCCGTCTGGAATCGCCCACCGCGCGCAGAATGCCCGCGCCCATGTTGTAAAACAGCAATCCGGTCATGCCCGCGAAATAGATCGTCAGATACGCCTGAGATTCGGGAAACACCTCGGCCGGCGTGTTCATCATGCGCAGCGTCATGGGCGTAATGACAATGCCCAGCACCGTAAACGCCACGGACATCGCCGCCGTCAGCACGATGGACGTGTGCACCGCCTCGTGCACCTTGCGCTCGTCACCCGCGCCGAAATACTGCGAAATCACCACGCCCGCACCGCTGGCCAGCCCGCTGAACGCGCCGATGAGCAGATTGATGATGGGCCCGACGGTACCGACGGCGGAAAACGCCTCGCTGCTGACGTAGTTGCCCACCACCCAGGTATCCACCATGTTGTAAAACTGCTGAAACAGATTGCCCAGTAGCAGCGGAATCGCGAAATTCAGCAGATGATGAAACGGCTTGCCCACCGTCATGTCCACTTCATAGTGCTTCGCCCTATTCTCCCGTTTCCCCAATTGCATACCAAATCGACCCCATTGTATAAGTACTTTCTTATATTATAGCGAAAACTCGGAAAAGTTGCAAGCGCCGCAGATAGAATCCTGCAAAAAGGCGGCCTCGCTTCGCCGCAATTCGGGAAACGGGGCCGCCTTTATCATAGAATCCGTGTCTCAGAGAAACAGCATGGGCAGGGCGGCATGCGACCAGTTCAGCGGTCGGCCAGATGCAGAATGGCTTCGACGTCCTGCGTAGTCATGGGAAACGCGCCGCCGGTGGTCATGGTTTCAAGATTGGTCTTCTTCGTCTTGGCCGCCAGCGCGGGAATGTCCTCGGTGCGCGCGCCCAGCTCGTGCAGTGTCACCGGCATGCCGATCTCGCGCAGGAATGCCTCGTGGGCCTCCACGCCCGCCAGCGCCGTGCGCTCGGGATGCTCAAAGTCCATGGAACAGCCGTACACCCGCACCGCGAACTGGGCAAAGCGCATGGGATTCTTTGAAAGCTGATAGCGCATCCACGCCGGGAACACCACCGCCAGACCCGCGCCGTGGGGCACGTCGTACAACGCCGAAAGCTCGTGCTCGATCTGATGGCTGCCGAAGTCGGACACGCGGCCCACGCCCAGCGTCTCGTTGTGGGCGATGGTGCTGCCCCACATGAGCTGCGCCTGCGCGTCGTAGCTGTCCGGCGTTTTGACGGCGATCTTCGCCGCGCGGATGACGGCCTGCATCGCGCCCTCGCACAGCCGGTCGGTCAGGTCGACCTCCGTCTCGCAGGTGAAATAGCGCTCCATGATGTGGGCCAGAATGTCCGTCGCGCCGCAGGCGATCTGATACGGCGGCAGCGTCATGGCCAGCTCGGGATTCATGGCGGCGAAGCGCGGGCGGTTCAGCTCGCTGCGCAGGCCGCGCTTGGTCCGGGTGCTCTCCTGCGTGATGACGCAGCTGTTGGAGGATTCGCTGCCCGCGGCGGACATGGTGAGCACCACGCCCAGCGGCGTGGTCTTTTCCGGCTTGGCCTTGCCGCAGAAGAAATCCCAGAAGTCGCCGTCGTACTGAAGGCCGTGGGCAATGGCCTTGGAGGAATCGATGGACGAGCCGCCGCCGACGGCCAGCACGAAGTCCACGCCCTCGCGCCGCGCCAGAGCGATGCCCTTGTAGACCATGGTGTCCCGGGGATTGGGCTGCACGCCGCCCAGCTCCACATAGCCGATGTTCTCCGCGTCCAGCGCCTTTTTCACCCGGTCGATCAGACCCGAGCGCACCGCCGAGCCGCCGCCGTAATGGATGAGCACCTTCGTGCCGCCCAGCGCGCGCACCTCGCGGCCCACCTCGTTCTCCGCGCCGCGTCCAAACAGAAATTTCGTAGGCAGCTGATAGACAAAGTTCTTCATGTGCAATCTTCCTTCCTGTTTAATCCTTGAAAGCGTCCTTTACCTTTGCGCAGACCGCCTCGGCCAGCCGCAGGTGATCCTCCCGCGTGAAATGCAGCGCGTCAATCTCCGACAGCTTCGCCACCGCGCCCGCGTCCAGAAATTCGCACCGCAGCAGCCGCGCCACCCGGGCGTACTCCGCGGCCAGCCCGCGCGTGACCTCCAGTGCCTGCTGGCCGAACACGTCCCAGTAGCGCGTGCGGCGCAGCTCCTCCCGAAACGGCGGCGGCGCAATCAGCAGAATTTTGGATGGATTGCCCGCCGCGTCCGCGGCGTACAGCCGCGTCAGCCGGATCAGCTGCATGATGCCCTCGCCGATGGTCATGGGATTGAGGCCGAAGCGCTGCTTGGAATCGTTGCCGCCCAGCATAATGGCCACCATGTCCAGCGGATTGTGGCTCATCAGGCACGGCGGCAGATAATTTGCGCCGCTCTTGTAGCCGCCCTCGGTGGGATCGTCCATCACGCAGGTGCGCCCATTGAAACCCTCCTCCACCACCGTCCAGCCGTCGCCCAGCAGCGCGTCCAGCCGCTTCGTCCAGCGCGTGTTCTCGTCGTATCGCCCGCCCCGGGGATCGTAGCCATAGGTGTTGGAGTCGCCGAAGCACAGAATTCTCCGCATGTGTTCCTCCGTTCAAAGCACGTAGCCGATGCTGATTCCAAGAATGGTCATCCACACCAGCAGAATGATTTCAATTCCGAACAGTACCGCAAAGCCCCGCTTGCCCCTCAGCAGCAACGCCAGCATGGGGTACAGCGCCGTACATCGCCGCGACGTATCGCGTGCCGCTGAGCAGCCATGTGGGCGAAACCGACATGTAGAAGTACACCAGCGCATAGGCCGCGTCGCCGGGATGCTGCCTTCGCGCCGTCGCCGCCATCAGCGCGATCGCGCCGAAGAGGGTCAGGCTCTGGGGAATCCACACGCCCAGCCGATACAGCAGCTTGTCATAGACCAGCGCGTTGGCCAGCGTGTAGTGCACCGTGTTGGCCAGCGAGCCCATCTGCTGGCTCCAGTTTTCCCTCTGGAAGATCAGAAATTGCAGCGGATTTCGATAGAGCTGCCAGTTCAGCGCCAGATACAGCAGCAGTCCGACGCTCACCGGCAGCACCCGCAGCACGCAGCCCAGCGCCCTCTTCACGAACGCAACGTCCGTGCGCCGGGCATGGACATTGCGCCGCGCGTAGTCGTCCCACGCCCTTCGAAGCTTCTCCCAGAAGATGGGAATCGCCGTGGCCATGCCCACCATCCGCGCGTTCGCCGCCAGCGCGCCGCAGACCACCGCCCAGCCGAACCGCCCGCGCCGGGCCAGCCAGACCGCCATAAGCGTCGTCAGCAGAAAGACCGACTCGGTATACGGCATGGAGAAGAAAAACGTCACCGGGCAGAAGAAGAACAGCGCCAGCGTCCGCCGGGCGATTTTTGCGCCATAGGTCTCCTGAACCAGCGCCGTCAGCACCCAGCCGCAGCCGATCAGCGCGGCGTTGGAAATAAGCATTCCCGCCGCCCGCGCCGGCACGCCCAGCAGCACCAGTGCGCGCCCCAGCAGCGGATACAGCGGAAAGAACACGAGACTCAGCCGCAGATCGCCCTCGGTGACGTACCACTGCTCCATCAGATCGAGGTAATGCCGCGCGTCCCAGCGGCGCCAATGCTCCCAAAGATGCTCCCAGTAATACGCAGAGGAGCCGTTCGCCGCGGCATATATCGAGGTTGCCGCCAGCATCAGCAGCCGGGACATCCCGAACAGCGCCAGCGCCATCCAGAGAATGCGCCCGGCAGAGAGCCGCTCTGCCCGCGAATCAATCACGCAGGAAGCACCCGCCGGCCAAGGGTACTGCGAAGCCTTTGAGCGTTCGCGCGTTCGCGATGCACCGGGCGCGCCGCATTGCTCCCGCGGCTCAAAATTCGCGCCGCTCAGCGCATTCCGCAGGTGAGATTGATCATCCGCACTGTGTGCCGAAGTCACACCGTACAGCGCATCCGCTTCGCGCTTCAAGTCCACGCCGCGCAGTGCATCCGCTCCGCGCATCGAAGTCGCATCTCGCGGCACATCCCGCCGCACCCGCGCATTCGCTTCGCACTCTGAATCCGCGCTGACTTCGCGCCTCAAGTCCGCGCCGCTCAGCGCGTCCCGTCGCGTCCGCGCATCGGCTCCGCACTCCGAATCTGTCTCACGCACTTCGTCCCGTCGCCTTGCCTGCCCATCCTTCCCGCGCTTCGCGTTCTTCCGCCGCAGCCATCGCCGCGGCACAACGCTCAGGCCCAGCGCCGTGCGGAAATATCTCCAGGCCTGCGCGGCGGTCAGCAGCGCGAAGAAGGCCATCGCGGCGATTCCCGCAATCCGCCCGATTTCAGACGACCAATTCGAGCTCATCGCTCTGCCTCCCCTGCCGCAATTTCTCCAAAACCGCAATATGCGGAGCCGATTCTCCGGCTCCGCATTCTCTCACCGACGGCGCCTGCGCGTCGGCTGAACGGGCTTCGGCAGGTTGGAAACGTCGAAAACCTCGTCCTCATACACATCCTGAAAGCCGTTCTGCGTCTGTCCGACCTCGAACAGTTCGTCGGTAAAGACGTCCACCCGCGGCTGCGGCCGCCTCGGCGCAGCGGTTTTGGCCGCCGTCCGGGAAAGCGAGACGGGCACTACCGCCGCGGAACGCGGACGGCGAACCGCCGTCTGCGGATGCGCGGCCGCCTTGGGACGACGCGCGGGACGGCGCTTGACGATGGTACTGGGCACCACGTAGCGCTTTTCATATTCTCCGTGCGCATCCCGCTTCTCGTAGCTCCGTTCGGACAGCATGCGCTCGTCGTTGACCACAATTCGCTGCCGCCGGAACCACACCCAGTAGGGCCGCCAGCGCAGCATCCACACGATAAAATCCATGGCCACGCCCGCTGCCAGACAGAACACCAGCAGCTGCATCCAGTGCTGCGACAGCCACATCAGCGGCGACAGCCCGCCGCCCGCCAGATTGAACAGCTTCAGCACCCAGCTGGCCAGCGCCTTCAGCCAGCCGAGCATCACGTTGACCAGCGCGCTGGAATATCCCGATTGCGTCATTCAGATCCTCCAAAATTATTCCGCAGCGGACGCGTCCGCCAGCACAACCCTCACCTCATTGACCTCCGGCGTGAACGTCACGCTGGGATAGGCGTCCGTCGGGAAGGTCAGTGTCTCCTCGTAAGAGCCCGCCGTCAGGCCGCTGAGATCCACCGTCGCCGCAAAGCCCGCCTCCTGAAGCGCGCTGACCGCGCTGCGCGGGCCGGTGACGTACACGCGCACCTTGTCCGTCTTTTCGGTGATGGTCAGGTTTTCGCCCTTGTTGGCGTAGCTCACGTCCACGTCCTCGACCCACGCGCCCACGGTTTCTTCATTAATCGCGACGTTGACGTAGACCTCCTCGGCGGAGATGAACTTGAACGACGACAGCGAGGCCACCGAGGCCTTGACCGTGAAGCTCTGCGTCGCGCCCTCCACGGAGATGGGATCCACGTGCAGCTCCTCCACGCCCTCCAGCAGCTCGTGGTCGGCGGCCACCGTCAGCGTTTCGGGCTGAATGGTGATGTCTCCCACCACATAGCCCGCCGCCGGCTGGCCCGTGACCACATTTGCCGCGTCGGTGGAGATGAGAATTTCCTTCGTGGGATACACGTCCACGCTCGCCGAAACCGACGTGGACGAGCGATCCAGCATGGACTGAGAGATTTCGTTGCCGTCGCGATCCAGCAGCACGTACCGCTCGGGCACCTCGAAGGACTGCTCCGCGCCGGTCACGTCCACATAGACGTAGGCCTTGGCGATGTTCTGCACCACCGAAGCCGCGCCGCTGATGGTGACGGACGACGGATTGCTGCGGTTGATGTTGTACCACATATCATCCCGAATCTCGCCCGAGATCTGGACGTTGATGGGAATCTGGCGCGAATCCAGCGCCTCGAAGGTCAGCGGAATGGTGTCCGGCAGAATGCGCACCACCTTGCCGTAGCTGGTAGAGGCCTTCAGGCGCACCTCGCGCGTTCCCGCGGTGCGGATGCCCGAGAGATCCAGCGTCACCTGCACATTGTCCGCCGTGGCGTAGGCGTAATCCGCCTGAGGCACCTCCACCACAACGCTGATGTTGCTCAGCTCCTCGGTGGGGTTATCCAGAAGCGCAAGGCCGTAGGTCTTCAGTGCCGACTGATTGCTGATGTAGCACGTCAGCCCGCTGATGGTCTTGCTGCGCGTGATGGACGTGTCCGACGTGAGCACGAAGTTCCACATCAGCACGGCGATCAGCAGCGCCAGCACCTTCAGCCCGAAGTTATGCGCCAGCAGCCGCCACAGCGCCCGGAAGAACATGACGATCACCTTCGTGACCGGGTTGCCCTCCAGCCATGCGACGAAACGCTTCCATTTATTTTTCATCCTTCTTGTCCTCCTTTTCGCGCCTGGGAGCATACTTGGAGGAAAGGGATTCCAGCCGTCCCGTGACCGATTCCATCAGTGAGCCGCTCTTCTTCCGGGAGGGATTGAAGATTTCGGTCAGCAGAATGGTCAGAGATTTTGCGTCCAGATAGCGCGTCAGCTTGCCCTCGCGCGCCATGGAGATGATGCCCGTCTCCTCGGAGACGATCAGCGAAACCGCGTCGGTGGCCTCGGTGATGCCGATGGCGGCGCGATGGCGTGTGCCCAGCTCGCGGCTGATGGAGTAGTCGTCGGACAGCTGCAGAATGCAGGCTGCGGCGAGAATGCGCTCGTTTCGGATAATCATCGCGCCGTCGTGCAGCGGCGTGTTGGGCTCGAAAATGTTTTCAATCAGCGGGTCGGAAATCTCCGCGTCCACATAGGTGCCGGAATCCACCACGTCGCCCAGACTCGTGCTGCGCTCCAGCACGATCAGCGCGCCGATCTTCTTGCGGGACATGTTGGTCATGGCGCGCACCAGCTCGGAGACGTGCTTCTCCGTCTGGCTCTCCGCGTGCATCTTGGACGAGGAGGAAAACATCTGCCCCGTCCATTTGGAGCGGCCGATCTGATCCAGCGCGCGCCTGAGCTCCGGCTGGAACACGATGACGATCAGTATAAACCCAAGGCTGAGCACCTGCTGAAGCAGCCAGTTCAGCGCGCTGATCTGCAACACCTTCGACGCCCACGAAAGCACGAGGATGAACAGGATGCCCTTGAACAGCGAGTTCGCGCGCGTGTGCATCACCAGCCGCAGAATATGGTAGACAATCACCGTCAGGATCGAAATGTCCACCAGATTGCGCCAGTCGGGATGCTCGAAAAGGTTGACAAACAGAGCGCCCATCTCGGAAAAGAACATCTGAATATGGATCACGTCCGCCACCTCCCGCGCCTGCTGTCTCTATTATAATACAAAACCGTTCAAAAGCAAATCCCTTTTTTCAGGCTTCTGAGTAAATTTCGCTTGACAGATTCATCTGTTTTAGACGCGCCGCGCCGTCCGCCGGTTCCTGACAAATTTGGAAAAAAAGCGGCAAAACTGTAAACGCTCGTAAATCCGTTTCCGGTTCACATCCGACCACGCCGCGCACACAGATTTGCCAGTTTATCGGAAAGGCAGGCTTTCCAGCGTTTTTATGCTTGTCAAAGTGCTATAACGGCTTCAATTCTTTTTGTCTAAACGATCAATTTTCAAACCGTGGGTTTTCTGTTATAATAATAACATCAAATTTGGATTTAGGAGGCAACAACTATGGCAAGTCTTTCTCTTCGCAACATTTACAAGGTCTACCCTGGTGATGTTGTCGCGGTCAGCGATTTCAACCTCGAGATTGAAGACAAGGAATTCATCGTTCTGGTTGGTCCGTCCGGCTGTGGTAAGTCCACCACCCTGCGCATGGTCGCCGGCCTGGAAGACATCTCCAGCGGCGAACTCTATATCGACGACAAGCTCGTCAATCACATTCCCCCGAAGGATCGCGACATCGCGATGGTTTTCCAGAGCTACGCTCTGTATCCGCACATGACCGTTTACAACAACATGGCTTTCGGTCTGAAGCTGCGCAAGATGCCCAAGGCGGACATCGATCGCCGCGTTAAGGAAGCCGCCGCGATCCTGGGCATCGAGGCTCTGCTGAATCGTAAGCCCGCCGCTCTGTCCGGTGGTCAGCGTCAGCGCGTCGCCCTCGGCCGCGCCATCGTTCGTGAGCCCAAGGTCTTCCTGATGGACGAGCCGCTCTCCAACCTGGACGCCAAGCTGCGCGTTCAGATGCGTACCGAGATCACCAAGCTGCACAAGCGTCTGCAGACCACCTTCATCTACGTTACCCATGACCAGACCGAGGCCATGACCATGGGTTCCCGCATCGTCGTCATGAAGGACGGCTTCATGCAGCAGCAGGATACCCCCCAGAACCTGTACGACTATCCCGCCAACCTGTTCGTCGCATGCTTCATCGGCACCCCGCAGATGAACATCTTCCGCGCCAAACTCGAAAAGCGCGGCGACGGCGTGTACGCTGTGTTCGGCAACAACTCCATCAAGGTTCCCGAGGGCAAGGTTCAGCGCATGACCGGCGACTACATCGGCAAGGAAGTCTACATGGGCATCCGTCCTGAGAACATCCACGACGAGCCGGCGTTCATCTCCGCGTATCCGGACGCCTGCATCGACGTTGACGTCGAGATCATCGAGCTGATGGGTTCCGAGACTTATCTGTACCTCAAGACCTCCGGCAAGGACGAGAACTTCATCGCCCGCGTCGATCCTCGCACCGTTTCCCGCGGCGGCGACAAGATCAAGGTTGGCTTCGACGTCAATCGTCTCCACTTCTTTGACGTCGAGACCGAGAAGACCATCCTCTCCCGCGACTAATTTCACCTTAATTCAGAAACGACTTGCTGATAAGGGGACGGATTCTTTCGAATCCGTCCTTTTTTTGCGGAATTCAGGATTGATTTCTCCGCCTCCGAGTGGTAGAATAGAAGCGTGAATAGAAGCCGCAGGTGCGGCTTTTTGAGGATGCTTAAGTTAGACATTTCTAACCGCATATAAGAAACGGAGGAGCCGCAATGTCCAGACAGGCAACCGAGTTCCAGAAAAAGGAAATGAGCAAGATGTACCGGGGCAAGGAGATCTTCAAGCCGCTGAACACCGGCTGGATCGACGAGCACGTCGCCTGCGTCCGGGAATGGGTGGCCAACATCTTCTTCTATCGCAGGGGCGACGCCGTTCTCATGATCGACGCGGGCTACAACTACGACCGTCTCGAGGAAAAGATGGGCTGGCTGGGCATCGACCCCAGGAGCATCCGCAGCATCCTCATCACCCATCAGGACACCGACCACGTGGGCGCGGTGGAGGCCGACAGCCCCGGGCTGTTCAGAAACGCGCGGCTGTATGTCGGAGAAATCGAGAACCGCTATCTGACCGGCGAGGTTCGCCGCAGGGTCATCTACCACCTGTACAAGCTGCCGCAGGTGAACATCCCCAACGAAAAGACGCTGCTGCGCGACGGGCAGGCGTTCGAGATCGACGGAATCAAGGTCGAGTGTTTTCTCGTGCCCGGCCACACCTGGGGCCACATGGTCTATCTCGTGGACGACCGCTATCTCTTCACCGGCGACACGATCTGGTTCGGCGCGGACGGCGGCTACAGCTTCATCTCCTCGCTGGCGGAGGACAACCGGCTGGCGGTGCGGTCGCTGGCGGCGCTGGAGCAGAAGCTCCGCGCGCGCGGCCTTCGCCCGCTGTTCATCACCGGCCACACCGGCTGGACGGACAATTTCGAATTCGCCTTCGCCCACAAGAATCAGCTCTGCTCGCCCTTCCGCAAGCGCGTGCCCGACCCGACCGCGCCCTACGACGCCTACGACGAATCAGACGACACGCCAGAAAACGCAAAGCGCGGATTTCTGAAGGGCGTTGGACGATAACCGCCCATTGTAGGCGGGATACCGGAGAAATCGATAAGCATGGAGGAATGCAAAATGAAATACGTCGGCATGCCCATGGGAATGTGGGCGCTGTTCGGAAAGTCCTTTCAGCGGCAGCTCGGCCCGTCGTTCGGCTGCAATTCCGCGGCGGCGAAGGCCATCGCGCGAAAGGCCAAACCGCGCTATCGGGAAATCATCGCCTCTCTGCCGGAATTCGAGAAGGCCGACCGCTTCAAGATGAACATCGTCAACTGCGCGCTGCTGGGCGCGTTCATCCTCTCCATGCCCCGTCGCCCGGACGTGGTGGCGCTGACGGAGTACTACGCACGGTCGATGATGACGAAGCCCATGCGCCGGTTCTGCCGCAAGAGCGGCCAGAAGAAATTCACGCCGCAGGACGTCGCGGGAATGAAGCAGACCGCCGCGCTGAGGGCTGCCGACCGCAATCCCTACTCCTGGAACATGGATTTCATCGAATATCCCGACGGCAGCGGCTATGAGGGACGCTTCACCCGCTGCGGCATCTGCACGCTGATGAAGGAGCTGGGCCTCTACGACCTGACCCCCGCCCTGTGCCATCTGGACTACACCATGGCCGAGGCCGGCGGCACGACGGACTTCGTGCGCCGCTGCACCCTCGCCTCCGGCGGCCCGTACTGCGACTGCGGGTACAAAAAGAAAGCCCATTGAACCATTCGCCCCGTGAAAACGGCCGGGCGCGGCAGAAATTGCCGCGCCCGTTCTCCTTTATTTTCCGTTTTACGCCTGACCGATGCTCCAGCTCTGGCTCTGGTTCTGAAGCCGCATCATGTGGGCGAACACGCCTTCCTGCTTCAGCAGCTCCGCCGGCGCGCCCTGCTCGGCGACCTCGCCGTTTTTGAGCACGACGATCCTGTCCGCGCCCGACACGGTGCGCATGCGATGGGCGATAATCAGCACCGTCTTGTTCTGAATCAGCCGCGACAGTGCCTGCTGAATGGCCGTCTCGTTCTCCACGTCCAGACTGGCGGTGGCCTCGTCCAGCAGGATGATGGGCGCGTCCTTCAGAAACGCGCGGGCGATGGAGATTCTCTGGCGCTCGCCGCCGGAGAGCTCGCAGCCGTTCTCGCCGATGCTGCTGTTCCACTTCTCGGGGAGCTTTTCGGCGAATTCGTCCACGTTGGCCAGCTTCGCCGCGGCGATGACCTCCTCGTCCGTTGCGTCCTTGCGGCCGATGCGAATGTTCTCCAGAATGGTGTTGTCAAACAGCGTCACGTCCTGGAACACAATGGAGTACAGGCTCATCAGCGCCTCGGGATCGATCTTGGAGACGTCCATGCCGCCCACGGTAATTTTGCCGCGTGGAATGTCCCAGAACCGGGCCGCCAGCCGTGAAACCGTGGTCTTGCCGCCGCCGGAGGGGCCCACCAGCGCCGTGACCTGCCCCTGCTTTGCCGTAAAGGACACATCCCTGAGCACCGTTTCGCCGCCGTCGTAGGAGAAGCCCACGTGATCGAAGGTCACGTCGCAGCCGCGATTGGTCAGCTTCTCGCTGCCGGTCTGCACCGGGCAGTCCAGAATCGAGTTCATGCGCTCAATGTTGGTGTTGGTGGAGATCACCGCGGCCAGATTCTGCAGCGAGCCCTCCAGCGGATCGTACAGGCGCGAGACCACCAGCAGGAACATAAAAAAGGTCAGCACATCCAGCCTGCCCGCCGCCAGCAGCGAAGCGCCCGCCAGCGCCGTCGTCGCCACGCCCAGCCGCAGCACCAGCGAGGCCGACACCACGAACAGCGCCGTGCCCAGCTCGGTCTGAATCAGCCGGCTCTCCAGCGCGCGGATCTTCGCCGCAAGGCCGCTGAGATAGCGTTCCTCGGCGTTGTTGGCGCGCAGGTCGGGCATGGCCTCCATGCACTCCTGAATGCCGTCCTCACAGGCGATCTTCGCGGCCATGGAGCGGCGGGAGAGGCCCTTCTGCACGTCCGAGGCCAGCGCAACGATGGTAAACGCCACGGGCAGCGGCCAGATCGCCGCCAGTGCCATTCTCCAGTTGAAGAACAGCAGCGACACGGAGATCAGCGTCGTGGAGAGAATCGCGCCGAACAGCGGCTCCACATAGTGGGACTGGCTGGACTCCAGCACCGCGCAGTCGTTCATGATGGACGAGGTCAGGTCGGCCAGATCCTTCTTGCCAAAGAAGGACAGCGGAATTCTGCGCAGCTTCTCCGCCAGATTCACGCGGCGAACGCCCGTCTCCACATAGGTAGCCAGAAAGGTTCCGTCGTATTGCAGCCGCGTGCAGACCAGAATGGCCGCCGCCGCGGCGATGCTACCGAGGACGTAAAACGGAATGCGCCCCGCGTTCAGCGCACCGTTCATCAGATCCCGCGCCAGCGCGTACAGCAGGCTCACCGGCAGCATGAAGGTCACGTTCTGCAGCGCGCAGAAGAGAATTCCCTTCACCGCATCCGCCGCGCCCTTCCGGGACAGAGCAAACCGCCTTTGCAAATACTGAAGCATCGCTTACGCCTCCTTTTCCACTTTCCACCGGACGGACTGCTGATAGTCCTTCCACATCTCGCCGAACAGGCTGTCCGCGCTTTCGGAGAGCTCCTCGAACGTGCCGCTTTCCGCCAGTCGGCCATCCTTCAGCACAAAGATGCGATCCGCGCCTGCCACGGTGGACAGGCGATGGGCGATCATGATGACCGTGCGGCCCTTCGCCAGCTCGCTGAAGGCGGCCTGCACCTTCGTCTCGTTGTCCGGGTCGGCGAAGGCGGTGGCCTCGTCCAGAATCAGCACCGGCGCGTTCTTGAGCATCGCCCTGGCGACGGCGAGCCGCTGAGCTTCGCCGCCGGAGAGATACACGCCATCGGAGCCGATGATGGTGTGCATGCCCTCGGGGAATTTTTCGGTGATGTCCATGCACTGCGCCGCCCGCAGCACCGCCAGCACCTCCGCGTCGGAAGCGTCCGGCCTGCCCATGCGCACGTTGTCCAGAATGCTGCCCTTGATCAGGCGGCTGTTCTGGAACACGAAGGACACCGTGTCCATCAGCTCGCGCTTGTCCACATTGCGAACGTCCACGCCGCCGATGAGGACGCTTCCGCTCTGCGGGTCGAAGAAGCGGGCGATCAGGCTGGCCAGCGTGGATTTGCCGCCGCCGGACGGGCCGACGAAGGCGACGGTCTGGCCCGCGCCGATGGAGAGGGACACGTCCTCCAGCGCGTTCTTTTTGCCGTCGTAGCTGAAGGTCACGTTCTTCAGCTCCACGGAGCTGTCCTTCGGATGCTGCGGCCGGTCGCTCTGTCTGAGCGAAGGGCTGTTCAGCACGCCGTCGATGCGGGTGATGGTATCCTGCACCATCATGCCGTTCTCGCTCATGTACATCAGCTTGCTCAGCGTCAGGGAGATGACCGGCGTGATGATGATATAGAACAGCAGGTTCAGCAGCAGCGCGTTGTCCACCGTGCCGTGGGAAAACCAGAAGCCGCCGAGAATCAGGAACACGAACACGCTATTGACCGCCAGCGTGTACAGACACATCGGCCCGCGCAGATCCTTCGTGTAGGAGATGGTCCAGCGCTCGTAGTTGTCGATGGCGGCCTTGAATTTCTTGAAGGAGAACACCGTCTGCCCGAAGGTCTTGACCACGGGGATGCCGCGGACGTACTCCACCGCCTCGCCCGACATGTCCGCCAGCGCGTTCTGATACTGAGTCATCTTCTCCTGAAGGCCCTTGCCTGTCATGCGCGACATCGCCGCAAGACCCAGCAGCGCGGGAGCCAGGCTCAGCAGGCCCAGCCGCCAGTCGAAGCCCGCCAGCAACGCGAGCAGACCCGCGATGGTGGCCATGGCCCGCGCCTTGTCGGGCAGCTGATGCGCCAGATAGGTTTCCGCCGCGCCGGAGGTCTCCAGAATGGTTCGGCGCAGCCTGCCGCTGCCGAACTGCTCAATCGCGCCCAGCGGCAGCGTGGCGATGTGTTCCGTCATGCTCAGGCGCAGATTGGTGGCGATGCGGAACGCAGACAGGTGCGAGCACATGAGACCCGCGATGTAAATCAGCACGGCGAGCACCGCGAACAGCACGGCCATCCATCCGTAATGGGTGACATGCACGGCCTGCGCGTAGCGCGGCGCAGTCTCGATGACCTCCCCGAGAATGCGCCAGATGTACCAGAAGGGCAGCAGGGCGATCAGCGCGCTGACGGCGGAAAGGATCCATGACAGATACGTCAGAAGTCTGTACTTGCCGGCATAGCCCAGCAGCCGGTCGAGATTCGATTGCTTTTTCAAAAGCGACGCCTCCCTCTTCGATGATGCAATCTATGATACATAAAGGCGCTGCAGCCGCCTTTGAGCATCCGTTTTTCGGTTAGTTTAGTCTAACTCAGTGTCGAAAAAACGGGGCTTCACTGCCCCATGATCTTCGTCCAGCCGGCGGTGTAGAAATCGCTCAGCTCGTCCAGATACCGGAAGGCCGATTCCAACGGCATGTCGTGAACGATGATTTCGAAATAGGCGTTCATCATGCCGGTCACCAGAATGTGCTCCAGCCGCTCGTCGATGGCGGGTGCGGGCGAACCCAGCTGCTCGAGCACCCTGTAATAGCGATGGGTGGCCGCGATCTCCAGATCGACGGCTTCCTCCAGCATGGACGCATAGCGCGTTCCCTCGGCGCTGCAAAGCAGCAGATGAAACTCGTCCCGATGCTCGTGCATGTACAGCAGCATCTCCCGCATGCACCGCCGGCTGACCGCGCCCATGTTCTCGGGCTGCTGCTCGATGGGCAGCTCGGCGAACGCCATCAGCGCGCCGCGAAACTCCCCCATCACGTGCTCGTAGCATTCCCGAACCAGCGCGTCGAAGAGCGCCTCCTTGCTGTCGTAATAGCCGTACAGCGCGCCGGTGGTCACGCCCGCCGCCCGGACGATGCCGCGCAGCGACGCGTGCTGAAAGCCCTTTGCGAGAAACTCCGCCTTGGCTGCCTCGAGAATCTGTCCGCGCGTATCGCGCTCCACTTCGCCCATTGCGCGCCTCCATAACAGCGTTATATCACAGTGTTATATTGTATGCACACCCCGCTGTTCTGTCAAGCCCCCGGGCGAATTTTTTCCAAAGATTTTTCAATTCGCCTCTCCTCAGGCACGAAAAAAGCCGGCGCGCCGCGCCGACCTTTTTTTCGTTTATTTCCACAGCTTTTCCGGGGCCTTCTCCAGCGCGGCGTAGAGCAGCCGGCCGAGCGCCATGCACACCACGGCCTCGCCCAGCGCCACGGTGGCCACCGTCGTCCACAGCGCGCCCATTTCGACAGCCGCGCCGGGCGCGAGCTCATAGGCAAAATAGACCACCGGGCCGACGATCAGGCCGTTGAACAGCACCGGCATGGCCGTGGCCAGCGTAGGATTGCTGCGCAGCCTCCGGGTCGCCAGCGCGGCCAGCAGCGTGGCCAGCGTGCCGAACAACACGTCGAACCACGGCGCGCCCCCCAGCAGATTGGCCAGCAGACAGCCCACGGCCAGCCCGGGCACCGCGTCCGCCGCCAGCATGGGCATCACGGTCAGCGCCTCGGAGAAGCGGAACTGAATCGCGCCGAAGCTCAGCGGCTGAAGCAGTAAGGTCAGTACGGCGTAGAGCGCGGCGATCATCGCGCCGCGGGCCAGTGCACGAGTGGAGAAGTTCTTCATTTTCTTTCCTTCCTTTCGGTTGTTCGCAGTCGAAGTCCGAAAGGCAGGCGCGGACGCTTCTCCCCTTCGAAAAAGGGCGAAACGACAAAAGAAAGGCATGGTTGCCCATGCCAAAGCGCGGCGAACCGCGCGGCCTGGTTTTGTTTTTTCCGGGATAGCGCATCCCTTCAGACAGGAGGACTTCGAACTGTCTCTATGTGGTTGTCGAGATTCAGTATACTCCTGCGCACGCCAGATTGCAAGTGAATTTTCTGAAAACTCAGCGCCGCGCGGGGTCGACGTAATCAAAGCGCTGAATTTCCGAAAAACCCATCTCCCGCAGCGCGCGCTCGGACGCGTCCCGGTCGCCGTCCGTGTTGAAGCCGGGAATGCGCGGCAGGCGGATGCGCACGCGCTCCGGGCAGCTCTCGGCCAGAATATGCAGATTGCGCAGCACGCGGGCATTGTCCGTGCCGGTATAGCGGCGGTAGATCTCGGGATTGAAATCCTTCACGTCCACAATCCATCCGTCCACCGCGTCCAGCGCCCGCCGGAGCTGCGCCTCGTCCGCATTCAGCGAAGTCTCCACGCGCACGCGCCAGTCCGCGGGCCGCTTTTCAGCGAATTCCGCCAGAAAATCCGCGTGCAGCAGCGGCTCGCCGCCGCCGAAGGTCGCGCCGCCGCCCGTGGCGGAAAAGTACAATCCGTCCACGCGCAGCTCGTCCACGAGCTGCTCCGCCGAGAGCCGCCGATGCGGCGTGGCAGGGTTCTGCGCGTGGGGATTGATGCACAGCCGGCACCGGAGCGGACAGCCCAGACAGCCCACCAGCGTGGTCACGCCATCACCGTCCGTCTCCATGCGCAGCCGCGAAATGCCGAATACCGGCAGAAGCGCGCTCATTGGCCGGGCACGACGCTGCCGTCCGCGGCGATTTCGCCCTCCAGCTGCACCAGATCGGGCGCGTCCGTGGTTGCGACGGCCACGTCGCCCTCCAGCTCCACCGGCTCCTCCGTCTGCGTGCGATGCGGAATCAGCGCGCGAATCGCGTCCGCCGCCGCGTCCACCGCGGAGCATCCGCTGACCGCCGCCGCCATGCCCACGCAGAGTCCGGCCACGGCGACGCGCCTGCCCAGCGACGCGCGGCGGCTCAGCTCGCGCTCCAGCTCCCGGGCCTGCGCCTCGCAGTAAGGACAGGTTCCCGCGCACGGTCCCTCGTGACCGCACTCCTTTTCGCAGTAGTCCAGATCGTTCGCCCGTGCAATGCGCTCGCGCATGGCACGCAGCCGCCGGCACTTTTCCTTTCCGTCCATGCTCTCCCCTCCATTTTCCTGCTTTTTCCATTTAGTCGTTCTTTTTGCAAAAGAAGTTCCGGCCCGAATGCCCTCGGGTCGGAACTTTCCTCACTTTTCCCGCCGAACGATTCGCCCGTTCTCCATCTCCAGCACCTGATCGAACGCGCTCAGGTCGCCGAGCTTGTGGGCGATGACGAACACGGTCCTGTCCCGCTTCAGCTCCTCGATTACGCCGAGAAACCGCCGCTGGTTTTCGCGGTCCAGCGCGCTGGTGGGCTCGTCGAACAGCAGCACCGGCGCGCTCTTCAGGATGGTGTCGTACATCAGACCCTTGTAATTGAACAGAAGCAGCAGCACCACCACGGTGATCTGTCCCGTGGGAAACAGCCACAGCGCGCACATCAGCACCAGCGCCGCGTCGAGAATCACGCCCGTGACGCGGATCATCTCCGCCAGCGCCACGTTGGAGATGTCCACCAGCTGCTCGCTCATGAAATAGGACAGCACCACGCCCATGGAGCTGGCCGTGAGCATGCAGACCGCCAGCAGCGCCGTCCGCGCGCCGTATCGGGCGTGATACTCCCGGAACCGCCGGAGATTGGCATACTTCTTCAGGAACATCGCTTTCCCTCTTTCGCATATTCATGAATCGGGCCCGGGAGTCCGTCTGTGCCGGAAGCTCTCAGGCCCTGTTTCAAAAAGATACGTGCTCAGAGCACCACGTCGCCCGGGCGATAGCCCTCGGGCAGCGGCTCTTCCTCGAGGAACGGGAAGCTCTCGTCCTCCAGAATGGGCAGGAACGCGGCGTAGGGCATGCTGTCGAATTCGCAGCCATAGCTGCTCGCGCCGAACCATCCGCCCTCCTTAGCGCGCAGGTTCAGGTCGCGGGCAAATTTGGTGCGGTTGGAGCAGTCGTGCACGACAATTCCCCAATGCTCCTCCGCGGCAGCGCGCATGAGCTTCTGAGTCAGCTCCCGGCTCCATACGGGCGAGACGTAGCCCATCCGGGAGACATACAGGTTTTCGCCCCAGTAATTGCCCAGATTGTTGGCGTTCAGATGCAGCTCGGCGCAGTTCATGAAGTCGACGCCCGCGGCGAGAATCTTCTCCTTCTTCCGGAAAAAAGCCTCGAACAGCTCCGGAGTCATGGGCGTTTCGATGCCCACGCGAGGAATGTACTTCTTCGCCGTCGCCATGTTCTCGATTACCCTGTCGGCGCAGCCGGACGCGCCCAGATTGAAGCGCAGCTCATCCAGCCCCGCCTCGCCCAGCGCGCGGAGGTTTTCCTCGCTGGCCAGCGTGCCGTTGGTGTACAGATGCTGATGGACGCCCGCCTCGCGGAATTTTCGGATCACGCCGTAGTATTTTTCGATCTCCATGAAGGGCTCGAGGTAGACGTAGGCCACGCCGGTGGGCCGCCTGCCGATACTCAGCAGCAGATCGAGGTCGTGCTCGTAGAACCGCGTGCCGCCGATCTCCCACAGGCCCTCGCCGATGGGCGGCTGATCGTCCAACTCGCCGTAATTATAGCAGAATTTGCACTGCACATTGCAGCGATTGGTCTTGCGGATGGCGCTCAAGCCCGTGCCCAGCAGACACGAGCGACAGCCCGCGGGAAAGCTCGCCGCGTCGCCGACGAAGAACGTGCGCCCCTCCAGCGACTGAAGGCCGGGAATCTGCGCCTGCAGCTGGGCTATACGCACGTCCTCAGCGGCCTCGATCTGAGCAAACGTCGCCAGCGCGATCTCCTGCTGATGCGGCGGCAGCGGCTCGCCCTCGGGCAGCTCGGCGAAAAATCGGAACCACATCAGCGCGTCCCGCTTGGATATTTTCATCTGTAACAGCTCCTTCGCGCCTCGGCGGTTTTCGCCCGCGCATCGTTTCTCGTATTCAAAAATCAGTCCAGCTCCGCCATCAGACGGCGCATCAGCGCAATCGTCGACGCGTCTCCGCTGGTGAGGAACTCCACCGAGCCCTCCGTCCCCTTCGAGCGCAGGCCGCCCGCCTCCAGCAGGTGCTTGAGCCGCATGCACGTGCCCGTGCGGCCGTCGAACAGCTCGGCTTCGGGGAACATCCGCCGAATGGCCCCCGCGAAGAACGGATAGTGAGTGCAGCCCAGCACCACGGAATCGATGCTGCGGCCCACGTATCTGCCCAGCAGCTCCCGAAGCGCCGCCTCTGTCTCGGGCGAATCGGCCTTTCCGGCCTCCACCAGCTCCACCAGTCCGCGGCCAACCACAGGAATCACATGGTCGCCGTAGCGCTTCATCAGCCGCTGAAACTTCGGCAGCGTCAGCGTGGCCTGCGTGGCCAGCACCAGAATCTCGCCGCCGTGGCGCGCCTCCTGAGCGGGCTTGAGCGCCGGCTCCATGCCGATCACGGGCAGCTTCAGCTCGGCGCGCAGAATCTCGGCATAGGCCGACGTGGCGGTGTTGCAGGCGATGACCACGGCCTTCACGCCGCGATCGAGCAACACGCCCACGCTCTCGGCGGACAGCCGCCGGATCTCCTCCAGCGGCTTGGGGCCGTAGGGCGCGTGGCCATTGTCGCCGTAATACAGAAAATGCTCGTTGGGCAAAATCCGGCGCGCGGTGTGCAGCACGCTCACGCCGCCCACGCCGGAATCAAAAAAACCGATCAGATCGTTCATGAACTCACCTCGCTCAGCGCACGCCTGAGAGATCCTTCACCACTTCGCCGGCGAGAATCAGTCCCGCCACTGATGGACAGAAGGACACGCTGCCGGGCGTGGAGCGCCGGCCCGCCTGAGGCGCTTCGGTGCTCTCCTCCTGCCGCGGCACGCGCGCCGGTTCGCGGGAATAGACCACCTTCAGATGCTCCACGCCGCGTTTGCGCAGCTCCTGCCGCATCACCCGCGCCAGCGGGCAGACGGAGGTTCTGGAAATATCGGCCACCTCGAAGGCCGTGGGATCGAGCTTGTTGCCCGCGCCCATGGCGCTGATGATGGGAATTCCGCGCCGCGCGGCCTGCACGATCAGGTCGAGCTTGGCCGTCACGGTGTCGATGCAGTCGACGATGTAATCGTAGCGTTCCCACTCGATCTCGCCCGCGCGCTCGGGCATATAAAACATTCGCCGAGCCGCCGCGTCCACGTCGGGATTGATGTCCAGCAGCCGCTCGCGCATGACCTCGACCTTGGGGCGGCCCAGCGTGGAGTGCAGCGCCACGATCTGGCGGTTCAGATTGCTTGCGCAGACCACATCGTCGTCGAACAGGTCGATTCCGCCCAGTCCCGCGCGCACCATCGCCTCGGCGGCAAAGCCGCCCACGCCGCCCACGCCGAACAGCGCCGCGCGGCAGCTTCCAAGGCGATCCACCGCATCGCTCCCCATCAGCAGCGCCGTCCGCGAAAACTGGTCCTTCATGCGCATTCCTCCTCCGCTTTCTGATTTATTATATCCGAAAGGCGCGGCAAAATCAAGGGCGGGCAACTTTACAGCCGCAGCCCCTTCACATCCTTGACCCGGGAGAGAATCACGTTGGTTCGAATGGAGACCACGCCCGGCAGCGGGTCGAGCACGTCGCGCATCAGTGCCTCCAGCGCCTCCTGATCGGCGGCGACGGCGTGCACATGCAGCCGGCACGCGCCGGTCACGCGGTAGATCTGCGTCACCGCCGGGCATTCGTCCAGCCGTCGAATGACCTCCGAAAGCGCCTCGGGCCGCGTCTCGATCTCGTAATAGCAGGAAACCGCGCTGCCCAGCCGCTGCGGGTTCACGATGACCGTGTAGCCCTCGATCACGCCGCGCTGCTCCAGCGCGTCCATGCGGTTCTTCACCGCCACGCGCGACAGGCCGAGCCTTTCCCCCAGCTCCGAATAGGTGTAGCGCGCGTTCTGCGTCAGCAGATCCACCAGTCTGCGATCCAGCGCGTCCAGTCCGTTCAAAACCATGCTCACGCCCCCTTTTGCGTTATTATAGCATTTTCGACCGTTATTTTCAATACGAAAGTTATATCTTGCGTTTTGCAATCATCCATGCTATAATTTCCGTGGACAATCGCTTTCCGGGAGGAAAAAACATGTATCGCGACCTGACGCGCGGGCCGATTGCGCGCTCGCTGGTTCTCTTTGCCCTGCCGATGATGGCGGGAAATCTCCTTCAGCAGTTCTACAACATCGCCGACACGCTCATCGTGGGCCGCGCGCTGGGAACCGACGCGCTGGCGGCGGTGGGCTCGGCCTACACGCTGATGACCTTTCTGACCTCCATTCTGCTGGGGCTGTCCATGGGCTCCGGCGCGCTGTTTTCCATCTATCGCGGCCGGGGCGACGAGGCCTCGCTGCGCAGCGCCATCGCCCACGCCTTCGGGCTGATTCTGCTGCTGACGCTGGCTCTGAACGCCGCAGTGTACGCCTTTCTGAACCCGATTCTGCACTTTCTGCGCGTACCGGCGACGGTCTGGGGCGGCATGCGGGAATACCTCCTCGTCGTCTTTGCCGGGCTGGTCGCCACGTCCGTCTACAATTATCTCGCCTGCCTGCTGCGCGCGCTGGGCAATTCCGCGGCGCCCCTCGTGTTTCTGGGCGTGTCCGCGCTGCTGAACGTGGGGCTGGATCTGCTGTTCGTGCCGGTGCTCGGCTGGGGAATCGCCGGGGCGGCGTGGGCCACGGTGATCGCTCAGTACGTCAGCGCCGCGGGCATGCTCGTCTATGTCCTTGCGAAATGCAAAAGCCTGCTTCCGAAACGTTCGGAGCTTCATCTGAACCGGAGCATTCTCGGCGAAATCTTCCACCTGTCATCGCTGACCTGCGCGCAGCAATCGGTGATGAATTTCGGCATTCTGATGGTGCAGGGCCTGGTCAACAGCTTCGGCGCGACGGTCATGGCGGCCTTTGCCGCCGCGGTGAAGATCGACACCTTCGCCTATCTGCCCGTGCAGGATTTCGGCAACGCCTATTCCACCTTCGCCGCCCAGAATTTCGGCGCGAAGCGCACAGATCGCATCCGCGAGGGCACGCGGCGGGCGTTCCTGCTCAGCGCGGGCTTCGGCGCGGCGCTGTCCATCGCCGTGTGCGCCCTCGCCGCGCCGCTGATGCGCCTGTTCGTGGATCCGGGCGAAACTGCCGTCGTCACGGCGGGCGTGCGCTATCTGCGCATTGAGGGCGCGCTCTACGCCGGAATCGGCTGCCTGTTCCTGTTCTACGGCTATTTCCGCGCCGTCCAGCGCCCCGGCGTTTCGGTGGTGCTGACGGCGATTTCGCTGGGCACGCGCGTGCTGCTGGCCTATCTGCTGTCCGCGCTCTGGGGTGAGGTCGGCATCTGGCTGTCCATTCCCATCGGCTGGGTTCTCGCCGATCTGGCCGGGCTGTGGTTCATGAAGGCCCGGCCGCTCCGCGTCTGAGCGCCGCCGGGCAGAATTTCCCGCCGCGCCGGATATTTCCGGAATTTCAGAATATATAAGGTAACACCGCACAAATGAGGCGGTTGGCCGGCGAATGGATTTTTCGTCAGATGCAAATGCAGATTCCGAAGGTTTACTGGAGGGTAATCGAGGAATCTGCATGCCGCAAATGGCGGAAAAGACAGAGCCCGACGCGCCGCCGAATTGTGTGGTGTTGCCATAAGTGTTGGATTTGTCAACGGGGAGGTCGGATCGATTGAAGCTCCATGCCGCAGGCCGTGCCATCGTTCCCCTGCCCATCAACCGCATTTCGCCCAGCCCCTATCAGCCCCGACGCGCCTTTTCGGACGCGTCCATCGACGCGCTGGCCGAGTCCATCCGCCGCCACGGGCTGCTCACGCCGCTGCTGGTTCGGCGTGTGGGCGCGGAGCAATATGAGCTGGTGGCGGGCGAGCGGCGGCTGCGGGCGCTGAAGCGTCTGGGACGCGAGCGCGCCGACGCGGTGGTGCTCAGCGCCTACGACCGGGACTGCGCGCTGCTGGCGCTGATCGAGAACCTCCAAAGGGAGAACCTGCACTATCTGGACGAGGCCGAGGCCTTCCGGCGCATTCTGGACGAACAGTCCGTCACCCAGGAGGCGCTGGCCCAGTCGCTGTCCGTCAGCCCGTCAGCGCTGGCCAACCGGCTGCGGCTTCTGAAGCTGCCCGAGTCGGTGCGCCGGCTGCTGCGCCAGACGAGCCTGACCGAGCGCCACGCCCGGGCGCTGCTGCGTCTGAGCGACGAGGAGACGCAGCTGGCGCTGACCCGCGAGGCCGCCGACCGCGCCATGAGCGTGCAGCAGCTGGAAAAGCGCATCGAGCAGCTGCGCCGGGAGGCCCGGCCTCAGCCCAGCGTCAGCCGCGTGGTGCGCGACAACCGCATCGTCATCAACGCCGTGCTGGACACCGTGCGCGAGCTGAACCGCATCGGCGTGCGCGCCGACAGCCGCGTGGAGGAGCGGGAGGGCTGCGTGGACGTGATCGTCACCATCCGGACGGGAGACGAGCGTTCCTGAATGCAAAAACGGAGACGGCGTTTTTTCTCGCCGTCTCCGCTTTTCTATTTACAGATACGCCTTGGAGGGATGGATGATGGCCCGGCCGGTGTCCGGCTCGAAGCCCTCCAGCACCAGCAGCGACCGCGCGCCCTCCACGCGCTTGACCTGCGGCTCCGACGTGGCGATCATCACGCCCACGCCCACGACCTCGGCCTGAAATTCCTTCATCATGTCGACCATGCCCTGCAGCGTTCCGCCGCCCTTCATGAAGTCGTCGATGATGAGCGCGCGCTGCCCGGGCGCGACGGCGCGGCGCGCCAGCGCCATGGTCTCGATGCGCTCGTTGCCGCCGCCGGCGATGTAGTTGATTTTCACCGCCGAGCCCTCGTAGGCGCGGCTGTCGCGGCGGGCAATGACCAGCGGCACGTCCAGCATCCGCGCCGTCATCAGCGCGATGGGAATGCCCTTGGTCTCCATGGTCAGCACAAAGTGGGGCTGGCGATCGTAATACTGCGCGGCCAGAATCTCGCCCATGGCCTGCGCCGTGACCGACTCCGCCGTCACGTCCGACGTGTAGAGGAATCCGCCGGGCAGCATGCGTCCCGGCTGAGCCAGCCGCTCGGCCAGCTCCGTCAGCACCCGGCGCGCGCGCTCGGGGCTGGGAATGGCGCGATAGCGCACGCCGCCCGCCGCGCCGGCCACCGTCTCGATTTTGCCCAGATCGAACCGCTCGAAGGACTCGCTGACCAGATCGATGTCCTCGCTGATGGTGGACTTCGCCGCGCCGAACATCTCGCAGAACTCGCCGAGGGTATGGATGCGGTTGGGCGCGTCGGTAAGAATTCTCGTCATGGCTCCCAGCCGTTCATTCCGCTTGATCTTATCCATCGTGTCCTCCTGATTCCGAATGTTTTATTGCTGTCGTCTATTATAATTCGGAATTGTGAACTTTGCAGCGGATTTGGAGCAAATTATCCCGGAAAAACGAACATTTAACCTGAATCCGTCCCCTCAACGGCGACGACACTTGCAGGATTTTGGATTTTCCATTATAATATATGGGCTGGAAGCATGGTTTTCTCTTTGGAAGGAGGCATTTTCATGCCCGCAAACATCAAATCCTACCGCGGCGGCCGCGTCCATTTCATCGGCGTGGGCGGAAGCTCCATGTCCGGTCTGGCGGGACTGCTGGCCGACGAGGGCTATACCGTCAGCGGCTCCGACCGCACCCGCTCCCATAAGACCGACGCGTTGGCCGCAAGGGGCATCGAAATTCACATCGGCCATCTGCCCGAAAACGTGCACGGCGCGGACGTCATCGTCTATAACGCGGCCATCGCGCCCGAAAACCCCGAGCGCGCCGAGGCTGCGCGGCTGGGCATTCCCCAGATCGAGCGCTGCGACCTGATCGGCCAGCTGATGGAGGGCGCGCCCTTCGCCATCGGCGTGTCGGGCACCCACGGCAAGACCACCACCACCTCCATGCTCGCGCAGGCCTTTCTGCAGGCCGGCGTGAACCCGACCATCCACATCGGCGGCGAGCTGGACTTCATCGGCGGTTCCACCCGGCGCGGCGACAGCGGCGATTTCATCGTCGAGGCCTGCGAATTCCACGGCAGCTTTCTGCACTTCCACCCCACGGTGGCCATCGTGCTGAACATAGACGAGGACCATCTGGACTACTTCCGCGATCTCGACCACATCGAGCAGACCTTCGCCGAATACGTGGCGCTGGTGCCCGAGGACGGCTGGTGCATCGCCTGGGGCGACGACCCCCGCGCCCGCCGCGTCTGCGAAAACGCCCGCTGCCGGTCGCTGACCTACGGTCTGGGCGAGCACAACATGCTGCGCGCGGTGAACGTGACCTACGACGAGCGCGGGCGCGGCTCCTACGACGCGGTGCTCAACGGAGAGAACCTCGGGCGCTTCCACGTAGGCGTGTCCAGTCAGGCCAATCTGCTGGATTCGCTGGCCGTAGTGGCCGCCGCCCATGTGCGTGGGCTGGACATGGCGGCGGTGGCCGACGCGCTGGAGCATTTCGTGGGCGCACACAGGCGCTTTGAGCTGACCAGCGTGACCGACGGCGTGCGCTGCTACACCGACTACGGCCACAATCCCGCCGAAATCAAAAACGCCATCCAGATCGCCGGCATGCAGGAGCATCGCACCCTGTGGTCGGTCTGGCAGCCCCACACCTATTCCCGCACCAAGACGCTGTTCAACGCCTTCCTTACGACCTTCGACGGCGTGGACCGGCTGCTGATTACCGACATCTGTGCCGCCCGTGAGAGCGACCCGGGCGACATCTCCTCGGAAATGCTCATCGAGCCGCTGCGCGCCCGGGGAATCGACGCGGTGCTGACCCCCACCTTCGACGACGCGGAGGCCTATCTGCGCGCCCACTGGCAGCCCGGCGACCTGATGATCAGCCACGGCTGCGGCGACGTCGACCTGCTCAACGAGCAAATCGCCAAACACGGCGACACGAACCACTGACCGCAGGGAGGGATCCCCCTTGAAGAAAATCGCGGCTCTGCTGATCGCGGGCACGCTGATTGCGGCGACGCTGTCCGGATGCTCCAACGGCTCGGACACCGCCGCCGACCAGCCGCCCCTCAACACCGTCCCCGAATCCACCGTGACCACCGAGTTTGTCGACGCGTTCATGCCCGACGTCATGGACGTGCCCGTGGACGCGACGGCCGAACCCGCGGCGGATGTGCCCGACGAATCCATCGTGCCTGAAAGCACGGACACGCCCGCCGAGGCGGCGACTGAGGCTCCCGCGGCGCAGGCCACCGCCGCGCCCTACGCCTACACGCTCACGGCGCTGACCGACTCCACCTTCGGCTTCGTCTGCGCCTATCCCAGCGGATGGAAGAACCTGCCCGGCAAGTACACCGCCTGCTTCCGCGAGGAGGTTTCCGGCGACGACTTTCCGGCGCGCATGGCCGTCACCCGTAAGCGTCTGGCCCACGCGCCCAAGTTCTCCAGACTGCTGACCCAGTTTCAGGAATACGCCGAGACCGTCCGCGCTCAGTACGACAGCAAGACCTTCGAATACGGCGACCTGAATTCCTCGGCGGCCTTCCTCGGCCAGCCGGCCTACGAGATCACCTATCTGGCCTATTCCGGCGACGTGGAGGTCAAGGGCTACATGATCTGCACCAACGTGGACAAATACGTCTACGTGTTCCACTTCTGCGCGCCCTACGACGACTACGCCGCCATGGAGCCGATGATGCGGCAGCTTCGCGATTCCGTGACGCTGGCACAGTGACGGGAGGTTCTGATGGCGATCATCAGCTTTTATGAATCCGAGCGGGACAGCATGACGCAGCCCCGCGCGTGGTACGCTCGAAACGACAACTGCCTGCCCCACTTTCACGCGGGCATCGAGCTTTCCTATGTGCTGGAGGGCGAGCTGACCGCGGTGGTGGACGGACGGACGCACAGTGTGCATGCGGGTCAGCTGCTGGCCAACAACTGCTATTCGGTGCATGCCTATTCGTCCGAGGAATGTTGCTCCATCGTGGCCATCATCCCGCTGGGCGTGGTGCCGTCCATTCAGAAGCTGCTGACCTCCAACCGCTTCCGCCGCAACGTCGTCGATGACGAGGCGCGCACGCTGGAAACCCTGATGCGCATGCTGGTGGACGCGGACGGCAACGAGATTCTGCAAAAGGGCCTGAGCTACGCGCTGCTGGGCCTGCTGACCCGGCGCGTTCCCATGGATCCCGTTTCCTCCGGCGACCACGCCGACGCGATCTGCAGCATTCTGAATTACTTAAACGACAGCTTCACCCAGCGGCTGACCGTGGAGCAGGTGGCGGCCCGCTTCGGCTACAGCCGCAGCCGTTTTTCCCATCTGTTCAAGAGCACCGTGGGCTACAGTCTGCCCCAGTATCTGAATCTGCTGCGCTGCCGCAGCGTCTGCGAGCTGATGATGACCTCCGACCGGCCCATCGTCGATCTCGCCGTCAGCGCCGGCTTCAACAACACCCACACGTTCTATTCCGCCTTCAAGGCTCACTACCACATGACGCCCCGGGAGTACATCCTGAACCGGCAGAACGCGCCGGAATCGAGGAGGGACGAGATATGAACGACGCTCAGAGGATTCTTCAGGCCGCCCACGCCCGCAACCGCGCGGACGACCTCCTGTACGCGACCTACCGTCTTTCCGCCTCCGAGCCGCTGGACGCCTTCGTGCTCGCGCCGGCGTGGACGCCGGAAATGCTCTTTGCCGACGCCCCAGTCAGCGTCTGCACTCGGCTCGTCCATCCCACGGAGAGCAGCTATCTGGTGGAATACGCCGGTCTCCGGCTCGGCTGGATCCAATGCGGCGTCGGCACGGCTTCTCTGGTGGACGCGGCGCTGCTGGCAGCCGAATCGCCGACGAAGCGATGGATCTTCGCCGGCTCCGCGGGCTCGCTCCGGCCGGATATCGGGCTGGGCGAATTCGCAACGCCCTCCGAGTCCCTCGCCTACGAGGGCGGCTCGATCTATCTGAGCGGTTCGCTTCAGCCGAAGACCTTCGGGCGCGCCGTTCGCCCGAGCAATCCCGAATTTGTCCGCGCGGCAATCGAAGCCGCCGCGGCCATGGGCGTCGCGCTCACGCCCCGGCGCACCTTCTGCACGGAATCCATTCTGTGCGAATACGCGATGATCGACCAGATTCTCGCCACCGGTGCGGAGATCATCGAGATGGAGACGGCGGCGTTCTACGAATGCGCCCGCATGGCCGAGCGGGACGCGGTCGCCCTGCTGAACATTTCAGACAGCTCCCTGTCCGGCGTGGGGCTTCTCGGCCGGACGGAGGAGGAAAAGGCGCTCCACAGCCGGGCGCGCCAGCGGATTCCCGCGCTGATCGAAGCCGTCTGCAGGCTCTGACCCCGCGCAAGCAGCTCCAGTTTTCCTTTCAAGGTGAGTCTATGAAAGAAGCAATTCTCGCGCTCGTTCCCGATTACTATCCCTCCTTCGCCTGCAAGGCCGGCGCGTGCCGGACGCCCTGCTGCGAGGGCTGGCCGGTCACCATGTCCATGGGCGATTACTTCCGCCTGCTGGGCGTGGAATGCAGCCCGGCGCTCCGGCGAAAGCTGGACATAGCGCTGCGCATGGCCGACCGCCCCTGCCCGGAGGAATACGCCTGCATCTCGCCGCGCTTCGACGGCCGATGCCCCATGCACATGGACGACGGCCGCTGCGCCGTTCACGCCGAGCTGGGCGGCGGCGCGCTGCCCGCGGTGTGCCGGCTGTATCCCCGGGGCGTGCGCATGGACGACATGCCCGAGGCCTCCTGCGCCAACAGCTGCGAAGCCGTGGTGGAGCGGCTCTTCGCCCACGAAGCGCCGATGACCTTCGTCCGCGTTCCGATGGCGCCGGATCTGCCCCGCGCCGCCGCGCGCGAGGTGTTCTTCGAAACCCTCGGGCGTGAGCAGGAGATTCGCCTGTGGCTCATTCGGCTGCTTCAGAACCGCGGCCTGTCCATGCCGCGCCGGCTCATGGCGCTGGGCATGCGGCTGCGCGAGATGGAGGACTCGCTGAACCGCCGGGACGAGGCCGAGGCCGCGCGGCTACTCGAGGAAGACGGCGCGAGCGCCCTTCCGCCCGAGGAGCCGCTGTGCGAGGCGCACCTGCGCTTCGGCCTGAAGGCCGCGGCGGCGATGCTCCGGCAGATGGACGAGCGCAGCGACAGCCTGCGCGATTACGGCGAGGCCGCGCTGGCCTGCTTCGGCGACGACGACGCGTTCGAGCGCTATCAGCGCGCCCGGGCGCATCTGGAAGCGACCTTCCCCCATTGGGAGCGCTGGCTGGAGCAGCTGCTGGTCAACCACATGTTCTTTGAGCGCTTTCCCTTTCAGGATCGCCCGGTGAGCCTTTCGGACGAGTTCGTGGCGCTGTGCGCGGTGTACACGCTGCTGCGGCTGCTGGCCGTGGGCTGGATGGCGGACAAAAACTCCGAGGCGCAGTTCGTCGACGCGGCGGCCGCGGCCTTCCGCTTCATCGACCACACGTCCTTCGACCGCTACGCCGCCGGCGTGCTCCACGCGCTGGACTGCGCTTCGCCCGGGCGGCTCTTCGACCTGATCCGGCTGTGAGCATATTCCCCCAAGGATGCGCATATTCTGTTTCGAGCGGCGGGCGTTTCTGCGCCCGCCGCCTGTATATGGACAAACGGCGGCAAATGCGCTATAATGGAAGATAAGTGAATCCGAAGTCCGCGGGCAAAATCGCCGCGGCCGCAAGGAGCGTTGCATACAAATGGTATTTTCCAGCAAAATCTTTCTGTTCTTCTTCCTGCCCGCGGTGCTGACGGGCTATTTTCTGCTGAGAAAGCACCGCCGCGCCAGCAACCTGTTTCTGACGCTGGCCAGCCTGATTTTCTACGCCTGGGGCGAGCCGAAGTTCGTGTTCGTGATGATGGCCTCCATCGTGGTCAACTGGCTGTTCGGCCTGTGGGTGGATCGCGTGCGCGAAAACAGGCGCGCGGCCAGGGGCGTAGTGGCGCTGATGGTCGTGTTCAACCTGAGCCTGCTGGGCGTGTTCAAGTATCTGACCTTCCTGCTGACCAACGTGCGCAGCTGGTTCGGGCTGTCCTTCCCCATTCCTCACATCGCGCTGCCCATCGGCATCTCCTTCTTCACCTTCCAGGCCATGAGCTACGTCATCGACGTGTATCGCGGCGACGGCAGGGTGCAGAAGAGCCTCGTCAACGTCTGCCTGTACATCTCCTTCTTTCCTCAGCTCATCGCCGGCCCCATCGTGCGCTATCAGACGGTGGCCGACGAGATCGAGGGCCGCAGGGAGACGCTGCCGGACTTCACGCTGGGCTGTCAGCGGTTCATGGTGGGCTTCTGCAAGAAGCTGATTCTGTCCAACAATCTGGGACTGCTGGTGGACACGGCCTTCGGACTGGACGCGGCCAGCCTGTCCGTGGCGGGCTCGTGGATGGCGGCCTGCGCCTATCTGATGCAGGTCTACTACGACTTCTCCGGCTATTCGGACATGGCCATCGGCCTGGGCCGCATGTTCGGCTTCCATTTTCTGGAGAACTTCAATTTCCCGTTTATCTCCAAGTCCGTCTCGGAGTTCTGGCGGCGCTGGCACATCTCCATGTGCACGTGGTTCCGGGATTACCTCTACTTCCCGCTGGGCGGCAGCCGGGTCAAGTCGGTCTGGCGGCTGCTGTTCAACATGCTGATGGTCTGGGGACTGACGGGTCTTTGGCACGGCGCGGCGTGGACGTACATTCTCTGGGGACTGGGCTTCTTCGTCATGCTGGCCTTTGAGCGCCTGAGCGGTCTGGGCAAATGGATGGAAAAGCGCGGTGCGCTGGGCGTTCTATACGCCATGTTCATGGTTGTGACCATCACGGTGATGATCCGCTCAGACGATCTGGGCGTGGCGAAAACGTTCTATTCCACCATGTTCGGCCTCAGCGGCGCGCCGCTATGGAGCGCCACCGCCGGCGTGTTCCTGCGGGAATACGGCTGGTTCCTGCTGGCGGGCGTGATCTGCGGCCTGCCCGTGGCTCAGTGGCTGCGCGAGAAGGTACGCATTCCCGAAAACGCGTTGCGCATCGTCGGCGCGGTGCTGCTGGCGGGGCTGATGGTCATTGCGCTGAGCTACGTGGCCGTGGTGGACTACAATCCCTTCATCTACTTCAACTTCTGATCGGGAGGCGCGCCCTATGAATCCGCTTTGGGAAACCCTCTGGCAGATGTCCGAGCCGGGACAGCTGCTGCGCGACGAGCCGATGAGCCGCCACACCACCTTCCGCGTGGGCGGCCCGGCGGACATGATGTTCTTTCCGTCCATGGAGCAGCAGATTTCTGTGGCGCTGAAGCTGGCGCGGGACTACCATGTGCCGGCGCTGGTGGTGGGCAACGGCTCCAACCTGCTGGTGCGCGACGGCGGCGTGATCGGCCTGGTGATCGTGCTGGGCGAGCGCTTTTCGCACATCGAAATCCATGACAATGTTCTGACCGCGCAGGCGGGCGCGTCGCTTAACAAGGTCGCCGCGGCGGCGCAGAGCGCGGGCCTTTCCGGGCTGGAATTCGCCTCAGGCATCCCGGGCACGCTGGGCGGCGGCTGCGCCATGAACGCAGGCGCCTACGGCGGTCAGCTCTCCGACGCGCTGATGGACGCGCAGGTGCTGCTGGACGGCGAGATCCGCACGCTGAGCCGGGACGAAATGGAGATGGGTTATCGCACGACGCTCCCGCTCCAGCGCGGCGGCGTGGTGCTGTCCGCGCGGTTCCATTTGGCGGCGGACGACCCCGAGGCCATCGCCGCGCGCAGCCGGGAGCTGAACGCCCGCCGCCGGGAAAAGCAGCCGCTGAACTATCCCAGCGCGGGCAGCGTATTCAAGCGTCCCGAGGGCCATTTCGCCGGCGCGCTCATCGAAGAAGCCGGCCTGAAGGGCCTGACCATCGGCGGCGCGCAGATCAGCGAAAAGCATGCGGGCTTCATCGTGAACCTCGGCGGCGCGACCGCCGCAGACATTCTGGCGCTCATCCAGCGCGTTCAGGACGAGGTGGAGCGCCGCTCGGGCGTCCGTCTGGAGCCCGAGGTGCGCATTCTTGGGGAGGACTGAGCCATGTCCTTTGCATCCAACGCCCGGGGCGAGCTCGCCCGGGAGAGCTGCGGGCAGATCTGCTGTGCGCGCAGCGAGCTGGCGGCCGCCCTGCTTTCGTCGGGCGGCATTTCCTTTCGAGGGCTGAAGCGCTACGCCCTGTCCCTCACGTCGTCGGACGGCGCGATCGTCCGGCGCTATTTCTCGTTGCTCAAGCAGTTCTGGGGCGTCACCTCCCAGATCCGCACGCTGTCGGCGGACACGCTCAACGGCTCGGTGCGCTATCAGCTGGTCATCCCCGAGGAGCATTCGCTGACGTTGATGGGCGAAATGCGCCTGCTGGACGACGGCGCGCTGTTCGGCGTGCGCACGGTTCCCGACGCGGAGCTGACCAAGCTGTCCTGCTGCAAAAAGAGCTTTCTGCGCGGCGCGTTCCTGATGTGCGGCGCGGTGAGCAATCCTGAACGGGAATACCATATCGAAATCGCAGCTCCGAATGTGGAATTTGCACAGTTCATCGTCGAAATAATGAACGATTTTGAGATTTTTGCTAAAATCGCGTGCAGAAAAGCGAAATATGTGGTATACTTGAAAAAAGCGGAAGAGATTTCCGACTGGCTGACGCTGATGGGCGCGGGCGCGGCGGTGCTGAGCCTGGAAAACGTGCGCATCAAGAAGGACGTGAGCAATCAGGTCAACCGCCAGATGAACTGCGATTCCTCCAACATCAACCGCACCATGGCCGCGGCGGAATCGCGCATCGAGGACATCCGCTTTCTGGATCGGGAAATCGGGCTGGACAAGCTGCCGAAGGCGCTGCGCGAAACGGCGGAGGCCCGGCTGAACAACCCCGACGTCTCGCTGACGGAGCTGGGCGAGCTGCTCGTCCCTCCGCTGGGCAAATCCGGTGTAAACACGCGCCTGCGCCGTCTGGGCGAGCTGGCGAACCGACTCCGCACCGGCGAGGAAACGGGGCTATCATCGAAATAAAGGAGTATCACCATGGTTCAACTCAACACGACTTTTGCAGCGACGGATCAGCTCTCGCCGGAATTCGCAGCGAAGCTGGCTCAGTGCGCGTCGCAGTTCCAGTCCGTGCTCTCCATCGAGTGCGGCGGCAAGCGGCTGCATCTGGATTCGCTGATCGGCATTCTCTCCATGGAGATGTATCGCGGCGTGCCCGTCTCGATCATCGCCGACGGCCCGGACGCGGCAGCCGCCGCCGGCGCGGTGCGCCATCTGCTGGAGGGCGACCTCTGAGCATCTCGCCTCCCGGCGGGTTTTGCTTTTTCAAGGTGGAAAAGCCGCTATCGCAGACCGTCCAGTCCGGAATGGACAGCGTTCCATTAGTGCTTTCGAATACATAGAAAATCTGTAAGGGAGCCGGAATCATGTTCTTCACACTGCATTGCGATTCTCCGCTGGGCGGCATTCTGCTGGCCGCGGACGAGATCGGTTTGACCGGCCTCTGGTTCGACGGCGCGAAGTACTTCGCCGCCGGACTGCCTTCGGAGCATGTGGAAGAAAAATCACCCGCGCTGGCCGAGGCCGCGCGCTGGCTGGACGCATACTTCAGCGGCCGCGAACCGGACTTCCTGCCGCCGCTGCATCCCCATGGCACCGCGTTTCAGCGCGCCGTGTGGGACATTCTGCGCTCCATTCCCTATGGACAGACCATGACCTACGGCGAAATCGCCCGCCGGCTCGCCGCGCAGCAGGGACATTCCCACATGTCCGCCCAGGCCGTAGGCGGCGCGGTGGGCCACAATCCCATCTCGCTGATCGTCCCCTGCCACCGCGTGGTGGGCGCGAACGGCAGCCTGACGGGCTATGCCGGCGGCGTAGAGCGCAAGCTCCGGCTTCTGCAAATAGAGCATGCCGACACAGAAAAGCTCTTCCTCCCCCACCGCGGAACGGCGCTGTGACGCGCGAATAGTCCTTTGCAACACACTGATTTATAAAAGCGCATCTCTGTCTCACAAAAGCATCGGCGCTTCTTCCAAAGTACAGCCCATTCGCGGCCTGATGTGCCTCCGTGCTTTTCCCCGCATTTCTCCATACAATTGCCGTCCGGAAAACTTCGTCTTCCGGGCGGCATTATTTCCCTCGTTGCTTCATCGGAATCCACGCGCACATCCTGCTGTCCTCCTGCCCTGTCTTGCCGGCGGAGGTGTAGTCGATCACGGGTATGGTCGTTCCGTCGGCGAGCTGCACGTCCATGGCGACCACGCAGCGCACCGACGAATGCTCGCTCAGCGCCGCCACGACGGAGCTGTCGTCGTTCTGCACGAGCTCCACCGGCGCGTCCACGCTCTGACCCAGACGTGCGTCCCGCGCCAGCACCAGCGGGCCCCGGCGCAGCGCCATATAGGGCGCTTCTCCCGAGGAAACGCCGTAGTCCTCCGGGCGAACGGGCATGACGCTCATGTCCAGCGTCAGCTCGACGGTATCCCCGTCCTGCCACAGGCGCTCGACCTCAGCGTAATGGCCCGGCATGCAGACCATTTTCTCGCCGCAGACGCGCAGCGTCGTCTTTTCGCTCCAATCGGGCACGCGCAGCTTCAGCGTAAAGCGCTCGGCCTTCTCCGAATGCACGGCGATGCGCACATCTCCGCCCACGGGATAGGTCGTGTCCACATCCAGCGTCAGCGCCGCGCCGCCGCGCGTGCCGGTGCGGATGGCGCCGGGCAGATACGGGTTGAGCACGATTCCTCCCGCCTCGCAGACGGCGGCGAACATGCTGATCAGTCCCAGACCCGCCGCGCCGATGCAGGCGCAGCAGCCGCAATACGTGCCGTTCTCCATAGGCTTGCAGCCGCCCATCTGCCGTCCGCACAGGCCCGGCAGCAGCGGCGAATAGCTGTCGAAGGGCAGGCCGCCGTTGACCGTCACGCAGTCGCTGTTGACCGCGCCGGGCAGCGCGTTGTAGAGCGAGCGCTCCATGTGCGCGGCGAACTCCGCCTCGCCGGTCAGGCACAGCACCTGCCAGCACAGCTTCATCCACGTCACGGTGACGCAGGTCTCCTGCATGACGCCCTTCTCCGCCGCGTCCAGCTGGCGCACGGCGGAGTGGTCGAACAGCTCGTGGGTGCAGCCCGCGCAGCCGATGACGGTGATGTCCGAGGCGAACACGCGCTTCGCAAAGCGGATCACCGCCAGCTTCCACTTCTCGACGCCGGTGACGCGATAGTACTCCAGCAGACCCTCGAAGCCTAATCATTATTATGGCATGATTGTCGGCGAACTGCCTTCGGCATTCCGCCGACCCGGCCAAGCTTTCAGCTTGCCTAATCACTATTATAGCATGATTGTCGGCGAACTGCCTTCAGCATTCCGCCGACCCGGCCAGGCTTTCAGCTTGCCTAATCATTATTACAGCTTATTCCAATCCACAGTTCAATCCATAATTTTCCCCATGGCGAAGGCCCCGGCTTTCGCATTTTCTCGAAAGCCGGGGCCCGTTTTTCTCTTCAGCGGATTTCATGCTCAGGGCATTCGCCCCGTCTCTCAGCGAACCTCCACCTCGGGACGGGTGCGGACGCCGATGCTGCGGAGGCGATAGCTCTCCGTCCAGCGGCTGCCGGTGCTGCGCCACGCGTCGGGGCCGATCCACTTTTCCCTCTCATCGGCCAGATGCAGCGGGCCGAAGGCGTTCTGGCGGTTGCCCAGCAGCGTCAGCTCCAGCGTGTGCGCGCCGACCTCCACCTCGCCCAGCGAGAGCACGTAGGGCGCGTAGACCACATGGCCCCTGTCCTCGCCGTCCAGCGACACACGGATGGCCGCGCCGTCGTAATGGGGAACCTTCACAGTCAGCTCGCCCGCCGCCGTCTCGATGGGCAGGCGGTAGACGACGTTTCCGCCGTAGTGCGGCAGACCCTGACGGGTAATGTCGTCGAAGCCCAGCTTCTCCGGCAGCGCCGTCAGCACGCGCTCCTCGCCCTGCATGCGCACGCCGAAGCCGCCCAGCAGATAGCACCACTCCACATTGGTACGCCGTCCGAAGGGCAGCTCGACCTCGATGGTCGACGTGCCAATCTCCAGCGCGCCCAGCGGCACCGTGCCGATGCTCTTGTCGGTGTAGTAGCCCTCGGGCCGCGCGGCGACGGGCTGTCCGTTCAGCCAGATTTTCGCGATCTCCGCGTCCTCCAGCGCCAGCAGCGCGCGCTCCACGCGGATCTCCGAGCGCACGGTGAAGCGCAGGCGCACGGTGTGCCCGGTCTTTTCCTCCTGCACCGTCCATGGCTGCGCCACGGCGTTCATGCGCGGCGGCCAGCCCAGCTCCCGGCGCAGGGCGTTGTCCGCGCGCAGCAGCTCCTCCATGGGGCGATATTCGCCCGCGTCCAGCGCCGTCTCCGCCTTGTCCAGCAGCAGCACGTTCGGCTCGTCCAGCCTGTAATCCACCAGTGCCGGAACCGCCACGGACTTCGCCGCGCGATTCTCCGCCGGAGCGGGGCGCTGAAGCTCCGCCGCGTGATCCAGACGCAGCAGCAGGCTGTCGTGGTCGTACAGCGCCGCGCGGACGACGGTCCTGCCGCCGACGGCCTGCGCGTCCGCCGGGCGAATCTCGCCGGTGAGCGTGTCGTAGATCTGCGCGGCGTACTCGCCCGCCACGGTCAGGCGAATCTCCTGACGATGAGGAATGTCCTTGTTGTAGGGATCGCGGCTGTGGGCGAGGAACAGCCACAGGCCGTCGCCGTCCCGGCGCAGCTGATGCACGAGGTTGTCCGTGCGCGTGCCGTCCTCGTTGCGAACGTCGATCAGACGCACGGACTCCAGCGCGGTGAGCACCGCCTCCTGGCTGAACTCGGCCCGCTGAGACTGAGCGTACAGCTTCGCGCCGCGGTCGTCGGGCTTCGCATCGGTGTAACTGGGCGCATTGCCCAGGAAGATCAGCCGGCCGCCGGCCTTCTGGAAGGCCTCCAGCCGCTCCAGCGTGGTGGCTCGCAGCGTCTCGCAGCCCGGCACCACCACCGCGTCGTAGGCCATCTCGCCCACCTGAAGGGGCGCGCCGGCCTTTTCGCACTGAGAGGGCAGCAGGGATTCGCTGATGAAGTCGAAGTCGATTCCGCCGTTGAGCAGCCAGTCAGTCAGGCTCTGGAAGTGCTCGTCCAGCTGCTGGCGCACGCCGTAGGTCTGCTCGGCGGGGCCCCAGTGGAGCCAGTAGCTCTCCACGGGATGAATCACGCCCACGCGCACCACGGGCTTGCCGCGGGTCAGCGCGGTGTTCAGGCGGGCGAAGTGATCCTCCACGTAGGAATAATCGCGCCACCACGGGGACTGATAGCTGATGGATGCGGGATAGTCGCGCTTGGCCTCGCCCTTCATGGACACCCATGACAGGTGCTGCACGCGGACGGTCACGCCCAGCGCGGCCTGCCAGTCGCCGTGAATCTTGTGGCCGCGGAAGTCGAAGTCCCAGCCGGTCACGCCGTACAGCTCGCTGGTCATGCCGCAGCGGCCGTACTGATGCACGGCGCTCTGAGCCTGCTTGGCGGTGGTCAGCTCGAACCGGGCGCAGAGCATGTCGATGCCCGGCAGCTGGAAGCTGCGATAGGAGCGCATCGTCTCGCCCAGCGCCGCCGTCTGGCTGCACAGCGTGGGCTCCTCCATCATGTGGCCCGTGAGCATCAGGCCGTGCTCGCCGCACCAGCGGCCGCAGGTGTCGGCAAAGGCCTCGGCGAAGCGCTCGGCGATGTGGTCGTGGTAATGATAGCGCACGACGGAGATCTTTCCGTCCGGCAGTTCCCACAGCAGCTCCGGCAGATGGTCGACCAGCTCCTCGCCATAGGCCGCGCGGAAGGTCTCGGGCAGATCGTCCGTCCATGGCAGCATCACGTCCTTCTCCTCCTGGGCGAAGGACAGCGTGGTCTTGTGGGAGAACTGGGGCTCGTCGGTGAAGATGGCGGGCACCGCGCCGCCGAAGTCCTCGCCCACGGTTTCGAGATAGCGCTCGTAGGCGATCTCCACAAAGCGCTGAATGGTCGCCGGATCCAGCGTGTTGGCATAGGTCTGGTTGTTGTACCACGGATTGGGCCGGTCGGTCTCCACATAGGCGTACCACTTGCGGCCCTGAGCCGGAGCATTTTCGTCGATGCGCGCCGCGCCGGCGAGACAGCCGTTTTCGTCCAGCCGCACGTCGTAGCAGGCCAGCAGCGTTCCGTTCTCCGATCGGCCCGTGCGGGCGGAGGCCTCCTGAATGTCCTCCGCGCTGGCCTGGCTGTAGGGCTTGATGGTCAGCAGCAGATGCCGCGCGCGATACTTCGGATCCTTCGTCAGAAGGCCGCCCGCCGCGCCGGAGGGCCAGCGATCCTCGTCGTACAGCCAAGCCAGCATGCTTTCCTGCTTGCACTTTTCCACGCAGGCGCGCACCAGCGCCATGTGCTCGTCGCTGAGATAGGGCGTGGCCATGCCCGTGCGCACGTGCATGTGCGCGCCGCCCAGGCCCATCTTCTTGAGCACCTCCAGCTGCCAGAGCAGCTCGCCGCGATCCAGCTCGCAGTTCCACGCCCAGAAGGGTGCGCCGCGATACTCGCTGCCCGGATGGCGGAACAGCTCGGGGCTGAGGTTCTTTTCCGTTGATTTGGGATACAGCATGTCGTATTCCTCCCGTTTTTCCTTTGCGATTCATCGAAAGCGGCTCACGCTTCCATTTTCCACCAAAAGGATACCCTGCTTTTTTCCGATTGTCAAGGGGAAAACCGCCCTGCCGGACAAAAAGGCGTTTTCCATAGAATTTACGCTGATTTGACGCGTACCCCCGGTGCAATTTCATATGGGCATGGCATAATGGTCTGGCTTGTCTGAAAGATCAATAATAAATAGGAAGGGAGCTTTTCCATTGAGAAAGCAGAAATACACGCCGCTGCCGCCAGACACGGAGAAAAAGGTTCTGGGCGTTTTCACGAGGGATCCCGTGTTCTATCGCACGTTCTTCCCGCTGATGTTCGTCATCGTGCTTCAGCAGCTGGCGGCGCTGGCCGTAAACATGGCCGACAACCTCATGCTGGGACGCTATTCGGAACTGTCGCTGTCCGGCGCGACGCTGGTGAACCAGCTCCAGTTCACGCTGCAGCAGATCGCCGCCGGCATCGGCATGGGCATCGTGGTGCTGGCCTCCCAGTACTGGGGACAGCGCCGCACCGAGCCCATCAAAAAGATCATCAGCATCGGCGTGAAGTTCGGCTTCGTCGTCGGACTGATCTTCTTCGCCGCCGCCCAGCTGATTCCCACGCAGCTGCTGTCCCTGTTCACCAACGATCAGGCCGTCGTGGCCGAGGGCGTGCGCTATCTGCGCGTCATCTGCTGGACGTATCTGATCTTCGCCGTGTCCAATTCGCTGATGTACTCCCTGCAGAGCGTGGAGACCGCCGCCATCGGCACGGTCATGTCCGTGAGCACCATCGTCATCAACGTCGCTCTGAACAGCTGCCTGATCTACGGCAACTTCGGCGCGCCGGAGCTGGGCGTGGTGGGCGCGGCCGTGGCAACGCTGGTCAGCCGCACGGTGGAGCTGCTCATCATCGTGGGCTACGTGCTGCTGGCGGACAAAAAGCTCCGGATGAAGCTGACCGACCTGCTGCGCTTCGACTTTACCTATCTGAAGGATTACGTCAAGGTGGCGCTGCCCATCGCCGTCAGCGGCATGCTCTGGGGCGTGGCGCAGGCGGCGCAGACCGCCGTGCTGGGCCACATCAGCGCCGCGGTCATCGCCGCCAACAGCATCGCCGTGGTCGTGTTCCAGATCTTCGCCGTGTTCGGCATGGCCTGCGCCAACGCCTCCTCGGTGGTCATCGGCAAAACCGTGGGCCGGGGCGATCTGCATCTGGTGAAGCCCTATTCTAAGACCATTCAGGCCATCCTGCTCATCATCGGCGTGGTGTTCGGCGGGCTGATGTTTTTGCTGAAGGAAGCCATCGTAGGCTTTTACACCGTATCCGAGGAGACGAAGGCGCTGGCGCTGAGTTTTCTGACGGTGCTCAGCGTGGCCATCGTCGGCTCGTGCTACGAATATCCCGTGGAGGGCGGCGTCATCGCCGGCGGCGGCGACACGAAGTACACCGCCGTGGTGGACAATCTGTTCATGTGGCTGTTCACCATTCCCTCGGCCTATCTCAGCGCCTTCGTGTTCCGCTTCCCGCCGGTGGTCACCTTCTGTTTCCTGAAGGCCGACCAGCTGCTCAAGTGCATTCCCAACGCCATCGTCTGCAACCGCTATCGCTGGGTGCGCACGCTGACGCGGGACGACGAAGCGCCGGCGCACTGACCGACAGATTTTTCAGACGGACGGCTCTGCGGAGCCGCCTGTCTGTTTGGTTACACACATTTTGACTTTTTCCGTACTCCGTGAATACCCTCTTGAGATGTTCCGGCGTTCGCGCTATAATTATGCGCATAAGGAATCTATACAGGAAAGCGTCGCTCACGCGATGTCGAGGCGACCGCGTCCTCTCTGGCGGGGACGCGCGGAAGGAAAACTCCCGTGGAAACGAAACAAAAGATACTCATCGTAGACGATTCGGCAATGAATCGCGAAATCCTCTCCGAGGTTCTGGGCAGCGATTACGACTATCTGTTTGCGGGCAACGGCCTGCAGGCGCTGGAGCAGCTGTCCCAGAATCCCGACGTCGATCTGATGCTGCTGGATATCCGCATGCCTCAGCTCGACGGCTTCGGCGTGCTGAACATCCTAAAGCAACAGTACGGAAGCGATGAAATTCCGGTCATCGTCCTCTCCGCCGAGGAGGACGTGCGCATTATCCAAAAGGCCTACGACCTCGGCGCGGTGGACTATATCAACCGCCCCTTCAATCTGGCCATCGTTCAGCGCCGCGTGCGCAACACGCTTTTTCTCTACGCCCGGCAGAAGCAGCTGGTGCATCTGGTGGAGGAGCAGGTCTATGAGCGCGAAAAAAACAACAGCGCCATGGTCAACGTACTCAGCCATGTCATCGAAGCCCGCAACCACGAGACCGGCACCCACATTCTGCACATGCGCGTACTCACGGACGTGCTGCTGCACCGGCTGATCAGGCTGACCGACCGCTACCCGCTGAGTGAATCGGACATTTCGATGATTACCAATCTGTCCGCGCTGCACGACGTCGGCAAAATCTGCATTCCCGAGGAAATTCTCAACAAGCCCGGCCCGCTGGACGACCGGGAAATGGAAATCATGAAATCCCACGCCGCCCTCGGCGACGCGCTGCTGCAGAACATGCCCGACTCCGACGGCGATCCCTTCGTCCGCATGGCCCGGGACGTCTGCCGCCACCATCACGAGCGCTGGGACGGCAGCGGCTATCCCGACGGGCTGAAGGGCGACGAGATCTCCATCGCCGCGCAGGTGGTCGCGCTGGCCGACGTGTTCGACGCGCTGACCAGCGACCGCTGCTATCGCAAAGCCATTCCCTTCGACAAGGCCATGGAGATGATTCACGACGGCCGGTGCGGCGCGTTCAACCCGCTGCTGATGCAGTGTCTGGACGCGTCCCGGGACGAGCTGTACGCCTTCCTGACCACCAGCAGCAAAGCCTTCGACGTGCAGTCCGAGGCGCGCCATCTGGCCGCCGAGGTACTCCAGAACCGCTCGCTGCCGCCGGGCGACCACGATCTGCGCATTCTCGCCCTGGAGAAGGCCAAGTCGGCGTTCTTTGCTCAGGAATGCGGCGGCATTCAGTTCGAATATGACCGCGCGCTGAACAGAGTCGTCTGCACCGACTGGTACGCCGAGCCGCGCGACCGCGTCCGGGCGCTCTATCTGAGCGAGGGCGACGACGTGGATCTGCTCAGCCAGACGGATAAAAGCCGCCTGCTGGAGCTGGTGCGCGGCGCCACGCCGGACAGCCCGGACGTGGAGATGCAGGCGCTGATTTCGGTTCACGGCCAAAAGCGCTGGCACCGGCTCCGCGCGCGCACGCTGTGGGAGCGCGAAAGCCGCCAGTGCGACAGCGTGATCGGCCAGTTCACCGACGTGCACGACGAGGTGGTCGCTCAGGGGCTTCTGCACCTTTCCGAGAGCGACGTGGAGCCGGCGGCGCTGCTGCGCGGCCTGGAGAAGGTCTTCGAAATCGTGCGTCTGGTGGATCCCAAAACCTGCCGGGTGCTGAGCCTGACGGCGGACGGCAAGCTGATGGACACGGGCCGGCTCTGCTATGAGACCTGGAGCAGCGGCCAGCCCTGCGCCAACTGCAGCTCCTCCCGCGCCGCGGAGGATCAGAGCTGGACGAGCAAGCTGGAGAGCAACGGCTCGGCGCTGTACTTCGTGCTGTCCCGGTTCCTGACCGTGGGAAAGCGGCGCTGCGTGCTGGAAATCGCCTCGCGCATCGACGACGCATCCATCTCCAGCGCCCAGAACCAGATGCCCGAGCGCGCGGGCATGCTGATGCTGAACTTCTATCGCGACGCACTGACGCAGGCCTATTCGCGGCTGTATCTGAACCATTTCGCCTCCCGCTATGAAAACGCCGACGGCGTCGCCATGCTGGACGTGGACCACTTCAAGCAGATCAACGACGTGTTCGGCCACGCCGTAGGCGACGAGGCCCTCAAGAGCGTCGCCGGCACGGTGCTGTCCTGCATCCGCAGCACTGACACGCTGATTCGCTACGGCGGCGACGAATTTCTGCTGATCTTCGGCAATATCGAAAGCGGCGCGTTCAGCCGTCGTCTGCTTCAGATTCAGGAAGCCGTGCGCCGCGTGCCGCTGCCCGAGCATCCCGAGGTGCGCCTGAGCATCAGCATCGGCGGCGCGTACCGCGTGCGACCATTAAAGGAAGCCGTCCGGCAGGCCGACCTGAAAATGTATGAAAACAAGGCCCGTCTGGACGCGAAGAAGGGAGACCAGCCATGACGCTTTCCGAATTCTACGCCGCCATCGGCGGCGACGTGTCCGCCGTGCTTATGCGCATTCCCAGCGAGCAGATGCTCGCCCGCTTCGTGCGCATGTACGAAAGCGACCCCACCTTCGGCCAGCTTCAGGCTGCCGTGAACGCACAGAACTGGCCCGCAGCCTTCCTCGCGGCCCACACGCTCAAGGGCGTGGCGCAGAATCTGGGCTTTCCCCATCTGCAAACCGCCGCCTCGGCGCTGACGGAGCACCTGCGCGGCGACAGGCCGCTGACCGACCGGGCGCTGCTGGAGGACGTGGTGCGGGCGCATTCGGAGCTGACCGAGGCCCTGAGCCGCCTCAGTGCCTGAGTTTTTCCCTTGCCCCCGACGGAATTCTCCGCCGGGGGTTGATTTTTGTCGCCTCTCGCCGTATAATAATCGTATTAAGAGCCATGTATCCAATCTATGGTTCGAAAGACAACATTCACATTCTGAACAAAGGGGGATCCATCATGAGTGCTTTAACCGATCTGATTTTCGCAGGCTCCAACGCAGTGGCGGGACTGACGGAAAATGCCGTCAACGCGGCCATTGAAAAGTACGGCGCGGACGCGAAGGCCGCCTTCCCGGACACGGCGTACTTCTTCCCGACGATCTACGCGGCCACGGGCGTGAAGGTGACCAAGCTGGGCGATCTGCCCGCCTGCGTCGGCGTGCTCAAGAGCCTGATCTCCAACAAGCCCGAGCTGGGCGACGCGCTGAACGCCGGTCTGGCCACCGCCGTGGGCGCGGAGATCCTCGAAGGTCTGAAATATGTGGAAAGCGCAAACCCCTATGAAAACGACAGCGGCATCGGCTTCGTGCCCGATCCGGTCATCCGCTCGCTGGGCGTTCCGCTGGTCACCGGCGACATCCCCGGCGTGGCCGTGGTGCTGGGCAAGGCCGACGATCCCGCGGCGACGGTCGCCGTGGTCAAGGACTATCAGTCCAAGGGCCTGCTGACCTTCCTGGTGGGCGACGTGATCGAGCAGGCGGCCGAGGGCGGCGTGAAGCTGGGCCTCGAGTTCCGCGTGGTGCCGCTGGGCCACGACGTGACCGCAGTCATCCACGTCGTCACCGTGGCCATCCGCGCGGCGCTGATCTTCGGCGGCGTGCAGCCCGGCGATCTGGCCGGCCTGCTGGCCTACACCAAGGAGCGCGTTCCCGCCTTCGTCAACACCTTCGGCGCGCTGAACGAGGTGGTCGTCTCCGCGGGCGCGGGCGCCATCGCCCTGGGCTTCCCGGTGATTGCCGACGTGGATCTGGGCGAAAATCAGGTGCCCGGCGCGCTGGAATCCGAGACCGACCACGCGCAGACGGTGAAGAAGTCGCTGCAGCTGCGCTCCATCAAGATCAAGGTCAAGGAGCTGCCCATCCCCGTAGCCTTCGCCGCGGCCTTCGAGGGCGAAATCATCCGCAAGAAGGACATGAAGGTCGAGTTCTACTCCGGCAAGAACGTCACCTGCGAGCTGGTGCGCATGGCGCCGCCCGAAGAGGTGGAGGATCATAAAATCACCATCGACGGCCCGGACATCGACTCCGGCGAGACCGAATATCCGCTGGCCACCTGCATCAAGGTCGCAGGCGCGCACATGCAGCCCGACTTTGAGTCGGTCATCGAGCGTCACATCCACACGTGGTTCAACTACATGGAGGGCGTGATGCACACCGGCCAGCGCAATCAGTTCCGCATCCGCATCAGCAACGAGGCCTACGAAAAGGGCCTGCGCCTGAAGCATTTCGGCGAAGTGCTCTACAACATGATTATGGACGAGTTCGACGCGGTGGTGGACAAGTGCGAAGTCACGCTGGTCACCGATCCCGTCAAGGCCGAGAAGATCCTCAAAGAGGAGGCCATGCCCACCTACGACCGCCGCGACGACCGTCTGGCCTCCATGACCGACGAGAGCGTGGACACGTTCTACACCTGCACGCTGTGCCAGAGCTTCGCGCCCGCGCACTGCTGCGTGGTCACGCCCGAGCGCCTGGGCCTGTGCGGCGCGGTTTCCTGGCTGGACGCGAAGGCCACCAACCAGCTCAACCCCACCGGCCCCTGCCGCCCCATCGCCAAGACCGGCTGCACCGACGAGCGCACCGGTGCGTACACCACCGTCAACGAAGCCGTGGCCGAGGCCACTCAGGGCGCGGTGGAAACCGTGACGCTGTACTCCATCCTCGAGGATCCCATGACCTCCTGCGGCTGCTTCGAGTGCATCTGCGGCATTCTGCCCGAGGCCAACGGTCTGATTATCGTCAACCGCGAATACAGCGGCATGACTCCCTCTGGCATGACCTTCGGCGAGCTGGCCAGCATGACCGGCGGCGGCGTGCAGACCCCGGGCTTCATGGGCCACGGCCGCCACTTCATCTCCTCCAAGAAGTTTGCCAAGGCTGAGGGCGGCATCGAGCGCATCGTCTGGATGCCCAAGGAGCTCAAGGACGACGTGGCGCCGCGCCTGAACAAGACCGCCAAGGAGCTGTACGGCATCGATAATTTCGCCGACATGATCGCCGACGAGACCATCACCACCGACAGCGCCGAGCTGGTGGACTTCCTGACCGAAAAGGGCCATCCCGCGCTGGGCATGGATCCCATCATGTAAACAATGTTCTTAATTACCTTTCGCTGCGAGGACGAGCCGGACGTGCTCGTCTCCGCAGCCGCGGGCGAAAATCTGCTGAAGGTCGCCCGCCGGGCGGGAATCGCCGTCAACGCGCCCTGCTCCGGCAACGGCTCCTGCGGCAAATGTCTGGTGCAGCTGGTGGAGGGCCATCTCGATTCTCCGAAGTCCTTCTACATCAGCGATACGGACTACGCGGAGGGCTGGCGGCTGGCCTGCCTGTCCCGCGTCGCGGGCGACGCAACCGTGCGGCTCAGGGATTGAGACCAGCGCATTTATTTCATCATCAGAGGAGACGTCGAATGGCTGTCGTGGAAAACAACAAGGAAATGGTTCCCTTTGAGCATTACGTCGGGCTTTTTCGCTCGCTGAACCCCGAGGAGGCGGCGGCGCGCTGCGGTGTGGCGTTCGATTCCGCGCGCGGCGAGTTCGCGATTCGGCTGCTGTACGCGGACTACGCGATCTCGTGGCCGGAATTCGCCATCCGCTCGGACAATCCGGGCGCGTTCGCGCTGGGCAACCTCCCCGCGCAGATGCTGCTGATCCGCTTTCTGCTGGAGGGACAGTCCGCGCCGGCAACGGAGAAGTTCCTGACCTATCGGGAGATGCCCTGGGGCGACGTCTATCTGAAGCCCTTCACCGGCCGCTGCCTGACCCGCGCGGCATTCACCTTCGGCACGCGGCTGCCCGCCTTCTGCAAGGCCATGGATGCGTCCGACGCGCAGAAGCTGACCTTCGGCGACGCTTCCTACGAGCTGGAGGTGCTGCCCAACTACAAGGTGCGCCTGATCGTCTGGGAGGGCGACGATGAGTTCCCGCCCAACGCCCAGATTCTGTTCTCCGCCAATTTCCCCGTCTCCTTCTCAGCGGAGGATCGCACCGTGGTGGGCGATGTGGTCATCTCGGATATCAAGCGAAAAATGTGACTTCTGTGGCAGGGACGCCGACGCGCCCTTGCCTTTTTTTGTCCCTCAGAGCAGATTTTCCGGGAAAACCATTGACTTTTTTCAATATTTCCCCTATAATTATTGAAGATTCATCATCAATCAAGGAGCGCATTCATGGACTTCAAGCAGTTGGAATCCTTTGTGGCCGTCGTCGACGAGGGCAGCTTTTCCAATGCGGCCGAGCGGCTGCAGCTGTCCCAGTCGATGGTGACCATTCACATTCGAAATCTGGAGACGGAACTGGGCGCGCGTCTGCTGAACCGCACCACGCGCACCATGGAGCTCAGCGCCGACGGCAAGACCTTCTATTATTATGCCAAGCAGATGCTCAAGCTCAACCGGGACAGCCTGTTTGCGCTGACGCGCGCCAACCAGGACGAAAAGTCCATCAACATCGTAGCCACGCCCTACACCAGCCGCTACTATCTGACCAGCAAGATCGTCGAGTTCCGCCGGGAGCATCCCGAGACGAGCTTCAACATCACCGTCTGCTACAACTCCGAAATCCACAACAAGCTGCGCGCCGGCGAGTTTGAGTTCGCCTTCTGCAACATGAAGATCATGGATTCGAACTACGCCGTGCGGCACTACAGCTCGTCCAGCCTCGTGGTCATCACTCCCAACACCGAGCGCTTCCGCTCGCTGCCCGACGGCTGCTTTCCCAAGGAGCTGTTCGGTCAGGAGCCGCTGATTACCCGCAGCAGCACGTCGGCGCTACAGCTGGAGTTTCTGCGCTGGGTCAAGCAGAACCTTCCGGAGACGAAGCTGCGCGTGGTTACGGCCATCGACGACACGGAGACCATCAAGCAGCTGGTGGCCGACGGCATGGGCATCTCGGTGCTGTCCGAGGTCGCCGTGGGCGAATTCGTCGCCAGCGGTCGGCTGCTGTCCTTCCCGCTGGAGGGCACCATGCCTCACCATCTCTACTTCGTCAGCAAGAAGAAATACCTCTCCCCTGAGCAGACCGCCTTCCGGGACTTCATTCTCCAGTCCGCCCCCATTGCCGAAAAGGCCGAGGAGGAATAGCGCTCAGGCAGCGAAAAGGCTCCGATTCCACGCGGAATCGGAGCCTTTTCCTACCAATATTTACGCTTCCTCCAGCAGCTCCCGGGCCACGTCGGCCATGGAGCGGCGGGAGATCATGCTCTTTTTCTGAAGCAGCGCGTGGGCCTGCGCTTCCGTCCAGCCCTCGTCCATGAGCCGCTGCTTGGCGCGGGCGATCACGGCGGTCTCCTCGGGCGAGCGCTGGGGCACACAGGCGCGCACACGAGCGTTCTCCCGCTGCATGCGCTCCTCCACGGCCTCGGCCAGCTGCGCGCGGGTCAGCGGCGCGGGCAATGCCCGAACGTTCTCCGCCTCCACGCCGCTGAGCAGCGCGGCCTTGGCGATGACGAGCAGCGTGGCCTGACTGCTGAGGTTTTCAGCCAGCTCGCTGACCGTCATGTCCAGCAGCCGGTAGCCGCAGATCACCACGCCGCCGCCCAGCTTGTGCACGGCGCGAATGATCTCCGCGCCGCTGCGGAAGGAGACATAGGGCGGCATGCCGCAACGCTCCAGCATCGTGTTCACGGCCTCGCGGCTCTCCTCGCGGGCGAACGCCGTCAGGATCCGACTCATGGCTGCTCCCTCCCTCGCACGCGGTTTGCTTCATTAATAGGTGATGATGTACTTCGCGATCTCCCAGTCGCTGACCGCGGTGCGATAGTCGTCCCACTCGCGGCGCTTGCCGGCGGTGTAGTAGTCGAAGATGTGCCTGCCCAGCGCCTCGGCGACGACGGCATCCTTCTCCATCGCGTCCACGCTCTCGCTCAGAGAGCCCGGCAGGCTGTCGATGCCCTTGGCGGCGCGGGTCTCCGCGTCCATGGCGAAGATGTTCTCGGTGGTCTCCTCGGGCGGGGTCATGCCCTTCTCGATGCCGTCCAGACCGGCGGCCAGGCAGACGGCCAGCGTCAGATAGGGGTTGCACGCCGGGTCGGGGCAGCGCAGCTCCACGCGGGTGGCCTGTCCGCGCGCGGCGGGAATGCGGATCAGCGCGGAGCGGTTCGAGGCCGACCATGCCAGATAGCAGGGCGCTTCATAGCCCGGAACCAGGCGCTTGTAGGAGTTGACCAGCGGATTGGTGATGGCCGCCATGCCCTTGACGTGGGCCAGAATGCCGGCGATAAAACTGTAGGCAATCTTGGACAGCTTGCGCGGATCGCTCTCGTCGAAGAACACGTTCCTGCCGTCCTTGAACAGGGACATGTTGGTGTGCATGCCGGAGCCGTTGATGCCGAACACGGGCTTGGGCATGAACGTGGCGTGCAGGCCGTTCTTCTGAGAGATGGACTTGACCGCCAGCTTGAAGGTCATGATGCGGTCGGCGGTGGTCAGCGCGTCGGCGTATTTGAAGTCGATCTCGTGCTGACCCGCGGCCACCTCGTGATGGGAAGCCTCGATTTCAAAGCCCATGGCCTCCAGCGCCATGCAGATTTCGCGGCGGGTGCTCTCGCCATGGTCGAGGGGGCCGAGGTCGAAGTAACCGGCCTCGTCGCCGGTGCGGGTGGTGGGCTTGCCCTGCTCGTCGGTTTCAAAGAGGAAGAACTCCAGCTCCGGGCCGACGTTGAAGGAATAGCCCATGTCCGCCGCTTTCTTCAGCACGCGCTTGAGCGCGCCGCGGGGATCGCCGATGAACGGCGTGCCGTCGGGGTTGTACACGTCGCAGATCAGGCGCGCGACCCTGCCGTGCTGCGGGCGCCAGGGCAGGATGGCGAAGCTGTCCAGATCGGGGCGCAGATACTGGTCGGATTCCTCAATGCGGACAAAGCCTTCGATGGAGCTGCCGTCGATCATGATCTGGTTGTCCACAGCCTTTTCAATCTGAGAAGCGGTGATGGCCACGTTCTTCAGCTGTCCGAAAATATCGGTGAACTGCATGCGGATGAATTCCACGTCCTGTTCATGAACCATGCGGATGATGTCTTCCTTCGAGTATCTGCTCATTGCCGTATCCTCCTTTTATAAAACGAGAAGAGCGAGAGGTCTCCGATTCCTTCGGAGAAGCACCCTCGCTCTTTCCAATGCGGTTATTATACGCATCGCGCCGCCGTTTGTCAAATTAAGATTTGCGACCAATTTCGAAAAAAGTTGCAGGATTACAGAAAATTAAAGGGTGAATCCCTTGACATTTGCAGCTTTGCAGAGTAAAATTTCGAGCGAATTTGTTTTTGAGCGCGAATCGGTCACGGGAGGTTGAGGTACTATGAGCACCAAATACATTTTTGTCACCGGCGGCGTCGCGTCGTCGCTGGGCAAGGGCATCACGGCGGCGTCGCTGGGCAGACTGCTCAAGGCGCGCGGCTACTCGGTCACCCTCCAGAAATTCGATCCCTATCTGAACGTCGATCCCGGAACGATGAACCCCTACCAGCACGGCGAGGTGTTCGTCACCGAGGACGGCATGGAAACCGACCTCGACCTTGGACATTACGAACGCTTCATCGACGAAAACCTCACCCGCTACAGCTCCGTCACCTCCGGCCAGATCTACTATTCTGTGCTGAACCGCGAGCGCGCCGGCGGCTACAACGGCGGCACGGTTCAGATCATCCCCCACATCACCGACGAAATCAAGGAAAAGCTCCGCCGCGTAGGCGAGACCGCCGACGTGGTCATCACCGAAATCGGCGGCACCATCGGCGACATCGAGGGGCAGCCCTTCATCGAGGCCATCCGCCAGTTCCAGTGGGAGGTCGACCGGGACGACGTGCTGTTCATCCACGTCACCCTCATTCCCTATCTGAAGAGCAGTCAGGAGCTCAAGACCAAGCCCACTCAGCATTCGGTCAAGCAGCTCCAGTCCATGGGCATCCAGCCCGGCATGCTCGTCTGCCGCAGCGATTATCCCGTTCCCCAGGACATGCGCGAAAAGCTCGCCCGCTTCTGCAACGTTCCCGCCAAGTACATCATTCAGAACCTCGACGCGCAGTCGCTGTATCAGGTGCCGCTGATGCTCGAGGGCGAGGGCTTCGCCGACAAGGTCTGCGAGGCGCTGCGCCTGCCCCAGCGCACGCCCGATCTGCGCGACTGGACGGAGCTGGTGAACCGCTTCCAGAATCCGCAGCGCGAGGTCACCATCGCGCTGGTGGGCAAGTACATCGAGCTGCACGACGCGTATCTGTCCGTCGTCGAGGCGCTCCAGCACGGCGGCATCGCCCATTGCGCGCGGGTACACATCAAGTGGATTCAGGCCGACACCCTCACTCAGGACGGCGCGAATCTGGATGAAATCTTCTCCGACGTGCAGGGCATTCTCGTGCCCGGCGGCTTCGGCAACCGCGGCATCGAGGGCAAGGAGCGCGCGGCGCGCTACGCCCGCGAGCACGGCGTTCCCTATCTCGGCATCTGTCTGGGCATGCAGATCGCGGTCATCGACTTCGCCCGCAGCGTGCTGGGCCTGTCCCAGGCCGATTCCACCGAGTTCAACCCCGACACGCCCGACCCCATCATCCATCTGATGGACGACCAGCAGGGCAAGATTCAGACCGGCGGAACCATGCGTCTGGGCGCTTACGACTGCCGCCTGACCGAGGGCACGAAGGCCCGCGCGCTGTACGGCCGTCAGGACGTCGTGGAGCGCCATCGCCATCGTTTCGAGCTGAACAACGACTATCGCGGCCGTCTGGAGGCCGCGGGCATGGCCGTCGCCGGCGTGAATCCCGAGCGCGATCTGGTGGAGGTGGTAGAGCTGAAGAACCATCCGTGGTTCGTCGCCTGCCAGTACCATCCCGAGTTCAAATCCCGCCCCAATCGTCCGCATCCGCTGTTTGCCGGCCTCGTCGGCGCGGCCATCGAGTACAAGGGCAAGTAATCCCAGCCGGTTTTCAGGCGCTCAGCGGGCAGATGGAAGCGCTCTGCAAGGCCGTTTCAATAATCCCCGTTTCCATTTCGGAAGCCGCCGTTTCGCGGCTTCCGCTTTCTTTGAGCATTTTTCCGATTGACAATCATTTTTCCAGCCGATATAATGAAACGCATAAGCACGCGGCTGTCCGAATGCCGCGCCTGTTCGACCGAAGTATTCCACTTGAAAGATGAGGAGAACGCCATGCTGAAAATTCACCATCCGCCCAAAGCCGAAATCACCGTCTCGGATTTTTCCGTGACGCTCAACGGCGAAAAAACGCTGCCGTGGTTCTGCCGCGTGTCCGCCATGCCCTACAACACCGTCTGGCCGGGACATCAGCGCCCGATGGATCAGTCCGAGGTCGCGTCGTTCCTGAGCTTCGAGATGAGCGAGCCGGTGACGGTGCGTCTCGTCGCCAGCCGTGATTTCGACGATCTGTCCATCCGTCCGCTGTCCAAGGGCGTTCAGGCGCGCGTGCATGGCCGTGAAATCGAATTTACGCTCACCCAGTGCGGCAGCTACACCGTGGAGCTGGACGGCTGGCACAATGCGCTGCACATCTTCGCCAATCCGGTCTGCGATTTCGGCGTGACGGACAAATCCGCGCCCGGCGTGCGCTACTTCGGCCCGGGCATCCACGAGGTGGGGGATCTGGAGCTTTCGAACGGCGAGACGCTGTTCGTGGACGGCGGCGCGGTACTCTACGGCTCGGTGACGGCCATTCACAAAAAGAACGTCCGCGTGGTGGGCTACGGCGTGATCGACGGCAGCCACGAGGTGCGCGACAACACCACGTCACTCATCACCTGGGGCGTGGGAAAGGATCTCGACCTGCGCGACGAAGCGACGCTGCGCGCCCATCTGAGGGAAGAAAACGTGCTCCACGGCTGCGTGCACTTCTATTCCTGTCAGGATTCGGAGATCGCCGGCGTAATCGCACGGGACAGCGCCACCTTCGCCTTCATCCTCGCCGACTGCGAGCGCGTGAACTGCGAGCGCGTCAAAACCATCGGCATGTGGCGCTACAACAGCGACGGCGTCGATCTGTTCAACAGCCGCTATGTGCGCATCGCCGACTGCTTCCTGCGCAATTTCGACGACTGCATCGTGCTCAAGGGCATCAAGGGCTGGGATCGCGAGAACCTGCACCATATCGTCGTGTCCGGCTGCACCGTATGGTGCGACTGGGGCTCGGCGCTGGAGGTGGGCGCGGAGACCTGCGCGGACGAATACTATGACATCGTATGGGAAAACTGCGACGTGATCCACGCCAGCCTCGCCTACATGCGCACCCACAATTCCGACCGCGCCCACGTGCACGACATGGTGCTGCGCGATATCCGCTGCGAGTACAGCCGGTACGACCTGCTGCCCGTCTATCAGAGCGACATGCGCCGCTCCTTCGACGGTCAGGCCGTTCATGGCGAACCGTGGCTCATCCTCTCCCCCGTCTACGACGGCCCGTTCTCCAACGACCACATTCTCGGCAGCACGAGCAACGTGCGCTATGAAAACATCACCATCTACGCGCCGGAGGACATGCCCGCGCCGCGCTGCGGCTTTGACGGCCAGAACGCCGTCTGCGAGCCCGGCGGCAACCATCCGAAGCACTGCAACCGCAATATTGTGCTGGAAAATTTCGTCCGCAACGGCCGCCGCCTGACCCGCAGCGATCTGTTCCTTCAGCTCGGCGATTTCAGCGACGTGACGGTGAAGTAATTTTAGACGACAGCAGAGCGGGTTCTCCCCACGGAGAACCCGCTCCCTTTTGCACCGACGACAAAAGAGAAGCGGCAGAAATCCGCCGCTTCTCACAGGATTTGTTCAAATTAGCCCAGCATGGTGATGCCGTCGATGGCGATGTCGAACGCGGGCGCGGAGGCCAGCTCGGACTCATGGAAGTAACCATCGGAGACATAGGCTTCGTACTTCGCGTAGTCGGCGTTGCTGGCGATCAGGTCTTCCAGCTTCTCGCCGCCCACGGTGAAGGTGGCGGTATCGAATACGTGGGTGCTGCCGTCGATGATGGCCGCCTCAACCTCGGCAACCTTGTCGGCAGTGCCTTCGGCAACGGTCTTCTCGTTCAGCTCGGTGATGAGCACCGCGCCCTGGGCAAGGCCCTGGCACCAGTCGACGTCGATGGGAGTGCCGTCGATGACGCTCTTGACCGCGTAGGTATTGTAGATGCCCCAGTTGTTGGAGGAGGAGGTCAGCGCGGAATCGGGAGCGACCTCGTTCATGGAGACATTGTAGCCGACGCAGGGAACGCCCAGCGCCTGGCAGGCCGTGGGAGCGCCGGTGGTATCGGCGTGCTGAGCGATCAGGACGCAGCCCTGAGCAACCAGCGCCTCAGCCGCTTCCTTCTCCAGATCGAAGGAGGCCCAGCTGTTGGTGAACTTCACGTCCATGGTCGCGGACGGGCACACGGAGCGAACGCCAAGGAAGAAGGAGGTGTAGCCGGAGATGACCTCGGCATAGGGGAACGCGCCCACATAGCCGATCTTGCAGGTATCCTCGGTGATGGTGCCGTCGGCGATCATCGCGTTGAGCTTCAGGCCGGCCACAACGCCGGAGACGTAGCGCGCCTCGTAGATGGAGGTGAAGTAGTTGTGCATGTTGGACAGGCCGCAGGAAGCCGCCTGGAAGCCGGTAGCATGGCAGAACTGAACGTCCGGATACTCGCTCGCAGCCTGAATCACATAGGACTCAAAGCTGAAGGAGTTGGCGAAGATGATATTGCAGCCCGCTTCGGCAAGATCTACGGCCGCGTCGTAGGCTTCCTCGGTCTCAGGAATGTTCCACTTGATGATGACCTGATCCTCGGACAGGCCCAGCTCAGCCATCATTTCCTTCGCGCCCTCGTAGTGCGCGGCGGTGTAACCCTCGTTCTCATCGCCAATGTAGATGTAGCCAACCTTGATCTGATCGGCGGGAATGCCGCCCTCGGCGAACGCCGCGGAGCAAATCAGCGCCATGGCCAGAACCAGTACCAGAGAAACGATCTTCTTCATGTGACAATGCCTCCTACATAATTTCCCTGTGGTATGGATGTATCTTACCAGAGGAAAGTTATGTTCTTTCGAGAGTTCTTGTAAAAAATACGAACGATTGCTTCTCTGCCGCGCCCATATTCAGAGTAATTCCGAACATTATCCGCATTTTTCGCGCATTAAAGGCGGAACATTCGTCATTTGTTCCATTCCAGCAGCCGATCGCCCTTCACCAGCCACGCTTTCCGCGCAAGCTCCGCCAGCGGCGAATCCGAATAGGAATCGGAGTAGAACTCGTCGATCTGCGCGTCGGGCCAGATTTCCCGAAAGCGCCGCACCTTCTCTGCGCCGTGGCAGTTTTTGCCGAAAAAGCGTCCGGTGCGCTTGTCTACGGGCGAGCCGAGGACGTACCGGATGTTCAGCCTCTCGCAGGCGGGACGGATCAGAAACTCCGGCGAGGCGGAAATCACCACGTCGTCGTCCCGATGGGTCTGAAAATACCACGCCTTGACGCGGCGGAAATTCTTCTCCCAGAAGGCCGCTACCGCAGCGTCCACGTCGCCGATGCGCGTCAGAAAGCGCAGCATGCGCTCCTTGAACGCCTGCTTTTCCCGAATTTTCAGCGCGAACAGCAGCCCGTTGACAGCCTGACCGGGCAGATCGAGCCACATGGCCGGCCGATGGACGAGACAATAGGCGAAGAAGCGCGCCGTGCTGTCTCCGCGCAGAATGGTGTTGTCGAAGTCGTATACGTTCATGCCCCGCCTCCCGCCGCGTTTTCCGATTCCAGCTCGATGATGCGATAGCCCACGCCGATCTCCGTGGTGATATACTCCGGCATGGCGGGATCCTTCTCCAGCTTGCGGCGGATGTTGGCCATGTTCACGCGCAGAATCTGCGTGTCGCACCCGGAAAACGGCCCCCAGACCTCGCGGATCATCGCATCGTAGGTCAGCACTTTGCCCGAATTCCGGCAGAGCAGCAGCACGATTTTGTATTCGGTCTGGGTCAGATGCACGGGATTTCCGTCCACCTTCACCAGATGGCGCTCGGTGTCCACGCACAGGCCGCGGGCGAAATAGACGGCGGCGCTGCCGCCGGTGCGCGCGCGTCCATGGCGCAGCGCCGCGCGGATGCGCGCCAGCAGCTCGTCCGCGCCGAAGGGCTTGGTCACATAGTCGTCCGCGCCGCCATCCAGCGCCGCCACCTTATCCCTCTCGTGGCCGCGGGCAGAGACGACGATCACCGGCACCTGCGACCATTCGCGGATGGAACGCAGCATGTCGATGCCGTCGCCGTCGGGCAGTCCCAGATCCAGCAGTACCAGATCCGGGCTGTGCGAGGCGATGATGGACAGCGCCGTGCGGGCGTTGCCCGTCTCCAGCACGGCGTAATCGCAGGTGGTGAGTATGGTTTTCATGTAATTGCGAATGCGCTCGTCATCCTCGACAATCAGCAGCGTAGTCGTCGGATTCATGATTTTCCTCCTTCATGGGCAACCGGAAGCGGAAGCACGCTCCGCCGCCCGCCCGATTGCTCGCTTCAATATCGCCCCCGTGGGCCAGAATGATGGCCTTGCAGACGCTCAGCCCGATGCCCATCCCCCGCCCGTCGTCGGACGTGGAAACTGCGTCGAAGATCTCCTTGAGCCGCTTGGGCTCGACGCCCACGCCGTCGTCGGAGACCTCGAACACTGCGCTGTCGCCCTCCTGCGTCAGCCGAACCTGAATGCGCGTGGCCGTCTGGGCGTGCAGCACGGCGTTTTCCATCAGATTGCCCAGCACCTGCTCAATGAGAATGGGATCCATCGGCACCAGCAGCAGATCCTCCGGCAGCGCGATCTCCACCGGCATCTCCGGAAAGCGCTTGCGGAATTTGCGCACGGCCTCGGAGATGATCTCCTCCGCCGCCTCGGAATTTTTGTACAGATTGGCCGGCTGGGCGTTAATTCGCGTGATGGACAGCAGATTTTCCACCATGCGGATCAGCCATTCTGAGTCGTCTGCGATCTCCCGCAGCAGCCTCTGCCGGTTCTCCACCGGCATATCCGGCTGGCTGACCAGCACCGACGCCACGCCGGAGATGCTCGTCAGCGGCGTGCGCAGATCGTGGGAAACCGCGCGCAGCAGGTTGGCGCGCATCTCCTCCAGCTCGGCGCGATAGTACTGCTCCTCCTGCCACTTGATCTGGGTAGTCATGGCGCTGGTGGTCACGGATACCGCCAGCATGCTCAGAAACGCCAGCGGATAGCCCGACAGCGACAGGCAGAACTTGAAATAAGGCTTGGTAAAGGCGAAATTCACGCCCAGCACGCCGATGACCGACGCGGCGATGCCGTAAACAAAGCCGTCCGTGATGCGCGCCACCACCGCCACCGCCAGCAGAAAGATCATGGACACGTAGATGTCACCCTCGTCCATCTGACGCAGCAGCAGGCAGATCAGCGTCGCCGCCGCGAGAATCAACGCGGTCAGCACGACGTTGCGCAGCACCGAGTATCCCTTACGCCGCGCAGGAATTCCCATGCCCTTCTTCACCGCCAAATGCCTCCCAGATCGATCGTGAGACATGCATATATCCCCTTCGGTTTATTATACCATGATTGTCGACGAACCGCCTCTGGCGCTCCGCCGACCCGGCCAAGCCTTCGGCTTGCCTAATCATTATACCACACTGCGCGCCGCCGGGTATACAGGAAACGTAAAATTTGCGCTCCCGCATGCTCTCCCGCAGGCGCGCATATGCTGAACCAGCGCTCATTTCGGGAGGTATCGCCATGCAGAGCAATCCGGTTCCCACCCATACGCTGACCCTCACGGGCCGCAGCACCGCCACGCTCACCGGCGTGGAGGATGTGGACTGCTTCAACGAGCAGATCGTCGTCCTGCGCACGCCGCTGGGCATGCTGACCCTCACCGGCGTGGGACTGAACATCTCCCAGCTCAGCCTGAACGACGGGCGGCTGGTGGTGGAGGGCGACATCGTCTCCTGCGAGTATTCCGAAAAGAAAAAGACCGGAGGCTCCGGCTTCTGGGGAAAGCTGTTCGGCTGAGATGCTGTTCGCCACGGCGGGACAGTTCCCCCTCTTTCTGTGGATGGTCGGCGCGGGCGTCGCCGTCGGCGCGCTGTACTCCCTCTGCGCCGGACTTCGGCGGCTGCTGAGCGCGGGCTTCTGGCTGACCCTCGCGGCGGACGCGTTCTTCGGCCTCGCCGCTGCGCTGACGCTCATCGCCGCGCTGCTGCTGGGCTGTGACGGGCGATTGCGGCTGTTTGAGCTGCTGGGCGCGGCCGTGGGCTTCTGCCTGTATTGGGCCGGCTTCGCGCCGCTGCTCCGGAGCGCCGTGCTCGGCGCCGCCCGGATGCTTCGCCGTATTTTCGTCAAGATTTCCAGCAATCGCCTCATTAAAGTCATCTTTCGCTGAGAGGATTTGTCTGTCTCTTGTCGAATTTTTAATGTTATGTTCGTTCTCAGGAGGGATTCTCATGTTCATGCACCGCCGCGTTCGTCCGAAATTCTGGTGCTTCGTCATCGCGCTGATGCTCGTCGTCTTTGGCGCGAGCTTTGCATTCGCCCGGCAGAATCTGCGCGCCGGCGACGCGAAGCTGGCCGAGGTCACGGCGGAGCGCAACGCGCTGATCGAGAAGGTTCAGTCCCTCCAGACGACGCTGGACTTCACCGAGACGGATGAATACGTCATCCGCACCGCCCGCAACGAGCTGGGCATGATTATGCCCGGCGAGGTTCGCTATGTCAGCAGGAACTGACGTCTCCAGAAAATCACATTTTTTCGGCCAAACCCCTTGCATTCCCGCGCCCGATGCGCTATAATATTATAAGCATGCACCCGTGGCCTAGTGGATAGGGCATCTGACTCCGACTCAGAAGACCGCACGTTCGAATCGTGTCGGGTGCGCCATGAATCCGTCTCCCGGTGAGGCGGATTTTTTGTCTCCATCATAAAAGGGGAACGCCTCCATAATTGGGAGGCGTTCCCCTTCTGCGTCCTCGGTCAGTCCATCTTGGAGATGTCCATGCCGAAGTACTTCTCGGACAGCGCGGTCAGCTCGCCGGAGGCGCTCAGGTCGGACAGCGCGTCGTTGACGGCCTTCAGGAGCGTCGCGGTGTCCGCGCCCTTGCGCACGGGAATGGCGATCTGCTCTGCGTCGTCGGAGAGCGTCGCGATCTTGATGTCGGCCTCCGGGTGCGCGGCGAGGTAGTCGTAATAGGTGACCTCGGCGTTCAGCGTCGCGTCGATGCGGCCGCTGAGCAGCAGCTCGATGGTCTGGTTCAGATCATCCACGCCGGTGACCTCCGCGCCATAGCTCTCCGCCTGTGTAGCGTAGGTGCTGCTGATGGTGTTGGCGGTCTTCTTGCCCTTCAGATCCTCCATGGAGTGAATCTCGTCGTAATCGCCGCGCACGATGACCGCGGTGCGGTTGTAGGCGTAGGGCGTGGAGAAGTCGTATTTCTCCTGCCGTTCGGGGGTGACGCCCACGCCGTTGACCATCAGGTCGTAGCGGCCATCGTCCAGACCGGCCAGCAGGCCGTCCCATTCGCCCTCAACGAAGCGCGCCTTCACGCCGAGTTTCTCGGCGATCTTCTGAGCCACCTCCACGTCGTAGCCCACCAGCTGGTCGTTTTCGTCGTGATACGTCCAGGGCGCCCAGGTGCCCTCCATCGCCACGACGATTTCGCCGCGCTCCTGAATGCGCGCGAGCAGATCCGCGTCCGAGCTTACATCGGATGCTTTTTTCGTAGAGCAGCCGGTCAGCGCCAGCGTGCAGAGCAGCAGAACGGCAGCGAACGTCGAGAGAAGTCTGCGGGTATTCATGAATGAATCGCTCCTTTTTTGTTTTTCTATGGACGCACCGGTCATCCGGCGAAATCCGTTGCTTGAAGGGTGCGCAGGAAGGCCTTCGTGCGCTCCTCGCGAGGGCGCTCAAAGAAATCGGCGGACGGCGCGCTCTCCACGACGACTCCGTTTTCCATGAAGACCACCCGGCTGGAGACCGTGCGCGCAAAGCCCATCTCGTGGGTGACCACCAGCATGGTCATGCCCTCCGCGGCGAGATCGCGCATGACGGAGAGTACCTCGCCGGTCAGCTCGGGATCCAGCGCCGAGGTCGGCTCGTCGAAGTAAATGATCTCCGGGCGCGTGGCGATGGCGCGGGCGATAGCCACGCGCTGCTGCTGTCCGCCGGAGAGCTGCGAGGGATAGGACTGAGCGCGATCGGCCAGCCCCACCTTGCTCAGCGCGCCCATGGCGATCTCCATCGCCTGCTCCCTGGGCGTTTTGCGCGCGATAATCAGCCCCTCGGTGACGTTCTGCAGCGCCGTCTTGTTCTGGAACAGGTTGTAATTCTGAAAGACGAAGCCCGTCTTTTTGCGCAGGCGCTGCACGTCCTTCTTGGAAGTGTGCGCCAGGTCGAACCGCTCGCCGTCGAAGATCATCTCGCCGCTGTCGGCGGTTTCCAGAAAGTTGATGCAGCGCAGCAGCGTGGTCTTGCCCGAGCCGCTGGGCCCGAGAATGGCCACCACGTCGCCCTGCTCCACCGCAATGTCCACACCCCGGAGCACGTCGAGCGCACCGAAGCGCTTGTGAATATTCCGAATTTCCAGCATACGCTCTCCTCCTCAGCGGCCGTAGGTTTGCAGCTTCTTCTCGCCCACGCGCTGCAGCTTCGTCAGCACCGTGGAGAAGATCAGGTAGATCAGGCCGACCTCAAGATAGAGCAGCAGCGGCTCGTAGGTGCGCGCCACGATGCGCTGCGTCACCATGAACATCTCGGTCACGGTGATGTTCGCAGCCAGCGACGTGTCCTTGACCATGGAGATCAGTGAATTGGACAGCGGCGGAAAGGCCGTGCGCATGGCCTGCGGCAGCACGATGCGGCGAATGATCTGCAAATAGGACATGCCCACGCAGTAGCCGGCCTCCATCTGTCCGGACGGCACCGACTCCAGCGCCGCGCGGACGGTCTCCGCACAGTACGCCCCCTCGTTCAGTGAAAAGACGATCACCGCGGCGGGAAACGGCGGAAGCACGATGCCCACGCGGGAAAGCCCGAAGAACACTACGAACAGCTGAACCAGCAGCGGCGTTCCGCGAAAGACCCAGATATAGAAGCGCGCGATCTGCTTAAGTCCCCTGACATTGGCAAACTGCACCAGCGCCACGACGACGGCGATGACCATGGCCAGCGAAAAGGAAATGACGGTCAGCGGAATGGTCGCCGTGAGCCCCGGCAAAAGTATTTTCGGAAAGGAGTCGAGAAACAGCTCCCAAAGTCGGCCTGTAAACATGTGCTTCCCCTCTCTTGTACTCAAATTCCACCGACGCAGCGGCGAAGTAAAATCTCATTATTGCAATGCACTAAGGCAAAAAGTCCTGAAAGCGACCGTCCGTGGAAGCTCTCGCCTTGCAGACGACAAGTCGCCTTATTTGATTATACCCAAGCAGGAACGGCCTGTCAATCAAATGGAGTATAATTCTTAGAAAGCCCATAAGTAAAGTAGGGTTATGCTCCACGCAGCAGAGAAAGAACTCCGCGGCAGAAACTCGCGCACAGAAAGAAGGACGTTCAATGAACGTCCTTCCTAGCTTGTCAAAGAAGCCAGATTGCGAGTTTGCAATCTGGCTTCTTATACGATAAAAAGGCGGAAAAAAGCAGGCGCATCCACTTGTGGATGGCGAGCTTTTTCAAATTCATCGCGGCAAATTTGAGCTTGACCCAGGCGGTAACCGCGGGCAGCCCTCGATATGGTGTATAACGCATGGCGTGTTTTTCCTTCGCGTCGGCAAAGACGCGCTCAATGGTCTGCGAACGCAGCGCGTAGGTTTTCTTGCCAATGTCCGAATGTCTCACGTCCTCCGCTCGCTCTATGTAGTCGTGCCAGACATGCCGCGTCACGGTCTTTGTACACTGCTGATTTTCGGTGCAGCGTTCGCGGACGGGACAGTTTTTGCAAATGTAACTTTTGCTTTTGTACTCCCGGCTGCCATCGCGATTGGTGGTGGAATAACTCAGAATCTGGTTTTGCGGGCAGAGAATGCAGTCGTAATATTCATCGTAGACATATTCATACCAGGGCAGGTTTCCTTTCTTCGTCATCGGGCGTTTATAAGGCAGCGACGGGATTCTCCCGCTGTCGAAGACCTGTTTGCAGATCCAGGGCGTTTTGTAGCCCGCGTCGGCGGCGATGACCTGCACTTCGGGATAGTGCTCGA
>ERZ780195.116-NODE-116-length-78551-cov-5.386287_pt1 | contig 78551 bp, 79 predicted proteins | sample MGYA00511017_ERZ780195 | MGnify/ENA primary metagenome ERZ780195 (study PRJEB29588, sample SAMEA2159974) | human gut metagenome | biome: human gut; feature: human-associated habitat; material: faeces | place: Denmark | collected 2008/2010 ...
CCCCCCGTCCGTTATTTCACGGAGCGATTTTTCTTTTTGCCTATAACCGAAGTGCCGGCACGGCACCACAGGATAAATGCACGATTCCTTTTTTATCAAGAGCTCCCTATTGCTATTATTTGTTGACAGCATCCTTTAGAATCTTTCTTGCTTGCGCCGGCTTCTTTTGCAACATCAGCAGCAAAAACCATTCGTTGATTTAATTTATCACACCGAATCGTGAAAATATCTACCAACACAACAACACGGCGATATGATGTATACCGCCGTGTTGTACCTTTTTTACTTGCCAAAGCAAGAGCCGTATTATATCTTAAAAGCACATCAAGTTAAGAAGCAACATCGCACCCTTTTCCAGCAGCAGTACTTTTCCTCCCCCTTCTTCGACTTGTGTAAAATTTCAACGCTTCAACCACAAACTCTTCAACCTGATCGTTCTGTAGCTCTTTGGGAATGTATGTGGATAATCGCTCATAAGAAAAACTGTATTTAGGCTTTTGATTTGGTTTTTCTTCATTCATAATTGCTTTGACCAAATCATAATTGAGTTTTCCCTGCTCAAAAGCCTTGCGCATACGGATTGTTTGGGCATGAGACGGAAAAGCAGCCGTTTCATCAATCTGATCGACAACATCCCTTTGTGCTTCTTCATCAAGGTATGATAGTTCCACTGCGGGACACAGTTTGATTTTTTCCAGATCAACAAATTCCAGCAGCTCCGGAACTAGGCTCGTCAATCGAATATATCTGCGAATTTGATCCTGGCTTTGTCCTTCCTGCTCAGCAAGGATCTGCCGTGATGTCTTCCTTGTCAACTTCTGTGCAACTTGCGCAGAAGTTAAATCAGAACGCTTTCCCTGCCTTTTCATAGCCTCAAGTTTCATTTTGTAGGCGAAGGCGCGTTCGCTTGGAAGGACCTTTGTTCGTTGACAGTTGCTGTCGACCATCATAATAATCGCTTCGTCATCGCTTGCTTCTACAATGTGGCAGGCTATTTCGTCGTGTCCTAAAAGCTCACAGGCGTGTTTTCTTCGATGCCCGGAAATCAACTCAAACCGATCTGCTTTTTGTCGAACGATAACCGGCGAAATCAGACCGTTTTTTCTAATGCTTTCAGTCAGGTCCGACATTTCGTCATCATCGAAAACATAGAACGGGTGATTCGGAAAACCATCAATCAAATTAATACTGATTTTTCTGATATCGGTTTCCAAGGGGGCAGTCTGTCCTTTTTTCAATTTTTCGCTCATAAATAGCACCTTCCGTTTCGTTTTTCAGATAAAAGAAGTGCGTCTTCTCTTACCTTCTTTGAATTCGTAAGAAAAGACGCTTCCTTTACCTCTGTGGGCACGATTTAAAGCAGTCTCGACGGTTCAAGTCCTGTTATACCGAGAAAACCACAAATTGTTTGCCCTGAAAAGTGAATTTAGAAAGATGAGCAAAAAACACTGAAACCCCTTGAAAATCAAGGGGTTTCAAAGTGTGTTCCACATCGTGGAGTAATGATGGCTCCCCCTACTGGACTTGAACCAGTGACACCCTGATTAACAGTCAGGTGCTCTGGCATTCATAACGCTTTGTACCCAAAGTACCAGCGAATGATGCGCTACCTAAAATCAGTATGGGAAGATACCCAAACATCCCTCCATAGCAACAAACCCCTGCTATGTGCTTTTCTACTGTAATTATATCATAAACACAGCAAAAAATCAACAGGTGTTTGTATCTTTCAATCGGCATTTTTGCGTACTCAGGTCACTGCCTTTTGGGAAAATACAGGTGTCTGAGAAAGCCAATCCTCGCAAAATTGACGGTAAGTAAAATTCATTTCGTAGGTAAGTTCGTAATCCTTGTTTACCGTTACACGGGAAAAAAGCTGCGTAGCGATCGTTTTTTTGATTTCAAGAGGAGCCTCCTCAAATTCAACCGACCAAGAACGGAATTGCTTGTAAGCCGGTATGATGGTGGCACTCACCATCTTTTTATGCGTCTCCTCTTGCTTCAGCTTCTCTACATTTGACTGTGCTTCTGCAATACGATCACGGATTGTCCGAATTGCGGTTGCAAGGTCCTCCTGCGTGTAGAAGCTCTCGCCTGCAATCGCTTTCGCAATCTCGGTACGAAGAGTCTCCAACTGCTTGGTGTCCTTGTCGATCTGCTCCAAGAGCTTCTTTTGCTGAAGTTGAAGATCCGAAACAACCCGCTTTTGCGCCTGCTGTATTTTGGCTTCCTCCGGACACCCCGTAATACTGGCAAATATCTGTCGCATAGCTTCCATTACAGCGTTGTCAATCCGATCCGAATCATATACAGACTTACCATTGCAATCGTTCAGTCCCCTGCTTTTATGATAACAGATATATCTGCCCTTGCTTTTGAAATATTCTGAACCATCAACACGGGTATACTGAACCTTACTGCGACTGGTTGCAAGACGACATCCGCAATGAGCACAGTATATCACTCCGGCAAGAAGTGCTTGCCCACGGTTGGTCATGGCGATCTGCCGCTTTTCTTCCTCTTTACCACTTCTCTGCTCCAGTATTTCCGCTGCTCGAAAGAACTTTACATCGGTCACAATACGAAGATCCGGAATCGGTTCGGATGTTACACCCCCACGAGTCAATACTCCGCGATTAAGCGGATTTTTCAGAATACGAAGAACATATGCGCTGGTAAAAGGCGCATTTTTGTGTGTCTTGTACCCTTTCTCGTTCAGCAGTGCTGCCAAGCGGTGACTGCCATAGCCCTGATCGATCACCAGATCGTAGATCATATTAACGACTATCGCCTCCTCAGGGCAAATTGCAAGATCACGCATATCCTGACCTTTCTTATTCTTTCGTCCTTGATACACCAATTGAAATCCGTAAGGAATAGAGCCACCGGTGTATATTCCTTCGCTGGTCATTTGATGCATTCTGGTTTTTACCCGGATAGAGGTCTTTTCGGATTCGCCAGAAGCCTGCCAAAAGCGGAGATAATTCATCAGCTTGTCGATGTGCTGCTCAAACTTCTGTTGCCCTTCATTTACGCTCCAGACTTCGATACCATGGTTTGCAAACCATTCCAATACAAACGGAGTCTCGTTTTCGATTCTGCCCAGTCTGTCAAACATAAACACAAGGAGAATGTCAAATTCGCCTCTTTCGGCTGCCTCCTTCAGCTCCTGAATCGCATCACGCCTGTTTGCAGAAATTTTGAAACCGGAAATGCCCTTTTCCTCTTTTTCTTTGAGGATCGTCCACCCCATCTTCTCGGCAAATTCGTGACATGCAATCCGTTGCATCGGGATGTCATCCTTTATCACATCAACCTGTTGAGTGGTGGAGACACGGTAAAGTGTATAAACTCGTTTCATCGTTATTTGCACCTGAGACAAAGTAATTTTTTCGATGCTATTGTTTTTTTCATCATTGTCCTTATCCTTTCTCGTAAACTTAAATTACGAGAAAATGCCAACTGCCTATTAAGTTTTCAAAGATCGTGCTGCCTTCGCTGCACCATCATTATAACAGAGCAAAATACACTTGACAAATGTGCAAATCGACATTTTTCTCATAATCACCGGTTACTCGGACACTTTTCCGATATATTGAGAAGTCAATAAATCAACAATGACTTTTTTTACATCGATAACTGACGGGGCATCGGCAAAATAAAATGTCATTTTTACCCCGTCCTTTTCCATCTTCATAACCGGCTTTCCGCCTTCATACGCAAGGCGTAGCGTTTCTTTTTCTTTATTTTCAATTTTCATGTACTCCTCCTCACTTCATTTTTGCAAGTAAGTATGCAAGATAGGTCTTATGCTCCTCATTTACTTTGCCCTTTATATTTATGTCACGGCAAAAAATCAGAAAATGATAAAGCGTCTCGGGATTCTTCCCTATAACCATAGCAATGTGGGTATGTGTCTCCGGGTGAACAAAAACACACGGCCGGCCTTTGACCCAACGGGTCAGATTGTCTTCCGTATCACAAAAAGACTCTCGAAGCTCTTCTTTGATTTCATCCCGTTTGAGCAATATAATCTGCGGACAAGTTACCCGTGCTACCACATGATAAAGCTGCAGAAACTCGCTCAGCTTTTCACAGAACTCGTTATATGGCATTATGCTTTCATCGTTCATTTTAGTAATCTCCTGTACATTCATAAAGTAATCCGGTGTTTGGTTTTTACCCCAACAACAAATATTCAATTGTCAAAGATCGTGGCATGGGGATGCCTTCATTTATAATCACGACGGCAAAAAGAATAATCTATCCTCAAAATATATTTTTCTAAAAAATTCAGCCCCGGGAGTTCCCGAGGCTGATGATATTCAAATTTGAAATTTATGTAGATTCTTAACGATGTGAAGCAGCACGTACTGCTTCATATCTTCATCCAACACATTAGATATGTAACAGTGTCTGTTTATGAGCGGCATATAAAGAAGCAGTATAGCCTCTACTGCCTCCTTATCTCCGGCAGTGGCTCTCTCAAGTAATGTTCGGAATTCTTCGGCTTTCATTTTCCGACCTCCCCTTTCATTATCGCCTCCCGCAATTTTTTCAATGCGCGTGAACGGTTGTTATATACCGCATCCACAGAGCAGCCAAGTTCCGCCGCAACCTCCTCAGGAGTCATTTCCTCTACAAATAACATTGTGAGTATTTGACGGCGCAACGGCGTAAGCTGACAGAATGCATTTTCCATACGCTCATCTTCAAACTCGAAACGATGAGTCTCTACTCGTATCGGATCATCACAGACTGCCATAGCTTCATCAGAAAGATCCTCAATCGAAATTACATCCAAATATCTACGATTGCTTCGGATGTAATCCAGCTTGGCTCTCACAATCAGTTTTTCAAGCCAAGTGGTAAATTGACCGCGTAGGCGGTCGTGGCCAGTGTGTTCGTTGTTGTAGTTCATGCGTTTTCCCTTTCCGCATGCCGCTACAACAACGACGAATGTTCAATTTATTCTCAGACATGCCATAGTGGCATGCTCTGATATAAGTTTTCATAGGTTCGTTTGCAGCAATTCCTATCAGAGCATAGGCATCACCTCCTTCCCAAAAGAATATAAAAAAACGACCAATTTGCAAAAAAGCGCAAATTAGCCGTATAAAAACAAATGCTTGCCCTGTCGGGGATCCATAACCGTACAGACATCGGGCACAATAATATAATAATGTAGTATTTACTCTGTCAGCACATTTTCCAGTTGTCTTCTCTATCCATTTAATTGTCCTTCCTACAATTGATTTTTATATGTCAAGGGGTGTTGCAAAGTATATGGGTGCCACTTATCAGCTCAAAGACAATTACTTTGAGTCTCTGAATTTTTCCAATGAATCTAAATAATCGTTGATGTCTTCACACACCTGAATTTTTTGTGTTACCGTATACTTTTCAATACGATTGGCTATGTCCTGTAAGTACAATCGTTCCGGATATTTATAATTTTTCTTCAATAATTGATCTACCGTAACACCAAGCGCATTTGCTATATTGACCAACGCTTCCACACTTGGCTTGCTTCTGGCGTTTTCTATCTGTCCTATATAACTGGTGCTGCAGTCGCACTCCTCCGCCAACTGCTCTTGGGTTAGGTCAGCAATCCTTCGATACTTCCTGATATTTCTTCCAAGTTCCTTGTAATCCATCTTCTCTGCTTCTCCTTATAATATATTTTACACTCCCGATCCCCAAAAATGAAGCAAGCATAAGTGTGCAGGTAGCAGTATAAGTGTGATTTCATACAAAAAGCTATAAAGAAACTCGATATTAGTAGCATACTAAGCAGATTCAGCTTTATTTCTCAATATAATGCCGCATCTTATCACTGCTACTCCAAATAAAAAACTGACGCAAAACAAAATCACTCCGAGGCATACACCAGGGAGTGATTCTTCAATATTCGGTACAATCAGTCCATCAATTTTATGACCCAGTACTCGTGACAATTCATTTATATATATCTTCCAGCGTCAACAGTCTTACATGATCTTCTCTTGCCTGCTCGATCAAGCCGTCCGTAAAACCGCCTTTTGAGAAGATATAATATTGGTACCGCTCTCCTTTTCCGAAAACAGATGCGTATCTCTTCAGCAGCTCCAGCTCGTCTATACCGATTTTCTCATTCTTGTATTTGCAGGAACCGATGATATATTTGTTTCCCTCAATAGGCGTACCAACAATATCGATCTGAATTTCTTTCTTCGTCTTGGCATCCGTTCCCCACCATTGTCCGACATCCGAAAGCACAATGGGCAAATCGTCCGCATAGCGCAAAAGATACTCCCGGCACATTTGCTCAAATACAAGCCCCATGTATTCGGAATAATACCGCTTGATTGCTGCGTCATAGATCTTGTCAATCCTGCCGGTTGCAATGGCTGACATATTTTTAGGCACAAACCGATACCAAAACCGAAAATAGTTATCTCCGATGCTGTATATCGTTTTCTTACCCGGTTTTTCCGTAATCGGTGTCTCCTTTTTCAGAATGCCAAGGTCAAGCAGCACTTTCAGATACTTTGAGCAAATGCCGGACTCCAGTCCCACCTTTGTTGAAATCTCATTGGAGTGCGTAGCGCCTCCGGCAACTGCAGAAATAATAGAGTTATAAATTGCCGGCTCCCTGAGTTCCTGCTTCAAAAGATTCTCCGGCTCCTCAAAAAGATATCCGGATGTGCTGAACAAATTCTCCAAAAGCGCAGCGTCCACATCGTCCTTTACATTCAGCTTGTTGATATAGTGTGGAATACCACCGGTCACTCCGTATATAAGGGCTTGCTTCTCGCAAGAAAGCTGCGGATTGAAAACCGTAATTTCACGGTATGTCAGAGCTTCAATCTTATATTGCGCTGTCCTTCTCCCATAAAGGGGACTCTCATATCCGAGCACCTGATTCTCCATAAAGCTCATAGAAGAACCGCACAAAATCAGAAACAGCTTTCCGTTCTGCCAACGGTGATCGATGATGTGCTGCAGACGTGAAGAAATGGATTGCTCCGCCTTAGCCAGATATGGGTACTCATCAATGACAAAAATCAGACGTTCCTCCTCTGCCATGCGGGTGATATCTGAAAGAGCGTCATCAAAGCTTTGATAGACCGGTGCGGACGTCCCGTCCTTATGATCCTTTTCATAAATCGCTCTGGACAGCGCCTCCAGATTTTCTCCGGATGTTGCATTCAGTGCGGAGAAAAATATCGTCGGTTTATTTTTGCAAAACTCATTGATCAGTGCCGTTTTTCCGACACGTCTACGACCGTAGACGATGGCACACTCAAACTTTCCCTCGCTGTACCGTCTGTTCAAATCAGACAGTTCCTTCTCTCTGCAATAAAACATATCTTCGCTCCTCAAAAAACATACTCACGATAAACCTTATTATGAGTATATTATACACCGTTATTCTCAATTTGTCAAGCCGTCTACTTATAAATGTCAAATTCAAATAAAAAAAGCCCTGAAGGTTGATGGAGCATCCCACCAACTTCCAAGCGTAATGGCAGTTCGTAATACGGTTGTGGGGGCAATGGTTTCTCATTGCCCTCACGGTACTTTATTTGTTTTGAATTTGTTTTTTCTGATATTGTTTGATGATTGAAGAGATGTCTGCATTCGGATACCTCTGAATAACTTTATAATCATGGGATTCAAAAATCCCGTCACATCCGCACAAGCAGGATATGGTCCGATCACTGTTCAGAACACCGTAACAGATGTCCGTCGTATTCTCCTCCAACAAATTCTGAAACCGCACGAGCATTTCTATTCTCCTTTCTCCGGACGCTGCTTTCCCATGCAATGCTCCCAGATAAAATCATCCAAGCCCTTATATCGTGGATCCCACAGATATGTGCCGTAACGAAAGCCATTGGCATCCAGCAAAGCAAAAAGATTTTCAAGACCGTTCTGTACATGCTGATTCGTAGTATAGTCCATATCAAATGCCGTTTTCACTTCCTGAAGTCCATCCGCCTTAAGATCGGCAAGCGCTGCTTTGAGGTGCGTGAGTGTATTGACGCCCGGAACTGCGAGAATAGTCATTCCGGTCAAGGCATTTATTACGTCCGCCTTCATTGGTCCCTCTGTAATTATAATCACCGGTGTAATCTCTCCTGCCAGATGTGTCCACCCCTCGGCACGGCATCCATCCTGTCGGTCTCCGCTGGATACCCAACGAAATTTCCGTTTCTCCACATTGTCACGACGAATCTGAAGCCCCTGAATCAACCCGTCCTTGTTACGAACGGGAATCAGAATGCCACGCTGCTCATGGATGAAAGTCCAGTCACCGTCATTTGTGCGATAGAAACCGGGGACGCCTGCCAGATAATAACCATCCGAAAGCAATTGCTTGGCTATGGTTGACATACCGGCAATCGGCGTGGACTTATAGCCAAGTCGGATGATGTCTGCATCCGTAAGTCCTCGGTTCAAAAGATTTTCCCTGTGATCCGGCGCCAATGACAGCATGCCCAGCATGGCAGTATAAGTTGCGTGCCGGATCTCCAAATCATTCAATGGGTACTCGGTCGCCTGCGGCATTGCCCCAGCCGGTGACGTTTTTTGCGGCGGATGATATTCGTTGCCTGCCGCAGGATGCAGTTGCCTTAAGATTGCCTTGTATGCCTTATCCCGTGGAACGCCGGTATACAAAGAATATAAATCAAACAGCCCTCCGGAAACACCGCATCGCGGGCATCGGAACACATCCTTTTTCAAATTGATGTTGAGATGCCTCTTTTTCGGGTCATCGTCGCAACACGGACATTTGATGTAATAAGAGCTCTGCCCGTTTTGCGGATACGGAGCACCAATCAGTCCGATTATATCAATGATATGAAATCGTTCCATCGTTTTCTGTCTTGAGGGGAATGATTCTCACCATTCCCCCGACCGTCCTTTCTCATAGATTATGCTGAAGTTTGTCCTACGGCGTAATCGCAGATACACTGCGCTGCGGCCTTGATAGACTCATCTCCGGTATATTTTGTTGCGATCCATGTCAATGCCTTCGGATCAAGGGTGAGAACGTCTCCCAATGTTTTTCCGTTAAACTTGGAGATTGGACAAGGCATCTTCAATGCCAGCTCAACCTTTTCCTCTTCCGTCAACTCTCTGACGGGTGGCTCGGTGACAATGTACTCCTCCGGCGCATTCTCAGACTGATTCTGTTCCGGATCTGACACTCCGTTTTCCTCAAACTCATTCGGAGCAAAGGGTTCGAAGTCTTCGCCGGCGATGGCAAACTGTAAACCGAATCCGGCATTACGGAGCGCAACACCGATGGCCGCCGTCTGCGCCCATTCCCTGGGAGATACCGAAGGTTTATCGGCACAATAGCCACGGGAAGCAGTCGCCTCGGCAAGATAGCAATCTGCAGGATCTTTGTATGACGGATAAATACGGGCCACAGCCACAAAGCAATCCTTTGCGGGTGTTACCTGCACCGCAATTTTTCCGTCCGGGTGCTTCATGCGAAACCATGCGATCTGTGTCATAACGGGAAGACGCTTTCTGGTTTCTCCGCTGACCAAATCATTGAAGTCCATCGCAAATGGAGATGGATCAAACCCCTCCACACGATTGATTTCTTCTATTTTGGCAAGCATCGTCGTTTTTTGATTCGAGTTGTTCGTACTCATTACCTGAGCCTCCTTTATAAACTAATGTAGGTTGCACGGTACTGTGCCCAAACAGGTAGCACCGTATTGATCGTATTTTCAATAACCTTTTTGTATTGATCCGGGGTTGTCGCCTGAAAGCTGCCGAAGCGACGCTGATAGTCCTGCACCACCTTGGTAAACGCCGACAATGCAGTGTCACGCTTTTTCTGCCCGTCCTCGTCGGTCTTAGAGCCGACCTGTCGTTCCGACATCAGAAAGCGGATATATGTATCCACCACTCTATAATGCGTGCAAAGCTGTCGGACATCCGTAGTAACTGGTGCCGAACGGCAGAAATCCCGCATGGTCTCAATTACGCAAATACGATAGTTCAGCTCCTGAAGCATAAATAACTGCTCCGGTCTGTATGCGCCCGCTTCGATTTGCTTCCTGGCTTCTTCTTGTTTTTGAAGATAATACTCAATGAGCTTCATATGACTCCTCCTCTGAATTTCTTTTCCTGCAACCGTTTGGCAAGGCAGGTGCCCCGCCGTTCGGTATCGGTTCTTTTGATTGCAATGCAGAGTGCTTTCCGCTCTCCGACAATAATGACCTTGTGTTTCCCACGGGTAATCGCCGTATAGACCAAGGGACGTGTCAGCATGATATGGTGCGCACACTGCAAATTGATGATCACCGTACTGTACTCCGATCCCTGTGACTTATGTACCGTAGAGGCATATCCGAGATCCAGCATATCAAGATCCCCGGCAGCAGGATCGTATTCCTTGATACGACCTTCACCGAAGTCCACATATACGAGACATTCATCTCCGTGACACCGGATTTGTTTGACATATCCGATATCCCCGTTGCTGACATCTTCATGGTTCTTGATCTGCATCACCTTGTCGCCCACACGGAATTTTTTCATTCCGTCCGGTGTCTCGGCTTTACCCTCAGCGGCAGGATTCACCTTTTCCCGTAACACCTGATTGAGAGCGTTGACACCGGTTTCGGTTTTTTGCCGGTACGGGGACAGCAAAGCCACATGGTCTACACCGCACCTCCCTATCTCTTCAAGATAGAGCCTTGCAATAATATCTGCCGACTCTGCAATTTCGGGTGAATCAATAAACTGAAAATCCTCCCCATACTCAAGTCCGAGAGTACCATGCCGGATCAGTTTCGCATTTGTTGCAATGCGACTGCCGGCATTCTGGCGGAACACCTTATCGAGACGCACAACCGGAATACATCCGCTGGCTATCATCTCGCTGAGTACTGCACCGGGACCGACAGAAGGCAACTGATCCGCATCACCGATAAGGACAAGCTGTGCACCGTATTTCAGCGCATCAAACAGCCTCCCGGCAAGATACACATCGAGCATTGACACCTCATCCACGAGAATCAGGTCAGCATCAAGGTCAGTTGGCTGACCATAGCTTCCGTCATCTCTTGCTATCAGCCCAAGTGCCTTATGCACAGTGGATGCAGGATAGCCTGTGGACTGTGCCATCCGCCGCGCCGCACGCCCAGTAGGTGCACAGCAGCAGATCTCCGCATTCGGGTGATTTTTACGGTAGATATCCAGGATGGCTCTTTGAATCAACGTTTTACCTGTGCCGGGACCCCCGGTCACGATAGAAAGCCCGCTTGTCAATGCCATTTTGACAGCATCCCGTTGCTCAGGAGCCAGTCGCAGCTTCAGTATGGCTTCTTCCCCATCCAATTCCGCCTCAAGGTCGGCATACTGTCCGCCGTGTGAGGAAATGGACTGCCTGATAATAGCATCTGTCAGATGAATCTCCGCTTTGGCTGTTTGTGTACGATAGACATTGCCGTCGTAGTCCACAAGCTTTCCTGTATGCAACAAACGCATTGCGCGGTTTGCCAGCATTTCATCCGTCAACTCTTCTGTGTTAAGGATCTTCAGGCAAGCCTTGATAAATGCGTGCTTCTCTATACAGAGATGCCCTTTTCCTTCGGCATCGGCAAGCGTATAAAGTAGTCCCTCATCCACACGTTCTGTGGAAAGCTTATCAAAGCCCATGCTCATGGCGATTCTGTCTGCGGTTGCAAAGCCGATTCCCGCCATTTCGCAAAGCCGATACGGATGCTCCTTGACGATCTCCATTGTTTTGTTTCCATATTCCCGATACAGCTTAACGGCACGATTGGGAGTGATCCCATGCGGAGCGAGAAATGCAACGACATCTCTGGCACCACGATTGGCAAGATAGGAATCCATGATCTTCTGTAATTTGGATTCACTGATCCCCTTGACTCCGAGGAACTTTTCCGGCTCTCGGTCAAGAATATCCAAGGTGTTGTCTCCGAATGTGTCATATATTCTGTCTGCGAGCACTGGACCTATGCCACGGATTTGCCCGGAAGACAGATAGGCGACGATTCCCTGTCGGTTTGGAATAACAACCTCTTCGTAGTTCTCCACCTCAAACTGAATTCCATGCTTGGTGTTTTTTGACCAATGCCCTTGCATATCATACCGGATACCGAGTGCTATGGGCAGGCAATATCCTACCGCTTTGATTTGTCTGACAAGATTTCCGGATGTATCAAGAATTTTCTCACAGGGGCTGTAAACGGCAACCATATAGCCGCCGATATCCGTTGTTTTGGCGCACTGCGGGTAGATTAATTTTTCAAATTGGCATAGCATAGCTGCCTCTCTCCTTTTCTGTGTATTTCATAATTACCTCCGAAAAAATCAGAGCGGAACACGGCTGACCTTGAGTTTTCGGCTTTCCGAGGTTTTTATAAGCTCAGAATAAATCGCCGGATACTTCTTTTTCAGCGCCGTAGTGTCCGCTCTGTTACTGGTTTTGCTGACAAAATCAATCAGGAACCGATCGGTGGTTGTCTCCAAGACACCGTGCTCGTGATCCTTCATGAGTTCTGCTATTCGCACAGAATGTGCTTCAATCTCCTTTTCAAGTTTTTTGACTTCTTTTTGATGTTCTTCAATTTCTTCGCCCGCTTTTACGATACGGGTAAGAATTCTCTCCTGGGTTCTCGGGAGTTCCACCGTAGGAAGTGCCGGATTGCTTGATCCGTAAATCCGTGCCAGTGAATCCATCGCCAGTTTTGGGGCGATGCCCTGCATTGTCGGCGGCTCGTCGTGCTCCAGACTCCATATCCATCGATCCAGCTTCTCAAAGATCAGGTCTTCCTTATCTCTGTCCCGAACAAGGTCAGGCATTGCCATATCCGCATCGGGATTATTCCCCCAAACAGCGGAGAACGCGCCGATATTGACATCAGCAACAGCAAGATAAAATCTGAGCTGCAATTCATAGTAAAGAGGATAGGCTCCGTTTGCCCAATGAGAAGCATTGTGATAAGTACAGGATTTACACTCCAATATTCCCGGCTCGCCGTCAGCAGCTCTGACAAAGCGACGGTCAAAATCGGCAAGTGCGTATGGATGATCTGCGTGCTGATACATATTGGTATCATCGAACACGGTATTTCCCGTTTTGACTGCATAGAAATGAGCTGCGATCGGTTCAAGAAAATGCCCCATCTGAAGCTGGTTTGCATTGGCTTTCACCGCAGGTTTCATTTTCCCTTTCTTGATCATCCAGAGTTCCAGCGGTGTCGTCCATGGAGAAACGCCAAAAATCGCTGCGACATCGCTGCCGCCAACTGTGTATGGAATATCTCCTTTCGGACCATGCATTCTGCATTCAAGCCAGCGCTCGTTTGTCATACCGGCAGTATCACATAAAACAATCGGGCTTGCCATCAGTATTCCACCTTTCTCGCCAAGTCATAATCACTCCATCGAAGAGTCAGGGCACGAGCCATGTTCTCTTCCAATGAAATCATTTTGCTCTCGGAAGTCTTTTCGGCGCGCATGGTAAACATGATTTCCTGCATTGCCATGAAAACATCATGTGCAGTTGCAGAACCACCGCCATACGACATCTCAAACATCTGGATGGCTTCCACTGCAGCCTTTTTCGGCATACAGAGCTTTTTGCACACACGAGTCATAGCGTTAACCGGATATGCCAGATGAATGTCCAGCAAATTCTGAAGCTGTGCAATGTTATCTCCGAATTGTGCGAAAAGCTGGTCAAGTGCCTTTTCAAAATCAGCAATGGTTGAGCCGTGTCTGTGATCGACCGAAATGCAGCCACCTATATGGATGGGGCACTGAAAGCCGAGCAAAAGAGCGGACACCTTGGCAGATGCCACACCTGTATCCGATGTAATGAATCGGATGCCCGGCATCAGCTTATCTGCAATTTTCGTTTTGCCCTGCGAGGCAAGCAGTTTTGCGTATGTGCCTAGAAGATCATCTTTCTGCTTCGGAAGTTTCCATGTTGCGCTGGAAATAAAATGGTCACTGTAGCCCTGCTCAAACTCATTTTCGGGAAATCTTGCATCCAGATTGCTCTGCAAAGCTCTGAGCAGTGCATCAATGGGAAGTACCGAATAGTCTACGGCATCTCCTGAATGAACTGCCGCTACCTTCTCGTCACGGATCAATGTCAGTGCATCTGATCCGAAAAGCTTTAAGCAGGCATTCAGCGTTTGAGCAAGAACGCCTCTATCGAGTTTGGGAAGTGCAGTTCCTCCGATTTTGGCACGGTCAAGTAAGCTCTTATATGCCGTTGACCGAACCGGGTAAAGTTCTCCATCAATCCTGATGGCAAGACCGAGGTTTTCTGCCGTATCCTTTACGGCTTCTTCGCTGATCCCTCCCGCAAATGCGGCGGTGTTCCCGAAGTAAGGTGATTTTGCGTCCAGCGGCTCCACCTCCAGATTTCTGACCTGCGTGTGTTTCCACTGACTGTTTCTCGCCTGTACCTCATGGTAATCCAACATAGAGGGATAGGTGGGAAATGTGGTATAAAAGCTGTCTCTGCATTGGTTTTGCATAATTCTATGCTCCTTTCTTTTTTCGACGGTCCTGCCGCCATTTTTGATATATAACAAAAAGCCGACCTCTCCGAAGAAAAGCCGGCTTTATGCCCGAATATAAGGCGAGAAACAAAAAATGTCACTTGCCCCAAAAGGCAAATGACACTTTGATTACTCTGCTAAACTGTGTTTGTTACTCACAAACCTGAAACTTACAAGCCTATTATAGCAGAATTATTCCGTTTCGTCAAGACCCATTCAAAGAAAAGAGCAAGACTTGCCTGCATTTTGCTATTTCAGCGATTTCACAGTTTCTATAAATACCGGATCTATTTGCATCCGATCTCCGTTTATTTCAATGGCATAGTGTGACTCGCAATAAAAGCCGTCTGTATATATCTCATAACTGTTCTCAGTGGATTCCTCAACGAAGTCTTCATGACTTCGCAACCGGCAGATGAGTCCGTCATCATACTCATTGGCAACAAGCTTGCGCATTTGATTTACCGCAGATTTCAAATCAGAATGAACACTGTAAGTAAATCCGGCTTGATCCTCATATGCCCAGTCTTCCGTTACAACATATACCGGCACTTGCGGCAGTTCTTCATCAAACGGGGCAATCATTTCGGGAGCCATAATCACTTGATCCAGACAAATATCTTCAATCTTTTTCGGCTCGCCGTACAGACCGGTAAATACCTTCTCTAAATGTTCAATCTCATGCGGCATCAAAGGCTTATCAAAAGAACAGCAAATATCCGGCGTTTCGTTTTCGGTCTCTTTATCCAAACCATCACGGATCTCAAGGATTGTTCCAAACAGTCCTTCATACTCGCTCCGGTTGGTACCGATAATTCTCTGTCCTACATAAAACCGCTTTCCCTCGTAGCAAAATTCCTCATTTTGTTTTTTTAAAATCATTTTCATATCTCCTTTTTTGATAATATTGAAGGAAGCGCTCACCGGTATGGGAACGCTTCCTCAGTTTTTGTTTGTGCAATCTCTTGAATTCTTATGTCGCAAATCCGACCATTGGTCAATCCAAAATTGCATCTATATTGACCATGCAATAAAACTCACTCGATTTTTGTGGCAAACAAGCACCTTGCATCATACCGATACCGGTTCGCGATGCTGCGACAAGCCTCCTCTTCACTAATAGCTTTGACAACTCCGATAAAGGGTGTCGCATCTATATCATGCCAGTGCATTTCCATTGTTTCAGAGAAAATATCCGTTTCGTTCAGTTCCATTTCGGACAGTCCCTCCGGATCGAACATCTGCGCATCTCGAACATAATAGGAATCCATACATACAACGTAAACATTCATTGCTAACCTCCTCAGTTGTGGTTATCGACAATGACAATTACTGTATTGTCATTGGCTTTTTCCAGAAAATCATTGAGTTGCTGTTTCCATCCCTCATTATCTTCAAAGCGAGGATTCTTTAAATCATAAACAAACGTTTCATGAGTATTCCAGCCGTTACAATCTAAAAAACCATATGGACGAATTCCGTATTTTTCGTTCATGTCAATATGCTTGCGGTTCAGATACTCCTCAACTGTTTCGCCCCGGATATAAAGCATTTCCCTGAATCCGGAGATGCCTTTTTCTGTAATTTTCCCAAAAACATCGTTCGGAATTACCCCTTCTGCAAACGCCTTTTCAAGCTCCGCAAAGGATATGAGTGCTTGTTGCTTTCTCCATTCTCTCATCGCATCCCACGCAATATCTTTTTTCCTTGCGGCACTGACCCACATATACCCGGCAGGTGTTTGAGGTAGAACATAATCTATATCTCGCTCCCCGATTGAAAAATCCTTGCAATCCGTCTTTACCAATAGCTCGTATGGCCACCGACCGCCAATTTGGTACCAATCCCAAAAAGCCTTCGGGTTACTATAATACCCACATCTGTTCCGATCTGCTTCATAAGTATAACAACAATACTCTTCGGCATAGTCCTTCAAGGATGTGTATACCTTTCGGAATGCTCGATTCACTACCTGCATCTTCTTTGCTCGCTTTGTACGCATAGCATGTTTGCAGGGACCGGCATTTCGTTCCAGGACTTTTCCTTCACTGACAATATACCTATCCGAGAATGGTCTGCTGTGTGGGAACACATATTTTCCTTCCGGAAGCCGGACCATTTCGACATGACCGGTTTGATATTCTTTTTCTGCACTTTCTGTCATATCAACGAATTCAAGAAAACGTGGATCTTCAGTGTTCTCACAATAAGGCTCCATCGCTTCACTGACTGCATCATCGACAGCACGGGAAAACGCATTTGACATGGCACAAAGCCTTTCCAGACGAAGATTGCGCACAATGGTGGACATTGCTCCCTTTTCTCCGTCAAAATTTTTACCTTTGAGTTCTTCTATCGCTGATTTTATCACCGCATCGACTTCGGGCTCTTCTTTCACTTCCGGAATATCTACGGCTACCAATGTTAAATAATGCATATTCTTTCCTTTCGTAAACAAGGGCAGCCGTAATGAATTACAGTTGCCCTTGGATTTTATAATTGATTTGTTTATACCCTGATATGTCGCTTGACGATATTCGTCAGCTTCACGGGCAACTGTGTAAGATCGGTAATATCCAGATAGGAATCACCGTAAATGCGTTCTATGTTTTCCTTGTCGCTGCCGATAGCGGCCGCAATAAGCAAAACGCCTTTTCTCTGATACTCCTGTTTGATCCCCCTCAGGTCCTCCTCCGCAGCGCTACCGGAATATCCGTAATCTGCAGGCTGACCGTCCGATACCAGAATCAGAAGTTTAATCTGCTCCTGGCGTTTGGAAAGCTGATCTGCGACAAAACGCAAAGCTGCACCGTCACGGTTGCTGCCTCTCGCACTGATATCCATCATGCGGTACTTGTCATCGTTATCGTAACCCTCGAACTCCGCATAAGAGAAGAGATCTACCGTGTTGGTATCGGCACGATATGAGGTGGAATGGCCGTAAACCATGATGGGAATGTCCAGACTACGGCAAAAATCGTAAAGAATAATTGCCGATGCTCTCGCATATGTACATCTGTCATATCCACACATAGAGCCGGATTCATCCAAAAGCAAACCGACAGCAAGCTCCGGGATTTCGTTCGGAAGTGCGTTTTTATAAAAAACTTTTCCGTCGTTTCGGTGCAGCGCATGGGAGTCAAGCCTACGTCCCATCAAGAGACCCGTCTGCTTTCCTCCCCGTCTGCTATCCTTGAGCTGTCGGATCAGACTTTTCTGAAGCTGTCGTGAAATGGTCAGCAGCGGAGCAGAAATACTGTTATACTGATCCACAAGCTCTTCGTCCACCTCCGCGATACGGTTCACCACAATGCTGACTCCCGAATGGATATCTCCATACGAAATGCTTTGGGCGGCATCATTGAGTTCCTGTAAACGCTCATTTTCAAGCTCCGTACAGGCGGCACGCTCTGCCATGTTTTCAAGCAATCGCTCGATGTCCGATGCTGCCCTGTCATACATCTCCCGGTGGTAATCTTCGTTTTTTTCGATGGTGCCACCAAGCGGTGCAGATAGCTTTTCGGTTTGATGGAACGGAATGCGGTCGGTCTCCGTGTTGGACACCTCCTGCTTTCCTACCGTCATCATCTTTTCCTGATGCAAACACTCTCCCGTATCATCACTACCAAGTTCCAATGGTGCGGGAGGTGTCGCTTCTTTGGAGTCCGCTGCTTCTTCGGCTGATGCCTCAGCTTCAGACTCGGACTCTGCATTTTCATTATTTTCTTCTGATGACGCCGTGCGTGCCAATCTCCGTGTTCTGTTTCGCTGTTCTTCCGTTGGAGAAGAATCGGTTTTGCCGGAGACATCGGGAACAGGCGAACTGTTTCCCGATGCAATCCCGGAATCCCCCGCAAGCGTTTTGCACACAGCAGCAATTGTTTCATTGATTGCAATACCGCCGCCACCGGAGGCCTCTGCCTCTTCCTGCTTTTTCCGAATTGTCTCGCATAGCTCTTTAACAGATTCCCAGCACCGGATCAGTATCGTGTTAACTGCTTTCAATCGGTCACGGGCAGTACTGTTCAAGACTGCACTGTCAATCTCCGGGATCAAGCCAAACACGGTCTGAATTCTCTCGTCACTGAGCGGTTCTTCACCGTACTTGATCTCTCCGAATTTTGCGTAAGACAGAATCATCTGCATAATGCTCTCAAACAAATGCAAATCCCCATTTTCCTCGGATTCTTTAAGTTCCGTAACAGTCGGAATCTGCGCAAAGTGAGTTTCCCGTAAGCATTCCAAACCGTAACCCAATGTACCGGGGAAATTGTTCAGCATTTTATTTTCGATATACCCGTCCTCCAGCACATTTGCGATTTGGTGCGAAATATAATGCACTATTGCACGGTTTGCCTGATCCTTCTTTATGTATTTCCAAAAATCCGCTTCGTTTGCAATATCCGCTGCAGTTTTAAGATCGGGCGGCTCAGGAAACCAAATGTTGTTCTCAAGTCGGTTGTGATAAGTCTGATCCGCTAAAAAATCGGTATAGAGAATATGTCCCAGTTCGTGAGCGAAAAGCCCACATACGATCTGATATCGTTCTTCCCTGCCTTTTGTTTTTGTTACGATAGGATTTCCGGTATTGATACGCACCTGCAGATTATCCGTCATAGCAACTTCCGGTGCCTTCGGTTTCCAATACAGATTCACCCGCACACGGCGATTGTAATGATAGCGTCGTGTCTGTGCCGCTGCCATATCCTCAAAGTGCCCTGCAAGCAGACGTGATGTAAAGAACTGACGGTCTGTGATCTGGCTGCGCTTTTCATTCAGCCTCTGTCGGACTAATTTGTGATTCACCCTTGCCATATAGGGTTAACCTCCTTTCTTATTCTTTTTTCCTTCTGGACTTGGGAGCAAAGATCGGCTCCAATACCGATGCAATCAGTGCCTGCCTGTCTTCTTCGTTGGAAGTTGCCTTGCTGATAACCGTTGACAGCGCCGAGGAATAGACATCTCCCGTAACCTCAGTGCTTACGATCCAATCCAGAAGACTTCTCATACCCACATTACCGTCTGTGATACTGTTTTTCCGGCAAAAATCCGCCATGTCGTTTACGATCTGAACCATTTGTGAAACCTGATACTCATCGGTTGCTCCGGTCACTGCCATAGCTCTTTGCACCATCACCTCAGGAGATGGAAGTTCAATGTCCATCACCAGACTCATTCTGTCAACCGTACTTTGATTCATACCGCGACAACCCTCATAGTCAATGTTCGTAGTAATAACAATGACCGTGTCCGGATGCCTGTCAATGACCTCGCCTGTCGGCAGTGTGATAGAACCTTCCTGCTCCAACAGTGAATTCAGACCTACCAATACACCGGGTTGCATAATAACGGTCGGCTCCTGAATTTCGACCAAGTAGCCGTTCTTCAGCGCCTTGATAAAGTCTGTTTCCTCATAGGTAAAAGACTGTCCCCCATTGGAGGCGGTATCCGTTACCTTCGTGAGTGCTCTTACCTTGTCCGTTACCATATCCAGAACGACAGACATACAGTCTTGAGATGTAGCGTCACTTTTTTCTGCACCTGTCAATGCCATATACACACCGGCCGGGTCGTAATCCATGTCATCAAGGCCGGGAAGGTTCATCAATTTTGCCACATTGACATAGTTGATTCCCCCCATTTGCTTGAGTTGTTCCCGCTCGGCGTCCAGTACAGCGTTACCGGTTGATGCCTCGTCAAAGCTCGGCAATACCTGGCCAACAAAATCGTAGATTTCCGATCCGGCAGAACAGGTGTACTTCATATACGGAAGCCCCAGTCCTGCGGCAATTGCCTTAGCACCCATAGTTTTACCGGTTCCGGCAGGTCCACGCAGCATAAAATTTCGCATCTGTGTCGGTTTCCCCGTCGTGAATGCAGCATGTTTGCAGATATCCACAACCTCCTCGGGTATGATATACCATTCGGGAAGTTTGGGAACCAGCCTCTGCTCCGCTGCATTGAATGTTCTCTTATGAAGCGTATACTTCCCTTCGAAATCCTTGCGCTCCACAATGACAGCTGCCGCCTTGATGGGATCTGTTCTTGCAGTTTTTGCAAAAATCTGAAAAGCACCGATAATTGCAGTGGTCGGAACAAAAGCCCCCGAGTCAAGCTGTGTCTGCGATACACGCATCACATTCCCGGATTTATCTACCGCAACCTTTACATGAGCAGGATTTGTTTCATCCTTGATCCGTCGGTACGCATTGTCACACATCATTGCCATATGTTCGGTGGCTTTTATCATATCCGCAAAGCCGGTAAGATAATCGTTCTGATACGCCTCAAAATTCTCTTTGAATTCCTGATCATCCATCAGATTCGGAAAGAGCGCCATCATAATGGCAGCGCCGTCTCTTCCGGCTGAATTCAACACATAGGATTCCATGACCTCGGTATTCTTATCGTATACCGATGCCATAAGGGATCCGCTGTTACTGTCATATACGACAAGATGATAGGCATCGGCTCCGGCAGAGGACTTATACTCCGCCACACTCCTGTGGTCAATCAGGCCAACTGCTCCTTCTCCCGTTGCGTCCATACAGTGAAGCACCGCATGGACTGCCTTGATAACGGTCACGCAAAGAGTTGCTTCTGTTGCTGTGCTGTATTTGGAATGCACACTCACTTTTTTGTTTGCAAGTGTGTCAAACGGCGCAGGCAAGCTACGGGCATAATTAAATAAGTTGTTCATCCATGTACTCATGGGGTTCATTCCCTTTCTGCGTTTCACGCTTAAAATAAATTCTGATGCCGTCATCCTGAAGCTCGACATCACTCAGTTCTGCACGGACAAGCTCCGCACATACGTCTGCCCAGCTCTCCTTGACCGGGAGTTCTTCCGGCGTCAAGTGCAAGGTTTCTTGGTTCTTGCCGATTGCCTCATTACAGCGGGCATTCAGCTCCATAATGTGTGCGTCTACCCATTCGTATGCAATCAACTCATAGTTGACTTGCGGCACTTCTTCAGGCTCCGCATCTTCTGTCCCCTCACTCTGTTCGGATTCTGACTGTTCATCTTCTTTTGGTGTTTCATCCTCTGGCAATGTCTGAAACTCCAATCCCGTTACACGCAGCGCAGTGATGCACACCTTGGCACGCCGATAGCCGCCGGAACCATTGAGCAAAACATAGACATCTTCGCCGTTTTCAATTTTCTGTTTCGGCTTCTGTGTTTCCCATACCCACTTCGCTTCCGTATACCGGGACAGGACCTCTTTGGTGATCTGCCCTTGTATGAGAGCAAAAGCGAGATCATAAACATCCTGCATTTCCGGGACTTTTGTCGCTTCCTCCATCTTTTCCTGTTCGACGATAATCTCCGTCTTTGACTTCAGAAAAAGCAGTCGGAGAGCAGCAATGATCGTACCCACAAGCGCAAGTATGATAACCGGCCACAACCGACAGATAAACGACAGAAGCGCGATGGCAGCGAGGATCATCAATGCCTCGTATGCGATACGGCAATTTCGTTCTTTGTTGTTCATAACATAATCCTCCTGTTTTCCGATACAGACAAAAAAGGCGCACACAAGAAACCTGTAAAGTTACTTATGTGCGCCTTCTGCTCACGCAGTTTTCGCCTGTATGCATTTGTCTTGTCTCCCGCAGGAACTCAGAAGAAAGAACCGCCGCCAAACGGCTCGTATCCTGTGAAGTTCGAAGATTTTTCGGGAGCCGCAGTGGCAGTCGGAGCTGCCTGGGGTTGCTGCTGGCTGTCTTTGGGTTTGGAGCCTCCGGAAGCATATTCGATTTCATCGAGTATGATCACAGTCTGGCTCTTTGACTCATTGGTACTCTGATCCGTCCAGCTTTCCTCGTCAAGTCTGCCCGTCAGGTGAACGAAGGAACCTTCCTTGAGCTGCATCTTTTTGATACGCTCACAGACATCTCCGAAAGCCTTGACGGAAACATTGAACCAACGGGTGTTGTTTTCGGCACGGGTGTCATACACCTTCTTGCCGATACGAAATCTTACGCTATCCCCTTTCTCGGAAAAGCGTAGTGCGGGTGCGTTGTCAAATCCTTTCGAAATGACAACATCGGTTGCGATGACCTTGAACATGTGATTCTCCTTTCGCAGATTCTATCTGCTATAAAATATATTTATTTCAACCCGGTAAATCCGGGGAGAAATCTGAGAAAACAAAAAAGTGCCAATCTGCGCAAACACGCAAACTGACACTATGATAACTCGGATGACTCTGATTTTCTTTTTTGAAAATCTTGAAACTTACGAGTATATTATAGCAGATAAATTCTCTTTCGTCAATCCCTTTTACTATTTTTTTGTATGCTCTTCTGTATTTCGTTTTTAGCAAAGTCCAGCACCACCTGCGCCTTAACGGAATCAAAAAGGCACCTGCCGTCCTCTGTTATGTTTGTTTTTATCAAATCATTCAACTCATTCAGTGCGTGAATCACTGCATCTTTCTCATTATTCATCTTTTTTCCTTTCCGCCTTTACGGCATATACCTGATTTATGACATACACATCATTGTGCGTCATCACTGTGGCTTTCACGGGCAAGTATATATGTACATGATCCCCAATATGTAAGTTTTTCAGATCCCGATGCATCGGAATTGAGACAACTGTATTCTCCGTCTCCACACGGATTCGCTTTGTTCGCCCCAACAATTTCGTTCGTTCCATATCCACACATTTTCCGATGATATGCAGATATCGCCCTGTGACACAATTATATATCATCACCCCACCGTTCACAAGTATTAAGGTGGCAAAAAGCAGCAACATCAGCCCAATCCGAAATTGACCCGTGGATATCCATGTGGTAATAAAAAAGAGCAGGAAGACAGCGCCTACCGCCATTCTGAGCCGGATCTGTTTGCGGACAACCTTCGGAATATTTTTGAATGCTCTCTTCATAGTATATCACCTCAAATCAAGAACAATACGGCAATGCAAATCGCCGCAACCACCAGCACTCCGGCAACAATCAGCCCGATTTTAAGTGCAAGAGACTTATCCAGTTTCGGTTGCTCATGCACCATACCGTCTTCGGGTACAATGTCATCGTAATAGCCGTCATACGGCTTTTCACCGGGCGCTTTCTTCGTCTCCGGTAAATTCCAGATCACTTCCCGTCTTTCTTCAGTTTTCTCGTGAGGATCGGGGATTCGAAAAGGCTCCGGCGTTCCGTCGCTTGTTTCTTCAATGGATCTCCCACACTCCGTGCAAAAAGAAATGGCGCCACGCATCAGCGCAGCACCGCAATAAGGGCAATATTTCATTTTCGACCTCCATTCTATTTTATTTGACCCAATTTTAGATGATAACAGTATACCATATTTTCTTTTCCGTGTCATCGGCAAAACTTTGCCTTTTTTGTGCCACTTGTTTTTCAATAAAAAAAGTAAGCACCATCCGTTGACAGTGCTTACCCTTGCTTTAGATTTCGTTTTGAACCAATTTTCCTTGTTTGATCTCGTCTGAAAAGATTCCGTACAGATAGTCTGACCCTTCTAAATAAAGACCGGTCTCAGCGTCATAGAGCTTTTCAAAAAACTCGGAATTATAGAAAATAACCATTGCGTCCGCAATGCTTCTTCCGGTATCTTGTGAAAACTTCGCTATGATGTCCTGCGTAATCAGTTCCATCAGTTGCTTATCTTTTGACAATGTACTCATCCACCTTTCTAAGCAAAGCCGCAGCTTCTTCGGTATGGAAAGAATACTGATCTGTCAGTTTCTTGAACTCCATCTCTCTTATTAACATATCTACAGTAATCATCCCGTTCGAAAACTGACGGAACAGCAGTGCGAGATCATCGTTTGCTACCGGACCCACGACAATATCATACCGATGATCAAAATTATGATCATATGAAGGATTCGGATCCGTATCTGCATTCCTGTTCCGTATGACGAACATTGCCCAATCCTGCGTTGGAGATTCAAATCTCTTGACCTTCAGACCAGCGGGAATACCATCAAATTCATACACATTCACCGTCGGCTCGCCACCATAGATACGTGCCACACGGTGCGCCATTTTCTCGGCCTGTTCTCGTATAGTGGTAAGATAAAATCCCTTTCCGAAGTCTTTATACGGTCTGCATTTATTCAAATCGATTTTGTCAATTGAACAATTAGTTCCGTGATACAAAATCATGCAACCGCACCTCCGTTCTGTGCACAAATCAAACTGAGATCCGATACCGCATCCGCAAGAGACAAAGTATGCTCTATCTCATAATTTTCAATCAAGAACTCAATTCCCTTATGCGCATAGAGATAGCGAAACGCTTCTCTTTCCGTCATGCTTTTGGAAAGCGCAAATTCATTAATACAGACTACAATATAATCAATCATCTTTCGTTGCATCATAGCTACCTCCTCGTTCGAGTATTGACAACCTTCTGTGATATATTATATCACTTTTTTGAAGAAATTGCAAGGATTCAAATACGCTCTACTATCTAAAGTTCTTTCACCCAACATAAAGCCTTTTTATCCCCCAACACATTATATCTTTTTGTTTGACGAATAATTCTCAGCGATATTTTCCTTAACATCGTCAGCTGTCGTATCTGTTTGGGTCTGAGCCAACCTCACATCATGCTCGCATACGATCTGCCCCAAATTCTGTAATCTGCTCTTTACGGAATCCGTGATGGCACGGATACGGTTCTCATCCACATAGGTTTCCTCCGTGTCCTGTGACAACACTTCTCTGATGATGTCATCTACATGATCCAGCTTCGACAGATCCAGCCAATCGAAGGAGCGCACCAATTTGATCTGTTCCTCGTGGTGATTCTTGAATGGCTTGCATCCGACTTCTCTGCCAATTCTTATTTGCCCAGGCAGTTTATCGTATCCAAGCGAGGAGCCGCTGTCATAGATAGGAGCCATACCAATCCACTCCAGTGTTTCGGCATTCCTCAGGGCACCAAAATTATTGAAGTGTCTGTCCTCGTTGGCGATGATATAATCCAATGTAATCATCCGGTCGAGAAAGTCTTCGACACCCTTGATTCCAAGGGCGGTACAGCAGTTGACAAAATGCTGATAGACAGACGTACTGTTGTTTTTCTTCTGCGTCATCATAGTCCGCCACGCAGGAATCAGCTCCGTGTTCTCATCCACAAAATCCTCGCAAACCGAATACGGCGCATCCTTATTCCAGATTAGTGTGTAAGGAACATGAGGAATGCCCAATTCAGCCATAACCTTTGAGGCAATGACTTCGTTGAACGGTTGCTGCCGGAACGGGTTGGAACCGCCTTTGACAAGGCACCGTTTGCCGTCAATGATCTTCCAGCGTTTTTTCAGGAAACCGTCAGAGGTATTATCCGGAGAGGAAAAGTTCAGCTCATTTGCTTTTTTTGGCGCGCCGAACAAAACATCTCCGATGTCATCCGAAAACGGATGCTCGAAAAAATTGATATCGTCCCACGAAAGCTCGCTCCCTTCCGGTCTGATCCAGTACTGATCCGACAAACTCAGACCGTAGCAACGGATCAACAACATTTTGGTGTTGGCAATTTCAAGCGTCTCAAGAGCTTCCCGAATCCCACTTCTGCTTGCAGGGATCGATCTGTCCGTCCACCACTCATTGAGCGCTGCTCTGTCTGCAACTCCCCTTCTGATCGAAATTCCGAGCGGAAGATGCTCGAGCGCATAAATCTCCCCGATCTTTTGAATAAAACCAGTCGCATCGTCAAGTTCAATCGATGCCACCGGTATTCTTTTATGCATCAGAATACATTTCATTACATTCACCTCATTTCTCTTACTATTTTTTGATGGAGCCTTTTTCAGGGCACTGACCTGCGCCTGCAGCTCTTTTCTTTCATCCATCCTTGCCGCAAGCTGCTCCACTTCCTCATCCCTGATATATCTGCTTTGCTTACTCCCGTTTTCAGACCATTGATGATAGTAATATACCTTCCCGCCGATTGTCTTTTTTGAGATATATCCTTTGGGGAGTTCTTTGATCCTTGCGGTCAGCACGGCAAGTTTTTCAAGCGTTTCATTTTCCATTTGGTTACCCTTCATCGTGTAGAAGTTCAATACATATATTATACCCCAAATTAACCCCTGTTGTCAAGTACTCTCGTGAAAAAGTTCGTCAAGGCATTTTTGAAACCCGGGTGTAGCTATGACAAACTACACCCGAGTTTACTACGTCAGAACATCTCACCGGGTATGAATTTGTTGAAAGAGGGGTCCTCCGCACATTCTTTTGTCGGCTTTGGATTTTTTGAGCCATTGTTCTTTTCTATCGGCTTTCGCTGCAGATAATATGAAACAAGCCATGCTTCATAATGCGCTTTGGTCATCAACAGAAGACCGCTGAGTGCTTCAAAGGTCATACTGACTGCAACATGATTTTCCGGTTTGCTGCCGAATTTCGGAACAATAAGTCCTTTCTCCGTGGTATCTCCCGGTCCGCTGTCTGCTACAAACAAAAAGTCAGACTTGGAGCCGCACAGCAACTGCACTGTCCGGGACAGGCTTTTCCCGTCTGCCCTGGACCTGCCCTGCTCTGCCAGCTTCTGCGCCGATGTCCCGCCAAGGCTTTGAAACAACGGAGTGCCATCTCTGTTATCTCGTTTTGCCTGCAGCATATAGCGAAGCTCGCCGCAGGAAAGCTTCCGACACAGCTCCAAGAACTCATCTACTGCAATGTAGATATGAATGTTGTTGGTCTGTCGCTGCCCTACGGGTTTGCTCACGTCATATGTAGCGAAAACAAGGTGAATGCGCTCAATAGCAAACGAGTCACTGAGGCTTTCCACAAAACAATTTCTGGCGTCCTTGCGGATGATTTGATTCTGATTTCGCTCTTCATTCATTTTGAATTCCTTTCTCCGATTTGCTATCGGAATGATTATGTTTGGGGTAAAGCGGAATACTCCAGGATTGTTTCATGATTGGCCTTTCGCCCCTTCTGCCATGGATATGAGTTTCATAACCTTTGCAGCGTTATCTGAAAACTGCTCCGTAAAATCCTGCTCCGTGTCGTAATTCAGATATGTCAGCCCAAACACTACATTCCATATCGTGTTCATCGTTTCCGGACTGAGACCTTTTTCAAACCGACGTATAGCGCTTGATACTGCGCTCAATGTTCTTTGCCATTTAACAAAGAACTCATCCTCCATAGGAATGCCGAATTCTCCAAACCATTCTCTGACCGTATGTGTTTCCGAGTCATCTCCGCATCCGGGTTTGACAAAGATATACTGAACCGAATCAGATGTAATCTCCTCCGGCTTCGGTCCATCGACTGAACCTTGCAAAACCCTGCCAATCGGAAACATAGCACACACAACCGGTTTGACAGCATGTACAGAGCACTTGTTTCCATTAAGCAACGGACAATGCTTGTCATACCCGGTTGGATATAGCCTCACAATGGGGAACCGAGAGGCGGAACCAATGTAAGTTTCGCAAAACTCTTTCACGACGTCTTCCGGAATCTTTTTTAATTCTTTGGATATATAAAACAGATCCTTAGGCGTAAGCAAGATGTCCTCACGATTGGTACAGCATTTGCCGCACATAGTGCAATGAAAACGGAACGGTTCATCAACCCCTATTTTCAAAGATTCTAAATTCTCGACGATCTCACGCAGACGTGGATCATCGGTATTATGGCTTTTGGTTTTTCCCTTAATGTTACACTTCATTTTTTGTTCTTGGATGCCGCCGATTGACAGCACCCCCTCCTTTTTTAATTCTATTTTTGTTTTCTGTTCGCAGCTGTTTCATGTACTGCGGTTTTAGGTAAGGGTTACACCTACCTACTGTTTTTGATTTCCATCACTGAAGTCACTTCCTCTCGACGAAATATGTAGCTCATCTGTTTCCATATGCTGATATGAATACGGAGCCTCACAGTCCGGGCTTTCAGGATAAATGTTGCGACTGTCCGGAAGCACAATACGAAGTACCTTTCGTCCACATTCCGTAAATTCCATCAATCTGACGGAACAATCTTCATAAATGCCAAGAACATATTCGCCATTGTGAAAGCGACAACCACTCTGAACCATCAGTCCGAATGTATTCAGAATTCGCCCGATTTCTTGCGGCGGCAAATTCAGAACCATCTGAAAATCCATATGATGATATTTTTCCATACCATGCGTATGTGCATTGCAAAGATACGGAAGAAACCCGTTTTCGACATCGCCGCATTCGGCACATTCTGCGCCATTACAGCACAAATGAATGATCCAATCAATCTTTCCCATGATTGCTCACCTCTTTCTCTTTCAGCATTACCCATAGTGACTCCATAGCAGTTTGCAGATCCTGACTGAACGATTGCCAATCTGTAATAAAGACCTCCATGTCTTTGGCGTCAAACATACAGATATCATCCAGGCAAAATATTTCACCGTCGGATTTATCCGCATCATCGTAGGGCAAACTCAACACGCCTTCTTTTACAAGCACAATATAGCTCCCAAGATGTTTCCCATCAGAAATCGGATACTGCCAGCAAAGCTCGTTACAGTATTTCGCCATATAATCCGAACAGAAATCCATCAATTGCAAATGATTGGCTCCGTGTTCAACTAACCAGTGCATCAGTTCGTCTTTGCTTTTCAAAGATTCCGGACTAAGGGTGACATTTCCTATACGAAAACCGCGCTGTGTCGGCACCGATGCTGTTGTCAACCATAGATATTCATCATTCCATGATTCTTTTTCCCACTGAACTCCGAGCGCAGACTTTAACAAAGCCTGAGATAATGCCATGCCGAAGCAATCCACTGAATCAACCCTTTCCGAGCAATCCGGCAGTGAATCTAACGCTTCCGAATCATCGAGATGCATGGTTTCCAGCAAAAAGAGAAGCTCTGACAATGGCATTCTGTATCCCAAAAAGCCGGTGCTCCAATAATCATAAGCATCCGGACTGGTAGCACAATCTATGGGATGACCCAATATCTCATCCAATCGCTTACCTATCAGGCGAGAAGCTTCCGCCCAGGACATTTTCAATGTTTTACACTCCTGAATACCGTCCATTGTAATTCCTTTCTGTCGTTATACGACTCATAATAAGTTGTTTCATCGTTGTCACGGCAATAAACGCCGATACACAATTCCCTACCCCTTTCTCGTTCCGGATTGAATTCCACAAAACAGACCTTTTCTTCTTCGTTTTTGGAAAGTAGGACGACATCAATGGCCGGGAAATTATCATCATCGATAGCTTGGGCTGTAAGCAGACTTCCGTCCGGCAGCAGTAACGATGCCGATGGATACGCAGACTCAGATTCCTCAGATAAAGAAAACAGATGCGCATTCTTCATGCACATCTGATATCGTTTATACGCTTCATCTACTTCGCTGCGCAACCGTCCGAAAATTTCTTCCACCTGTTGTTTGGCATATGAATAATTGCCCGTATGCGAACAATTCCCAAGCAGCTTAAGCATATTGATAATTTTGTTGACTCTCGCCCCCGCTATTCTCCGAAAGCGATTCTCTTTCATTTCACTCATAACCTTCTCCTTAATAAATGGTTTGTAATTCTTTTTCTGTATGCAATGCAGTTTCAGATACTAAGTGCTTCCGCCTCTTCGGGAAACACTTCCCGGAACAGCTCCCTATAACGTTCGCTTGCCAAAGGGAGCAATGGTCCCTTGAGCGATGCCTCACTCCATGCAATCAGCTCTTCCTCGGTCACACAATACTCATTCGGGATAAACTTACCACCGTCAAAGTGAGGTGCTTGAGGATGAAGTATCCGGTTAATCTCGGCTTTACTGGTCGCTTTCAGGATCATCTTCCCCTTCTTCGAGGCAATACCAGAAAGAAGCTTGTCATGATACATACGCTTCTGATACTGTGCAAGCACACCACGCAAGCGCACAAGTGCCTCCATGCGGAGATTACGATATTGCTCAGTCATCTCTCCTGCCAGTACCTCGGCAAAAAGAACGCACATTACGATTTCGTAATCGCCCGCTGAAAGCATTTCGTTCAAAACGCTCTCGTCAGTCATTGAAATCACCTCCATTAATTCCGGCATTGAAGCACCGGATAACTTCTTTTGAAACCTCATAACTGTTCGCATTTTCATCCGAAAACACGACTTCTATGATTTCCAATCGAAGATCTGACTGCGGACGTTGATTGTCTCCGACACCGATTTCTCCGTATGTATCACTCCAAAAGTTCACATAGAAATCTTGGATTCTCGTTGTGGACGCCAGCACGGATGCAGTAAGATCACTTGTCGCAATACCGAGTTCTGCATACTCATCCTCAAAACATTCATCCAGATAATGTGCGTTGACAAACGGTCCGTAGCCGGATTCGTAATACTGAACATCCTCTTCAAAGTGAATCGCAGTAGCTTTAAAATCAAACGGTACACTTTTTTCTCCGATTTCAAAAAGAAATCCTCCGACAGATAAGTCTGAGACATCGTTCTTCCGTAAAGGTTTGAATTTCCCGTCTGCATCCTTTTTGAGCAAACGAAATTTTGCAAACATATCGACATATGTTCTCATTTTTTGATTCGCTGATACAATAATGATCAGCATACTCCTTTCATTTTGTTTTATTTTATAGAAACGGCGAGCCAGCGGCTCCCCGGTAATAAGGTTGGGGGAACCTCACGGCTCCGATCTATATAAAAAAGCACACAAAGAGAATACTCTCAATGTGTGCTTTGAAGCCATACGGCTGCGAAACTATATAAATAAAAAAGTGCCGGAAGCATAATCCCCTGACACTTTGATAACTCTGATAAACTGTAATTGCCTTCAGCAATTCTGTTACTTACATGGTTATTATACCACGGTTCTGATTGAAAATCAAGAGCCGAAGTGATTTTTATTGAAAAACTGAGTGCATTATTTAAAATTGACACGAAACAGTGTAGACGGGATATGGAGCGATAAACTCACCGACGAGATTATTTGAAACCAACAAATAGCAAGAGAAAAGAATCTCTCTCCTTTACCAGCGCATCTGGCATCGAAACATCCCCTGCATTTGCTTTGTCGGAAAACCATTTTGTGCTTACCGTTAAAATTTCTGTTTTGTAAGTATACATAAGTAACCTTCTCCTTTCAAAGTTGTTGCGATGTTAAGTGTTTTTTGTTTCGGTTTCCTTGTCCTACACCGCCTGATATGCGTGGTTCTCCACATACACCATCATACGGTTATACAGCACTACATAAAACAGTACAGCAAGTAGTCCGCCAACCGCACCTAAAATCAGAAATATGTCGTTACCATTTATTTTTATTGCGAACAATATTGCCACACCGATTCACGCTACAATACATAGAACAATGGTTTCGATAGTTCGTGCAGCCATTTCTGCTTGAAAAATGCTATCTTTTCTCTCAGCGTAAAGGTGCTGTTGTTTAGTGCCGTAACAAGGTTGTTGTCGGCGGCCTTTTTGAAGTCCCCTGCCAAAAGTCTCTCGTCGCTTATAAGCTCGCTAATGCTCACACCGAATTCTATTGACAGCCGTGACAGCATTTCAACATCGGCAATATAATTGCCGCTCTCCCAACGGGAAATGGTCTTGTTGGTCACACCGAGCTTTTCTCCGAGCTTCTCCTGCGTCAAGCCTTTCTCTTTCCGAAGGGTAGCTATAAATTTTCCTATTTCCGTTTGATCCAGTTTTATGTGCCTCCCAAGAAAAGTATAGCACGATTTTCGCAAAAAGTCTTCCCCACAAACAGCGAATGTGTTCCCTACAAGCGATGAAATGCTTTTTCCGCGTGCCATTCTGCGTTATTTCGGCAGATTTGTTGATGTTCAGTCCGATATTACTTTCGTTCCGAAAGCGCCGCCATTCGCAATCACTTTTGATTCAAAGCTTCCATGACCTTTTCATATTCTTCCGCAAATCCGGGAAAAAGCGGCTTCGTATTTTCAAGTTCGCCACGACGCAAAAATTCGGTCATTGTCGATGCCTTCTCATACAGCCGCTCAAATCCGAGATTGGCGCATATGCCCTTCAGCGTATGAACGGCACGGAAAGCTTCTTCCGTATTCCCTGCGGCAAGCGCCGCCTGCAATTCGGAAAAGCTGCTGTCCTGTGCGAAAAGGCAGAGGAAACGCTTCAGCATTTCCTCGTTCCCGCCGAACCGCGCAAGTACTTTTTCGGCATCAGATCCGGCAATATCGTATATCTCTCTCAATTCACCCATCGTTCTTCCCTCCTTTCGTTATTTGCTTTGTAACTGTCTCAATCAGCTGGTCGATGTTCAACGGTTTCGGCAGGACGCCCGTCACACCGGCATCGGCATATTCGCGAATGTCCTCTTCAAACAGATTTGCCGTCATAGCAATGACAGGCACGGTCTTGCCATCCGATCTATCGAGCGTACGGATCCGACGCGTTTCTTCAAGTCCGTCCATCTTCGGCATCATCACATCCGTGAGAATTACATCGATTTCACCGACCGCAGAGGCGGCAAATTTTTCTACTGCCTGTCTGCCGTCATATGCCTTTATGATCTTTCCTCCCGCCTCTGTCACCATAAACTCGGCAATCTCCATATCCCGTGCCGCAACTGCTTTTCTCAAACTTTCCGGTAGAAAAATTTATGGTATCGGCTCACAATAAGGCTTTTTCATAAGGTTTGCGTTTCATAGGTAGATCATAAAAACTTAAGAAAGCGATAATAAAAACGCTCTGCGCTTTGTTCAGAACTTAGGTATTTCAATATATCAACTTTACAAAGCATGAACAATCGACCAGTGTAGAAAATGGGACAAGCCTATAGAGTTACAGACTCGATTTGATCCCCTCTTTAGCTTGTAAGGAAAAAGAAAGTTTTGCAATCGTGCGGTAAGGGCCTGCGGACAAAAGGCTTACTTTATAAATGCACAAGAACGCGCAAAGCAAGCGGACGAGCAATTCCTTTCGGGGTTGTTCGTCCGCTTGCTTTAATGCATACTTAAATCAACGCAAATAATCTACAAGAAAGCGAATGTTGCAGATTTCATTCAATCGCCCATACCAAAGCTATCTTGAGATAAGTTGTTGATGAAGCAGGGATAAAATCAAATAACTTCACTTCAATGTTAAAATTACCATCAGAAGAAGCCGTATATTCAATTATTTCAACATTGTTAAAAGATGAAATTGAGGATTTCACCGGAGTGTTACTTCCGCTCTCGTATAGTCGCAAATCAACATCGTTAACATACCCGGCTGTAGAAATCGCCCCATCTTCACTCTTGTCAAATGTCATTACGATTCGTATGGTTTGTCCGCTTTTAAGAGTAACATTTGTTTGATACGTGGGTTGCCCGGTTATAGTATTCAAATTGATTGAATAGGTTTTGTCGTTATATGTTTGGGCAATGTCCATCGACCTTCTTGCACTCACCAATCCGGCTCCGCTTCTGTCTCTGATCCACGTATTCCCTACGATGGAGTTATTTACGGTGGAAATCTGGCTGTTTGATGCACCAATCACAACCATCGCCTTCGTTCTCGTGGAATTGGAACGAAGAGTGTAGCGATACTGATGTAGTTGGGCGATCATGCCAGTGACCAATGGTGCGGAGCAGCTCGTTCCGGTCGCACTGTTGATCATTGTTCCTGTGGAAACATAGGCTATACTTGTGCCAGGCGCAGACACCTCCGGTTTTGCGGTCATATAACTTGCTTCATCGTATGAAGACGAAGAATTAATAGAATAGTTCGGGCTGAGCGTTGTATATGTTCCGGATTTGGTGCGCAAATTCCCAACCGTAATTGCGTTATACGCTTTTCCCGGGCTTGAAATACAAGGATACTGCGGATCGTCCGGGTCGTCAGTAGGATCATTGTTGCCAGCGTTTCCAGCAGCCACAACGAAGGTGATTCCCGTAGACTTCAAAACATTATCCACTTCACGGTCATATGTTGCATATTCGAGCGTGTTTCCGCTTCCTCCGCTGTAGTTGATAACCGTAACACCCAGTGCCGCCAACTGTGAAATGCCATTCATAACGTCAGACCCATAGACCACCGGCATCTGATAGACGGTTGCTTTCGGAACAACTCCCTCATACAACCTGCCATTTACGGTCACAGCCTGCCCGACGATGAGCGTGGTAACCATGGTTGCGTGTGATGTTATGGTAGGCGTAACATATGTTCCATCGGTTCTTTGGTTTGCCACATATTGAAGCTGTGTATTGGGTATGGGAGCAAGTTGAGTTGCAGAGGAATTATATCTGCCGGCACCCGCCTCCAGTATGCCAACTTTTACATTCGTTCCACGGTATCCGCTACCGTTGTTGTATAGGGTGCTTTTTGTTCCTGTGCTTGAGTCGGTTCCTATCTGATTTTGAACCGCAAACAGCGATGGAGTCTGTACTTCGTCAACATATGGGGAGATGCGCGTTACTTCATCATGTCTGGCGTAGGATGCAATCTCGTCTTTTGTAGCATAGAGAATGATCGTGCCGGTATATGTTCCGCGGTATAGTATTTCCGAAGAGTTTCTGATCTGCTTATTGATGAAGGAGCTATTGTACTCCGAATACAGTTCCGAGATAATTCTTCTTTTCGATAAAATGTATTGGTCGTAATCTTCAGACAGTGCTTCTTCAATTCTGGAAACGGATTCTCCTTTTGCCAGCATCGCTTCGGAAGGTTGATATGCTTCTTCATTTCCGAACTTTGCAATTACCGATCCGGTAATTGCGCTGACAACAGTGCGCTCGTACAGAACATCATCTTCGTAAATCATTGAGTCAAACTTCGTTTTTGCCTTTAATCGTTCGCGTATCGTTTCGTCCGAAATTGTCTTTCTCCACAGACAAACAAGATACTTGTTTTCCCTGACATCGGCTTTTGAATAGAGGTTCGAATCGATCTTGCTGTCCGTGGAACCACTTAAATCATTGTGCGTCACGCCGACAGCAGAAACGTTAATTTGAAAGAGCATAACAACAACCAACAAAATTGATAGACAAATTCTCGAATGGGTTTTCATCACAGTTCTCCTTCCTCGTTTACAGTTTTTGTTTGTCAGTGAATTTCTTCCGGTTGCGACAGTGATTTTTCTGCACTGTCAATAAAATAATCACATCTGCCGGATCGGATGTTCTTTATTTCATTGGGCGTTGCTGAAAAAACAAAATAACCTCCTTTATATACAGCGTCAAGCCCCAATGAGTTCAACCATTGTTTTTCCTTTTCCAAGAACTCGGCTTTTTGTTTTCGGCGTATCTGATCCAAGTATAGCAACAGCTCTTCGGCTTTTTCGACGCATTCGTTGTATTGTTTCTCAATTTCAGCATTCGGTCCTTCTTTTAGCTGCGCATCAAGCTCAATCATACGTCCGGTATACTTTTCATATTCTTCCCACCACTCATCGTATGTCTTGCCATCATATCGGGCATCAACGCTGTCCTGCAAATAAACATCAAACAGATTCACAACCTTTAACCTGACGTCCAACAGTGCGTCCGCAGCCGTTTTTTGCATTTTTTGACTCAACGCTTCGCTGATGGTAACACCCTTGTTGTAGCTTTGCGCTCCTTCAATGGGTGGTGGGTATTCATTGCCGGCATTTGTTCCTCCGGGTGTTGCGTCAGACGGTTTTTCAGACAAGTTTATGTTCATAATATAGGGAATTGAAATGATACAGAGAATAAATACACAAAGCCCCGCAACCAATGCAAAATTCTTTCTGCTCGGCATTGGTTTCTCGGCGTTTTCGATAGCATTTGCCTTTCGGATAGTGTCATCAACAACCGCACTTTCCGGTTGAATCTGACTTTTTATGCGGTTGAAATTCGGTTTCATAAATCACAGTAACCTCCAAGTTTCTGTTTCAGTAATGCTCTGCCGCGAGACAGTCTCATAAACACCGCCGATTCCCGTATGTGCAAAACCGAGCATATCTCCTTAGCGGACAATCCTTCAAAATAATACAACGAAATCACGGTTTTCAAGCTTTCCGGCAACGACATGACAGCTTCGTAAACAACGACATCTTCCTCGTGTTCAAAGTTTACAGGGGAAACAACTGAATCAATCGGCACATATTGATGTTTTTTTCGATGTGAAAAAGTGCGCTTACAGCAATTAAGCGTAACTTTAATCAGCCATGCTTTACGGTGTTCTTCGTCATTAAAGCTCTGTTTCTTTCGATAATACGTAAGAAAGACTTCCTGCAATATGTCTTCTGCGTCCTCTTTATGACCGACCTGCATCAAGGCAATCCTGTATATTGTTTCGGAATAGTGAGTAACAACATATTCCGGATCATTTTCAAGTATTGTACGGCTCTTTATATTCTCGGCTCGGGATAAATCAAACGGCATTGCGAGATCCTCCTTTCGCAGCTGTCTCATGAATGTCATTCAAAATCAAATATATTATATCATAACCATGAGGGAAAGTCCACCGTGCTTATCTGAACAAATACCCCTTATTCAAAATGGTGGTGCTGAAGATGAACAGTATTGTAGATTGTTCTGCGGGCGAAATGTATTTTGAAGCCACAGCCGGATCTATATATCTTGGATCGATCAGAACGACTTTTGAATAATTGTCAACGAGCAACGGTGCAAGTGAGGAGGAAAAGGAATCTCGGATAATATAAAGTTCCTTTCTGGTATCATTAGAGGGATTTGTGATAATCAAAATCGGCTTTGCTCCGGATAGGTATATGTTATACGGGTCTATGCCTCCGAATTCCGCAACTTCATATAGTTGACTGTATTCTCCCTGCAAAGGGTCATAGACAGTACAATCATCCAATATTTCATTTGTCAAATAAATCAATTGATCTGCGGAGATAGGAAGCGCTGCTTGTCCGAAGTATGAACCGTAAAACGGCTCCAGCTTATGCTCGGTATATTGTCGCCTTGGTATACTTTCTTCCATAGCAGAAAGAATGATATCCGCAATTGGTATAATGGCTTCCTGTTTCCAATGCAGGTCGGTTTTGTAGTACCGCTTAATCGAAAGCTCTCTAGAAACATCGATCAAATGAATATCCTCTGCTATTCTGCTATCCATGATTTCAAATAAACTGGTATAGTCATATGCCAAATGTCCGCTTGGCAGTGCAAGAAAATAGTTTTTGTCGGGAATGATGCTGTAAAATGCTTTTTTGCCATCGAACAGTTTGCGGTAGATTTCATTTATCTTATCTGCCGCCTCATCCACAGCCTCTCCATCCAACGGATAATCCTGCTTGCAAACATGCCCTTTGTAGAGATAGATATCGTTATTGTCCGCTTTCATGAAAAGAAACAATTCTGCGGACGCCTTGAATGTGCGCAAGGATTCTCTGGCGGGAAATTGGTCCTGCATATATTCTTCAAACTCATCAAAAAACTTCCCGTTTGTCAAAGACTCTTTGTTGATTTCGGGAAGCTGCTTAAGTTTTCGTCTTTCGCTTACCGACAGCCCTGCATCCGGGCAGATAAAAAACGAAAAGGTAAATCCAAAAACAATGAGTAGAAAAGTTGTTGTCGTAATCCATGCTTTTACTTTGGGATACATATCACGCCCCCTAAAATCTGAAGTATAAAAACGGATTAAATGAGCCGTCAACAAGATATGCCGTTGATAAAAGCAGGAGCATGCAGGCATATGCCGGCTCGATAATCGCTGAGAACGGCTTCTTTTTGAATTTTCGCGCAATATTGGTTACAAGAGGCGTCGCCGCTATAACGGCAACAACAAATGTCACGGCATAGCTGCGCAGGAGATAAAGAGTTTCTGCTTCTACCAAGGGTATCTGAGAAAAGCCAAACATGGCTTTGAGGTTGTAAACGGCGTCAAGCATATCATCTGATGAGAAAATGACAAATCCGACAACGACGAAGAACATCGTGTAGACAATGCCGAACCCCGACGGAAGCTTTTTTAACAGCTTTCTCAAAAACACTTTTTCCAAAATAAGCAGTACGCCGAACATGGCACCCCAGACTGCAAAATGCCACTCCGCTCCGTGCCAAAGCCCGGTCAAAAACCATACAACAGCTATGTTTATAAGCCATCGCCATTTAGGGACGCGGTTTCCGCCAAGCGGAATATAGACATAGTCTCGAAAGAAGGTTCCGAGGGATATGTGCCATCTCCTCCAAAAATCCGTGATGCTGGTTGAGATGTAGGGATAGTTAAAGTTTTCGGATATATGAAAGCCGAACATTTTACACAACCCGATTGCCATATCGGAATAACCAGAGAAATCGAAATAGATTTGAAGCGCAAAAGCAACAGCGGACATCCAACTCAGAACGACAGTTTTCTCGTCCATATAGGCAGCTACTTTCACAAGCGATGAAAGAGAGTTGGCAAGCAGGACTTTTTTTCCAAGACCTATACAGAAGCGACTGATACCATGACTGAAATCATTAATGGTGCATTTCCTGTTTCCAAGCTCTTTTTCAATGTCACTGTATCGGACAATCGGTCCTGCAATCAATTGCGGAAACAATGTTATGTATGTTGCAACGCTGCATGGATTTTTGGCTGCACACATGTCGCCGCAGTATACATCAATCGTATAACTCATCGCCTGAAAGGTATAAAAGCTGATCCCGATAGGCAAAGCAATATGAAGAAGCGGCGCAGAAGCAGAAAACAATGAATTGAAGCTGCTGATAAAAAAGTCTGTATATTTATAGTAGCAAAGAATTACAAGATCTGACGCTACCGCTATTCCCAATATTACTTTCGCGCACCTGCGACTTCTGAACCGTTGAATCAGCAGCCCGGCTCCATAGTTCAGCAAGATGGATGTAATCATCACCCATACAAGACGCTGTTCGCCAATGTAGTAGAAAACCAGGCTTGCAACCAGCAACACATAGTTTTTCAAAAAGCGAGGAACAGCATAATATACGATAAGAACAGCAGGAAGAAAGCAATATAAAAATGAAAGCCCGGCGAATACCATATTACTTAATGTTCAGGGACAGAAACGCCTCCTTCAACGATGCCGTTTCCGATGCATCCCCCATAATCAGGATAACATAGTTGCCATTGGACTCCACGACTACCGACTCTGCCGTTGCACACTCCCACTTTTTCGGATTGGCGTTGTCTTTGACGGCAGTAATAATCTTTTGGATATTTGCGCCTTCTTTCGCTTTAAGCAGGCACATAGAGAAGGCTACTGCCGAAACATTGGTCTCCGAATACACGGCAAACTCGTAGTCAATGGATGTTCCAAAATACCTCGAAGCACTTTTTGAAGAAATTTGCCCTTGCTTTATCATTTCGTCACGATTTTCACTCAGATAATAATTCCTGTATACACTGTCTTTTGCTGCTTTGTATATCCGGTCAACTATACTCAGCATATATTCTTTATCCACTACAGGGTTATCTCCGGTCGTCTCAGAGGTTGTGCCACTGTTTCCGCTATTTGTAGTTTGATTTCCGGCTAAATGACTGCTGGTATCCGAGAAAACGCCGGAGTTGTCGGTGGTCGTCGTTGATAAAGTACCCGCCGGTGGGTCAAGGTTTGTTTTACCGCAGGAAAGCATATACATCAATATGAAACCCACAACAAAAAGCGCAATCATTCTCTTCACAAGAACACCGCCTTTCAAATTATTCAACCAATTATTGTTTTATCCTATATATAAATCGTCGTTTCAGGCAGAAACCTAACATAAAAAGCAAAGGTTTTACGAAAATATTTTCAGTCAACGCCTCTCTAAGGTTTTGTTTTGTTGATTCGAGATTTTTTCTGGCAGACAGTATTATTGTGGTTTGATACACCGCTGTCCCATTTTTTGATCAGAAACACTTTAATCGAATGATCGGGAACAAGCCTCTCAGCCCTTCTTTGAAAAAACACCGTTCTTTTTGGAATGCGATTTGTGTGGGTTTGTCAAACAAATTGGACAGTGAATTCATAAGGGGAAGCCAGCGAAGAGGTCTCATAGGTAAGTTGTTGGTGCGTCGGTTATGGATGGCGAGCTGCTTTTCAAAGTCCTCAAGTGAAAAGAAAGAATGGCAGGAATAGAAGCGTTTCTGATCCTCACGGTGGCTGCGCTCCTCCTTGCCGTTGTGCCTTGGTGTGTAAGGTCGGATCAGCTTATGCCGGATGCCCAGCTCAGAGGCTGTTTTCTCAAACAATGTCGGCAGGTCACACCGGCTGTTGGAGAAACGGTTGGTGAATTCAAACCCATTGTCAGTTTGAACGCACTTTACCTGTATTCCTCTGCGGGAGTACCACGCCCGCAGCTTGCGCAGGAAATCCGCCGAAGAATAGGTGGATTGCTCCGGATAAGCTGCCATGAATTCATCGATGGCGGTGTATTGGAACAGGCGCAGCTCCGGATCCGAGATACAGTAGCGGGGAACGACTTTCACATCTACCTGAATGCGCTCTCCGGGATAGGTCATTTGCTCATAGGGCTTCGGTCTGTACGGATTCTTCGGCTTTTCGGGCGGGAATAAGCCCATTTTGCGTATGACACGGAACAGGCTTTCCGGGCAGCGGGTATACCCGCGCTGCCGAAGCCGCTGCCAAAGCTCGATCATGCCCAGCGATGGGTTTCGGCGGCGCATATCGCGGATGAGCTTTAGCTCAGCTTCGGTGTGCTGGTTCGGATGGCTGTGAGGGCGTTTGGACTGGCAGGTCAGGGATGCCACGCTTCCGTCCCAGCGCTGTTTCCAAAAGTAGATGTACGACCGGCTCTTGTTGTATTTCCGGCTGGCGCGGCTGACGCCATATTCCTCTGCGTACTTCATTAGGGATTGCCTAAGCCGCCTGTTTCTGAAAAGCCTCCGGCAGAGCAAGAAGCCAAAAGGCAGCCTACACCAAAGCCGAGTTGGATGAGAGATCAAGGCAGCAGGAACAAGGCTGACCGTAAAGAGAGGTGAAATAACGGAGCCGAGTCATTAACTTAGCCGTAAATTGTCGGTGGTAGAGGTAACGCTTCAAAATAATGCGTTAGCTCATACTCGTTCACGCCTAAAGACACCAAAGAGACACAGCACAGAGATCCGAAGACCTCTGTGCGTAATCTTTTATTAATTTAGACTTTCAAATGATAATGCAGAAAACCATTGATCAGTCCAAACCTTCGGGTCACATCTGATTTCTACAAGCAAATCGTTGTAAATAAATGTAATACTGTTTCTGTTATCTGTTTTATATTCACATATCAAAGCTGTAACTTCACGATCACGAAGTCGTATGGTTTGATTATAAATATTTTTGTGTTGTTCGCCGAGATTATCTATATTGGGGGAATTTGGGGACAGCTCTTTTATTGCAGCCGAAGCTGTTAAATTGTTCTGTTGGTTCATAATGTTACTTGACAAACATGTTGTTTTGATATAAAAGTTTTCCCCCGTAGATACACTTGGGTAATAAAATACCCATGGCAGTCCATATGCTTCAGAAGCAAATAGCGAAATATTGTAAAACCCCTCTTTATTCCGAAAATCTACGACCTTGCCATTTATACAAGGGACAATAAAATCTTGTGTTTGAATTTTGCCCACAAAAGCTTTTAGGGCATTAATCTTTTCAAGGGGGAGCTTGGCGACCAAATATTCTGCGTATATCTTTTCTGCATTTTCTTTGCTTATGGAATTCTTGAATTCGCTAACGGAGTTATAATGCAAAGGATAGATATAATCTGGCGCAGGAGCATTGTCATCCACTTGCAAAGAACCTGTGTCGCTTCCGATAATATCACTATCCCCGATGTTGCTTACTGTGCCTGCCGAATCTGTAGAATTACATGCGCATAACAGCAAACACAACAATGCAATTAAAACAATCGCATATTTTTTCATAATTCTTTATCCTCCTGGTATGAAACACTGTTTATTTAACGGTAAACTGCTACAACGCTGTTCGCATTAATGGTGCCCTGCCAGATGGAGATACATATCTGCTTTGCACCCCGGACAAATAACAGTCGATACAGTTATGTCTATTCTACTGCGATACATTATACATGTATTGGGTCTTGGATTACTGCCGCAATCCGAGCACAATTCACCACCACGACAACGCTCATTTACAGTACCTATATCGAGGATTTCATGGTAATGGTCTGGGGCTCCATATTGATGATTAAGTTCATGCATCAAAATCCCTTTAGAATTCTGAGTCCTATTCGATGCTGTACTTAATTCTAACATATAAATGCTTGTTCCTGACGAATAACATCTATTGTATTCCTCTACATTAGAATATGTTTTAATACGATGACCAGACCAATATGCTTTTGTTACCGTATTGCTTCCTGCCGGGGATGTATTATTGTTAAAATGATTGGAGACAGAATTTGTGCTATTAAATAAAATTGTATGTGGATTTAAATGCGAACACAATGCATTAATATTACATGATGTTCCATTGTGTCCACAATTAGTTCCTGTCGTTCCGCATGATGAGACATTGCTTTTGCATGAATCTATTGCAGAATTATAGTATGTTGCTCCATTTGTGGTAATTCGTAACCCAAGTAATTCATAATATCTATTTGCTATTGTATTAATATAGCTATTAAGATTTGCTCGTGCCGTTGCCTCGGTCTCTCCATATCTAACATAATACCCTTTATCATAAAACATGTACACGGACGCGCTATAAGACTTTACTGTCGTAGTTCTTCCCCATAGACGTGGTGCGTGGGGGTATGTCACCCATATATTGGCGTCTCCTGGCGCAACAGCCGTAACAACCCCAGAAGATGAAGTCACTGATATAATACTGCTATCCGCGCTACTATAAGAAACAGGACCATTACGACCAATAGTTGAGCTATACATATATGCCCGATGGGTGTATGTGTCACCTACATTCAAATATCTTTCAAAATTTAACCTTCCGATTCCATCAATAGGATCTCCGGTATACCTATGAAAGCTCCATTTTGTTCCCACATTATATTGGTTTGTCGTAAAACTAAGAATCGGTCCGCTTCCTTCATTGGAGGTAGAACGCATGTAATATGTAGTTCCATTTTCTTTATACCAAATATAGTCATATCCGTCGCTTGTCGTTGTCATCTTCCAAGTATATGCAGTGGAAATATTGCTGTCGGTTGCCGGAGCTCCGTACACCGTAACCCGACCTGCAACAGGAGCATTATTATAAACGCTCGGGTAGATAATAATCTCATTGTTTGACATGCTCCGTATCACGTAGTCATCTGTTGACGGGCGATATGTGATCTTAAACATATAATCTCTGTCGGATTCGTTTATTGGAGACGATGCAAAGGGTTCTTGAAATACCCATGCCAACTCATCAAGAGTATTATTTTTAACATATACATTAGTGTCTGCTTTTTCAATCGCATAGACTCCGTTAGGAATTGTGTATGCGATCGTATAATACATACGATAATCCGAGTATGTTTCAAAGTTTTTAATGATTGTTCCTGTGTTAGTCCCATCGGTTGCCTGCGGCGTTCCGCTATAATGCTTGAGTGCTATGCCATAGTTGCTGTCTCCGCTGTACCAAGATGACACGGCACTCGTTACATCAAAGGTGATCTTTCTCGGATTGCTCGATGTAATGCCGCTGGAAGCAAACGCAGTGGCAGTAGATAACAGCGTTGTTGAGATACCCAACGAATCTCCATACCTGTTTTTCAAAGAGTTATAGGAATCATTCATTTCACTCCAAGACTTAGTCATTTTATATGCCCCTATAACACGACTGCCTGTTACACCGCTTAAAAAGTAATAGTATACATTCAGTTTGCCGCTCGTGACAACTGCCCCTGACGGGAGCGTCGGCATATTATTTCGTGCAAGACCTGTATAATAGGGACCTACCCATACGCCCCAATCTCCATATGTTTGGTCAGGATCCGCAGAATTTACAAAAGTATCCCACACCACTCGGCTGGAAGATATTGAAGGGTCGATTACCACCGGATAAGCCCGTGCTTCGGCGGACAACCACTCCTCATCAGCGGTAACAGTAATGATATATGTCCCTTTTGCGGTCTCGCTAAGAGTGTAATGCACATCTCTCGAAAACTCTCCGTTTGAATCATACATATATGGCGATGGAATCTCATATTCAAGTTTCTTTGTCTCCTTGTCAAGAAGCGATATTGAACCATTGTCGTTGAGAGCAGCAATCAACCCGGTCAGCTGATATTTGAACTTGTAAACCGTTGTGCCTTCAACTGATTTGATAACAATATTTTCTTTGACTGCATCCTTGGTTACAGTGTATTCGATATCTGTGTAAGGATATACAGACTCATATCGAACAACGCTATTGATTGACACCGACGAAATTGCATCTTCCACTGATTGCCATTCTGCTGTTTTCACTGGTTCGGCGGAAGAAACAACTACCCTTCTTGCAGCGTCTGTGGTATGAACAAGATTGCTGCTTAAGAAGTTTTCCAACGAAACCTCAATGACATACCCGTTTTCGGAAATGGTAAACAGCGGAGAGTTGTTTGTCACAGAAGAAGCAAACCTTGTCGTTCCGTTTTTTGTGGTATACACATCAACTCCTCTAATGCTCTTTAAGGAGACGCTGGAATCGATAGGTTGCCATTTCCCCTCAGCGTCTTTCTCGTGAATTGCTGTCGGGAAGGCAACGGCCTGCATTGTACCGTCCGGCAGTTGGAAATGCTTGACATTCTCATCTCGAAGCGCAGTGATTTCTATAACCTTTGATTGCGAATCATCGGCAACATAATCGGGGTTTGGAATAACAACGTCCTGCGGCGGGGTTGAGTTTTCTGTAAAATCAGCAGAAGAATTGTCTGTCACGTCCAATGCGGTTGTTGAAGTCGATACCAAAAGAAACACCATAACTGTCGCTAAAACGAACGATAAATACTTTCTTGTTGTCTTTTTCATATCTTTGCCCTTTCGCTATATGTTCGATTCTCTTGTGGTTAAAGCTTCGAATTGCGTAAGAGCAGAGGGCATCTGCGGTCGGTGAACGGGTGAACACATTGATTGCATCTCTTCATCATAAGGCAATCCCTCCTTGAAAAATGATAGTCAATAAAACAGCGCATAAAGACAGGCAGACAACAGTCCCCACTATCTTTATGCGCTTATGATTTTTGCCAAATAGTCTCGCCCGGACACCTCGCTTCCAAGCGAGAACAACTCAGCAACAATACACATCACTGCACATTGCTTGCGGGGTTGTTGTTTGTTTTCTTTCGGCTATTATACTGCACTTGTATTATATCATATTTTCGATAGTATTGCAATAGGAAATATCAAAATTTTCGGGCAAAAAACGGCGATAAGTTGCTTGCAAATAGTTAAATATTTGTGAACATGCGCACTTGCCCCTTGACAAATGTGGTTCCACAATCACATCATCCTCAACTCGGTGAATATGGAAACCGGAAAGAAGTTTCATCAGACCGCCGACGATCTTGATCGTGTCAAGGAGTATTCCAACAGCCTCTGTCGGGAGTACGGACTGTCCGAAACCGAAACAAAATCTGCCTTCGGGGCAATACCGAAGTGGAAGCAACTGCTCCGCAGCAAAGCCTACACGGTGGCAAACCGCACACGGACAAAGGAAGAATTCATCTTTGAAATGGAGATGCACGGCTACTCACCTTCACGTATTGTGTAGTGTGTCTGCTTCCTCAAGTAATATTTTTACACATATTTTTGAATGCTGCGTGTCCGCACTCGGATTTCATATCCCTTTTGTGCCTTGTAGCGCAGCGGAAAGGAATGGTCATAATTATGAAGGAAATTAAAGTTTTTCCGCAATTAATTGCTTACCCCATGTTCGACCAAAGCAATTTGTTCATCAACAAGGTTATCTAAACTATTTCTCCATCGAAAAAGAACATAGCTATTTGCTGATTTAGATAAGTGCTTGGGTATTTGTCTAAATCAGCAAATTTGAATTTATAAAATATCAGGTTCGTTTGATTGTTCTTTTTCCGCTATATAGATATATTCTCTTGTTATATTCACATTGTGGGTTCATGGTGAACCCACCCATAGGCCACCAAATGGGCAGAGTTATCCCTTGGTTGTGCGGCGTTTTGAAAAATCCTTCAGCACAAACAGAAGCGAACTGTTTCCGCCGTTTTTGCGATACCGCCGTTCAACCGTAATATACCCGCATCGTTTCAGATCTTCGACCGCCCGCTTGACCGTTGACCTTGAAATCTTCAGATCCATCGCAATTGTACGCTCGGACGGCCAGCATTGACCGTCCGAGTTTGCTCTGTCACACAGATAACGATAGACATTCGACGCCCGGCTTGGCAGTTCGTAGTCCCGATAGACGGAGTCGTAGTAACTCATTGCCTCACCTCCGTCTTGTGTGGTTTGGTATTGAGTTTGGGACTATTCTGCATTGCCATTTCTTCTTCCACACAAATGCTTCCGTCCGGTATGGTGTCGTCATCGTCCTTCTTTTCTTTGGGCGGATATTTGGCTTGGATCGCTTCAGTCAGTTCCTCGCGGCTTGCATAGGTGACCATAGAGGAATCACGCAGAGGCACAACATACGGCTCTTTCTCAAATTCGATGCCCCATTTGAAATATAGTTTGAGTTTGACCTTCATCGGATAGAAGCCTGTTTTCGTGACCACAAAAGTGCCTTTCGGAAGCGCTTTGAGTTCGTCGGGTGTCATCAGCGGACGCTCGATCATCTGAAGCGATCTTGACGGATCGTTCTTGCTCTGGCTGACACTGCCCGACAACACAGTCTTGGAGCCAAGGGCTTTGGAGAGCGTCTGTGCCGACTCACTGTTGGGGGCAAAACCGCCGAATACCGTCAGCTGTGTGTTGTCGATAATGATCTCCGCACCTTCCTTGCCGTAGTTTTTCTGTAACTGCGCGAAGGACTGAATGATCGGTACGATGGAAACACGACGGGAGCGGGATGCCGAGAACATCATTTCGGCAGATTCAATGCGAGGCAAGGTGCCAAACTCATCACAGTAGAAGACCACGCGGTTTTCGAGCTTGCCGCCGTGTTCATCGGCAACGGCAAGAATTTCACGATAAAGTTGCTGAATGAGAAGCGACACCATGAAGTATTTACTGCTGTCTTCCTCGGGCATAATGATAAAAATTGCCGACTTTTCTTTACAAAATCGCTCCGCATCGATCTCGGTGTCGTTGCAGAGAATGGTTTCAAGCTCGGAATCCAGGAATGCGTTCAAGCGGGAAAGTGCCGTTGACATGACACTCGCCATGGATTGTTCCGCCGTGTTGAGAGCCGCACCTGCAAACCATTTCGCTTTATGGTCGGCAGGAAGTTTTTCCATGAGCTGTTGGAACTGATTGCGGTTGCGTCCCTTGCCGGGAGCGAGAAGCTCCTGAATGATTTTGAACACCGAAACGATATGGCGCTCTGCGGGCTTGCAGAATTCAGACACCAGCAGAATGGATGCAGTCAAAAGTCCTTCGGCGGCATCATAGAAGTAGGCGTTCTGTCCGAAGTTACCGCCCTCCATGCCGGAGAGAATAATCGTCTTGGAGATGATCTTTGCGTACTTTTCCGCCTTGGCTTTGTACTGCACTTCATTCGTTCCGGCATATAGATCCATGTACTTGTTGACGAGGTGCAGAAGGTTGTTTCCGTGTGAGCGCATGGGATTGCGCAGGTCAATGACGGAGATTCTGTAACCGTAATACTTTTCGGCGATTGAGCCGTAGTTTCGCATGATGTCGCCCTTGGTATCCGTTGTCATGAACGACATTCCAGTGGCGCAGGCATATTCGATGTTCGGGTAGAGCCAGAATGCCGTTTTACCGACGCCTGCCGCACCGATCATCATACAGTGAACATCTCCGCTGTCCACAAGAGCAAGTGTCTCGTTGCCTCGGCTTTCGCAACCGACGATGATGCCTTGCTCGGTCGGACGTCTTTTTTCGTCCCTGCGCCAGATTTTCGGCTCAAATGGTACCACCTTGTAGGTCTTGTGGATCTCCCTACTTGACGCCCATCTTGCCGTTCCGTGCTGTCCGTTGCCCGCCGTTTTGTTCTTGATCTGACGGAGGGAATACAGATAGGACAGCGAAGAAATCAAAATAAAAACGCCGCTCATGATGGCGGCTACGGTTATAAGTGTTGTTAGTCCTTGCATGGTTACTCCTTCGTTAAAAATTGAAAAGCCACCCGACTGAAAATCAGGTGGCGGTGGTTGGGGCGGAAAAACGAATTTTGTAGCTTGTCTTGATTTTTATGCGGCTGACAAAATCCACGGTCGGATAGATTAATTACTTATTCGATCCCAACGGCTTCCGCAATGACTTGCGTTTCTTCTCTTGAACTCGGTTGCTTCGGTGAAAAAGCAAAAATCTTCGCAAAAATAATGAGCAAAATGTAGGCAACAACAATACCGCCCGCAATGAAAGCAATCACTTTCCATGCCATTTTTGCGCATCTGTTTTTTAGCCAACTGTTCATTGATACTGGAAAGTTGCTCGGCTAAAGTATCTGACTTTTCCTCTGTCTCAATTTCCGAACCGAGGAGCTTGCTTACCGGCACATCCCAACCCTCTGCGAGTTTGATAAGCATAGCTGCGTCGGGAACAGACAATCCTTTTTCCCGTTTTGAAACAGTCTGCCTTACCGGAACAGTTTCCATCACCAGGCTTATTATTTGAGAAAGTGGTATTTATCAACTCCAAAACGAGAGTTCACAAATATTTTTTATTTTTACGCATCTTTTTAGCGAAAAAGGTTGATGATTTCTATTGCAAAACATTCAATTGTATGATATAATACAAGTGCAATATAATAGCCGAAAGAAAATGAACAACAACCCCGCAAGCAATGTGCAGTGATGTGTATTGTTGCTGAGTTGTTCTCGCTTGGAAGCGAGGTGTCCGGGCGAGACTATTTGGCAAAAATCATAAGCGCATAAAGATAGTGGGGACTGTTGTCTGCCTGTCTTTATGCGCTGTTTTATTGACTATCATTTTTCAAGGAGGGATTGCCTTATGATGAAGAGATGCAATCAATGTGTTCACCCGTTCACCGACCGCAGATGCCCTCTGCTCTTTCGTTATTGCGAGCATATAGGCTGAACTCTATATGCAGACACGGTATTGGGTTAGTATAACGATATATTGATAACGAAAGAGAGTTTTGAATGAAAACGAAAATAAGTATTAAGCATGTTTGTTCGTTGTTCTTGATCATTGCGCTTATTTTTACAACAATCCCTCTTGCGGCTGTTGCACAAGGGGTTGACACAGAAAGACCTGTAGATTTAACCACAACCGAGGCACATGAATCAATTCCAGCAACAGGTTCGCAAGATGAAGAAAAAGAGAGCATAAAACAATCAGAAATAGCGGAACTTCGAACAGAAACCACAAAACATTTTGATATGGGTGACGGGACATATCAAGCTGTTACATATAGTCGTCCTGTCCACAGAAAAGATGCAAGTGGACAATGGCAAAATATTGATAACACCTTATTCGCTCAAAAGACCGGTTTGGCAGTCATGTATGCGACCAAGGATTCGCGTGTCAAGTTTGCATCTAAATTTTCATCTTCCGCGAGTTTGGTAACATTGAGTGAGAACGGCTATATAATTGATATGTCTTTTGTTTCTCCAGACAAGGGAGAGGCTTCTGTGGCAACGGTTGATAATTCCAAGTCAAGCAATAACCTTCTCTTTTCCAATCGTATTTCTAAAAAAATTGAGGAATCAAGTAATTATAGTAGCACAAGCACGATAAAATACAATGACGTAAGGACCAATGTAGACTTGGAGTATGTTTTATATTCCAATGATGTAAAGGAAAATATAGTCGTAAGGGGCAGATGTAGCAACTACACATACACTTTCAAAATCAAGTTAATCAACTTGGTGGCAGAACTTAACGATAGTGGTGTGGTGTATTTTCGTGATTCTTTCACCGGAGATGTTAAATATTTAATCCCAACGCCATATATGTATGATAGTGACGGCAATATTTCTTACAATGTCAGCTATCAATTGAAGGAGGTTGATCTCTGCACATACGAATTTATAATTATAGCTGATGCTGAGTGGATTAACGCATCGGAAAGGGTTTTCCCCGTTGTTATAGATCCAACTGTTTCTTCAGGATCTGGTATGACATTCGATACATATGTTAATGCAACGGATTCTACCACGAAAGATACAAATTATGGATATGAGCCAACGATGTGGATAAGTAATTTGTATAGAACTGCATTTGTCAAATCCTTATCGATGCCCACAATTCCTGCTGGCGCAACTATAATTGATGCGAGATTAGAAGCGGCTTATTACTATTATGCCGGCGTTACAGGCGGTATGTATGTTACTGCACATCAGGTAAATAAAGACTGGCGGGAGACTTATTCTTGGAACGATATGAGCAACAATGGTCAGGACACCACATTGGGAATTTCGTCCACAGTGCTTAGTATTACTTATTTGGGAGCATCGACCTCTTATCCCCAATGGGCGTCTATCAACGTCACTAACGCAGCAATATCGTGGTACAATGGCGGCACTTCTGCTACAAACGGCAATTATGGCGTTGCATTGAAATATAAGTCCGGAAACGGTTCTGTAATATTTCATTCATACGAAGCGGAAAATGACTACGCGCCCTACTTTATCGTGACCTATACACCAATCCAACAGGGTGTTTATGCACTCTCAATGCAGAACACAACTTCTTATGCTAGATGCAATACAGTGAATGGGGGAACTTATTTATCGCAACAGACTTTCTCAACACCTCCTGCAAGCGAGTCTAACCGACATGCAATGTTCAAAATCGCCTATAGAGCCGCAACAGACGATTACGTTTTAAGAAACATGGTCAACAATGAGGTTGTTATATATGCAAATGTTGGATACAACGCTCCATTGTCGATAAAATTGAAAGACACCAGTGATAGCGCTGTTCCATCAGAAAAAGCATGGAAAATTACCGCAACTAACGACGGCTTTTACAACATTTCGTGCAAAATAAGCGGAACAACATACTACATGTACATGCCTTCGAGTGGAAATCTGGAATTGACGACCAACAAGACTCTTAGCGGTGCTAAATGGAACTTCCACAAATACACCGGAGAAACATTTAGAGGTTGGGGACAAATTGATGAATGGCCCGAACATATTGTTAATGGTAGCAGTGCCACGATTGAAGCGTACATATACTCTACTGTAATCAATGAGAACCGGGCATGGTTTAGTAAAACATCTGTTGATCCTGATGTTGCAACTGCCACACGACCTTCATATTCGGCACAATTGACAATTACCCCTAAATACGGCGGCAATACGAAGATTCAAATTGAGGCTAATGTTGGATCCGCTGTATTTGGATATCACTATTTGATGTCTGGTTGGGATAACGGCTGCTTTTTTATCCGAAATTTACACTCATCTAACTACTTGACTGTGTCAGAAACCTCAGAAGATGCAGATGTAACGCTCACAGCCCTTCCTAATGGGTCGAAAAAAGAGTATACTTTGTGGAACTTCGTTCATTGGAGTGGCGAATACTATTGGATAAACCAAGACATTACCGGTGAGACTATACACGGCAATAATAACACTTCGTCCAATTTAACTATGCAACCTTATGCTGGCAGTGCATACATACAAAATCTATGGAGGTTCATACCGCAAAGCGACGGCACAGTTAAGATTCAAAGCTATTACCATGCAATAAATAACCCTGATAATTATATGTCTCTCCATGAAGTGCTTTGGGTAAAAAAAATAAGGTCGCTTGCTAATACAGGAGACAAGCAACTCTGGGTGATTCAACCATTGATCTTTAACTTGAATGTATATTATGATCAAGCGCTAAAAGATTTTTCACAGAGTTTAGGGATGAGTCCTAAAGCATATATAGACACTATAATGTTAACTAATACTACAGGGGCATCGGATTATCAAAATATTCCTGACGCTTTTCTTAATTGCTTTGGGATTCATTTAAAATATAATCTCGTGAATAGTGTATATGCTTCGTACCCTTATCAGCGTAATTGTGTAAAAAAAGATGATCCTTTGTCAATATGCCATTATTGTGACAAGCCGACCGGTCATGTTGAATCATTGATTCAAGATTGTCAAGCAGGCAATCATCATAAAGAATGTAATAATATTCGTTTGAGCACCCCCGAACAACCAAAAAAAATATTTGGAAGCCTCTTGGTCTGTGGACACAAAACCTGCTCTGTTAGCAACGGTACGCATATTGATTTTGATAATAACATTGGAGGCGGATGGGGATCAAATGCAGATGTGTTTCCAATAAAATTCTCCAATCCGAGGGACTATAACTGCATCAAAAGGGTGGTTTATCATGAATTATTGCATATGTTTACCGTTACGCACCATTATAACGCAAGCAGTGTGCAAGATTGTGTTCATGGAAACAATCGATTTGATGCTGACGTTGAAAGGCGGTTGTCCACTTGTCCGGAATGCAAAGCGAAAGTTAATGGCATAAAGATAGCAGAACTATTCAATTATTAAATCCGATAGGAGGAAGTAGCATGAAAGTAATATTTATCCAGTCATCAAAAAAATATAATATGAAAAAAATCATTTTCGTTGTCGTTGCGATATTAATTATCGCCCTATTTACTGGATGTGGATATTTACAAAATGATATCAGTAATACGTCTGAGAAACAAACCAAGAATAGCGAAGATGTTAGCAGTCTATCAACGAATTTTTCCGGCGAAGCTAATATTTGGGATCAAAGCCCTAGCATTTTTTACTCACTTGATGATTTTCGACTATTTATAGCCACGAATTCTCATGACCTCTCTGACTATTCAACAAATACACCCCCATTTAATTTGCCCCATTACGATATATCCAATGAAGCAGTTGTTTTCATTGACGACATATTTCCTAACAATCCGGATTTCATTTCAGAACTAAAGGAAATATGGGTTTTTGATGATAGACATTATGCATATTACTTCAACACAGGCATCAGCGTGTCAATATTTACAAACACTGATGAAGACAAATTGTTTGTAAGTAAAATGGTGAGTGCCTGTAAGAATCAAGAAACAGCATATAAGTATACGACTCTTGCGGAGGCGCAAAAAACAAAAAATGAAAACCTAAGCGACAACCGAGAAATTCTTCACATAGTAAGTAATACTTGTTTATCCTATAGCCCAAAATATAATAGTGATGGCTCATTTGCATTTTATAAACTACGAATTTTTACAAAAAGCTATACCATCAGTATAAATACTGATCCTGTACAACTTGGCGGGGACGCAACATTTGAGACGATCGTTTCGAACCCAGTGAATGTCCCAGTGTCGGCATTGTTTGTTGATGGTATATCTCGTGAAGTTGCAGTGAAAGACATCCTACGATTTATTGAATAGAGTTGCAGCATTAACAAAGTCAAAATAACGGCTCGACAAATACATCACTGTAACCAATACCTCGACGAATTGTCAACCTATGTATAACGCTTTCCGAGAGACAAAACAGAAAGGTTGATTTTTACCACTATTCCTTCGGAAAGTATGCGTTATTTGTAAAACAGTTCATTGAGAGAACTGAACCCATAAAACATGGCGCGGTTACATTTTTGCACCGCACCTACCTCCTCGTGCTCTGTAGTGTAACTTCCCACTCAAATATTATATCACAATTTTGTTAAAAATTTTTGGGCGAACATACATCGACCGTTTTATTCCTTGTTGGTGCCGTTCGCAGAAAGGTATGGTTGTAAATGAAAAGAAATAAGAAAACCGTTCTTGCTACCATAGTATTTGTCGCTGTTTTCGCAATCGCAGTCGTGATTGTTTGTTCTGCGACAGGCGTTTTTGATAAAAACGACCACAATACTTGGTATGAAGAAGCAAGAAACGGTGGCATAAGTGACGAGATGGCTGAAAAAATCACAGTTGGAATGACTTTTAGCGAGGTGGTGGATATTATTGGGAAGCCACAGCATGACACGGGGTCGGGAGTATGGATTATGGAATGGGACATGAAGTCGGGAAAAGTACTTGCTGTATGTTTCAATCCTGTGACGGATGCCAAAGCCAAAGGGAGTTCAAACGCTGACTACGAAAGATCCGACCTGATTTCATATCACATTGAGGTTAAAAACAAGAACTGACGTACCACTCGGAAGCAATTTTGTTTCAACACATCATGCAGAACAATCTGTCATATAACTGAACAAACCAGGGACAAAAAATTCCGTATTTAAGATGAAAAGGTCGTAATTTTGGTAAGTCCTCAAAATGCGGACTTACCAAAATGTATCGGCAGTCTGTGCCTGCTGAAGATGAGCAAACATCAAGTGAAACAATGATCGTGAGTTGTGACAATATCAATAACAATATTTAACCTTCACAACGCACTCGCCCTTCTGAAGGCAATACCGGCAGCAGTCTACATTCATAGTCTGCTGCCGGTATTAATTATTATTCAATTAAAATGTTTATACGAAAAATTTCCTAAATATAGTTTGTTCGGTGCTACCGGTACGGGCATACGGGCATAATTCCTTGCCTTTTATTCCGTCCATAATTAGGTTTGACGATTTCGTAATAAAAGATTTTCATTCATACAAGATTCGACTGCTTTGTTTTAAATGTGTGGATTATTGACATTCACAGTAGCACCAAGTTGTGTGTGACTTTCCCACCGATAGCAATTATGTTGACATTGCTGCAAAATTTTAAGAACATGTTTTACTCCTTATAAGCAAGCCATGTGGCACTATAGGAATCGAAATGAAAACGACTGCCACGAGTATTTTCTACATATTCACCTTTGACAACATAGGTGCCACGAAGTACATCCTTCAATTTCTGATCCTGAGAGATCGGTTCAACCCAAACGGTGGTCTGTGTATAAATCTCATCCAAGAGCAGCGGACGATCGGTCCTGATATTCGACTCTGTGTAAGCCGACGGCGCAAAGTAAAGCTCCGCATTATCCGCAATCCGGTCAACACAGCCGTCTGCATAGACCACTTCCCCTCTCTCGGCATTTACCAATGCCCAGCCCTTTCCGTATACCCACACCGGCTTGCCGTGAAAGAGTCTTATCGATTCTGTCGGGATCTTCTCTGTTTTAGATAGCATCTCAAAAGAATCGTACCCAAGCAAATATTCAATAGAAACGCCATACAGCTCCGCCAGCCGGGCAATCGTATCAATGCTCGGTTCTTTGCGTTCTGTCTCCCATGCACTGACGGTAGATTGTGCAACCTCAAACAGTTTGGCCACTTCAATGACCTTCATCTGCTTTTGTAATCTGGTTTCTTTGAACCGTCTTTTCATTGGTTGGCACCTCCCCTCTCAGATGGATCCTTTTCTAACCACGGATCCTCTCTTTGCAACTGTATCGCATATTCTTTTCGCTCCGCCTCGGTAGCAATCCTCACCGCAAACTTTCCGCAGTCCGGGCAGCGGTAACAACTATCCTTTTTATCTGTCAGCTCTTCCGATGAAAATAAGTAGTGACACTTTCCACATTTATAAATCATATCATTATCCCTCTTCATATATATTTTATCATACTTTCGTCTGAAATTCAACCACCTTTGCGATTACATCGCATTCGTCTACGTATGGATCCTCCCAATATCGTGAGTCAAAAGAGTTTTCGGAATTGTCACCGAGAACAACCAGCTTTCCCGATGGGACGATTATCTCTTCTCCATTCAGCAAAACTGTCATTCCTCCGATAGCTGCCACACGTTTGACCAGTAGTTCTCCATGATGATGAAACACAACAATATCCCCGGCCTGGATATCAGAAAAACAACGGGAAGCCAGTAAAAGGCTTCCCGCTTTCAATGTTGGCTCCATGGATTCCGATGGTACAAACCCAATGAACAGAACAAACCGAAACAAAAGAACAATCATCAGAAAAATGAAAAACGGCATCAGACACCAACGTACTTTCTTCATACGACCTTCTCGTCCTCCAGATAGATTACTATTTTATCCGAACACTTACGCTTCAGAAGCTTACGGCACTCGTCGATCACAAGTTTGCAGTAATACTCACCGAGATACCCGATATGCGCCTCGGATAGAGGGGCGCCAATCAAACCGGCAAGCCACTGATATGCTTCCTGTTTTTCCATCAGCCCGGACTGATAGAGCTGATCAAAATAATCATGTGCTGTTTTGCGCAATGATCGAAGTTTTTTGTTTGCCATGCTCCCAATCGGAATACGGGTTCCGTTCTGGACCCGGACATATGCGTCGCACTCAGGATAATGCGAACATACATACAACATTGTGTTATTACTGTTGGTATGATAGATCCCATCTGCGCTGCGAAACACAACCGAACCTCCGCAATAGGGGCATCTCATAGCATCATAGTTGATTCCCTTTCTTTGTTTTTTGGAATTATTTTTCTTTCCCTTCATCCCTCTCACCTCCTTTGCAAAAAAATAAAGCCGGAGGGCTTCTCCGGACAGAGTCCGGGTGAAATCCTGTGATTCACCCGGAAGTTACTCTGTTCAAAGCAAGCCTTCCGGCGTTTTTTATTAAGTTAAGCATCGGGGTGCCATTGTGGGCATCACATTTTCCTGTGCTTTGCCCGTAACGGTTCCCCACTCCCTTGAGCCGGTCTGACACTGCGAATTCGTTCAATGTACCGAAAGCCTGGGCACAACCCTATGCTGTGCCATAAGTATAGCATATCAAATGTACTTTGTCAAGCCTTTTAGAAATATTTTTTTGATTATTTCAAAAAAATATTTCTTTCAGCACCCAAAATTCAATTTCATGTCAGTATGACAGAAGAACTCAAGACCCTACATAGAAGTCATCATAAATAGTTCCATCAATGGTCAGTGTGTTAGCGTTACGGACTGCCGTGATCATACCTGCCGGAGTCCAGATCTGCGTTGCCGTTACCGAAACGGTATAACTGCCGTTTGCGACATATACCGGTACGAAGTGCAGTCTTGCGTTTGCGTCCGCATCGCGGTTCTCGACAAAGCTATAAATACCACCTGCCATTTCAAGGCTTCTGTATTTGCCCGCGTCCGTGGAGTACCCGAACTCGGGAATCAGCGCCATGACTGCCTGTGTTTCCGTATAGGCAGAGCTGTCGGGCATAGAATATCCCGGCATGGCAATCAGTTTGAGATTCCATGCAAGTGAGATACCGTATCCCGATTTCATTGACCATTTGCCGTTTTCCAGCACTGCCGTTTTGCAGTTATCATCCGGCTTTACTACGGGATCAACCGCAGAGGCACGGATACCATAGGTGCGAAGTTCAAACTTTCCATCCTCATGCGCCCATTCATTCCAGCTTGCCGATCCCACCGTAGTTGTGGGGGAGGATACCAACGGATTGTAGGTATTCGGTGCTGTGCGCTCATATCTTGTGTTCGGTGTCTGTGAGGTTTCTTTTGCCTTTACGGTTTTCATAAAGAATGTCGCATTATTGTCCGGATTTCGCTCCCGCACGGTGTTCTCGGCGTTGGCAATCCCTCGGAACATATACAGCTTTCCTGCGCTGTTCTCCGGCACACGCCACTTGAAATATACCAGATTCGTCCTGTTTGCGGGAATCACGACATCGGTCTTATCCTGCGTGCTGACCAGTGTTTCGGTTGCCCCGTCAACGAGATATACCTCAAGGCGATAGCTCATGTGATCACTCGGAAGAACGGGAGTGGAACTGTCATTGGACACATAGAAAGAGGCGATGATATCATTGCCCTCGATATAGTCCGCACTCGGTGTTACGGCAGAGGTGGAAAGCTCGGAATACTTTTTGACTTCAAACTGCGCCTGTACCGCATTGTTATTGCTCCTTGTCTCGTTTTCTCTGTCATCCCAATTGATTCTCGCTTCAAGGGTCTGCTTACCTTCCAGTGCACCAACATTCAGGTCGAAGGTGATATAGTTTACGCCATACGCATGAAAATCTACAGTACCCGTATAGACACAGGTGCCGTTCAGCCAGACACTCACGGGAACATTGCTGTATGCGTTATATCGATCCCAGTTGTCCACACGGAAATTGACCGTAATTTTATCGTACTGCCACACCTCGTCAGGAGTAACAGTCAGGTTGCTGACGGAAAAATCGTAGTTGCGCTCACGCCACACCGCATACAGGGTGATCCCGGCATTTTCCGAATAATTGGCACCAGCCAAATAGGTGGCGGAAGTTGCCGTGGAGCTTTCTGCCCAACCGAGAAAATCGTAACCGCTTCTTGTCGGGATTTCGGTACGGAGCTTCAGTGTTTCACCGTACTTTTTGACCTGTGACGAGGGTGCGCCTGTACCGCCGTTGGCATCGTAGGATACCGTGTAAGACTCCTTTTCCCATACGGCATAGAGAGTCACCGCAGCATTGGCGGTATAACTTCCTCCGGGCTGATAGTCTGCCGTTGTTGCCGTAGGGGTGGTTGCCCATCCGCGGAAGGTATAGCCTTCTCTTGCAGGGATCGTACTCGCAAGTATCAGTGCGACATTTTCCGTCTTTGTCTGAGTTCCGGGCGCATTGCTGCCGCCGTTCGCGTCATAGCTGACGGTGTAGGTTTTGGGTACATATCGCCAGACGGCATAGAATGTCACACCTGCTTCGTCGGTATATCGTTCACCCGGCGCGTATTCTGACGCTGTTGCACCCTTTGATGTCGCCCACCCCAGGAATTCATAACCGGCTCTCGTGGGCTTTCCCATCGAAAGCGTCAGCGGAACCCCATAGGTTTTGGTTTGACTTGCAGGAGCGCCTGTGCCGCCGTTGGCGTCGTATCGAATGGTGTAGGTTTCGGGATTATACTGCCACACTGCATACAGCGTTACATCAGCGTTATCTGTGTAACTGCCACCGGCTGAATAGCTTGCCGAAGTAGCGTTCCTGTCCTTGGACCAGCCCAAAAACAAATAGTTTCTGCGGGTCGGCTGTATGGTGGTCAGAGTAAGCGTTACACCGTAGGTCTTGGTCTGTCTGCCGGGCGCACCCGTGCCTCCGTTGGCGTCGTAACCGACCGTATAGGTTGCGGGCTTGTACTTCCAGACCGCGTAAAGAGTTACGGATACATTGCCCGTATAGCTTGCTCCTGCGTTGTAAGTCGCCACGGTTGCGGAGCTGCTTGTAGACCAACCTACAAACTCATAATTGAATCTGTATGGTACAGAGGATGAAAGAGTCAGCGTCACACCGTGAACCTTGGTCTGCGAAGAAGGCGCATTGTATCCTCCATTTGCATTGTAGCTTACGGTGTAGGTCTGTGCCATGGTCTTGGTGTATCCGCAAAGACTGCAGGTCGATACAACCTGTCCGTTCACCATTGAAGAGGTGAAGGTATGAGATTCATAACTCGTCGCTCCGACGGTCGAATTGCAGTCGGCACAATAAGAATACTTCTTATGCTGACTTGCGGAATACTGCTCATACTGAGCGGAGGTGTTATGGCTTGCATATTCCGTGGTGGTATAGTCTCCGTGAATACAGGTTTTGTACCTACTATGCTGACTGCCGCTGTAATATATCCAGTCGCCGTAAGTATACGGACCGTGCAGTGTACCGGAAGAGAGGGTTGCGCCGCAGTTATCACAAACCGTTCTCCAATCACATCCCGTGTCCCATACCTTCTTGCTTGACGGGTGGTTGCAGGACCATACCGCATATAACGTGACACTTGCATTTGCCGTGTAGCTACCACCCGGCTGATAGGATGCACTTGTGGCAGAAGAAGATGTTGCCCAACCGAGAAAAGTGTAACCGCTTCTTGTGGGCTTTGTGCCTGAGAGTGTCAGCGCGATATCTTTGGTCTTGGTTTGTGAGGAGGGTGCGCCACTGCCTCCGTTCGCGTTATACGATACCGTATAGGTGGTCGGTGCGGGAGGAGCTTCTTTTTCCCAAACGGCATACAGTGTCCGGCTGATATTATAGTTGTAATCATCTCCCGGCTGATAGAGCGGGCTTGTAGAAGAAGCGTAAAGCCCCCAACCTTTGAAGGTATAGCCCGTTCTGTATGGCTTCGTGGAGGAAAGCGTTAAGGTAGTGCCGTAGTACTTGGTTTGCGAGCTTGGCGCACCCGTTCCTCCGTTTGCGTTATAACTGATCGTATACGAATTGCGACTCCATACTGCATAGAATGTCGTGTTCTGGTTGAGCTTATAGGTGTCGCCTCCGTGATAGGATGCCGACGATGCCCAGGAGTAGGTCGCCCACCCTTGGAAGGTATAACCGACCTTTGTCGGCTTGACAGAAGAGATCGTATAATCCCATCCCGAGCCTTTGGATTCGGAGGAAGGTGCGCCCGAGCCGCCGTTCGCATTATAGCTCATGGTGTACATCGTCCGGTAGTAGTAAATCGTTTCCGAAGTGCTTGTTTTTGATGTGGAAAAGCGACCGGACACAGAAGTCCTGCCTGGCGTGTAATGCGTGACGGTCGGAGGGATGTGGTTGTAATAGGTTCCCGGCGTACCTTTCAGGGTTGCTGACGGAGCAATCGTTCGTCTTGTCGATCCGTTGACAAAATACAGGTAGTGGTATACCGTGTCGGTATAGACAACGGTGTAGGTTGCCGTCCCTTGCCTCACATAGTTGGAAGCCGGAAAGCTTTTATCCATCATCTCATAGGTGACATAGGAATCGTTGCTGTCTTTCAGGACATATCCGGAGATAGACGGTGATGAAACACCACGGCTATGTTCTTTGGATTCCGCTGCGTTTACCGTAAAGGTTGATGGGCTTGCAATCTGCTTGCCTTTTTCGTTTTTGTAGTAGACCGTACAGGTCATCGGATAATTGTACGCCGCAAATGTGGGAATTGTCATCACGGATAGCAGCGTAACCGCTGCCAGAATCAGTGCAAGAACTTTTGTAACTCTCTTCATTCCTCTCCCTCCTTGATACCGGGCTGAATTACGACATCCCCAACAACACCCGGCGTGTCCTCATGAGGATCGTCCTTCGGCCTGACGACATCGATGGTGATATCAGCGGACTTTCCGTCCTCCGGCTTGCCCGTTTCCGTTCCGCTATCCGAATCAATCGGAGGAATGACGGGATCGGGATCATCCGGATTTTCCGTGGAAGTGGTGATGTCAGTCGAAGGTTCCACGGGTTCCCCCGGCTGTTTGCCGTTCTTCACGGCGGCAACAATGATGGTTACAATCAGCGCAAGTGTGACGACTGCAATCACGATGCCAATGATGATATTTGCTTTTCTTTTCATACGCAAACTCCTTTACTTGATTTTATAGTAACTCGATACCGTAACCGGGATCGAAAGATCTCCATATGTTTTTCCGTTCCATACGATCGGAAAGACTGCCGTGTAATGTAAGGTGATACCGAAGCCTTCACCACGCAAAACCTTTACTTCCGGTTCGACCAGGGTGCAATTTCCGTTATCATAACGGTATACCGAATCCGACTGTGTAAAGCCGAGAGACGGCAGACAACCGTTTGCAAGGTTTTCATAGTCTACATAGATCTCATACGCTTCGCCCTGCTTAACGGCATTGAAAGCGACAGTTGCATAATCTGAAATATAGCCGTCCAGCTTATGCTTCATATCCCGTTTCTGAATCTGCACCTGTGCACAAAGTCCCATATACAGGATCAGAACCGACAGCAGCATTGAAATAACAAGAATGAGCACACACAAATAGATGTATGTGCCCTCTCCTTTTTTGCTTTTCAGGATCTTCATCACTTCCAATACACCTCCGATATACCGGAGCCGGATGCTGAAATCGTAGCCAGGTGAATCGCATCACCGAAGCCCATAAAACTCAATCTGTAAGTTAATGTGCATCGAATTTTATCCCCCAGCTGCACCCTTCCGCTTCCATCAAAGCTCTCACTTCCATCGAATGTGCAGGTAAATTGCACCCCGATTTTCTCACGCTGCTCATTGACATACTCGTCAATATTGGTTGTGCCGTTCATGGAAGCATACTCTGCAATCTGATCGGCTGCAGTTTTCATATTTTGGTTTAGCGCCACAAGAGATACGATGTTAACGATAAATATGAGCGCAAAAGCGAAAATCATGATTGTTACCGCAACATCAATGTACCCCTCTGCTCTTTTGTTTGCAAATCTTCTCATGCCAGCAAACCTCCCAAAGATTCAAGCAAAACGCTGCCGATGACCACAACATAAACTAAAAGGAAGCATACGAGCAATACCATGGAGAGTCTGCGCACCTTCTTGGGAACCTTGGAGGCTTCCCTTTTGAGTGCCTGCCGCTGATAATCCGCAAATTTAATGGCGAGCGTTCCCCAATAGACGCCTGTTTCGTCGCCGCGAATAACACCGATTAAGCCGCGCGTGATATCCGAAAGCATTCCCGAGCCGACGCGGGCTTCCAGTCTGGTCAAAGCGACCTCGTAATTACCCGTCCGCATGTCGGCAATGGTGATCTCCAGTTCTCGTTTGAGTTCATCACCGGCAATGTCCCGGTAAGCCTCCAGAATGCCGACTACATCACGGCTGTGATAGAGTGACTTCTCGATATTGGCAACGAGCCTGGGAAGCTCATACTCAATCTTCCTTCGCTTTTCTTTTATTTTCTGACTGACCTTTCCGATCTCCAGAAAATAAAGCACCACGGCAATGATTGCGATCAATACCGAAACAATCGAGGCGAAGAATAAAAACGGAATGGCAAACACGCCGATCAGGCACGCCTTCACAACAGCATTCGCCGTATACTGCTCCGGACTTTCCTTCATGTCAGCACTGTTCAGGTCAATCTCAAGCTGAAGTCTTCGGTACTCATTGAGCTTCAGTTTGCCTGCCAGGCGAACCGAAATTTCTCTGCAAAATATCTCGACGGGATTGGTTTTCTTGTTCTGCTTCTGTCCCAGATTGTTCATTGCCTTGGAAGAGGCATAAGAAGGCACCCGCAATACATCGGCAAGAATAAAGGCGGTGGCGACTGCAAAAAGGACAGCCAGAATAATTGCTATTACTATCATCAATCCACTCACCTCATCCCTTGTATTCCACCGGCTTGGTATAGCGGAACATCATAACAGCTGTAATCATGATCGTCAAGGCACAAATCCCCAGAATCAGTTTACCGGGAACTGTGTACATAAGAGCCCGGTACCAGTCTTTGTTGAGAATATAGAGCATCGGGATGTTCGCAACAACCATACCAGCCATTACATAATACTCGGTTCGCGCAGCTACCAGCATGCCTTTGATTTCATTGTTTACAAGACGGATGTCCGTAAGCTTTGTCACGATCGGCATCAGGGTATCCTTGAGGGTTCTGTCATCCTGACAGGCGATGGCAGTGTCACACCACTCCCGAAAAACGGTGTCGTTGATTTTATCCTTGAGATTTCGAAGCGCCCCTCGGATGTCTGATGTAATCATTGCATTCTCCGAAACAAACGTCGCAAAAACATCCTTGACAGGCGGCTTCAGATACTCGATGTTCTCCTTAACCGCCAACACGATGTCATCATTACGGATATAGGATGTAGTGATAATAGACAGCGCCGTTTCAAGTTCATCTCTCATGTGCGTTTCATAGTAAGCAATGGTTCTCCTGATGTATATAAACGGAATGGCTGCGAACGCTGCCGCGAATGCCGGGATCAGGAAAACATTTTTCATGGCAATGGCGACAACGCATCCAATGACAAACAAAATAAGCGACGCAGCACAGGCAATCGTAAACTGATTGCCCTTGCCGGTCGCTTCCAATGCATCACGCATACGATTCAAGGAAACCGTCAGCTTGTGGGATTTTTTCTTTCCGCTCGCCAAAAGCGCCTTGTCCCGCAGAGTTTGGTGCGGAGAAATGAATTTCATCAGATCCACGGACACCGAGTCCGGAGTCAGACCGAGCAGCAGTATAATGCCGATGGCAAGCAGTAAAAAGCAAACAGTATAAACAAATGTCACGTTAGTTCCTCCTCTCTTGGAATTGATCGAGAATGGCCTGTGGTACACCGGAACGGGTTAACAAGGTCTTCAGATATTCCGACGGAGGGTTGACCTTCTCAAAGTACCCACTGACCTTAATTCGGCCATCCTCACAAACGTTTTCAGTGATACAATACCGATAAAGACACCGGTATTCGGTATCCCCTTCCGCCGTGACCGAAACCTCTGAAATATCCATCACACGTCGGCTGTTATCCTCGCATCGGTGAGCAAACACGACAACCGGAAATGCTTGTCGTGCCTGACTGAGCGACACGGCCATCCCCAGCTGAAACCGACGCTGACACAGAAGCGCAATACGACCGTGCGCAGCTTCCGCCGGTCCCGAGTGCACGGTTGTCACTACGGTATGACCGGTAAGAGAGGCCTCCACCGCTGCATTCGCTTCCTCGTCACGGATTTCTCCGACAGCAATCAGATCCGGGTCAAACCGGAGAGCGGCAACCACCAGGTTCTCCTGCGTGATGTTATATGCCGCATTCTCGCTTGGACGGGATAGGGTGTGTACCACATTGTTAAGCACCTCTCCATATGCATTTCTTTTTACAAGAAACAATTCTCTGGCGCCGGACTCTATGCTGTAAATACGCTTATCGTTCGGAATGCTGCCGAGCAAAGCGTTAAGCAACGTCGTCTTTCCGGATGATGTCCTCCCCGCGATGACCATGGAAATTCCATACCGGATACAGGTTTCGAGAAAGAAAATCATTTCTTCTGTCGCCATCCCGCTCTCGATCAGTTTTCTGCGGGTAATACGCTGAGGATGCAGCAATCGGATGGAAACCGATATACCGCAATCCTCATCCACAATCGGCGTTTTCAAAGCTGTAATACGTGTGTTATTGGGTAAATGCCCCTGTGCGATAGGGGCTGCATTATCAATAATCATATTGCTATGATGTAAAAGCCGTTTGACAATATCCACGGCATGTGTCGGATCTCTGAAATGCTCGGGAAGCTTTTGCATTCTTCCATCCGAATAAGTGAGTGTGATGTCGTCCCAGGAATTCACATTGATCTCATCCAACAACGGAGATCCGAGATAGGGAGTCAGGACAGAGTACTCTACCATTTCGGAATAGATACGATCCACAAGCTGTTTTGAAGTGTAGCCATCGACAATGATGCGATTGTCGGCAATGAATTTCTCAATATAAGCTCTCAGATCATCCTTTTTGCTCTCGTCTACCAATGCTCCGGCGTAATACTTGGCAATATGCTTTTGGGCTCTCGCAACGACATCCCACAAATCAGTTTGAAGCATACCGGACAACCCTTTCCGCAATTTGATTCATACAGACATCATACCCTCGGTCTCCGGAACGGAAATACAGTCTTCCCTCCTGCATCTGGGTCTTCACCGCCGCACTGTACGGCATGAGAAAGGCCACATCCCGCATATGAGCCTTCGTTTCCTCGATCGGATAAAGCACATCCGCATTCGGCACATTGATTCCCTGTACATGATTCTGACAATGATACTTTTTGTCGGCATACAGCGGCATCTGCGAAAGATTCCAGCTTATCGACTTCAATTCCGGAGCGGTAAGCCGGAATGTCATGTCCGCAAGCTCCAGCGCCGTAGCGGCAAGAATGTTGTTCTCAAGATTACTGGTGCAATCCACGATGATGTAATCCGATATGCCTCTGAGCGTATCTATAAGATCCTCGACCTTGTTTCGTGTGAAGCGCGGGAATGTGTTTTTGTTCTCCCCGTCACGAAATCCGAGAAACCCGAAATTCGGTTTTCCCTTAATGGTAACAAGACACTGAATCACATCGTTCTGAAGCAGCTCCGCTTTAGAAAGAGCCACACCAACCGACGCAAGGTATTCACGCTTAAAATTCGGGAAAACGACCGGAAGCACCGGCGTTTCGATATCGCAATACAGAACGATTACTGTTTTTTGAAATTTTTCATATATAGCAGTTGCCAGCTTGGTCGCAAACGTCGTTTTCCCGCTTCCGGGTGAACCCCAGACAGAAAGTACATTCCCCATCATTCCGAATCACCTCCGTTTGCGAAATATTGATTCTGACGTTCCAGATACTTCTGCGCAGTATCGGCATCCCCACGATATTCCAGAACAAAGTGCATAGATGCAGTTTTCTCATACTGTGCTAAAAGCTCCGCCTGCGTTTGGTTTACAAGAAGCGTTACCGTTACCGGCTGCGCCGTGTCTTTGACATCCGCTTTGTCAACTCCGGATGAAGTCGTCGAAGTGATAACCTTGATGTACTGCAATTCACGCGGTGTCTGTGCAAAACCGTCTTTTTGTGAGTATACAATCACGGAGATAATATCTCCTGTTTCCAGTTTGCCGGAAAGCCCCTGCGCAAAAGAACCGATTGTTAAGCTGATTGCCTTTTGCTCTCCGTTCAATGATTCTATCATATCGGTTGCAGTACCGACATCGGTCGTCAGTTTGGCTGGCAGCAGATACTCGCCGGGATAGATATCTCCTTTGGCGTATTTGCCAATAACCTCGTCTTTGCTCCTGATAACCGTATCCGGAAGGTTATATGCCCACACACTTACGATTTCAATATCACCTTCACCGATTATGCTGCCCTTGGTCACTGTCTGCTTTACCCGAACAATCTCCATATGCTCTGCGGAGGATCGGTTGAGTAGCGGAATGATGCCAAAGCACACGGCAAAAGCAACCAGAATGCAGACGATGCCGATCACTGTACGGTTGCCGACTTTTTTACCCGTGGAGGCTTTCACCTTCACGGTATTATCTTTATTTTTCAAATTCATTGTGATATATCCTTTCTCTTATAGCCTGTCAAACGAAAAAGGCCGCCATCGCTGCGGCTGACACAAACGGGATCAGCGCAAAAGGTTGACCTTTTTTGTTTTTTTCATATTTTCTTGCGATCAGCATCACCACGACAGCAAGCAGCATGCCGGTGATCAGCATGATAAGTCCCCGCTGCCAGCCGAGAAGAAATGCAAGAGCGGTCGTCAGCTTGATATCCGCACCGCCGATTGGATTTTTAGCAAGTACTGCAGAAAATATCTGCGGCAAAAACACCGTAACGGCACCGATAAGCATAGACGGGAATCCAACGGTCTCCGCCGATAATAAACCGAGTATCACCACCATGACCCAAAGAAAGTCATCCATCGTGTGATCGGTCAAATCGGAACAGGACGCATACAGCAGAACAAACATAAGAATAATTCCCTGCACCGTAGTCATGGAAAAGCCATAACGAAGCAGCAGTGTCAATGACATGACCCCCGAAAGCGTCATGTTGATCGCTATGCTGTTTTTATACTGTTTTTTTCTCATCACATTTGTAAGGATCCATCCCACAAGTACAGATACACCGATGAGTGCTACCGCAAGCAACACAACAAGCCATATTTCGGATGATTGAATATCCATCAAAATACTTGTTGGTATCATCGGTAAAATAATCGGTGGAAAAACAAATGGTTTCAGCACTTTTTATCCCTCCTCAAGTCAGAAGCAATTGAGATTGTCTCTTGGTCAAGCTCGTTCTTTCTGACAGACTTAATCAATTTCAGCGATCTGTCATGGGGAGCAAAATGCTCCCCATGGTCTTTATTCCGATGTAATCAGCCGGAATAACTAAACATTCCGGTGATCTTCTCAGAGAGCGTCGGAATAACAGTGGTGTTGAAAAGAACATAAAGACCGGCAAGGATTACACCGCCAATGACAACGCCGATGATGATCTTCACGGCAGTATCGATGTAGCCTTCACCGTTTTTCCCGGTCAGTGCGGTTTTGGCACGCATTGCGATACCATTGATTTTCTCTTCGATCTTCTTAAAAAACTTTTTCATACTGTTTTATCTCCTTTTTTTGAATAAATCAGCCGCCGTAATTGAACATCTCACCGATCTTGCTGGTGAGCGTCGGGATGACTGTGGTGTTAAAGAGTGCGTAAAGCCCGGCGAGGATCACGCCGCCAATGACGACGCCGATAATGATCTTTACGGCAGTGTCAATGTAGCCCTCGCCTGTCTTTCCGGCAAGAGCGGTCTTGGTACGGGTCGCAAAAGCATTGCATTTCTTCTTGATGTTTTCGATGATTTTTTTCATGTTGTTTGTTTCCTTTCAAATTTCAATTTATCTTGGTGTTGCAATATGTGTGATGGCGCCCCAGATGCGATTGGTCTCGTGATTGATTCCGAGCACCCTGACCGTCACTCTGGCGCCGCGCGGCGGTCTGCCACGCTTGGGGTAACTGCACAGGCAATCAATGCCGCCGTCAAGAGCAACAAAAACACCGTTGGTATCTACCATGCTGACAGTGCCAACATAGCGATTTCCCACGGTGTACCTGCGAAGTGCTTTTTCATAAGGATTTTCGGTTGCCTGCTTGACCGAAGCTACCGCCTTTACATTGTTGCGATCGCTCCTGTCCACATCCAGAATTTTTACAAGAATACGCTGACCGGGCTGAAAATAGCCGGAGGCATCCATCATTCTTTGATAACTGAGTTCACGCAGCGGGATGTAGATTTCAAGACCAAACAGGTCAACAAAAATGCCTGCACGAATGACCGATACCACTCTTGCCTCGGCACAAACGCCTGCATAAAGCAGATTGTTTCCATCTCTGTCAACGCCGAAATAATACTGCTTGCGCTTGACCCGCATGGCCTCAAGCCGGCTTGCCACGGCAATTCCCGCTTCGGGATCCACGCCTTTGACAATGTAATCCACTTCGGCTCCGAGTCGTTTGGTAAGCATATAATGGTGAACCTCATCCGGACTCCGATCCCGGTAATCCTCCGGAGGATTCACCGCCTCCTCTGCCGGAATCATGACCTTGTATGAGCCATGGTAAATGACTGCGACAGTATGGGAATGGGTTTCCGACGGTTGCTCCACTCCCTGGATGGTGCCGGTCAGGATTTTACCGGTTCTAAGCGACTCCAAAAGATCGATGAGATCGTTCTGCGCCTTATCGGCATCGGTTTCAACCGAACGTATGTCATCAATGGTCATGACATTCTGTTTCGGTCTGACAGTTCTCTTTCTTTTGGGCGTCTCTTCGTTTTTGACAGCGTCAGGACCAGAAAGAACGGTTTCTGTATCAGACTCACTTTCCTCTGCTGTCTTCTTTTTGCGTCTGCGTGTTTTCGGCGTTTTTTCCTCGTCAGACTGAGTTTTATCCTCGGTCAAAGTCTCTCCTGACGGACCGTCAGTTTTGCCAGTTGCTTCTCCGGATTCATTTTCAGAATCGGTATGAGAAGTAAGTGCAGCTTCAGCCGAACAGGCGAGATCTCTTTCCGCATCAAAGGCTTCATTCACCTCAGTCTGAGGGATCGTATCTTCGGATACGATCGTTTTTTCTTGGTTTGCCATTGTCGTCTTCCTCCTTTTCTTTGGCAAAAAAATAAGCGCCGATTATCCTCGACGCACATTTGTAATTGATTGATTATATATGTTAAGGCGGTTCTCCCGACAGAAATACGCCGTCGTAGATAGCAAGTATCGTCATGCCGTTTTCCTTTCCTTAAAATTTTTCCGGAGGCTTAGCAGCTCCGTAAAGACCATGCCGGGGTGCTGCTTTCTCTGCCTCAGGCACGGTCGGTTCTGTTTTTTGGGGCGGTTGCGGGTTGTATTCGAAAACCGATGTCTTTTCGATCAGTTGTGACATCGGATGCTTGGTATAATCAAGCTTATCCAGCTTCAGGATGTTGCATCCCCGTATGATACAAAGAAGTTCTTCATTGGGAAGCCGTAGGATCTCATCCGGCGTCATAAGCTTACGCCTTCCCTGACCTTCATTGTGCCGGTATTGCGGGATCATCTGTGCCACGGCGATGGTTTTGCGAACCGTCATCGTGGTATCGACCTGTATGCTCATGTCCCCGCTGCGATCCGAGAAATATCTGGCACTGACATCATCGGTACAACCGAGCATCAGTTGAATATCGCAGTTTCCGATGATTTCAGCCCACAGGTTATTCGGATATCTGTTTTGCAGCTGTCCAAGACTCTGTACAGCCAGCATGACCCGAATGTCACGGGAGCGGCATACGCTGAGGCTCCGTGCAAAATCCGAGCCGTCCTCCGCACCTCCGATGCGACCGATATTGTTAAACTCGTCCAGAATCATATTAACCGGGACAGGGCACCTCCGCCCTTCGCATGAATCGGCAAAGCGTGTCAGTTTGATAAACAAAAACGAAAAGAAAAGCGACGACAGAAATGCCATCGTTGTATCCTGATCGCTGAGAATAATATAATATGCGCATTTGTGTTTGCCGGGTGCTGTCAGGTCAATGTCAGACCGACCTGCAATCGCCTGCACGGCTCTGTCCTGCAAAACCTGAAGGCGTGTGCCAAGTCCCAGCACAATGCCGGAGCGGACCGTATCGCTGGACTGTGCAAATAAGTTATACGGTGCCCGTGCCGGATGATTGAGTGGGAGCCTTTCAAACATCGCCGTTAGCTGTCGCTCGTTGTTCTGTGTCAGCATCTGATAGACTGCCGGCAAATGCTTGTCTTCTGGTGCTCTTTTGGGATCCTGATCAATATACAGGACAAGTGCTTTGAGAAGGTTGCCCTCACCGTTGTCCCAAAAGTGATCTCCTTTGCCCGAGCTTGTATTCCCGATAATGACATTGGTCAAAACCTGCGCCATCAGCGTATCCCCGCAAAGATCCGACATGCAGTTCCATGAATCGCTGTGTCCCGGGTTTACCAGGTTATACACCTTTACCTCATACCCACATCGGCGGTACATCTCTGCGGTATCCGCATAAAGCTCACCCTTTGGATCGGTTATAACGACAGACTCATTATTTTTGAGTGCCTGAAAAAGCGAGTTCCGGATCACCGCCCGTGACTTCCCGGTACCCGATGCACCGAACACCGCAATGTGACGGTTGAGTCTGGTATTCTTCGGCAGACCTACGGTTTTGCCCTTATACTCACCCAAGATCACCCCTCCGGCTTTCCCGGGCTCGGATATTTCAAACACCTCACGCATTTCCTTATCGGTCATCCATGAGGCGGTGCCATATGCGCCGGATCTGCTCTTGACAAATCCCCTTGGATCACGCTCTTTTCCGTCAAACTTATCATGAAGCTTATAGATCACAAAGATGGCTCCGCCTATAAACAGCAATCCCAGTATCGATTTCAGGCCTTCAGCGGAAAATGCCTGCTGAAAGCAATTGATAGGATTGGGGTTCACTGCTTTTATCTGTACTTTACCCGCCATCCCATCGTTTTCCCGCCACTCCGCATAGTTTTGCAATACCTGTCCGAGCATACCCCCAAGATACAGTATCAAAAGCAATGCTGCAACAGAGGCAGCGACAATCACAATTATTTTTTTCTTTCCGGACATCAGTTGGTTTCCTCCTTGTGTTTCATAGCTGCTTCAATCTGTTCCGGTCTGATGGTAACAATGGCTACGCCTCTTCCGAGATATTCCCTTAGATAAGCAACCTGCTCCGGATAGCACAGGATCTCGCAATTATCATGACGCATGTCTTCCCATGCATCACGAAACCGAATGAGTCTGGCAATATCTCCATCCAAATGAGAATAGATATACTTTCCGTCCACAAAGGCATCATACTCAAACGCCCCGCAACCGTATGAACGGCAATCGCGATCGAACACGATATCCAAAAGCTGCTCACGCCAATTCGGTATTGCCATCAAAGATAACCGGCGAATTCCCAAATCAGTTTGAGGAATAAAAATGATATGCGGATATATGCGGTCAAACCGAAAACCGTTTTTGCCGCACCGGTCGGATTCCATAATGGTCCGTAGTGCAATCTCATAAGATTTCCCGAAAAGAATCGCCGTGTCCACGGTGCGAATGCCCGCATTGAGGCGTGCGGCTTCGATCAGTGCCTGCCTTGCCTTGAATTCTCCTTCTCCGCCCCACCGCATAACAGCGTTGCGGGTATTATAAAGTGCATAGCACTCTCCGCCGGAGAATAACGCTCCAACCAATCTGGTAAACTGCGTTTTATTCCGCTCGCCAACGCCGATATCTTTCAGTTGCTTTGCAGGATAGACGACAGGTGAGTCTGATAATACCCGAAGCATCTCTCTGTTTTGAAGAGGCGCAAGCTTATACGGCCTTACCTCGAAGCCCGCTCTCATACTCATCGCAACGGCTTCCGCTACCCGGTGGTTCCGTTCACGGTGTGTCAGGTCCCCACGGAATTTGTGATTGTCAAAGGCGGCTCTGTAATACTCACCTGCACCCATACGGTCCAAAATCGGGAGTGCTCCTTTATAAAGCCTAATGGTCTTGGATTGACCCTTGCCGGATACATTCAAAAGCTTGGTCTCAAGCTCCTCGCCTGTATCATCAAAGCGCACCACCTGCTTTTCGCACATCTTACGGATCAGCGTCTTATACACCTGCACTCCGCCGAGAAGACAGACCGAATTCATAGGATATTCTCCGACCACCGAAAGCAAGGTGATCAGCCTGTGGGCATGACTGCCCGGGGTGAAGTGCAGCATTCTACTCACTTTCCTCCTCTCTGCGTTTTACGCCATGATGCCTGCTCTCTTTGGCGGAATTCCCCATCCGGCGGTGCCTGACATTATATGTAGAAACCCGTCTTTTCGGTGTCTTTGAGGATATATCATTTTTGCAGACGTCGATTGACCGTTTTTGATATATCTTTTTAGGGTGATTATTCTTTAATTTCATACAGCTCTACCCCTCCGTCGGGCATGGCAGCTTCCCCTGAAAGCCATGTCGGAAAGTCGCCCTTGGGAACCACATAGACCTCCGTCCGCTCCTGTTCTGCCGCTGCGCTGCAATAGTAATGCGCACATACGGCGGGACCGTCGTCCGGCATGACATACATCGCCACGATATCGGAAACCATATTGATTTCAATGTTATCGTGATCCCGCATTTGTCGTTCCGGCCGTCTTCGGTCGTAAACATGACGATAAATCAGCACAGCCTCCCGATATCGCACGGGAGACTTTTCAACAAAAAAATCCCGCATAGCGGGATAAAGAAAAGAACGGATATAATCGGTGGAGCCCTTACTCTTTTTCGGAAGAAGCATCGGAATCCGTACCGAAAACCACCCCTCCTTTGTATATCCGATCTTCACCGGAATCTCCTGCTTCAGAATGGCTTCCACCTGCGCCTCAGCATCAGGATGACCGATGTATGACGGAAGAGTGCGTGCCGCCAGCGTAAGCTGTTCCGCACACTCCTCTATCAGAAGGGCTTGCCGAAAGTAACTTTCTCTGTCCTCTTCATCGAGGTAATACTCCATTGCGGCAACACGGGCACGAAGCGTCTTTTCTTTATTCCGCAATCGTTCGAACTGACTTTTGAATGTATTACGGGATTCCATTTATTTTCTCCTCCGAATAAAAAGTAACCTCCGGCTCTTCCTCACCGTGAAAATCCACCGTGGCGAAAAGGCAGGGGGCATGTGGCAGCTTCAATCCGTCTGCCATTGAAATATGCGGTAATACGATAATATATTTAAGGTCTTCATCCGGTTGCAGAAGTCTGAGTAGGCTTCCCTCGCCCTCATAAAGCACCACGATTTCATAACCCATGTTTTCCTTGAGAAAAAACAGCTGCGAAGGATAACTTGCCGGATAGTGCGCCATTGGGTCTACCTGATCGATAAATTTCAGCAATACCCAAACAGCGATCATTGTCCGCTGATCCGGCTTGCACATCGGATCGGTTCCGATGTAGTATCCGCCGCTGATATCTGAGATCTGCATTTGCCGTCTTAAGTTCCGGAGAATCTTTTCTGCAGTGCTGCGTGGCTTTTGAAGCATTCGTATGATTTGTGTTTTGGATAGTGCACCGTACTGTGTCAGCCACTTGACCACATACTGCTCCTCCTGTAGTAACAAGGTGATAGTTCCCTCCTCTCTCTTTTTTATATTTCAAAATACCGGAAAACAAAAAAGCATCGGGAATTTCTTCACGATGCTTTCGTTTTCCTATTCTTTTATCTGAGCAACCAGCCATAATCCTGTCTGCAATCCACCACATAATCTACATACACCGTATGGTCTATGATCTGGAAAAGAAGCAGATACCGTTTTTCAAACAGAATTTTTCTGTACTTGTTGGGCGGAATGTAATCCGCAATCAACCATAAGCATCTCTCCGGCATAGTGGCAAGAGAATTGGCGGTTTCCTCAAATGAAGCAACCAGACGGTTTGCCGCCTCCGGGCTGACCTTTGCCAAAAAAGCCGCATGGGAAACCAGCATTGGTGTCGCACGTTTGGATACGCTCACAGAGTAAGTCTTATTCATTTCCATCGTTGACTGCCTCTCTGATAGCGGCCCTCATCATTTCACTGACATCACTGACGGAGTAACCCTTTTCTCCGTGCAGCCGATCTTCTTCTACGGCAAGCAATTCCTCACGGAGTTTGAGCATTTTCTCTCTGCGTTCGAAAGAAGCAATGTCCATAACCACAAGGTCGCCTTCTCCGTTCTTGGTCAGGTAAACCGGCTCTCCGCTTTTTTTGCAGAGCTCAGAAATCTCGTTATAATTTTGCCTGATTGATGCAGACGGACGGATATTCATATTCAGTACCTCCTCATATGTGATAGTAACATTCTGGTTATATTATACCCGTTTTCTGCTATGATGTCAATAGTAAATTTTGTTTTTTTGCTTTCTTATTCCGATGCAATTGAATGCCGCTTTCTCATTAAGGACTCCAGCTCTGAACGGTCGGTTGTAATCAGCTCACGCTCTGCCGGGGATGCCTTAATGGATACGGGAACCTTATTGGCTCCCGAACAGATCAGTGCCTCACCTCTCTCAAACCGGGTAATGGAATCAATCTCGGTCTTGGTCAGCTTCAGCACGTCCTGCACATATTTTGCTTCATCCGGTTCAAGGTTAAGTACGATTTTATTCTGACTGCTGTTTATAATTGCCCGTCCATACTTTCCGTCATCCAATCCGAAGAAATCAGATAAATCCTGCGTAGCGGACACGGCGATGCCGCCGAATCCACGAATCGTTTTGAATATGGTAAGACAAAATTCCGCCGCAAGACGATTTGACGTTGCACCGACAAGCTGCCAGATCTCATCAATCATGATCGCTTTTTTCTTGATGATGTCGGATTTGATTTTATCCCATACATAGTCAAGTGCTATCATCATTCCGACCGGAAGAAGCTTTCCCTTCAGGTCAGACAGGTCAAGCACAACATAATCATTGTCCAGATTGACATTGGTCTGCTGGTTGAAGGATTGCGCCGAGCCGGTCACAAAACGGCTCAGAATCACCGCAATACGCTCCGTCATAGGATTGCCGAGCAGATTCTTATGTAAGTCTCCAAGAACCGGCATAACCTTCATTTTGGGTGGGTTCGCATTCTTATCTTCATACAGAGAATCGTTATCATGCGTAATACCGAATGCCCCATAGGTTTTGACAAGAGCCTCATCCAGCAATTGCTCCTCTTCATTGCTCATATCCGGTATGAGCAGTGAAAAGAAGATCATCAGTTGCTGAATCTTCAGTGCCAGCATGGAATCCAATTCCACAAAATCCGCTTCGTCAATCAACTCCTTTACGGGAGAAATGGTATGCCGTATTTCCATGACATTGATACAGTGCCGGGAACCTGGAGCGATCTTCACATAAGTGCCTCCGATTTTATTGCACGCACGGTAAAACTCGTGTCCTTTGATAGGCGCCAGAATAAAGCACTGAATGCCACGCATTCGCATCCGACCGGCAAGCAGCTGCAAGGCAAACGTCTTTCCGGAGCCGCTTGTACCGACCATATTGAGATTGCCGTTCTTATGCTTTTGCGTATTGAAGAAGTCCACGATACAGAAGGAATTGTTATACCGGTTGATACCGAGCAATACTCCGTTGTCATCGGAAATCTCATAACTCGTAAACATATATGTCGATGCAGCGCCACCCGTCAGGACATTGCGCTGCGCTCTCTTTTCAAGCGACGGCTCGATATACAGAAAAGGCATTACCGAGCGGAATGCGGCTTCCTGCTGAAAGCGGCATTCCGAAACGGCAATGTCCATAGATTTGAGCATATCGGTTACCTGCTGTTTGCGCCACATCAGCTCCTCATAGCCTTTGGCGGATATCGTGATGAAAGTGGACATATAAAACAGGTCTTCATTGTTGGCAATTCCCTCTTTGATGTAATAGCCCGCCTGAATGGAATTGGAAAGCTCCTCGTAATCGGTACTGGTATCCTGAAGATTCTTGATTTTGGTCCGGTTCAGCCGAATACGCTGTGCGACCTTGTCTATCGTCTTGCTTCGATTTTCCCGCTTCAGATGAATATCCACATCCACACCTTCTCCTGCATTGATCAATGCCGTCATCCATCCGGCACGCACAACGCCCGGATAACCGTTTCTGCGGATAAAAAGGAAGCAGTAATACATGCCGTCCATCACCACATACCCGGAATGCGAAAAATCAATGCCGCGTGGAGCAACAAAGTTTACGATCGGTATTTCGGGTACAGCGTCGATTCCTATAGTCAAATGCTTTTGCACCATGGTGTCCACCACAACACGGTTGACACGGGACGGGAAAGGTTCGGAAACGCAGGAGCGTCGGTTAAAAAACTGATATAGAATTTCTGCCGTTGCTTCGTCCGGATCGCTCGGCTGGACAATGGCATTGCCGCACTGAGCAAAGTAAGCTCTAGCATTCTGCTCAGCGGTCTGCAGCATTCCGTATATCTTACTGAGATCATCGGTGTTTCTGTGAACCGACTCATACTCAAATATGAGAAAGAACCGCCTTGTCAGCGCTTCCCGATTTCCGATATCGCTGATCAGTCGGATATAGTCCTCCCCGACCTCCCGGCATTTCTCGCTTTTTTCTTTTTCGAGATCCTTTCGTATCATAGCGATGTGGTGGTCTGAGTCTGCTTTGCGGGTCAGGCTTTTGAACTGAAGCCGGATCGGAGAAATTTTCAGCCACCCGGCAAAGGTACTGATAATGCTGTTCTGCTCTTCCGCCGACCGGAGCATAAAGTTGATCGGTTCAATCTCCAGAATACGGACAAACCGATAATCCGTCGTTTCAATAACGCCGCCCCGAATATCCTTGACAGGAATAAAGGCTTGCACTGAAGCAAGCAGTTCCTTTTTTCTGTCTTTATTCTTCTCCCTCATATTCCGCCTCCTCTCTTACATAATGCAGTTTCCTCTTGTTTTTGATAAAGCGGAGGATATGTCCGAGATATTGTGTCAGTGACTGTCCGTCAATTCCCATCATGGCAATCAGAGCCGTCGGCAAAATGGTCAGAACCATGACCACCACACGAACGGTTGTCGGCATAGGAATCAGCTTGATCTCCGCAAATCCTATAATAACCGTTAAGATTAAGGCTTCAACGGCATTGCGAGCCGCCAGCATTCCGCCGAACAAGCGACCTGAATCGGTGTAGTTTGCCGGTATGGCATACAGTTTATTGGTTTCTTTTTCGTCCACTTTTATAACCTCCGAAGTTTAATGTATTTTCAAGCGACATAGTATAGAATTCAATGATCTCTCCATAGGTCATACCGGTATCGCCATAGGCGGCGTCGGGATCAATCAGCAACGCATCGTAAATTGCACTGATCTGAAAAGACTCAATGGTGGAAGCAAGGTAGTATACCGTTCTTTCCACCTGATTGTCTCCCTCCGTCACGGTGATCTGCCTCGCTCTCACCTCGTATCGTACCGGAAACATACGGTCAGTTGCCTGACTTAAGCGATAAATAAGATTTTCACGGCTGATCTCATTCCGATCCACCGCCACCGAATAGGCGGCAAGAATGCAGCAAATATCGTGATTTCTTGCTTCCGCCGACAGGTCGGTCACATTCGCCAGGGAAAGCTCACGGTCATACCCGCCGTCCGCTATCAGCCTCTTGATCTCAGCGTCTGCCATCCGATGCCCCTGATCAACGGATGCTGTAACAATTGCGGCAAGGTCCGCATAGGAGGCCTCTACAACCGACGACTGTTGCTCATCCGGATTGAAAACATTCTTTATATTCTGAATCAGGATATCCGGAAGAGCGACAACCGTTATGACAATAAATAAGACCACAAGGCATATACAGACAAGGATTTTGAAAAGCGTATGCCTCATAGACCAGGCAGCGGAAACAATCGCTCCCCACGGGCCTCCTACGGCGG
>ERZ780195.118-NODE-118-length-76827-cov-16.182840_pt1 | contig 76827 bp, 75 predicted proteins | sample MGYA00511017_ERZ780195 | MGnify/ENA primary metagenome ERZ780195 (study PRJEB29588, sample SAMEA2159974) | human gut metagenome | biome: human gut; feature: human-associated habitat; material: faeces | place: Denmark | collected 2008/2010 ...
CGGCGCGGAACCAGCGACGGAAGCGGCGAGTACGCCTGTCATCGCAGCGCAGACCCCGACCAGCGGCGCGGAGCTGGCGACGGAAGCGTCAAACGCGCCCATCATCGCGGCGCAGACCCCGACCAGCGACGAGGAACCAGCGACGGAAACGGCGAACGCGCCCGCTGCCGCAGCCTCGCCGTTTACCGGCCGCGTCGACCTCACGGCGGAGGAGACGATCGGCTACAACGCGCCGTCCGTATTCGGCGTGGCCTCTACGGCCATGTACGACAGCATCCGTCCGGCGGCGACCTCGGCCTTCATGCGCGCGCTGGCGCTGAACACCGATGTGACGGCCAACCGCACGCTGGGTTTGGACAACCGCGCGGCACTGGAGGCCATATGGGCCGTGCAGGCGCAGACCCGCCCGGCGCAGGCGCGCTCGCCCGTGCCCTACGGCTTTGAGACGGAGAAGGAAACGCCCTCCGCCGCGCTGCTGAGGAACGGCTGCGCGCTGCCCATGGCCTACGCCATGGACGAGACACTCTCCCGCGCCGAGTACGACGCGATGCCGCCGCTGGAGAAGCAGTGGGCGCTGCTGAGCCGCGCCGTGCTGGAGCCGGGCGAGACGAGCCTGCCCGAGGCGAGCGTGGAGAGCCATTCTGTATCCGTGCCATGGCGCGCCGCGGAGACGGACAACGCCGCGCTGACGCTCAGCGCCGACGGCGGAACGCTCGCCTTCGGCCCCGGCGGCGGAACCGTGGCGCTGGAGCTGGACGGCATGGTCGACAGCGAGACGTATCTCTGGCTTCGGAACCTTCGCTGGACGGGCGCGGATCGGGACGATTCCACGCGCATTACCGTGCGCTCCGAGGCCGGCGCGAGCCTGCTGACCTACGCTCACGACGGCTATCGATACGCCCTCGGACAGCGCGATTACCTGAACAACGTGGGCTATTCCGCCGCGCCGTGCGCGCGCATCGAGCTGAGCTGCGCCCGGGAGGGCGGCTTCGCCTTCGATTCCATGGAGACGCTCTGCCAGCCCATGGCGGGTTTTGAAGCGATCGCCGCCGCCCGGCGCGAGGGTGTGAATTGCGCCTTCGACGGCCCGAACCGCCTCGCGGCGCGCTCCGAGGCCGACCACCCGCGGGTGATCGTGTTCGCCGTGCCCGCGCTGAAGGGCTGGCGCGCCGAGGTGGACGGACAGCCGGCGCGGCTCCTTGCGCAGGCGGGCGGACTGTGCGCCGTGGAGATTCCCGCCGGCGCGCACACCGCGGCAATCGCCTATCGCACGCCGGGCCTGACGGCGGGACTTGCGCTGAGCGGAGGATGTCTGGCTGTATCGATTCTCTGGCTGCTTGTGAGGAAAAGGCGCGGGTGACGGAAAAGCGAAAAGACTGGCTTTTCCACAGGAATTTTGTTCCTCTGTGAATTAACAGGAAAAGGCGCGCCTGAAGAGGAAATCTCTGGTATAATGAACGCACAGGATTTCCATTGCGAAAGGAGAATGAATGATGCCTCGCTTTGATCAAATGTCCCTGAAGGAACTGATTCGCCCCGAGGGCTTCGACTGCGAGTGCGGCCGCCATCACGTCTGCGCGCTGCAATATCTGAAAATCGGCCGCGGCGCGGTGGAGAGCGTGCCCGAAATGCTCGCCGCCATGGGCAAAAAGCGCCCGTTCGTCGTCTGCGACCAGAATACCTACGAGGTGGCCGGCCGCCGCGTGTGCGAAATTCTCGACCGCGCCGGCGTCGAGCACGGCCTGTACGTCATCCCCGGCAAGCGCATCTCCCCCGCGGAGTGGGAGGTCGGCAGCGCGCTGATGCACTACGACCCCAGATGCGACATGCTGTTGGGCGTGGGCTCCGGCGTGGTCAACGACACCTGCAAGGTGCTGGCCCATGCCATCGGCGTGCCCAGCGCCATCGTGGGCACCGCGCCGTCCATGGACGGCTACGCGTCCAATTCCTCGTCCATGGAGGTCAACCACGTCAAGGTCTCCCTGTATAACCATGCGCCCGTGGGCATCCTGCTGGATTCCGAGATCCTCGCGCAGGCCCCCATGCGCATGCTCTGGGCCGGACTGGGCGACATGGTGGCCAAGTACATCGCCGTGTGCGAATGGCGCATCTCCCACATCGTCACCGGCGAGTTCTACTGCGAATCCATCGCTCAGATGATGCGCTCGGCGCTGAAGAAGATCGTGGACGCGTCCGATGGCATCACGAAGCGCGATCCCGACGCGATTCAGTCCATCGCCGAGGGCCTCGTCGTCGCCGGCATGGCCATGGCCTACGCGGAAATCTCCCGACCGGCCTCGGGTCTGGAGCACTACTTCTCCCACATGTGGGAGATGATGGCGCTGGAGCGCGGCGTGCCCTACGATCTCCACGGCATTCAGGTGGGCGTGGGCACCGTGCTGAGCATGAAGCTCTACCGCAAGATCCGTCAGATCCAGCCCGACCGCGCAAAGGCCGAGGCCCATATGAAGGCCTTCAGCCGCGCCGACTGGGAAGCCCAGGTGCGCCGCATCTTCGGCAAGACCGCCGACGAAATCATTGCCATCGAGGACAAAACCCATAAAAACGACCCCGCCCGCCACGCCAAAAGGCTGGATAACCTCGTCAATCACTGGGACGAAATCCTCAAAATCATCGACGAGGAGCTGCCCGACTACGACGCCCTCTACCAGACCATGGCCAAGACCGGCATGCCCATGCGCCCCAGCGAGATCAACGTGCCCATGGACGACGTGGTCGACGCCTTCATCGGCGCGCGCGACATCCGCGACAAATACCTCTCCTGCTCCTTCCTCTGGGATCTCGGCCTGACCGACGAGTTCGCCGAGTACCTCAGGGAAGTCGCCGAAGAATAAAACTTAGACCAAGCACCCGGAACGGCTCGAACCGCTCCGGGCGCTTTTTGTATGTGCAATAAAAAAACAAATAAGCAGACATAGAAATCGAGACGCGACCACCGCGTCTCGATTTCGTCGATTTGTTGAAGGTTCGGCAGTAAGCAGAAACGCAGGAGCCAAGGCGCGACCATCGCGCCGCAGGCGACGTCGAGCCTGACGCGTCAGCGACTGCCTGCAAGCTCAGCTTGCAAAGAATTCGATTTCTTCGTGGAGGGGGCCGACGCAGAAGGCGATGCGGGCGGGGAGATCGGCGATGACGAGACTGTTGGGCTCGACGGTGATGGGATAGCCCGCGGCGCGGACGGCGGCGACGCACGCGTCTACGTCGGAGACCGCCAGAGCTACGTGGCGGATTGCGCCCTGACCGGGATGATCGACGGCGTTGGCGAAGATCTCGATGCAGGAAGAGCCGGCGGCGAGCATGACGCCGACGTTCTCGCCCTCGCCCCAGGTGCGGACGGGCTCCATGTCCAGAATGTCGCGGTAGAAGGCCACGACGCGCTCAAATTCGGCCAGACCTTCACATTTCAGGGCAACGTGATGAATTCCGTGAACCAGTTTTCCCATGTGAATCGCTCCTTTTGCGTGTTGTTATTTTGAGGAGTCAGCTTTGGCCTTCTCCCAGAGAACAGGTCGCAATCGCGCCTTCCACCTGCGCGGCGGCGTGCGCCGCCTGCCCGGGGGTTTCGAAGGCCGCGAAGACCGTGGAACCGCTGCCGGTCATGCGCACGAAGCGCGCGCCCAGCTCGCGGAAGCGGCGCATCGCCTCGCCGATCTCCGGCATCAGACGGATGGCCGCAGGCTCTAAGGAATTGAGGGACAGCGACTGGGCGCGATCCAGATCGCCCGCGCAGAGCGCCGCGGCCAGCGCCGAAGCGTCGAGCGCGCCGAAGGGATCGCCGCCGTCGTCGAATTCGCGAAAGACCGCCGGGGTGGACAGGCCGCCGCCGGGCGTGACCATGGCCAGAGGAATGGACGGCGCGCCCGGCAGAGCCGTGATTTTCTCGCCCAGACCGCCCACGTGCGCAAGACCGCCCGACAGACAGAAGGGCACGTCCGCCCCCAGACGCGCGCCCAGCGCCAGCAGCGAGCGCATGGACAGCTTCAGGTTCCATAGCCGGTTCAGCGCCAGAAGCGTCGCTGCGCAGTCCGCGCTGCCGCCGCCCAGACCCGCCCGGGTGGGAATGCGCTTGACGAGGGTGATGCGCGCGCCGCGCTGCTTCCCCGTCGCGTCGCAGAGCAGCGAGGCCGCCCGCAGCACCAGATTCTTCTCGCCCGAGGGCGCCGGCGCGCCGTCCACGGACAGCGACAGCCAGCGCGAGCTTTCGAAAACCAGCTCGTCGGACAGCGCCAACGGCTGCATCAGCATGTCCAGATCGTGATAGCCGTCCGCGCGCCGGCCCAGAACGCCCAGCGACCAGTTGATCTTCGCATGGGCCTGTACGGTGAATTTCATGAAAGCCTCCGATGGAGATGGATTGGGGAAGCGGTTTTGAGGAGAACGACGAAGAAGCGCCTGAAGCGGCTTTGCTCCGCGCCTGTCGGCCACGCGCAGCTTCGCGCCGCGGCGGGGCTTTGCCTGCTGCACTCGCCGGTCGCGCGCGGTTCATACGGCGTTTCCGCCGCGCGGCAAGTTTTCCGCGCGAGAACCTTTTGACATACGCCTTTGCCGCCCCTTTGGAGAAACCGGCACGCCGCAGGCGGCGTGCCGGGAATTGCTGCAGCGGATTCCCTTCGGAAACGCGCCGCCCGTTCTCAGCTCTCCAGAACGGTGAACTCGCTGCCCAGCAGCGTGGTGGTTTCGACGTAGGTCTCCTTCATGCGGGCGTAGGACGCGGAGTCCATGCCCGAGGGCGGATTGTTCAGATACTTCGCCGTGGGCACGATGGTCAGCGAATTGCCCGTCTGCCAGCAGTAGGTGGGCACGTAGCCGACGTTGGTGCAGGCGAAGCTGCCGTCGGGCTGCTCCTGCACGGTGAAGTCCAGAATGATGCCCGAATCGGTGTATTGCAGCGTGTGGGAGCTGAGGAAATTGCCCAGCGAATAGATGGCGAACACGCGCTTCTGCTTTCCGGAATTGTCGGTGATGTCGAAGAAGCCCATGGGCTCGACGGTGTGGGAATGGCTGCCGAGGATGACGTCCGCGCCGGCCTGGGCCAGACGCTTGCAGTATTTCTGCTGGTTCGCGTCGGGCTCGCGCACGTACTCCTCGCCCCAGTGGGGGAAGGCGATGACCACCTCCGCGCCCGCGGCGCGCAGCTTCTGGATGTCGCCCTCGATGTCGGCCTTGTAGAGATAGGGCACGCCGTAAATCTGCGCGGCCTCGTCGCAGACGCGCTCCTGGGTGTTGGTGGAGTGGGTGTAGGCCACGAAGCCGAACTTGACGCCGCCGATCTCGATGACCACCGGAGTGTTGCGCTCCTCCTGAGTGCGATACGCGCCTACGTGGGCAAAGCCGTACTGCTCGATCCAGCCCACCGTGTTCTTCATGCCGTCGAACCAGCGGTCGAGCATGTGGTTGTTGGCCAGCGTGAAGAAATCGTAGCCCGCGTTCTTCGCCGCGTCCAGCAGGGATTCGGGGCTGTTGAACAGCGGATAGCCCGAGTAATCCTTGCTCTGGCCCTTGCTGTTGGTATACTTGCCGATGGTGGTCTCCATGTTGCCCATGGTGTAGTCGGCGTTCTGCAGCGATTCGCGAATCAGGTCGAAGCAGGGCTCGAAGTTGTAGCCGCTGCCGCCGCCGGCGATTTTGGCGTAATTCAGCTGATCGTCGGTGACCATCAGGTCGCCGGTGACGCGGAAGCGCACCGAGCGCAGATTCGTCCGCTGCTCCGCGCCGGCCAGCGCCGACGGCTGAGCCGTTTCGGCGGGAGCCTCCGCCTCCGCGGGGACTTCGGTTTCCGCAGGAGCCTCCGTTTCCGCGGGAGCCTCCGTGGGCGCGGGCGTTTCGGCGGGCGCTTCGGTGACTGCGGGCGCGGCGGTGGGATCGCCCGGCGCGCGGGCGATGACCGAGCGGGTATTGTCCCGCGGGCGCAGTACCCAGGCCGACACGCCGACGATAAGCACGACGATGAAGGTCAGCAGGGCGATGTTGCGAATCTTCTCCCGCCTGCGGCGGCGGCGGAGCATCTCGATTTCGCGCCGGGTCAGCCGGCGCCGGACGGGACGGTTGGGCGAAGCGGCGCTGCGCCGGGCGGGATCGGGCCGGCGGGTCGCCTGAGAGGGGCGCGCGCTGCGGGAAACGGGTCGGTTGGGACGCTGCTGCATGGAAAGAAGACCTCCGTTATCTTTGGTAGAGAGGGATTATTCGCCGTAGGGCTCGTCGGAGGCTTCGGGCTCCTCCAGCGGCTCGGGCCGGGTGGGATCGGGCGCGTCGGGAACCTCCGGCGCGGGGAACTCCGGCGCGGGCGCTTCGGCGAAGGAATGGCCGCAGACGGCGCAGAAGTCCGCGTCGTCCCTGCGCATCGCGCCGCACTCGGGACAGTACTGGCCGTCCTCGTCGTCGGCTTCGATGGGCGCGGGCGCGTCCTCGGGCATGCGGCGGCCGCAGTTGGAGCAGAAGCGCGCCTCGATGGGCTGCACCGCGCCGCAGCCGGGACAGCGCGCCCTGCGCTCCCTGCGGGCGGACAGCTCGTCCACACGCTCCAGCGCGGCGCGCACGCGGTCGAACAGGTCGGCGGGAATCTCGCTCTCGGGGCGGGTGTGCTGCTCGTAGCACGCGCGGCCCAGCTCGGCGTAAAGGGAATCCAGCTCGTCCCGCGCGTCGCGCAGGGCGGAGGAAAGGCGGGTGCTCTCCGTCGATTCGCGGGTGAAGGCCTGCACGCTGCGCGCGGCCTGCGTAAACTTCTTGCCAAGATCGTTCAGAAAATCCATGTCCAGCCCTCCTTGCGGCAATGCCGATAAATCACACAATTTTACAATACAATGATACCCTTTTTCTGCCGGAAAATCAAGTCGGAATGCGGCGGGAAATGGGCGAAAGCGCATGTTTTTCGGGAAGATTGGAAAAGATACGCAGCGACAAGGAGGGCACAGGGATGTTCACGCTGTTTTTTCGGGGAATGATACTCTACGCGGTGATGATTCTGGTCATGCGCGCGCTGGGCAAGCGCCAGCTGGGCCAGTTTCAGCCCTACGAATTCGCCATGACCATTCTGCTGGCGGACGTCATCTCCGCGCCCATGGAGAGCGTGTCCACGCCGCTGCTCCACGGCCTTCTGCCCGTGGCGGCCATGGTGGTGGTGCACGGAATCATCACGCTGGCCTCGCTGCGGTCGGACAGGGTGCGCGCCGTGGTGTCCGGCCGGCCGGCGCTGGTGATCTCCAAGGGCGTGATCAATCAGGCCGAGCTGAACCGGCTGTGCCTGAGCCTGTCCGATCTGCTGGAGGGCCTCCGGGGCGCGGGCTTTCTGGATCCGGCGGAGGTGGGCACGGCGGTGGTGGAGGCCAACGGCGGCATCTCGGCCTTTCCGCGGTCGGATCTGAGACCGGTGCAGACGGGAGAGATGGGCGTCGACCCCGGCTACGAGGGCATGCCCATGATCCTCATCATGGACGGGCGGATTCAGCCGGACAATCTCAAGCAGTCCGGCCACGACGAAAAGTGGCTCGCCGCGCAGCTCTCCCGGCGCGGCCTGAGCGCCGAGGGCGTGTATCTGGCCAGCCTGAGCACTAAAGGCGAGATGCTGCTTCAGCTGCGCGGCGGCGGCGTGCAGACCTTTGCGGCGCAGGACCCGGCGAAGGTGGGGTGGTGACGTGCGGCGGCTGCTGATTCTCACGCTCGCGACGCTGCTGGTCTGCGTGGCCGTCTGCACGGCCTCCCAGATCGTCATCGATCGCCTGCTGACCCGCGCCCACGACATGAACACGGAAATTCACATGGCTATGGAGAAGGGCGACGAGACCGCCGCGCGGGACGGCCTCGTCGCCCTGGCTACCTACTGGGACGAGTATCGGGGAATACTGGAAGTCCTCTGCGACCACGAGGATCTGCACAACGTGGGCGAGCATATCATCGAGGCGCGCATCTGCATGGACTACACCGACGCGGAGGACTTCTACACCGCCGTGGCCCTCATCGGCGAGGGCATCGACCACCTGATGGATCAGGAAAAGCTGACGTGGAGCAATCTGTGCTGAAAACCTGTTTTCGCACGGCGGTTCGAACGGCGACGTTCGGGCCGCCGGGTTTTTGTTGGCGGGCAAAGATGATTGATACAGCCTCGTGCAGCGTGATATAATGTGCGCAGAATAAAATACACACGCGTGCAGAACGGAGGACGAGCTTGAGACTGGATTTGAACGGCGAATGGGAAGCGCGCATGCCGGACGGCGAGATGCGGACGGTACCGGTGCCGGGCTGCTTTGACCGGGGACTGGGGCGATGGGACGAGGCGCGGCCGGTGCGCTATCGCCGGACGTTCCGTCTGGAGAAGAGAGAGCCGGCGGAGCTGTTCTTCAGCGGCGTTAGCTATACCTGCGAGATTTCGCTCAACGATGTTTCGCTGGGCGGACACGAGGGACTCTGGGACGGCTTCTGGGTGGATACCCGCGACGCGCTGCGGGAGGGCGAAAACGAGCTGACGGTCGTGGTGATAAAGCCCGGTTACGATTCAAACGACGCCTATCCGCTCCGCCAGGTGCTGTCCGGCTTCATTCCGGACGTGCTGGCGACCTTTGGCGGCCTGTGGGACGACGTCGCGCTGGAGACCGCGGCGCCACTGCCTGTCCGCCGCGTCGCCGCGGATGGCGACGCGGAAGGAGCGCTCCGCATGGACGCGGAGATTCGCGCGCAGGCAGACGGAACGGCGCTTTCGACGTTGACTCTCTTCGATCCGGACGGCGCGCCGGTCTGCACGCTGCAGGAGAGAACTGCGCTTCGGGCCGGCGACAACGCGTGGTCGCAGGAATGGCGGGTGGACGCACCCCGGCTCTGGTCGGCGGAGCATCCCGCACTGTATCGCGCCCGTTGGACGCTGGAAATGGATGGCGCGGGGCGGGAAGGGAATTGTGCTTGCGCCGTGCGATCCGGAGGTCGTCGCGCCGACGGTGGACAAGATGTCGGCACAGAACGTGCAGGCGCTGCTTCTGAACGTCGACGTACCTCAAGAGCAGCCGCCTTTGCTATGTGGGCAGCGATTACGTGCAGGCGGGCCGGCTGGCGGCGGAGCTGCTGGGGCAGATGATGAAGGGCCGCGGCCGCGTCGCGCCGATCATTTTCCCGGATCGAGGGAATATGATTCCGCAGAAGCTCACCGGCTTCCGCGAGGAAATCGGCCGCTATCCGGAAATCGAGATTCTCGGCCCGTACAGCTTTTCCCGAACCGGAGAGGGCGTGTATGAGGACACGCTGAAGCTGATTCAGAGCGAAAGTCCGGACGCACTGTTCATGTCCTACGGGCAGATGGAGAACGTCGCCCGGGCGATCGAGGACGCCGGAATGGCGGAGAAGATCTTGCTGGTGGGCTTCGACACGTCCGAGGAGGTGCTCTCCTATCTGGACAAGAGGGTAATCTCGGCGGTTATCGCCCAGGGGCCGACCCGGCAGGGAATGCTCTGCGTGCGGCTGCTGTATGATTTTCTAGTCCAGGGAATCCGCCCCAGGAGCAGTCTCGTACACGCAAAGCTCGAAATCATCACGCATCAGAATTGCCGATATTATCGGCGCGATTCACTGAATGTCTGCACCTACGCATATAGAGGGGATCCGCATTGATGATCCGCGCGTCTGCGTTTCCGCGCTGAAGGCGGCGGAGAGCGGCGAGGGCTGGATTCTGCGGCTGGTGAACCTGTCCGCACAGCCGGTGACGACCTGCCTGCGGTTACCGCCTGAGTCAAGCTCAAATTTGCTGTGATGAATTTGAAAAAGCTGGCGATCCACAAGCGGTTGCGCATGCTTTTTTCCGCCTTTCTATCGTCAAAGAAGCCGCATTGCGACCTCGCAATGCGGCTTCTTTGACGGGCTGCGGCGCGATTCGCCCAATGGCGAATCGCGCCGTTGTCTGTCGGAGCCTTCCGGGGAATCTCGCTTCCCGTCGCCCTTTTACAGCCTTAATACCGCGTCCAGACTGGCCTTGCAGCTCTCCAGCGGGGGCAGGGTGTATTCCTCCTGCTCGATGATGAAGTGCTCGGTGCCGGCCTGCTGGCCCGCGCGGATGATGGCGGCGAAATCGAGGACGCCCGTGCCCAGCTCCACGTTGGCCCTGCGGTCGGCGGCCAGCTCCTTCAGGTGCATCAGCGGCTGGCGGCCGGCGTACTTGCGGATGTATTCCACAGGATCATAGCCCGCGTAGGCCACCCAGAACACATCGAACTCGGCGAAGATTTCCTTCTCCGTGTTCTCCATCAGCACGTCCATCAGCGTATCATCGCCATCCTTGGCGAACTCGTGGGCGTGGTTGTGATAGCCCAGGCGCAGGCCGTGAGGCTTCAGCTTCGCGGCGGTCTCGTTCATGATCTCGGCCAGCCGCAGCGCGTCGTCCCGGGTCTTCATGTCGTGCCACGGGCAGACCAGGTAGGGATTGCCCAGCGCGAGGTTCATCTCGATCTGCGCGTCCAGCTCGGCGTCGGTCTTGGGCAGCGCGCCGAAGTGGGTGCCGTAGGCGGCGAGGCCGTTGTCCTTCAGCAGCTGCGCCAGCGCCGCGGGCTTCAGCCCGCCGTAGCCGGCGAACTCCACGCCCGTGTAGCCCATTTTCGCGACCTTCTCCACCGTCGCGCAGAAATCCTTCTCCGTCTCCTCCCGCAGCGAGTACAGCTGCAATCCGACTTCCTTCAAAAGCATGTTTTTCTCTCCTTTACAGAGCGATTTTTCCATAGTATACCATATGATCGATACAAAAGTCATCTGATATATGAAAATTTATGCGCCCCTTGGCCGCGGCGGCGAAACGTGCTATACTTTAAAAGAAGGGAGTGTGCGGAGCATGGACGAGGAGATGATGCGCGCGGCGCTGGTCGAGGCGGAGCTTGCGCGGCGGGAGGGCGAGCTGCCCGTGGGCTGCGTGGTCGCGGCGGACGGAAGGATCGTCGCCCGGGGGCACAACGAGCGCGAGCGCACCGGCGATCCCACCGCCCACGCGGAGATCGCGGCGCTGCGGGCGGCGGCGCGGGCGGTGGGCGACTGGCGGCTGAACCGATGCACGCTCTACGTCACGCTGGAGCCCTGCCCCATGTGCGCCGGAGCCATTCTGATGGCGCGGGTGGGCCGGCTGGTCTACGGCGCGCCGGATCCCGGGCAGGGCTGCGCGGGCAGCGTCTATCGCCTCTGCGAGGACCCCGCCTTTTCCCACTTCTGCAAAAGCGACGGCGGCGTGCTGGAGGATCAGTGCCGCGCGCTGCTGGACGAATTTTTCGCGGAGCGTCGAAGTGAATAATATACATTATTATGCAGCTATTTAACGAATATTATACGTGAATTCCCCATTTTATCCTTGACTTTGGGGGAAAATAGCGTATAATAATACACATCAAAACAAAAACACACCGACGCAATGCCGGCGCAACAGGAGAGCATACCATGAAGAAGTTCAAGAAAATCGTTCTGGCTTATTCCGGCGGACTGGACACCTCCATCATCATTCCGTGGCTGAAGGAAAACTACGAGGGCTGCGAGGTCATCGCGGTCTCAGGTAACGTCGGCCAGGTGGGCGAGCTGGACGGTCTGGAGGAGAAGGCCCTCAAGACCGGCGCGAGCAAGGTTTATGTGGAGGATCTGAGCAAGGAATTTGTGGACGACGTGATCATCCCCTGCGTTCAGATGGGCGCGAAGTATGAAAACGTCTATCTGCTGGGCACGTCCATGGCCCGCCCCATCATCGCCAAGCGGCTGTGCGAAATCGCCAAGGCCGAGGGCGCGGACGCCATCTGCCACGGCTGCACCGGCAAGGGCAACGATCAGGTTCGCTTCGAGCTGGCCATCAAGGCCTTCCTGCCCGACATGCCCGTCATCGCGCCCTGGCGCATCTGGGACATCAAGGGCCGCGAGGAGGAGATCGCCTACGCCGAGGCGCACAACGTGCCGCTGAAGATCAGCCGCGAGACCAACTACTCCAAGGACAAGAACCTTTGGCATCTGTCCCACGAGGGTCTGGAGCTGGAGGATCCGGCCAACGAGCCGAAGTACGCCGGCAACATGGAGATGGGCGTGTGCCCCGAGGAAGCGCCCGATCAGGCCGAGTACGTCTCCATCGACTTTGAAAAGGGCATTCCGGTGGCGCTGAACGGCCAGAAGATGGATTCCGTGGATCTGATCTGGAAGCTCAACGAGCTGGGCGGCAAGCACGGCGTGGGCATCATCGACATCGTGGAGAACCGTCTGGTGGGCATGAAGTGCCGCGGCGTGTACGAGACGCCCGGCGGAACCATCCTCTACACCGCCCACGAGATGCTCGAGCAGCTGTGCCTGGACAAGTACACCATGCATTACAAGCAGCGCATGGCGCTGGAGTTCGCCGATCTGGTCTACAACGGCCAGTGGTACTCCCCGCTGCGCGAGGCCATGACCGCCTTCTGCACCAGGACCCAGGAGACCGTGACCGGCACCGTGAAGCTCAAGCTCTACAAGGGCAACATCATCGGCGCGGGCATGACCAGTCCCTACTCGCTGTACGATCCCGAGATCGCCACCTTCGAGGAGGAGAACGTCTACAATCAGGCGGATTCCGCGGGCTTCATCACCCTCTTCGGCCTGCCCACCAAGGTCTATGCCAAGATGATGGCCAGGCATGCCGACAAGTAATTCCATAAAAAACAAACTGTTTCGAATGGCAGATCGCGTCTGCGGGCGCGGTTTGCCGTTCGTGCGTGAAAAAAGGAGCGTGTTTTTTGCATGAAACTCTGGTCGGGCCGCCTGAAGGGCGACGTGAACGAGCTGCTCAACGATCTGAACGCGTCCATCGGCTTTGACTCCCGCATGATCGTTCAGGACATCACCGGCTCCATCGCCCACGCGACGATGCTGGGCGAGGTGGGCGTGATCACGCCCGGGGAGAGCGCGCAGATCGTCGAGGGCCTCAAAGGTATCCTCGCGGACGTGCAGTCCGGCGCGCTGCCCATCGACATGACCAGCGAGGACGTGCACACCTTCGTGGAGGCCGAGCTCACGAAGCGCATCGGCGCGGCGGGCAAGAAGCTGCACACCGGCCGCAGCCGCAACGATCAGGTGGCGCTGGACGTCCGCATGTATCTGGCCGCGGAGATCGACAGGGTGACGGCGCTGACCGAGGATCTCATCGCCGCCTTCACCGAGGTGGCCGAGCGGCATCGCCATACGGTCATGCCCGGCTACACCCACCTTCAGCGCGCCCAGCCGGTGACGCTGCACCGCTATCTGGACGCGTATGTGCAGATGCTGCGCCGGGACGTGGAGCGCCTGGGCGACTGCAAAAAGCGCACGCTGGTGATGCCGCTGGGCTCCGGCGCGCTGGCGGGAACCACCTATCCCCTCAACCGCCGCCGCGTGTGCGAGCTGCTGGGCTTTAACGACGTCACGAAGAACACCATGGACGCGGTGTCCGACCGGGACTTCGCGCTGGAGCTGCTGAGCGACCTGTCCATTCTGATGATGCACCTGTCGCGCTTCAGCGAGGAGATCTGCCTGTGGTGCTCCTGGGAGTTCCGCTTCGTCACGCTGGCCGACGAGTTCTCCACCGGCTCGTCCATCATGCCCCAGAAGAAGAACCCGGACATCACCGAGCTGGTGCGCGGCAAGACCGGCCGCGTCTACGGCGATCTGATGACGCTTCTGACGGCCATGAAGGCGCTGCCGCTGGCCTACAACAAGGACATGCAGGAGGACAAGGAGGCGCTGTTCGACGCGCTGGACACCGTCGAGCTGAGCCTGAAGGTGCTCGCGCCCATGCTGCGCACCGCCGCGTTCCATCCCGAGAACATGCGCGCCGCCGCGGCGAAGGGCTTCATCAACGCCACCGACTGCGCGGACTATCTCGTGGGCCGGGGCATCCCCTTCCGCGACGCCTACTCCATCACCGGACGGCTGGTGAACCGCTGCACCGAACTGGGGCTGACGCTGGAGGAGCTGCCGCTGAGCGAGTATCAGGCCGTCAGCCCCGCCTTCGACGAGAGCGTCTACGAGGCCATCGATCTGGACAACTGCGTGGTGAGGCGCAGCCAGTCGGAGGAATAAAATAAGGAAGCGTTTCGCGCCGCATCCGAGCATTCGGATGCGGCGCGATCTGCGTCGATTTGGCCCGCGTTGGCGTGAAAATGAAGGCATCTCTGTTATTATTTGGAAAAATTGAATCTTTTCACATGACAAATCAGTCCAATGGGATATAATAGTATTGCGCATCTCTGCGCGGGTGGAGATGTGCCCGGAGGATTGACCATGCAAACCCCCAAACCGAAGATTGCGGCGGTCTACGGCGTTCTGTCGGCGGCGTGGATCGGCGTATTGTTCTTCTTCTCCGGCCAGTCGGGCGAGGAGTCCGGCCGGCTGAGCGAAAGGCTGACGCGGTGGCTGTTCGGCGCGCTCATCGAGCGCGGCGCGGACGCGGCGCAGCTGGAGCATCTGCTGCGCAAGGCGGCCCACTTCAGCATATTTGCCGTGGCGGGCTTCCTCATCTGCATGACGCTGCTCCATCTGCTGCGGCGGCGCGGCGCGGTGTGGGCGGCGCTGGCCGCGGGCTGCGCGCTGGCGGCGGCCAACGAGTTGCACCAGACGCTGTCCGAGGGGCGCTCCTGCCAGTTTACCGACATGCTCATCGACGCGTCCGGCGCGGCGCTGGGCCTGACGGCGGCGGCGCTGATTGTCGGCTGGATTGCAAAACGACAGACACACAGGGACAGGAAAGGCTACAACGGGTGATTTTCATGACGAAGGTAAATATTATTTCCGGTTTTCTCGGAGCGGGCAAGACGACGCTGATTAAGAAGCTGCTCTCCGGAGCGTTCGGCGACGAAAAGGTGGTTCTGCTGGAGAACGAATACGGCGAGGTCGGCATCGACGGCGGCTTCATGAAGGATTCCGGCATTCAGGTGACGGAGCTGAACTCCGGCTGCATCTGCTGCACGCTGGTGGGCGACTTTGCCGACGCGCTGGCCAAGCTGATCGACGCGTACCATCCCGACCGCATCCTCATCGAGCCCTCGGGCGTGGGCAAGCTCAGCGACATCCGCAAGGTGGTGCTGGACTGCGCCGAGTCCCACGATCTGCAGCTGACGGGCTGCGCCACCGTGGCCGACGTGTCCAAGTGCCGCATGTACGCCAAAAACTTCGGCGAGTTCTTCATCGACCAGATTCAGTCCGCCGAGACCATCATTCTCAGCCGCACCCAGACCGCGTCTCAGGATCGCATCGACAAGACGGTGGAGCTGCTGCGCCAGTACAACGAGCGCGCGCGCATCATCACCACGCCCTGGGATGAGCTGGAGCCGAAGAAGATCCTCGACGTCATCGAGTCGCCCGACTTCCTGCTGACCGTGGACGAGCTGATGGCCGGCCACGAGGACGACGACGATGACGACGAGTACGGCTGCGGCCATCACCATCATCACGACCATGACGAGCATGGTCACGAGTGCGGCTGCGGCCACCATCACCACGATCACGACGACGAGGATGACGAGCACGAGTGCGGCTGCGGCCATCACCACCACGACCATGACCACGAGTGCGGCTGCGGCCACCACCATCACGGCCATCACGCCGACGAGGTGTTCGAGAACATCGGCGTGGAGACGCCGAAGAAGTTCGACGAGGCGGCCATCCGCGCGGCGCTGGAGCAGCTGGAGGACGAGCATCGCTTCGGCTCCATCCTGCGCGCCAAGGGCATTCTGCCCCTCAGCGACGGCAAGTGGCTGCACTTCGACTATGTGCCCGGCGAGTCCGACCTGCGCTACGGCCCGGCGGATTACACCGGCCGCCTTTGCGTGATCGGCGTGCACATCAACGAGGACGCGCTGAAGGAACTTTTCGGCATTTAAGGGAGTCAAACGTATGAACACACCGGTATACATCATCACGGGCTTTCTGGAGAGCGGCAAGACGAAGTTCATCTCCGAAATGCTGGCCGACGACGGCTTCTCCGAGGGTGAGCGCACGCTGCTGCTGTGCTGCGAGGAGGGCGAGGAGGAATACGACTCCAAGCTCCTGCATCGCACCAACACCGTGCTGGAGCCGCTGGACGAGCCGGAGGATCTGGAAAAGCTCGTGGAGCTGGACGAGAAGTATCGCCCCGAGCGCGTGATTATCGAATACAACAGCACATGGCTGCTTCAGGCGCTCTATTCCGCCAAGAAGCCCGAGAGCTGGGATCTGGCGCAGATTATCACGCTGGTGGATTCCACCACCTTCGAGATCTATCTCAAGAACATGCGCTCGTTCATGGCCGACGGCCTGACCGAGGCCGATCTGGTGATCTTCAACCGCTGCACCGAGGAGACGACCAAGAGCCCCTATCGGCGCACGGTGCTGGCCATGAACAACACCGCCCGCATCTTCTTCGAGAACACCGACGGCTCCATGGACGACGGCGTGAGCGACGAGGATCTGCCCTACGACGTGAGCGCGAAGATCATCGAGATCTCGGACACCCAGTTCGGCGTTTTCTATCTGGACGCGATGGAGCATCCCGACCGCTACGACGGCAAGACCATCCACGTCAAGGGCCGCGCCTTCCGCATGAACGGCATGCCCAAGGGCTGCTTCGTGTTCGGCCGACACGCCATGACCTGCTGCGTGGACGACATCGGCGGCATCGGCTATCTGTGCAAGGTGGACGGCGAGCTGCCCAAGAAGGACGCGTGGATCATGCTTACGGCGAAGGTCGAGGCCTCCTTCAGCCCGATTCACAACCGCGACGCGATCATACTGATCGCCCAGACCATCAACCCGGCCAAGCCGCCGGAGGAAGAGCTGGTGTACTTCAATAACTGATGTAAAATATTACGAATGTATGAAATATTTTGCAGAAGCATATTGATTTAATTTCGAATCCATGGTAAAATATCGTCAGAGAGGGTGGGGTGAGGCCTGTGAAGCGCAATTTCCTGAAGGTGACGCTTTGTCTCGTGCTGGCTTTGCTGATCGGCGCAGCGCCGATGAGCGCGCTCGCCGCGGGCAAGAAGGACACGGTGGTGTCCATCCTGAAGTGCACGGTGGACGGCGGCCGTCTGCGCGAGGGGCCGGGCTCGTCCTACGACGTGATTACCAGCCTGCGCAAGGGCGACAAGGTGCTCTACATCGGCGCGCACGAGGGCGCGTTCTGTCTGGTGCGCACCATGTACGGTCAGAACGGCTACATCTACAAGGGCTTCCTGTCCTATTACGGCGCGGCCCGGCGCAGCCAGATCTTCTACGCCACCGACGACGGCGTGACGCTCTACAAAAAGCCCAAGAGCGGCGCGTCCAAGTCCACCACGCTGGCCAAGGGCGAGCACATCATCGTCTACAAGGTGGTGGGCAGCTGGGGCTACGCCAAGACTCTGCGCGGCAAGGCCGGCTTCGTCACGGCGACCGGCCTCAAGGGCCTGTAATGAAACACTGCACGGCGGGCGGAAGGACGATCCTTCCGCCCGCTTTCTGCGTAAATTTTTCAGGGGGGCAAAGGCGTTGACCGCGCGGGGCGGGCTGTGGTATACTCGAAGCGGGAGGCGATGGCGCGATGGACGGAGCGAGGCGGAAATTTCGCTGGAAGAAATGGATGACGGTGCTGCTGGGAATCGCGGCGGCGATTTTTCTGTACGCGCGCTTCCTCAACGGCACGCTGCCGGTGGACGCGGCGATTGTGAACGAGGAAAATCTGGAGAAGATCGCCGCAAACTGGGATAAGCTGCTGGCCTCGGAGAGGTTCGTTTCGTGGCACGACTGTGAAAACGCCGACGTGTTCTCTCTGTATTACCGGGATGACGCCCCTGAGGGTGCGCCGATGCTGGTTGGCCGCGTCAGGATCAAGAAAAGCGGCTGGCAATCGGAGGAGCGGAGAATCTTCGCGGAGTACCACAGGAGCGGCGTCATCGACTCGCTGGGCGGCCTTTTCCGATTTGGCGAGTGCGAGATAACGCTCTATGGAGTGAGCGATCATTGCATCGTTGCGATTACCGCCTACGATACGCACGGATCCATGGATCGGGCATACAAGCCGATTCGCGAAGCGCTGGAAATTATCGATGGAAGCGCCGGCTGAGCAAATTTCAGCCGGCGCTGAATTTTCTCTTGACAAGTAAACGATCGTTCACTATAATGATTTGTGAACGATCGTTTACTATTTTGGAGGATGACGGATGTCGGAGATGAAGGAAAAAATCCTGCGCACGGCGCTGAGGCTGTTTGCGCAGGAGGGCTACGAGGCCGTTTCGATCAGCCGGATCGCTGGGGCGCTGGGGCTGAGCAAGGGCGCGCTGTACCGGCACTATCGCGACAAGCGGGATGTGCTGGACAGCATCGTCCGGGAGATGGAGCGCCGGGACGTAGAGGGCGCGCAGGAATACGCGCTGCCCGGGGCGGAGGAAACCGAGGCCATGGCCGCGCGGCGGACGGAGGAAAATGGAGCGCAGGAAACGCGCGCCGAAGGGCAGGCCGCGGGGAATACGAGCGGCGCGCGGGAGGAAGAGCCGTCCGAAGGGATGGGTGCGTCCGCGATACTGAGCGGCGGGCTGCCCGGCGGCGCGGAGTTTCCCGGCGCGTGGGAGGAAGAACCATCCGGCGGCGCGGGGTTTCCCGGCACGCAGGAGGAAGAGCCATCCGGCGGCGCGGGGTTTTCCGGTGCGCAGGAGGAAGAACCATCCGGCGGCGAGGGGTTTTCCGGTGCGCGGGAGGAAGAGCCGTCCGGCGGCGAGGGGTTTTCCGGAGCGCAGAGAGAAGCGCTGACCAATGGCACGGAATCCCCCGCCGTCACGCCGGGGCAGCTGACGGAGTATGCCCGGAGGATGGTGCGCTACTGGACGCGGGACGAATTCGCGGCGGATTTTCGACGCATGCTGACGCTGGAGCAGTATCGCGACCCGGAGATGGCGCGGATGCTGCGGCAATATCTGACCATAGGGCCGATGGAATACACCGCCCTGCTGCTGGAAAACATGGGCGTTTCCCATGCCCGGGAGCGGGCGGCGGCGCTCTGCGGCGGCATGTACATGCTGATCTGCGCCGGCGACGGCGCGGAGGATGCGTCCGAGTGCATCGCGCTGGCCGACGCGCATCTGGAGCGCATGCGGCGGGAGCTGGAGCGGGAATGCGCCGGGATTTCCTGAGCCTGCAGCGGAAACCCTGAACGAAATTTCCTTTGGAGAGAGGTAGGAAAAATGAATTATATACTGAGCAAAAAATACGAGGGCGACGAGTGGATGTCGAAGATCATGGGGCCGAACCCGGTGAAGCTCACCGAGGAGCTGATGGCGGGCTGGCCGCTGCGGCCCGGCGCGCGGGTGTGCGATCTGGGCAGCGGGCAGGGGCTGACCTCGGTGTTTCTGGCGAAGGAATACGGGCTGGAGGTCTGGGCGGCGGATCTGTGGAGCGATCCCGAGGAGAACCGCGCCTTCTTCCGCCGGGCGGGACTGACGGAAAAGCAGATTCATCCCGTGAAGGCCGACGCGCAGAACCTGCCCTTCGAGAGGGACTTCTTCGACGGCGTGGTGTGCGTGGATTCGTACAACTACTTCGGCCGCGACCCGAGGTATCTGGACGAAAAGCTGCTGCCCTTCGTGCGGCCGGGCGGATGGATCCGCATCGCCGTGCCGGGCATGGTGAAGGACTGCCACGACCATCTGCCCGGGGAGCTGCTGCTCTCGTGGACGCCGGAGCAGCTGGCCTACATGCGCGACGCGGACTACTGGCGCGCGCTGACGGCGCAGTGCCGCGGCGCGGAGGAGATCTCCGTTTCCGAGATGCAGTCCAACGCGGAGGTCTGGGAGGACTGGCTCCGGCAGGAGAACGAGTACGCCGTCAACGACCGCAAGTCCATGCGCGCCGGCGCGGGGAAATATCTGAATTTCCTGAAGATCACGCTGCGCAGGAAGGGCTGAGCAACTTCCTTGCATCTTCGGCCGGAATTTGCTATAATAGAGCCGTGCTCAGGCGCGGCTCGCTTTTTTGCGGGCACCGGCGCTTTTTCACACAAATTCCGCACGAAAGAGGAAAGGATGAATACAAAATGAAAGCGACTTCCATTTCTCAGCAGCAGCTGGCCGACTGGTCGGCGGATTATAACGGCTGCGCCCAGCGCAGGCTGGCAACCATGGCGCTGTCCAAGAGCGATCTCAGCGCCGTGGCCTATGTGCCCCAGAACGGCTTCGCCATGAAGCAGAAGTTCTCGGTGGAGATTCCCACGCTGGAGGTCACCAACCAGCAGGCCAGCGGCCGCTGCTGGCTGTTCGCCGCCACCAACGTGCTGCGCGAGCGCATCGCCAAGGAGCTGAATCTGGAGAAGTTCGAGCTCAGCCAGAGCTATCTCGCCTTCTGGGACAAGTTCGAGCGCGCGAATTACTTCCTGGAGAGCATTCTCGAAACCGCAAATCTGCCCGCGGATGACCGCACCGTCTCCTTCGTGCTGGCCACGGGCGTGCACGACGGCGGCCAGTGGGACATGTTCGCCAACATCGTGGAGAAGTACGGCGTGGTGCCCAAGGACGTGTACAACGAGACCTATCAGTCCTGCCACACCAATAGCATGAACCACTATCTGAACCGCAACCTCAAAATCTGCGCCGCGAAGCTGCGCGCCATGGTGGCCGAGGGCAGGCCCGAGGCCGAGATTCAGGCCGCCAAGTCCGAGATGCTGGGCAGGGTGTACGGCTTCCTGTGCTCCTGCTACACCGAGCCGCCCAGGACCTTCGACTTTGAGTATGTGGACAAGGACAAGAACTACCACATCGAAAAGGGCATGACCCCCGCGTCCTTCTGCGAAAAGTACGTCGGCGATCTGCTGAAGAAGACCGTCAGCGTCATCCACGCGCCCACGAAGGACAAGCCCTATCACAAGACCTACACCATCCGCATGCTGGGCAACGTGGTGGGCGGCCGCGAGGTGCGCCATCTGAACCTGACCATGGACGAGTTCAAGGCCGCGGTCATCGCTCAGATGCAGGCGGGCAAGGTCGTCTGGTTCGGCAGCGACGTGGGCAAGTTCGGCGAGCGCGAAAAGGGCGTGTGGGACGATCAGTCCTTCGACGCGGCGCTGCTGACGGGTCTGGACATGGAGATCTCCAAGGCCGACGCGCTGGACTACGGCTTCTCGGCCATGAATCACGCCATGGTGCTCACCGGCGTGCAGCTCGAGGACGGCAGGCCCGTCCGCTGGAAGATCGAGAACAGCTGGGGCGATACCAACGGCGAGAAGGGCTATTACGTCTGCTCGGACAGCTGGTTCGATCAGTACGTCTTCCAGGCCGCCGTGGAGCGGGAGTATCTGGGCGATCTGGCCGCGCTGGCCGATCAGACGCCCGCCGTGCTGGAGCCCTGGGATCCCATGGGCACGCTGGCCGACTGAGAACAGGGATGATACGCGGGTTCGGAGACAGCGCCGAACCCGCGCTGTGGTTATGGGGAGAACGATTTCTCTCAGATTAAGAATTGGAGGGCGACGATATGGGCTTTTTCAGCGGGCCGGAGGAGGCCGCGCGCAGACGGAAGCTGACGGATATGGAGGACAAGCGGATGGCCTTCGCCGGGGAGATGGCGCGCGTCGGCTTTGCGCCGGAGAGGATGCTGCTGCTGTCCACCGAGCGCGGCAATCTTCTGGGAATCTGCCGGGACGGCGGCGCACTGTGCCTGATCGTCGGCCCGGAGCTGGGTTCGGAGGACGATTTCGTCCTTCACCGGCTGGAGAAACCGCGCGTTCGCCGGGAGGAGGTGCTCGAGCCGGCCACGGGACTGGGCGGCGCGCTGGGCTTCGGCACGAAGGGCGCGTTCGGCTTCGTCTGCACCATTTGCGCGGACGAGGGCGAGTTCGCGCTGCCGGTGGTGGCCCATCGCGGCGGCGCGCTGGTGTGCGGAAAAAAGAATCCCCTGCTGAGCATCAAGCGCCGGCGCGGCGACGCCAACGTGGTCTGGGACATTCCGCCCATCGAGCGGCGGCGGCTGGACGAGATCGAAAGGGAGCTTCGCGAGCTGCTGGGCGGCGAATGGGAGGGCGAATGAAGTATCGGATACTGATCGTCGAGGACGATCCGGTGATCGCCGGCGCGGTGAAGCGCCAGATCGAGGCATGGGGCTGCGAGGCCCGGACGACGGAGAACTTCGCCGACGTGACGGCGGATTTCCGCAGCTTTGCGCCCCATCTGGTGCTGATGGACATCGGCCTGCCCCTCTACGACGGCTACCACTGGTGCGCGGAGATTCGGAAGATCTCCCGGGTGCCGGTGATCTTTCTGTCCTCGGCCTCGGACAACATGAACATCCTGATGGCGCTGAACATGGGCGGCGACGACTTCATCGCCAAGCCCTTCGACCTGAACGTGCTGACGGCCAAGGTGCAGGCGCTTCTGCGGCGTACCTACGACTTCGCCGTGCAGTCGGAGGTTCTGGAGTGCGGCGGCGCGGTGCTCCATCCCGACGAGGCGACGCTGGCCGTGGGTGAGCGGAGGATCGACCTGACCAAGAACGAACTGCGCATTCTCCATCTGCTGATGGAGAACCGCGGCCGCTTCGTGCGCCGGGAGGACATCATGAACCGCCTGTGGGAGACGGATTGCTACGTGGACGACAACACGCTGACGGTGAACATGACCCGGCTGCGCCATAAGCTGGACGCGGCGGGGCTGGCGGGCTTCATCCGCACCAAAAAGGGCGTGGGCTACGGGGTGGAGGCATGAGAAGCTATCTCCGGGCGCGTCGGGGCGTGATCGCACTGCTGATTCTCTTCGGCGGGATTTTCGCCGCGGTGTTCTCGCTGTACGATCTGCCCATGGAGCCGATTCGGTATTCGCTGGCGCTGTGCGGCGCGGCGGGCGCGGCGGCGGCGATTGCGGATTTTGTCCATTACCGCCGAAGGCTCCGCGAGCTGCGCCGGCCGGCGGAGAGCTTCGACATACAGCGGCTGCCCGCGCCGGACGACGGCGTGGAGGCCGAGTATCAGCGGCTGCTGGGGGAGATGGAGCTCCTTCGGCAGCGGGCGAACGACGCGCGGGAGAGCGACCGCCGGGAGCTGAACGACTACTACACCCTCTGGGCTCATCAGATCAAGACTCCCATCGCGGCCATGCGGCTGCTGCTCCAGTCCGACGCGGAACGGGGCGAGATGGAGGACGAGCTGTTCCACATCGAGCGCTATGTGGAAATGGTGCTGGGCTATCTGCGCTCGGAGAGCCTGTCGGGCGATCTGCTGCTGCGGCGCTGCGAGCTGGACGGCGTGGTGCGGCAGTGCGTGCGCAAGTATCGCAGGCAGTTCATCCGGCGGCACGTGGCGCTGAAGTACGAGCCGCTCAATGTCACGGTGCTGACGGACGAGAAGTGGCTGGGCTTTGTGGTGGAGCAGATTCTGTCCAATGCCCTCAAGTACGCGCCCCGGGGCGAGGTGTCCATCCACATGGACGCGGCGGAGCCCATGGCGCTGGTCATCGAGGACAACGGCGTGGGCATCCGCCCGGAGGATCTGCCCCGGGTGTTCGAAAAGGGCTACACCGGCTTCAACGGCCGCGAGGGCGACCGCCGCAGCACCGGCATCGGGCTGTATCTCTGCAGGCGCATCCTCACGCGTCTGGGCCACGGTATCTCCGTTCAGTCCGCGCCGGGCCGGGGAACGAGGGTGACGATCCGGCTGGATTCAGCGGAGATCGGGATGGAGTAAATTCGCAATCCTTTCAGAATTGTAAGGCAGACGGGAAAACTGTAAGCCAGATCCATGGCAATGAGTTTTCCCGTCTGCTATACTGTATGACGTAATCAGGATAAGCAATCAAGTTTTCGGAGGACGTAAATCATGGCGATTCTGGAAGTGAACAATCTGAAAAAGACCTACACGTCGCGTTTTGGAAGCGTGCAGGTGCACGCGCTGACCGACGTGTCCTTCTCTGTGGAGGAGGGCGAATATGTGGCCATCATGGGCGAGTCGGGCAGCGGCAAGACCACTCTTCTGAACCTGCTGGCGGCGCTGGATCGGCCCACCGGCGGCGAGGTGCGCCTGAGCGGCAAGGCCCTTTCGGCCATCGGCGAGCGCCAGATGGCGGCGTTTCGCCGGGAAAATCTCGGCTTTGTGTTTCAGGATTTCAACCTGCTGGACACCTTCAGCATTAAGGACAACATCCTGCTTCCGCTGGTGCTCAGCCGCTGCGCCTACAGCGTGATGGCGCGCCGGCTTACGCCCATCGCCGAGCGGCTGGGCATCGCGAATCTGCTCGACAAGTATCCCTACGAGGTTTCCGGCGGCCAGAAGCAGCGCGCGGCGGTGGCCCGGGCGCTCATCACCGAGCCGCAGCTGGTGCTGGCCGACGAGCCCACCGGCGCGCTGGACAGCAAGTCCGCCGACCAGCTGATGCGCATCTTCGACGGAGTGAACGCCGCGGGTCAGACCATCCTGATGGTCACCCACTCCATCCGCGCCGCCAGCCACGCCTCCCGGGTGCTGTTCATCAAGGACGGACAGGTGTTCCATCAGCTCTATCGCGGCCAGTGCTCCGCGGACGACATGTTCCAGCGCATCTCCGACACGCTGACGACCCTTGCGACGGGCGGTGTGCGCCATGAATAAGGGGTTTTATCTGAAGCTGGCGCTGTCGAACCTCAGGCGCAGCCGCAAGTTCTACGCGCCCTATCTGCTGGCCAGCGTGGTGACCGTGAGCATGTGCTACATCATTCTGGCACTCAACGCCGGACACATGCTGGACGGCATGCGCGGCGAGACGATCATGCGCGGCTACATGGCGCTGGGCGGCGTGGTGGTGCTGATCTTCGCGGCCATCTTTCTGTTCTACACCAACAGCTTCCTCACCCGCCGGCGGCGGCAGGAGTTCGGCCTGTACAGCATTCTCGGCATGGAGAAGCGCCACATCGCCCGGCTGCTGAGCGTGGAGACGCTGATGCTGTTCGCGGCTTCGCTGGGGCTGGGCCTCGGGCTGGGCGCGCTGCTGAGCAAGCTGGTGGGGCTGGGCGCGCTGAAGCTGATTCAGGCCGACGCGGTATTCGGCTTTGAGTTCGTGCCCGGCGCGGCGAAGCTCACGGCGGCGGCCTTCGGGGCGATCTTCGCGCTGATTCTGCTGTTCGAGGGCGTGCAGCTGCGCCGCGCCACGGCCATCGACCTGATGAAGAGCCGGGAGCAGGGCGAGCGCGAGCCGAAAACCAAGGCGCTGATGGCGCTGCTGGGCGCGATCGCCATGGGCGGCGGCTACTACATCGCCATCGTGACCGAGAACCCCATCAAGGCCACCATGCTGTTCTTTGTGGCGGTGATTCTGGTCATCATCGGCACCTATCTGCTGTTCACCGCCGGCTCCATCGCCGTGCTGAAGGCGCTGCGCAAGAACAAAAAGTACTACTACAGGCCCAACCACTTCATCTCCGTCTCGGGCATGATCTACCGAATGAAGCAGAACGCCGCGGGACTGGCCAGCATCTGCATTCTGTCCACCATGGTGCTGGTGATGCTGTCGGCGACGATCTCGCTGACCATCGGTTCCGAGGACGTGATCGCGAAGCAGTATCCCCATGAAATGCAGTACGCGTCCATGGACGGGGACTGGCCGAATTTCTGGGAGACGGTGGACGAGGCGCTCAGGCCGCTGGGCGTGGAGCCGGCCAACGCCGTGGAGTACGATCTGCTCACCTTCGCCGCGGCGAAGGAGGGCGGCGAGCTGCTGCTCACGCCCGACGACCGGATGAACCCGGCCTATGTCCGGGTGCTGAAGTACGACGACTACGCCGCCATGGCGGGCGCGGACGCGCTGCCCCGGCCCGGACAGGACGAGGCGCTCGTCGTGCAGGGCGAATGGCCCGAGGACGCGCTCACCGTGGGCGGCTGGACGCTGCGCATCGCCGGCCGCGCCGACGGCTTCAGCGGAGCCAACGACGGCATGCTGTACGCCGTGGACATGTACGTGCTCGTCCTGCCCGACGGCGCGGCGCTTCAGCGAATGGACGGCATTCAGCGCGAGGCCTACGGCGATCACGCGTCCGAGCTGCGCCGCTGGTACGCCTTCGACGTTCCGCTCACGGGCGACGCGCTGGAGCGCGCCACCACCGACGTGGAGGCCGCCATCGCCCGGGCGGGCTGGCCCGGCGGCGGCTACAGCGCCTCGGGCGCCCGCTGGGCGGGCCGGGAGGATCAGTACGCCCTGTCCGGCGGGCTGCTGTTCCTGGGCGTGTTCCTGGGCATCCTGTTCGTCATGGCCACGGTGCTGATGATGTACTACAAGCAGATTTCCGAGGGCTACGAGGATCGCACGCGGTTCGAGATCATGCAGAAGGTGGGTCTGGATGACCGGGAGATTCAGCGCAGCATCCGCAGTCAGGTGCTGACCGTGTTCTTCCTGCCCCTCGTCGTGGCGTGCATCCACACCGGCGGCGCGTTCTTCATCGTGCGCCGGGTGATGATGCTCTTCAGCCTGAACAACGGCCCGCTGATGCTGAAGTGCACGCTGGGCACCATGGGCGTGTTCGCGGCCTTCTACGCCGCGACCTACGCCGTGACCGCCAACGTCTACTACCGCATCGTCGCGCGCAGCGCGCAGTGACGGACAAATCCTCCCGACCGGGAACGGCCGGGAGGATTTGTCATGTACAGCCGCTTTCCTTGACAGCGCAGGCGGAGGCTGGTAAAATAGAGCCGTTCTGTGGGAATTGATTTTCTGCTTCAGGAGGAAAGGAAAATGAATGCGAACATGACGCGCGAGCAGGCGGTGGCCCTGCTTCGGAAATACAATCAGGAGCGCTTCCATCTGCAGCACGCGCTGACGGTGGAGGGCGTGATGCGCTGGTACGCCGGGCAGCTGGGCTATGGCGGCGACGCGGACTTCTGGGCGCTGGCGGGCCTTCTGCACGACGTGGACTTCGAGCGCTGGTCCGAGCAGCACTGCGTCAAGGCTCCCGAGCTGCTGCGCGAGGCGAACGCCTCGGACGAGCTGATTCACGCCGTGGTCAGCCATGGCTGGGGCATCACCGTGGACGTCGCGCCCGAGCACGAGATGGAGAAGGTGCTCTTCGCCGCCGACGAGCTGACGGGCCTCATCGGCGCGCTGACGCTGATGCTGCCGTCGAAGGACGTCGCCGACGTGCAGCTCAAGAGCCTGAAAAAGAAGTTCAAGGACAAGAAATTCGCCGCCGGATGTTCCCGCGACGTGATCGCCAGGGGCGCGGAAGCCCTCGGCTGGGAGCTGGACAGGCTCATGCAGGACACCATCTCGGCCATGCAGGCCACCGACGCGTCCGTGCGCGAGGAGCTGAAGAGCTGGCTGGGCGAGTGAGGGAAACTGCTGAATTACATAAAAGCACCCATGCGTTTTACGGAAATTGACGCATGGGTGCTTTTGTGATATAATGCTGATGGAGCCTTCAGGCTTCCGGCAGGAAGGAAACAGATGGCGCTTGGCTTTTCACCTCTGAATACGAAAGTTGAAGGAGGTGAGATCATGTCTGACTTCGAGATTATCTCCGTGGTCATTATGATTGCATCGCGGCGCTGCGCCTCAAATCTCTGATTTGAGCCGTCAGCGGTTTTCGCAAAGCGAAAACTCGGAAACCAAAGGTTTCCGACCTTTTGTTTTGAAAGCGATCAAATTTGGTCGCGATATGAACGACAAGAAGAAACACTAAAAGCAAAGCCGCCATCCAGCGCTAACGGGTAGGCGGCTCACTCAATATCGGAGGGGGAAGCTCACCACAAGCGTCATCCCTTCCTGCCGTTATTATATCACGAAGCCTCCTCCCTGTCAACTCCAACCGAATCTTCGCCGGTGACTTGAAATTGCCCCGGTTTCGGTGTATGATAGAATCAGAATAAAAACGGCGCACTGCGCCGGTTACGAAAGGGGAAGACAACCATGAGCATTACGAAGAAGCCCTTTGGCAAGGCGCCCTGCGGCCGCGAGGCGGAGCTGTATGTGCTGACCAACGCGTCCGGCGCGTCGGTGGAGATTTCCAACTACGGCGGCATTCTCCGCGCGGTGAACGTGCCCGACAGGAACGGCAAAATCGGCTCCGTGACGCTGGGCTATTCCAGCGTGGAGGGCTACACGCCTCTGAACGGCTACATCGGCGCGCTCATCGGCCGCGTGGGCAATCGCATCGCGAACGGCGAGTGCACCGTCAGCGGCCAGAAGCTGACGCTGGCGAAGAACGAAAACGGAATCACCCATCTCCACGGCGGCGACGTGGGCTTCGACCGCAGGTTCTGGGACGCGACGCCGGTGGAGGGCATCTGCGAGGATTCGCTGATTCTGAAGTACGTCAGCCCCGACGGCGAGGAGGGCTATCCCGGCACTTTGCGGGTCATGGTGACCTACACCTTCACCGACGACAACGAGCTGCTGATCCACTATGAGGCCGTCTCGGACAGGGACACGCTGTGCAACCTGACCAACCACTCCTACTTCAACCTTGAGGGCGAGGGCGCGGGCCCGGTGACCGACCACGTGTTTGAGTTCAACTGCGACACCTTCACCGTGGTGGACGAAAAGTGCATCCCCACCGGCGAGCAGCGCGACGTGACCGGCACGCCCTTCGATCTGCGTCAGCCCACCCGTCTGGCCGACGGTCTGGCGCAGGAGGAGACCGACGAGCAGCTGCGCTTCGGCAAGGGCTTCGACCACAACTTCAACATCAACGACCCCGAGGCCGGACTGCGCTTCGCCGTGCACGTGGAGGCGCCCGTTTCGGGCCGCACGATGGACGTGTTCACCGACATGCCCGCCGTGCAGTTCTACTGCGGCAACATGCTCGAGGGCGTCAACCCCGGTGCCTGCGGACGGCTCTATCACAAGCGCGAGGGCTTCTGCCTGGAGACCCAGTACGCGCCGGACTCCATCCATCATCCGGAATTCCCGGACAGCGTGCTGCGCGCGGGCGAGAAGTACGACTATCTGACCATTTTCTCCTTCGACGTGGCGGAATAAGCTTTTGCGAAAGCTCCCGATTTTTCGGGAGCTTTTTTGCGCGCGGGGAATGGACAGCGGGCGCGGCGATGTGGTAAAATGGGGATAATGAAATCTGCTGCGCCGCAGGGCGGGAGGAAAGAGATATGTGGTTTGAAAAGGAACGAATGAACTGGGACATTCCCTCGGACGAGGAGCTGGTTCGCCGGCTTCAGCCGCCGAAGGGAAAGGTGGACATGGTGCTGGACACGGACACCTACAACGAGGTGGACGATCAGTTCGCGCTGAGCTACGCGCTGCTTTCGCCGGAGAAGCTGAACGTGCAGGCGATTTACGCCGCGCCGTTTTACAACGACCGCTCCGGCGGGCCGAAGGACGGCATGGAGAAGAGCTACGGCGAGATTCTCCGGCTGCTGGACAGGCTGGGGGTCGATCCCGAGGGCCGGGTGTTCAGGGGATCCGAAAGCTATCTGCCCGACGGCCGCACGCCGGTGGACAGCCCTGCGGCGCGGGATCTCGTGGCCCGGGCCATGGCGCGGCCGGAGGACGATCCGCTGTACGTCGTGGCCATCGGCGCGATCACCAACGTGGCCTCGGCCATTCTGATGGAGCCGCGCATCACGCGCAGGATCGTCGTGGTCTGGCTGGGCGGCCATCCCACCGCCTATCCCAGCGCGCTGGAGTTCAACCTCTCTCAGGACGTGCCCGCCGCGCGGACGATCTTCGACTGCGGCGCGCCGGTGGTGCTGGTGCCGTGTCTGGGCGTGGCCTCCCATCTGCTGACGAGCATTCCCGAGCTGGAGGCCAGCATCGGCGGCCGGAACGCCCTGTGCGACATGCTGCTGGACATCGTGCGCGGCTACACGGACGATCCCTTCGCATGGGGCAAGGAGATCTGGGACGTGTCCACCGTGGCGTGGCTGCTCAATCCCGGCTGGCTGCCCTCGAAGCTGACCCACAGCCCGCTGCTGACCGACGACAGCCACTGGGCCCACGACGAGAATCGCCATCTCATCCGCGAGTGCACGTTCTGCCACCGCAACCCGGTTTTCCGCGATCTGTTTACCAAACTGGCAGGAGGAAGAGAAAAATGAAAAAATGCGCCGTAATCGGCTCGATCAATATGGATCTGGTGGTGGGCACGCCGCGCTTTCCCGCGCCGGGCGAGACCATCACCGGCTCGATCTTCCGCTCGGTGCCCGGCGGCAAGGGCGCGAATCAGGCCGTGGCGCTGGCGCGGCTGGGCGTGGAGACGCGCATGGCCGGCATGGTGGGCGACGACGGGTTCGGGCAGACGTATCTGGAGCATTTCCGCAAGAACGGCGTGAACGTTGAAGCCGTGGAAACGCGCCCGGGAGCGACCACGGGTCTGGCCAACATCCTCGTCAGCGACGACGGCGAGAACGTCATCGTGCTGGTGCCCGGCGCGAACGCGCTGTGCGACGGGGAATGGCTGGAAAGGGCGCTGGCGCAGACGGCCCAGTGCGACGTATTCCTGCTTCAGCTGGAGCTGCCGCTGGACACGGTGTGCAAGTGCGTGGAGCGGCTGCACGCGGCGGGCAAGACGGTGGTGCTCGATCCCGCGCCGGCGGTGCCGCTGCCCCGGACGCTGCTGGAGCAGACGGACTTCCTCACGCCCAACGAGACCGAGCTCCGACTCGTCACCGCCGAGCTGCCCGAGGACGCGGACATGGCCGCGCGCATCGCCCATCTGGTGGGCGACAGCGACCGCACGGTCATCCACAAGCGCGGCGGCGACGGCGCGTACATCGGCACAAAGCAGGGCGTCGTTCACGTTCCGGGCTTCCGGGTCAAGGCCGTGGACACCACCGCCGCGGGAGATACGTTCAACGCCGGCTTCGCCGCGGGTCTGGCCATGGGCATGGATCTTAAGCGCGCCGTGCGGCTGGGCAACGCCGCGGGCGCGCTGGCCGTCACCGCCTTCGGCGCGCAGGACGGCATGCCCTCGCTGGAGCAGGCGGAAAAACTGATTGCAGAGCAATGGACGGAAGAAAAACGTTAATTCTTCGCGTCTCTCTTGACAGCGCCGGGATCCTGCGCTATACTTTGAACAAAATTTCATACGGGAAACCAAAAGGCGACGACGAAGAGGACGGCGCAGTCTCAATTCTCAGAGAAGTGGCGGTGGGTGCGAGCCACGGAACTTGAGCGCGCAGGTTTGTAGCTTCCGAGCCGGAAGGAAGAAAGCTCCTCCATGGAGCAACTAGACCCTTCCCGTGATTGCTGCGTCAAGGCATAGGACTTGTCGGAGTCCGAGAGTGGCGGCGGTTTCGCCGCAATTTGAGTGGTACCGCGGGCGAAGTTTATTTGTGCAACGCTCGTCTCAAAGAACAGTTTTTCTTTGGGACGGGCGTTTTTGTCTGTCCCGACCGGGAGAGGGAGGAAGCATTCATGGCACAGATTACCGGACTCAACTTCAAGATTCAGGAAATGGCTCACCGCATTCGCGAGCTGCGCGAGATCGAAAACCGCACCGCCGCCGAGATGGCGGAAAAGACCGGCGTGACCGAGCGGGAATACCTCGACTGCGAGGCCGGGCGCTCCGATCTGACGTTCGCGTTTCTCTATCGCTGCGCGCTGGCGCTGGGCGTGGACGTGACGGACATCATCGAGGGCTCCAGCCCGAATCTGGCCTCGTTCACCGTCACCCGCCGGGGCGACGGACAGCGCATCGAGCAGGCCCACGGCATGACCTATTACAACCTCGCCGCGTCCTTCCGCAACCGCATCGCCGAGCCGCTGTACGTCCGCGCCGAGTACAGCCGCGAGATCGAGCAGAGCGACATCGAGCTGACCACCCACGACGGTCAGGAGTGCGACATCGTCATCGAGGGCCAGCTGAAGGTGCAGGTGGGCGAGCACAGCGCGCTGCTGAATCCCGGCGATTCCATCTATTACGACAGCGGCACGCCCCACGGCATGATCGCCGTGGGCGGGCAGGACTGCCTGTTCTACGCCATCGTGCTCAATCCCTCGGGCGAGCCGGTGCCGGAGCTCACGCCCAGCCGCGCGCTGCCCGACGCCGCGCCCCGCATGGCCGAGCCGGAGACGGCCAGGCGCATCTACCATCAGTACATCGACGTGGACAAGGACGAAAACGGCACGCCCACGGCCATCCGCTTCCACGACATCGAGCATTTCAACTTCGGCTTCGACGTGGTGGACGCCATCGCCGCCCGTGAGCCCGACCGGCTGGCCATGCTCCATCTGGACCGGGAGAAGCGCGAGCGCCGCTTCAGCTTCGCCGACATGCGCGATCTGTCCAACCGCTGCGCCAACTACTTCCGCGCGCTGGGCGTCCGCAGGGGCGACCGCGTGATGCTGGTGCTCAAGCGCCACTGGCAGTTCTGGCCGTCCATTCTGGGCCTGCACAAGCTGGGAGCCATCGCCATTCCCGCCACCTGCCAGCTGCAGGAGCACGACTTCGAGTATCGCTACAACGCCGCGGGCGTGAAGGCCATTCTCTGCACCGCCGACGGCGACACGGCCCATCAGGCCGAGATGGCCGCCCGGAACGCGCCCACGCTGGAGACGAGGATTCTCGTCGGCGGAAGCCGCGAGGGCTGGCGCGACTTCGACGCGGAGCTGAGCGCCTATTCCGCCGAGTATCCCCGGGGCGAGGACGCGCCCGGCGGCGACGATCTGATGCTCATGTTCTTCACCTCGGGCACCACGGGCTATCCCAAGATCGCCGCCCACAGCTTCACCTATCCGCTGGGCCATTTCCACACCGCCAAGTACTGGCACTGCGTGGATCCCGACGGCCTGCACCTGACCATCTCGGACACGGGCTGGGCCAAGGCGCTGTGGGGCAAGCTCTACGGACAATGGCTGTGCGAGGCTGCGACCTTCGTCTACGACTTCGACCGCTTCGACGCGGCGGACATCCTGCCGCTGTTCGCGAAATACCGCATCACCACCTTCTGCGCGCCGCCCACCATGTACCGCATGATGATCAAGGAGGATCTCACGCGCTACGACCTGTCCTCGGTGCGCCACGCCACCATCGCCGGCGAGGCGCTGAACCCCGAGGTGTTCCGCCAGCTGGAGAAGCTGACGGGCCTGAAGGTCATGGAGGGCTTCGGCCAGTCCGAGGGCACGCTGATGATCGGCAATCTGGCCGGCGCGGGCCACAAGATCGGCTCCATGGGCAGGGCCGTGCCGCTCTACAAGGTGGCGCTGCTGGATTCCGATGGAAAGCCCGTTCCCGCGGGCACGCCGGGCGAGATCTGCGTCGATCTGCGCGACGGCTGGCCGGTGGGTCTGTTCAAGGGCTACTATCGCGACGAGGAAAAGACCGCCGAGGCCATCCATGACGGCTGGTATCACACCGGCGACGTGGCGTGGATGGACGAGGACGGCTTCTACTGGTACGTGGGCCGCGCGGACGACGTGATCAAGTCCTCGGGCTATCGCATCGGGCCGTTCGAGATCGAGAGCGTCATCATGGAGCTGCCCTACGTCCTCGAATGCGGCGTGTCCGCCGCGCCGGACGAGGTGCGCGGTCAGGTGGTCAAGGCCAGCATCGTGCTGACGAAGGGCACCCAGCCCAGCGACGAGCTCAGGAAGGAGATTCAGACCTACGTCAAGGAGCACACCGCGCCGTATAAGTATCCGCGCATCGTCGTGTTCCGCGACAGCCTGCCCAAGACCACCAGCGGCAAGATTCAGAGATCGAAGCTGTAAATGGAAAGCGCGACGCGCTTTGGGAATGGACAAAGAAAGCCGCCGCAGATTCCAGAGCGAATCTGCGGCGGCCTTTTCCTGTAAGGAGATTTACTGTGCCGACGGAACGGCGGGATGATGCTCCCACGCGCCGCGGCGATAGAACAGAATGCTCAGCACGGCGGCGATGCTCCAGCCCACGGGCCACGCGCACCAGATGCCCGTCGCGCCCATGGCGGCGGAGAGGGCGAAGGCCAGAGCCACGCGCAGCGTAAGGTCGGTGAAGGTGGAGACCATGAACTGCTTCATCATCGACGAGCCCCGCAGCACGCCGTCGGCCACCAGCTTGATGGAGATGATCAGATAGAACGGCGAGAGGATGCGCAGGAAGGCGCGGCCCGTGTCCAATGCCGTCCGGGACGGATTCTCCACGAACAGCTTGATCAGCGCGTCGCTGCCCAGCCAGTACAGCGCGATCAGCGGAATGCTCAGCAGCCAGACCATCTTCGCGCCCGCCCGGAAGCCCTCGCGGATGCGCACCAGCTTCTTCGCGCCCAGATTCTGGGCGGTGTAGTTGGAGATGCCGTTGGCCAGCGTGGTGAAGGACGTGATGACCAGATTGTTCAGCTTCACCGCCGCGGAATAGCCCGCCACCACCGCCGGGCCGAAGCCGTTGATCACGCCCTGAATGATGATGTTGCCCACGGAGATGAAGCTCTGCTGGAGGATGCTGGGAATGGCCACCATGGCGAACTTCTTGAAGATGGGCAGGGAGAAGGCCTGACTCGGCTCGTCGGAGGGCATGCCGCGCAGGCGGCGGAACACGAAGATCAGCGCCACGACGCAGCTCACGCCCTGACAGAGAAAGGTCGCCCAGGCCACGCCGGCCACGCCCATGTGAAAGCCCGCCACGAACAGCACGTCCATGCCGATGTTGGACAGGGACGAGACCGCAAGGAAGCAGAAGGGCGTCTTGGAATCGCCCAGCGCGGAGAAGATGCCCTCGGAGATGTTGTAGAAGAACACGAAGGGCAGGCCCAGCGCGTACACGTCCAGATACAGCGAGGAATCGTCGAAGATTTCCGCCGGCGTGCGGATGAGCTTCAGCAGCGCGTCGCAGCCGAAAATACCGATGAGCATCAGAATCAGGCAGGTCACGGCGCTGGCGATCATGCCCGTGTGCACGGCGGTCTTCATCTCGCCGTAGCGCTTCGCGCCGAAATACTGGGACACCACCACCGAGCAGCCGATGTTGCAGCCGAAGGCGAAGGCGATGAAGATCAGCGTGATCTCATAGCTGTTGCCCACCGCCGCCAGCGCGTTTTCGCCGATGAACTTGCCCGCCACCAGACTGTCCGCGATGTTGTACAGCTGCTGGAACACGATGCTGCCGAACAGCGGCATGCAGAACCGCCAGAGCACGCTCTCCGGCTTTCCGACCGTCAGATCCCGGTTCATTTGTATCCGCCCCTTTGTGTCGTTGCTTTTCAAACCGACTTAGTATATAATAGATTCTGAGATATGTAAAAGGTATATTTGAGATAGCAGACAGGTGAATTGTGTATATCGGAGGGCGCGCATGGACATTTCCTACGATTACTATCGGGTGTTTTACTACGCGGCGCGCTACCGCAGCTTTTCCCGGGCGGCGGAAGCGCTGCTGAGCAATCAGCCCAATGTGACGAAATTCATGAACAATCTGGAGGCGCAGCTGGGCTGCCGGCTGTTCGCGCGCTCCAATCGCGGCGTGACGCTCACGCCCGAGGGCGAAAAGCTCTATGCCCGCGTGGCCGTGGCCTTCGAGCAGCTGAGCAAGGCCGAGCAGGAGCTGGCGGGCGAGCGGCGGCTGGACGGCGGCGTGGTGACCATCGGGGCCAGCGAGATGGCGCTGCACGGCATGCTGCTGCCGGCGCTGAAGGCCTTCCACGAAAGGCATCCCGCCGTGCGTCTGCGCATCTCCAACGACTCGTCTCAGCAGGCGGTGCAGGCGCTGCGCAGCGGCGCGGTGGATTTCTCGGTGGTGACCTCGCCGGTGGAGGTGCCGAAGCCGCTGAAGGCCAGAGCGCTGCGCAGATACCGGGAGATTCTCGTCACCGGGCCGCAGTACGCGTTCCTCGCCGCGCGGCCGCGGAGGCTGGAGGAGCTGGAGTGCGCGCCGCTGGTGGGACTGGGAAGAAACACCAAGACCTACGACTTCTACGCCGAGCTGTTCCTGAAGCACCGGCTGACGCTGCGGCTGGACACCGAGGCCGCCACCGCCGACCAGCTTCTGCCGCTGATCCGCAACCATCTGGGCGTCGGCTTCGTGCCGGAAATGCTGGCCCGGGAGGCCGTTGAAAAGGGCGAGGTGTTCGAAATACCGCTGACGGAGCCCATCCCCGAGCGCGAGATTCTGCTGGTGGAGGATGGAAGCCGCCCGCTGTCCATCGCCGCGGAGCGGCTTCGGCAGATGCTGGAGGAGGGCAGGCGTTGACGGAGAGGGAGGTTTACTGTAAAATGGACGGAGAGATCAGATTTCCAGTGGAGGAGACCCAAGCGATCCGGCAAGCGGAGGAGACGACGCTGGAACGATACCGCGCGGCGCTTCGGGAATATGCACAGGCGTTTGCGCGATACGGCGCCTCGACGGTTCTCGAAATCCGGCGGGATCCGGACAGCAGCCGGGCGTGGATCGCATGCAGAGTGCTCGGCCGGGACGGCGAGGTCGTCGAGTCGGCTGACCACGACACGTGTATGGATTTTGCGTGGATGCTGTCCATCCCCGACCGCGGAAGCGTCGTTGTGTGCACCGATGTGGACGACGAAGCCGTGGAAATGATGCAGATCTGCGAGGCATATTTCCGCGATCCCTATTGAGCGGCGACGGAGAGGAGGCGCGCGATGGCACAGCGCCAGAAGGGCCACATCTACGGCCTGAAAACGAAAAAGGGCGTGGCGATTTTACAGCTGGCGGAGGAGCCGGAAACGCCGACCTCGCTGCAGCTGACGCGCGTCTGCGACGGCTTTCTGGAGGGAGAATACACGGACGAGGACATTCTGAGGATTGTCCGCCGCCCGGAGCGCTTCTTTCTGGAAACCCCGCTGCGGGCGATTGGGCCGCGAAGCCGGATCTATCGGGAGTTTTTCGCCTTCGACCGGCCCTTTTCGCTGCCGGAAGGAGTGGAGCTGCCGAAATATCAGCGCGGCTTCGTCGTGCGCAGCGATGGAAGCGTTCAGTGGTACAAAAAGCGCCGGGGCGGCCGCGACAGAAGGTTTGTGGCCGTGCTGACGAAGGCTTTTTTGCAGCTTTCCCCGGACAGCTGCTGGAGCCTGCCGGATCTGCGCGAATTTCTGGAGAGCGGAAAGGCGATTTCGGATTACGTCTGACGGCGGGAAAGGGCGTTGACAGACGGGGAGAAATGAAGTATAATAACGGCAGGAAGGGATGACGCTTTTGGTTGGGCTTCTCCCCTCCGGTTGTTGAGTGAGCCGCCTACCTGTTGCGCGGGATGGCGGCTTTAACTTTACTTCTTATGGCTGCTGTTTTTTACGGCCGCGGAAATTTCCGCGGCCGTTTCTATATGAGTGGGTCGGCTGCAGCCGATGGCGAGCGCCATGTCAAGTTCGCGGGCGCTGCGTTCGGAATCTCGGGCAGGACCGGACTTCTCTTCCTTGGAAACTCAGCGCTGGACGCGGCCCGAGCCGCTGCCGCCCATGAGGGCGAGCACCTCCTGCTCGGAGACCATGTTGAAGTCCTGTTCGATGGTCTGCTTCAGGCACGAGGCGGCCACGGCGAACTCGATGCAGCGCTGGGCGGGTTCGTTCCTGCGCAGCATGTGAATCAGCGCGCCGCCGAAGCTGTCGCCGCCGCCCACGCGGTCGACGATGTGGATGGGGTATTCCCGGGCGAAGAAGGCCGTTTCGCCGTCGTAGAGCATGCCGCTCCAGCGGTTGTCGCTGGCCGAGAGGGAGGTGCGCAGCGTGACGGCCACATATCGGAAGCCGAAGCGCTCCTTCAGCCGGCGCGCCACGTCGATGTAGCCGTCGCGGTCGAGTTTGCCGCCCTCGACGTCGGAATTGGCCGCCTGAATGCCGAACACGTCCTTCGCGTCCTCCTCGTTGGCGATGCACACGTCCACATAGGGCATGAGCCGACCCATGACCTCCCCCGCGCGCTGACGCGTCCAGAGCTTGCCGCGATAGTTGAGATCGCAGGAGACGGTCAGTCCCTTCGCCTTCGCCGCCTTCAGCGCGTCCTCGCAGATCTCGGGCAGCTCGCCGCCCAGCGCGGGGGTGATGCCGGTGAAGTGGAACCAGTCCGCGCCGTCGAGAATCGCGTCCCAGTCGAAGTCGCCGCGCCCGGCCAGCGCGATGGACGAGCCGGCGCGGTCGTAGAGCACCTTGCTGCCGCGCTGGGACGCGCCCTTTTCGAGGAAGTAGATTCCCAGCCGCGGGCCGCCGCGCACCACGTCCGACACGTCCACGCCGTAGCGGCGCAGGGCGTTGACCGCGCACTGCCCCAGCGGATTGTCCGGGAGCTTCGTCACGAAGCTCGCCTCGTCGCCGTAGTTGGCCAGCGACACCGCCGCGTTGGCCTCGCCGCCGCCGTAGCTGACCTCGAAGCGGTCGGCCTGGGCAAAGCGCAGATAGCCCTCGGGGTTCAGGCGCAGCATGATCTCTCCGAAGCAAACGATTTTTTTCATGGCTTTCCCTGCTTTCCATTTCTTTGGCGAAGGCGGATCGCCTTCGCGCCTGCTGTCTCTATCATAGCGCAAAGCGGGCGAAAAGGAAAGAGGAAAAGAGCGCTTTTCCATGCGGAAGATGTGAAAAAAACGCCGGGCAACCATAATTGTCGTCCGAAGGACTGGGAAGCCTTGACAAACGCGGCGAAAGATGCGAAACTGAACGCGAACGGGGCGAAGGAGCCGTCGTCGCCGGTCGCTCCAAAGAATGCGGGAGCGCTTGAGAGGAACGAAAATTTTCCCAACCGCAATAACCGAAATGAAGGAGAAGAGAGAATGTCTGTCGAAAACATGCTCAGCACGCTGAATCTGGAGATGAGCGCGAAGGTGCCGCGGACGGAGTATTCCGCCCGCATCCACTGGCCGCTGATCGAGCGCGTGACCGGGCTGCGCGTGGACGCGGACAGCACGCCCGCGGAGCGCGAGGAGGCCTCGCGGCAGTTCGTCCGCGCCTGGGACTATTCCATGATGTGGAACGTCTGCATTTCCAGCGAGATATTCGGCGACCAGCGCACCAGCATGGGCCACGCGGTCTATGCCGAGGGCGGAACGGATTACAGCGACCAGATCTTCCAGCTGTTCGAAGATCCCGAGGACGTGTACGACTACGACCTGTTCGAGGCACACGGAACGCCCGACGTGGATGCGATCGCGCGCCGCTGCGACGAGAACTTCGATCTGCAGAACCGGCTGTATCCCGACTGCCTGAACATGGCGGGCATCTACGTCACCTGCATTTCCGGCGTGCTGGAGCTGCTGGGATGGGATACGCTGCTCATGGCCGCGGGCATCGACCCGGAGGCCTTCGGCGCGTTTATCAACCGCTACTGCGACTGGATTTCCTATTATTTTCAGGGACTGGCCAAGTGCAAGTCGCCGGTTATCATGGTGCACGACGACATTGTGTGGGGCAACGGGCCGTTTCTCGCGCCGGAATACTACCGGAAATACGTCTTTGCCAACTATAAGAAGCTCTTTGCGCCGCTGCACGACTGCGGCAAGAAGATTCTCTTCACCTCGGACGGCAATTATTCAGCGTTTGTCGACGACGTGGCGGCCTGCGGCGTGAACGGCTTCGTGATGGAGCCGGCCACGGACATGGCCTATATCGCCGAAAAGTACGGCAAGACCCACGTGTTCGTGGGCAACGCCGACACGTCCATTCTGCTCTCCGGCGGCCGCGAGGCCATCGAGGCCGAGGTACGGCGCTGCATGGACGTCGGCAGGCGCTGCCCGGGCTTCGTCATGGCGGTGGGCAACCACATCCCCGCCAACACGCCGGTGGAGAACTGCCTGATCTACAACGAGATTTACGAAAAGCTGGCCCGGAGATAGGGGGAAACGAAAATGGATTCGCAGCGGCTGCTGGAATGCGCGATGGACGTGGGCGAGGCGCTCCTGCGCAGCGGCGCGGAGATCTACCGAGTGGAGGACTCCATCGGGCGGATTCTGAACGCCTACGGCGCGCGCCGGGCGGACGTGTTCGCCATTCCGTCGGTCATCATCGCGTCGCTGACCATGCCCGGAGAGAATCAGATCACTCAGACCCGGCGCATCCTGTCCTCGGCGACGGATCTCAACGCGCTGACGCAGGTGAACGACCTCTGCCGCCGCATCTGCGCCCATCGGCCCGAGCCGGAGCAGATCGACGCGGAGCTGAAGGCGATTCTGGCCCGAAAGCCCTATCCATGGTTCGTGCGCTGGGCGGACTATGTGTTCATCGCCCTGGCCTTCACCGTCTTCTTTGGCGGCGGCTGGCCCGAGGGGCTGGCGGCGGGCGCGGTGGGCGGACTGCTGTTTCTGGCGATGGAGGGTCTGAAAAAGCTGTGCGTGGGCAGCGTGTTCCCCCAGCTGCTGGGCGCGGCGGTAATCGCGGCGCTGACGCTGCTGGCCGCGCGACTGGTTCCGGAGCTGCGCACGGACAAGGTGGTCATCGGCAACATCATGCTGCTGATTCCCGGCGTGGAGCTGACCAACGGCATGCGCGACCTGTTCTCCGGCGACGTGCTGGCGGGCCTTCTGCACATCGGCGAGGCGGTGTTTCTGGCCACGATCATCGCGCTGGGCGCGGTGTTCATTCTGTCGCTGGGAGGAATGGTGTAAATGCTGATGCAGATTCTGGCGGGAGCCGCCGGCTCCATCGGATTCGCCATACTGTACAATGTCCGGGGCCGGGCGCTGGCGTTCGCTCTGCTGGGCGGCGCGCTGGGATGGACGGTCTATCTGCTCACCGGCGGGCGTTCGCCGAACGACCTTCCGAACTATCTCTACGCGGCCATGAGCGTCGCGCTGTATTCCGAGGTGCTGGCGCGGCTGCTGAAGACGCCGGTCTCGGCCATGCTCGCGCCGTCGGTCATTCCGATGATTCCCGGCGGGTCGCTGTACTACACCATGGCCTCGTGCCTGCGCGGCGACTACGCCGACTTCACCAGGCGCGGCCTGTACACCATCATGATCGCCGCCATGCTGGCGCTGGGCGTGATGAGCGTCATGGTGGTCACCCGGGCGTACGTCACGCTGCATCGGCGGCTGGCGGGGAAATAAGGGAAAAACGCAAAAACGAAGCGTCGGTCTTTTCCGAATGCGGAAAGGCCGGCGCTTCGCCCTGTGCGCGGCGCGCGTTTTCTTCAGTCTTCCAGAAAATCGTGAATTTCCACCCATTCCGGGACTTTGCCCACGCTGGGCAGGAATTTTTCGAGGAAGTCGCGGGTGGACAGGGCGAGGGTTTCGGTGTTGTCGCAGGGATGGAAGGCCAGTTCGGGAAGTTTCGCCAGCGCGGAATCCATCAGCAGCCGCACCGGAGCCGCCGAATCGAAGATCAGGCCGAAGGGGCTGACGGAGCCGGGGCGCTCGCGGAGCATGGAAAAAAGCTCCTCCTCGTCGGCGAAGGTCAGCCGCGGCGAATCCACCTGCTTGGAAATATCCGCAGTGCGCAGCCGCGCCTCGGGCCGGACGACGCACAGGCAGTAGTGCTTTTTGCTCTTGGTGGTCAGAAAATAGTTCTTGCAGACCACCGCGCCCAGCGCCCGGCTCACGGACGCGCATTCGTCCAGACTGGCCGCCGGGGCGTGGCGGACGCGGCGACAGGGAATGCCCAGCGCGTCCAGACGGGCGTACACCGCCGCGCGGAGGGCGGAGTTTTCATCGAGCGGGGAAGGCTCCGCGTCGAGCGGCGGGGGAAGCTCGCTTCGTGCGGAAGCGGCGCTTTCCGGCGCGGCGACGGACGGTTCGTCCGCGCGGCATGCGTCCGCAAGTATCTCTCTTTGCAATTCTTCCCGCGCGTTCACAGCGTTCTCAGATCCTTTCCCCTGAGCTGCACCACGCCGCAGACGCTCCTGTCCAGCAGGCGCGAGGACACGCGCTCGCCGTAGCGCTCCTGAAGCTGAGTGGCCGTGAGGTTGGTGGCGATGACGGTATGGCGCTTGGCGGCGGCGCGCTCGTTGAGCAGCAGGAACAGATATTCCACCGTGATGTTGCGCATCATCGGCTCGGTGCCCAGGTCGTCGATGAGCAATAGCGGCGCTTCCGTCAGCGACGCAAATTCGCTCTCCGAATCGCCCATGTGCTGGCGGCGCATGGACTCGAACAGCTTGAAAGCCGTCACGCGCACGGCGGACAGGCCCCGGTCGCACACCCGGGCGTAGATGCAGTTGAGCAGATAGGTCTTGCCCAGCCCGCCCGCGCCGGTGAGCAGCAGATTGCGATAGCGCGTCTCGGGGAAGCGGTCGGCGTATTCCTCGCACAGCCGCCGGGCCAGCGCCATCTGCGCGCGCTGACCGCCCTCCTCGGGAAAGCGGTTCAGGTCGAAGCGCTCGAAGTTCTGCTCGTCGGTTCCGGCCATGGAGCCGTCCTCGTGGCGGCGGGCGCGCAGCCGGGTCTCGAAGCATTCGCAGAAGCGCGCGGGCGCGTCGCCCACATAGCCCGTGTCTTTGCAGACGGGGCAGCGGTATTTCAGCTCCAGATCGTCCTCGGGCAGGCCCAGCGCCTTCAGCCGGCGGCGAATCTCGGCGTTGTTGGCCTGACCCCGGGCGCGCATGCGCTGGGCGGCCTCGACGCGGGCCTCCTGGGTGGGCAGCGACAGAATGGTGCGCATGGTGCCCAGCGCCAGCGACACGCTGTCGGCGCGCAGCCGGGCGATCTCCGGGTCGCGGCGCTCGGCGGCCTCCACGCGGGCATTCAGTTCCGCGTCGTCCCGGGCGCGCTGGGCGGCGTATTCCTCCAAAAGGGCGCGAATGTGCTCCGAACGGGTCATTGGCCGTCGCCTCCTTCGCCATAGAGCTTGCTCAGATCGATGTACAGGTCGTCGTAGTCGCTTTCGCTGTGCTCCCGCTGCTCGTATTGCAGCGCGGGATTGGCTGCGGGCTGCGCCGTGCGGGCGGCGCGGTTTTCATGCTGCGCGCGCGCCTCGTCGGCGGTGCGCACGCCGCTTTTGCCCCACTCGGTCAGCAGGCGGTCGATGTATCGCATGGGCAGCTGCATGCCCCGGGCGCATTCGGCGGCGTAGGCGATGAGCTCCTCGGACGCGGTTTTCGTCCAGCCTTCGTAGAGGCGAAGATCCTCCATCTGGGGTCGGCGGTCGGTGCCGCATTTGTCCAGCACGGCGGCCACCTCGGCGGTGAGCCGGCTCATGCGCTGAACATAGGCCTCGGCTTCGTCGGCGCGGAACAGCTTCATCGGCGCCCAGCGGGAGAGCATGCGCTCCAGATCCTCGAAGCGGTGCTGGTTCTTGCGGCAGCACTGAATCGCCGCCAGCCGCACCGTCTCCGGCTCGAAGCCCTGCTTCAGCCACCCGGCGTACCGCTGCTGCTCGTCCGCGGTGGGCGCGCCGCCCTGAGCGTCCAGCTCGCGCTTGGCGGCCTGCGCGCCCTCGAACACGGGCGCGTCGCCCCTGCGGCGGGATTCCAGAATGGAGTTCAGATAGGCGAAGGAGGGGTTGCGCGACTTGGTGGTCTCGGCGCAGGCGGAGAGAATCTCCTCCGTGGTAAAGCCCCATTCGTCCAGCCATTTCGCCGCCAGACGCATCTCGTCCACCGACGGCGCGCGGGAGACGCCCAGCTGTCTGAGCACCGCCGAGGCCGTCTTTTCGGCCTGACCGTCGAAGAGGATCGCCTTCTCCACGTCCTCCAGCGTGCGCGCGCCGCGCTCGGCCCACCGCCCGGCCATCTCGTCGGCCTTCTTGAAGATCCGCGCGGGGGACGGCGATTTCGAACGGGATTTCTTCACCTGAAATTCCACCAGCCTCAGCGCCGCGTCCTGGGTGTAGCCGTAGACGTTGAGCCAGTCGTAGGCCATGGCGTACTGCTTCGGCCCCAGCAGGTTTTCCGGGCCGAACAGGGACTGAAGCGACGCGTTGAAGTCGCGCAGCTCGTAGTAGTCCGCCTCCATGGGATCGCGCGCCGCCGCGCCGTTCACGCTCAGAAGCTGATAGGTGGGCGGCCGGTCGGTCAGGCGGCAGACCAGCCCCTGGCGCTCCCAGTAGGTCATGGCGTTGTACACGCTCTCCTCGTCCATGCGCAGCGCCCTGGCCACGTCCGCGATGTCCTCGCCCAGCTCCGGGTGCAGCGTCAGCATGCGCGCGTAGAGATACACGCGCAGGAAGCCCTCCGGCGCGCTGGGCAGGTATTCCAGCAGAAACATGTTTTCGATGGGCGTGACGTCGTACATCCCCGCGCCCTCGGCAAAGCGGCAAAACGGCATGGCAAAAACCTCTTCTTTGGTGGATGAAATTATGATACCACAAAAAACGCCGTCTGACAACAAAAATGAGCCGCCTGTGGAGAACAGACGGCTCGATCTGGCGAAAAAAGCCCCGGGGGGAGCTTGCTCCCCCGTCCACATTACTCACTTGAACATTTCCGCAGCCTTCTTCAGCTCGTCGATGATCTGGATGTGCTGGGGGCAGACGCTCTCGCACTGGCCGCACTTGATGCAGTCGGCGGCCTTTCTGCCCTCGCGGGTGGCCCAGGCGTAGTTGCCCTTCGCGCCTTCGAGGTTGTTGTAGACCAGCCGGTTGTTCATCGCGCTGAACACGCCGGGGATGTTGATGGACTGGGGGCAGCCCTTGACGCAGTACTGACAGCCGGTGCAGGGCACGCGGGGGATGGCGTTGAGCGCGGCGGTGGCGTCGGCGACGACCCTGCGCTCGGCCTCGGTCAGCGGATGGAACGGCGCCATGGTGCGGAGGTTGTCCTCCATCTGCGCGATGTAGGACATGCCGGACAGCACGGTGATCACGCCGTCCAGCGACGCGGCGAAGCGCAGCGCCCAGGACGGCAGCGACGAGCATGTGAACTGGCTGAACATGGTGCTCTGCCTGCGGGCCACGGGCATGTCCATCGGCGACGTTCGCCACTACATCGAGCTGTGCGAACAGGGCGATTCCACGCTGCGGGAGCGCTGCGAGATTATGCTCAGGCAGAAGGAGCGCGCCGAGGAGGAGCTGCGCGAGGTGCAGCGCAAATTCGAGGTGCTCAGCCACAAGCTGAGCCTGTATGAAAATCTGCTGGCGGAAAAGGAGCGGGAGGCATGACGGAAGAGGAACGGATTTTCAGCGGGAGGCTGTTCGCCTCCGAGGTACCCGAGCTGGTGGCGAAGAAGAACAGGGCCCACCGGCTCAGTCAGCGCTTCAGCGCGCTGCAGCTGTTTGGATATCGAGGTGAGAACAATCGGATATTATCGCAGGGTGCGGGAGGATCACGATTACACTCAACGGGAAATAGCGGCGATTCTTGGAATTACGCAGCCGCAGTATTTTCGATATGAGCAGGGCTATCGAGATTTGCCGACGGACATACTGATTGCGCTGGCAAACCTGTATGAGACAAGCACGGACTACATTCTCGGTCTGACGCAGGATCCCCGGCCTTCCCGGAAATAACGCGCCGGGCGAAACTCAAGCGGTTTCGCCCGGCTTTCCTTTGCCTGTCAGACCCCCAGCGAGACCTTCACCGCCTCGGTGACGCGCGCCATGACCTCCGGCCGAAGCGTGCCAATGCGCTCGCGCAGCCGCCGCTTGTCGAGCGTGCGAATCTGCTCGGCGAGCACCACGCTGTCCTTCAGCAGGCCCGTGCCCTCGCAGGCCACGGGCACATGGGTGGGCAGGCGCGCCTTGTTCACCTGGCCGGTGACGGCCAGCACGATGACGGTGGGACTGTAGCGGTTGCCCACGTCGTTCTGGATCACCAGCACGGGGCGCACGCCGCCCTGCTCCGATCCGACGACGGGGTCGAGACAGGCGCTGAACAGATCGCCCCTCGAAATCATGGTTTCACGCTCCGCAATCAGGGTCTGCTGCACTCTATGCGGGGGCGCGGCGGGATGTGAAACGTTCGTCTGCACGTTCGTCACCTCACTGCACCAGCGTGCCGCCGTCCTCGCGGACGATCTGCATCAGCTCGCGCTCGGAGCCGGTGGCCGCGTCGATGTACACGAGGAAGTCGTCGCTTCCGTCCGTGGCGCGAATCTCATAGCACAGCGCCTCGCCGGAATCGGTGGGAATGACGCACAGGCGGGCCGACAGGGGCGACAGCCGCGCGCCGATGCGCGATACGGCTTCTTCTTCGGACACGGCGGGCAGCTCCAGCGTGCGGGGGACGTGGTTCGTCCAGTAGCCCGAGGCCTCCAGCCCCACCACCGCGCCGTCGCGCATGGACAGCTGCACCTTCACCAGATCGGGATAGAGCACCACGTCGTTCTGCACGGCGGCGTAGTTGACGGTGAGAATACCGTCGTAGCTGCTGTAATAGCTCATCTCCATGGCCCCGAAGCCCCGGGAGAGCAGGAACGCCCGGGCCGCGTCCAGCAGCTGCTCGGCGGTGAACGCCGCCTCGCCCACGTCGGCGGAGCAAAGGGCATAGAGCACCTCGCCGCCCTGCCGGGTCACGCCGGCGCTCATGGGATAGCCGTCTGCGCGGAAGGAAAACTCGTAGCAGTCGGCGGGAATGGCGCTCTCGCCCACAAGGGTCACGTCGGTCACGTTTTCGAAAAAGGCGGCGAGCTTCCGCTGCGCCTCCTCGGCGGAGACCTCGGAAAGGCCCCTGAGCGCCTTCAGCTCCGAGCCGCGCGCGCCGTCGGAGAAGGGGCCGTCGTAGAGCAGCGTGGGATAGTCCGCGGCGGGCTGGGTCAGCGGATAGAGGTTTTCGTCGCCGGCGGCCATGGAGCCGTCCAGCACCGCCTCGCCGCTCTCGACGCGCGCGAGCAGCCCGGCCATGGCCACGGACAGGCGCGCCGCGCTTTCGGACAGGGTGGAGATGGTGCGATAGTCGTCGTCGGAGACGGCGCCGCCGGAGGCCAGACGCACCGACAGCGCCGAGGCGAAGTCGCCCGTCTGGTTGATGAACTTCAGCGTGGCCGAGACGGTCTCCTCGCCCGCGGGCAGCAGCGCGAGATTGCTCGCCGCGCCCTGAGCCTCCCGGGAGATCTCGCCCAGCAGCGCCTGCATCTGGCCCGCGTCGCCGGCCACCAGCAGCTTGCGCAGGCGCACGGACATGGACTCGGTCAGCTCGCAGGTTTCGTAAAAGGCCTTGCGGCTGACGGCGTTGACGCGCTCCACGGCGCGGTTCAGCTTCGCCGTCTGCGCCCAGCCGAGGGCCAGAAGGGCGACGGTCAGCGCCGCGAAGATGGCCGCCAGCGCCCGGGGCCAGTCGCGCTCTGAGGGGCGGAAAAGGGATTTCTGCATCGTCCGGCCTCCTCTCAGACCGCGAAGGAATGGTTGCCGATGACCGTCTTGACCGTGCGCGTGCGGATCCAGCCGTCCACGGCGGTCTTGGGATTATAATAGTAGAGACAGCCGCCGGTGGGGTCCCAGCCGTTCAGCGCGTCCAGCGCCGCGCGGATGCAGGAGCTGTCGGGCGTGTTGTTGATGGAGCCGTTGTTGACGCAGGTGAAGGCGTTCTGCTGATAGACCACGCCGGAGACGGTGTTGGGGAAGGACGCGCTGCGCACGCGGTTGAGCACCACGGCGGCCACGGCCACCTGCCCCTTGTAGGGCTCGCCCCGGGCCTCGGCGTAGACCAGCTTGGCCAGAAGCCGATGGTCGGCGGAGATGATGGTCGAGGAGGACGAGGCCGCCTTGGACGACGACGAGGACGACGAGCCCGAGAGCGTCACGCCCAGCGCCGCGGCGGTGGCCGGGCCGACCCTGCCGTCCGCCGTCAGGCCGTTTTTGCGCTGGAACCAGCGCACCGCGTCCCGGGTCTTTTCGCCGTATCTGCCGTCGGCGGCGCCCGTCATGTAGCCGTACTGAATCAGCTTCTTCTGAACCCTGGTCACGTCGCTGCCCGAGGAGCCGACCTCCAGCACCGCCGCCGCCCAGGCCAGCACGGGCACGATCAGCAGCGCGATCATGCACAGCGCGAATTTCCTCTTCATGCCTGATCCCCTCCAAACCATCGCTCGAACCACTCCACCAGCAGGCTGCGCCCCGCGCCGTCGGGCGTGACGCACAGCGTGGGATACAGCACGCACCACCAGTTATGCCCCTGCCCGGAGCCGATCACGATGCGCAGGGCGCGATAGCGCCCGGCGGGCACGGTCACGCCGTCGTAATCCCGGTCGGGAAAGTCGAACACGCCCAGCTCGGCGCGCACGGGAAGATCGCAGCCGTGAGCGGCCAGACAGTCGGCGGCGGCGCGCTCCAGCTCGGACAGGCGCCCGGAGAGGGCGGCATAGGCCTCGTCCGCGCCTCCGCAGCCGGAGAGCAGCGCCTGCGTCTGAGCAAGCACCGCGTCGCGCACCTCGAGCTTCAGCGCCTGAGACGCGTCGTCGTCCGCGTCGGCCACCACGTGCAGCCGAACCAGCTCCCGGGATGCGGCGGTCAGATCCGGCGGCGCGGACTGAGAGAGAATGTAGAGAACCACCAGCGCGGTCAGCGCGCAGAAAAGCCGGCGTTTCAAGGCGTTTCCTCCTTTGCGAGGGCAGCTTTCCGCTCCCTCTGGACGCCCTTATCGTCGGCTTTTGGCTGGGAATTTATTCAGCTTTGGTCGGTTTTTTGGAGGAGAGACGAGGCAATAGCGAATTACTTGCCCTCCGCCGTGACCAAGTACAGCGCCGCGGCGGTGTGGGCGGGGTAATCGGCCAGCACGTGCAGCGTCTCCGCCGGAAGGGTCTCCCAGCCGAACAGCGCCTGATACAGGCAGCCCAGCAGCTCGCGGTCGCCCTGCTGGGCGCGGCGCTGGAGGGCGCGCTCGGTGAGCGTCTCCTCGGCGGGAATCTGCCTGACGAACTTCAGGATGCGTCCGGTCAGCTCGGCGGGGTCGTAGATAGCGTCGTCGCGGAAGTCCATGACCCGGGCGCACAGCTCCAGACCGCGCAGCCAGACCTCCTTCCAGCTCAGGCTCCGCAGGGGCGTTTCCGCCTCGATGGCCGAGATCAGCGGCGCGTTGAGGGGCTGAGACATGCGCAGCGCCACGCGATGGATGACCTCCGCGTCGAACCGGGCCACGCGCTGCATGTACGTCCGCGCCCGGGCGGCGGTGTGCAGCTCCGGCTGAATGGTGAAGGTGTAGCGAATGCCCTCGAATGCGCCGTAGGACTTCATGGTGTCGTAATAGCCCATGCGCTGCATGCGCCGAAGCAGCCGATGGTTGAAGTCCAGAAAGCCGCCCAGATTGTGCAGCGGATGGATCATCCGCAGAAAGGGCATGCGGCCGTACTCCGGGTGCGCCGGCTCGGGATGCAAGTCGATGGCCACGATCTCGTCCGCGCCGTCGCGGATGGCCATGTCGATGGGCAGGTTGTCGAAGTAGCCGCCGTCCAGATAGCGCTCGCCGTCGATCTTCCGCGCGGGAAACACCGGAAAGCACGACGCGGACGCGAGAATCCAGTCGCCCAGCATGCCCGGGCGCATCTCGCTTAAGTGGATGCCCACCGGCTGCATCTGAGGCGCGCGCACCGTCATCATGCCCAGCTCCATGCCCGAGGCGCGGACGGCGGACTCGTTCAAATGGCGATGGATCAGCTCCTCCAGCGGCTTCGTGTCCACCCGCAGGTGTTTGGCGTTTTCCACCAGAAAGGGAATCACGTCGCGCTTGCGGGAGATCATGCTGTCGATGGCGAAATCCTCGTCGTCGGTGGCCAGAATCTGCTTAAGATCGATCTCATCCCAGAGCTTTTCCGCCAGCGCGCGGTCGCCCTGGGCCACCAGCGCCGCGTTGATCGCGCCCACCGACGCGCCGTAGACCGCCTGAAAGCGCACGCCCAGCTCCTCCAGCGCGCGCCATGCGCCCACCTCGTATGCGCCGCGGGAGCCGCCGCCGCTGAGTACCAATGCCCGTTTCATGCCCGTTTCCCTCCGTTTCGATGGTTATTTGTCGCCGCCGTCGCGCAGATAGCGCGCGCGGAAGGCGCTCTTTCGGATGAGCCGCCGCGCGCTCATCCGGCGCAGCAGCGCGTCCATGTGGAGAATCGGAAAATATCGCCCGGCGCGTTTGAGGCGCTGGAACAGCCGCTGCTTTCGCGACAGCTTCTTCCACGAGGCCTCGCAGCAGTGGGCCGAATGGCCGCGCCCGAAAACGCGCCCGACCTCGAACTCCTCCATGGGGAAGAGCGTCAGGTCGGAAAGGGCCTGCTTCCTGCCGTTGAGCTTCAGCTCCGGGTAGATCTCCAGCATCAGGTGCGTGAACACCTGATTGTTGCAGTTGCATTTTTTCGTTTCGCCGCTGGGCAGCGTGATCTCGAAGCTCCGTCCGTCCAGCCAGCGCGCGCCGTCGTAGAGCCGAAGCAGCGCCTGCACGAAGGGATGGCGCGCCTCGAAGCCCATCACCGCCGTGCCCACGAGGGAGTCGTACATATAGCCCAGAAAGCCGCGCAGCGGCAGCAGATCGTCAAAGGAGCGATAGCATTCCACGTCGGTGTCCAGATAGATTCCGCCGAAGCGCTCCAGCGCCGTCAGGCGGAAGTAGTCGCTCACCAGCGCCCAGCGCCCGGCCTGCGCCGCGCCGCGGACGTATTCGTTGACGGACAGGTCGCAGTTTTCCTCGCTCCACAGGCGCTCTTCCCAGCCCTCGCCCACGCGCCGCCAGCTGGCCATGGTTCGCCGGACGGACGCGGGCCTTTCGCCGCCGCCGTACCAGCACCAGTGCAGTATCTTCGGTATCATCTCGCTCTTCTCCGCCTTTCCGACTCCTATTTTACGCGATTCTGCAAAAAACATCAAGCCCTCCCGGGCGAAAAACGCCGGTTGTGTTTGGCGGCGGGGTGTGCTATACTGAGGGCAGACAAAGCAGCGGGGAGGAACCGACCATGGCCGATGTGACGGCGATTATCCTGACCCAGAACGAGGAAAAGAATCTGGGCGACTGCCTGCGCTCCGTGGAAAAATTCGCGAAGCGCCGCGTGGTGGTGGACAGCGGCTCCTCCGACGGCACCGTGGCGCTGGCGCGCTCGCTGGGCGCGGAGGTATTGGAGCATCCCTTCGAGAATTACGCCCGGCAGTTCAACTGGGGCGTGGAGAACGCCCATGTTCAGACGAAGTGGATTCTGCGTCTGGACGCGGACGAGCGCTTCCCCGAGGCGCTGTGCAATCGGCTGGAAAAGCTGCTGGCCGAGCATGCCGACGACGACGTGAACGGCTTCCTGATGGAGGCGAACTTCTACTTCCTCGGCCGGCTCATCCGCTTCGGCGGGCCGAAGAAGCGCAAGATCATGGTCTATCGCGCCGGGAAGGGCCGCGTGGAGGATCGGCGCATGGACGAGCACACCGTGGTGGACGGCGGCCGCGTGATCGAGGTGCGCGAGCGCTTCGACCATCGGGATTTCAAGGACGTCGATACCTTCGTGCGCAAGCTGAACTGGTACGCCACCCGGGAGATGCAGGACTATTTCGACTTTAAACAGAACGGCACCGACGCGCCCAGCGACCGCAAAAACGCCGCCCTGCGCCGCAAAAAATTCGGCCTGTACTATCGCATGCCCATGTTCCTGCGCTGCTGGATGCTGTTTATCTACAATTACATCTTCCGTCTGGGCTTTCTGGACGGGCGCGAGGGCTTCATCTATCACTGGCTGTATCAGCGCTGGTATCGCACGCTGGTGGACGCGAAGATCTACGAGCAGATGCGCTTCCCGAAGCCCTTTGAGGAGACCGGCTCGCTGAATCCGCCCAAAAGCTGAATCCTTCCGAAGAGCCGCCTGCTTCGGCGGCTCGGACATCTGACAAACCCCGTAACCGCGGAAGCCTTCGGAGCGCGCCTCAAAAATTCCTCCCGGGCGTCGGCTTTTCCATGCTGAGACGGACTCTGACGAGGCTGGAAGCTCTGTCCGCCGCTTCAACGCGGGCGGGGAAATCGGTTACATGCGCCTGCGCCGCCTGATTTGGCGGCTTTTTTTCGACATTTTTCGACACGGATTTGCGCCGAAGCCTGTTTGCACCCGTGCAAGTGCATCTTTAGACAATTTTGATGCTAAGGTCTACGAAAAGCCCCTTGCGGGTGCGGAACAGGTGTGGCTATGGATTTAAACTTTGACAGGCAAATCGGTCAGAATGTGCGCCGGCTGCGGAAACTGCGCGGCCTGACGCAGGATCAGCTGGCGGCGCGGATGCAGGTGCAGGGCTGCGACGTGACGCGCAGCGCGCTGGCGAAAATGGAGGCGGGACAGCGATATTTTTATTCCGACGAGCTGTACTGCCTGAAGGGAATCCTGCAATGCGATTTCGACGAGCTGTTCCGGCAGGAGCAGCCCTGAGCGGCGGGAAATTTCTGTGAAAGGGCGCGGGCGGAAGGCCGGGGTCTGGCTTTCTGCACGGCAAAGCGGCGGCCATGGTTCGGTCGCCGCCTGTTTTTTTGGGAGAAAATCACCGGCCGCCGCAGAGGGCGCATATGGCGTTGACGCACACGGCGGTCAGCGCGGCGCAGAGCAGACCGGACACGGCGAAGCCCTCCACCAGCGCGCCGCACAGATAGATCAGCCCCACGTCGATGACCAGCCCGAACAGACCCAGCGTCAGGCAGCCCAGCGGCGCGGTCAGCAGCCGGAGCACCGGACGCAGCAGCAGATGGGCGACGCCCAGCAGCGCGCCCACCATCACCCATGGGCGCAGCAGCGCGATCTGCGCCGCGCGCTCCGCGGGCAGAATCACCTCGCCCGTGAGCACGCCGCAGGTGGGCACCGCCAGCACGCAGGTGAGAAATACCAGAAACGGATTGCGCTTTTTCTTCATTACAGAGCCTCCGAAGGGAGAAAATTTGCCCGGGACTGGATGAAAGTCCCCTCCGTCCGTTTGTGTAAAATCAGCCCTCGCGCTCCGGGCACGCCTCGGCGATTTCCGCGCGGAAGGCCGTCCACGCGCCGTCGTCGGGGGGCGGGCAGACGAAGGACAGCTCCTCGTCCCGGGTGGGGTGCTTCAGCGTCAGGGCGTAGGCCCACAGGGCGATCTGCTGGCCCGGGCGGCCGCCGCCGTAGCGCGCGTCGCCCCAGAGGGGAAAGCCCGCGTGGGCGTGCTGGACGCGAATCTGGTGGGAGCGGCCCGTGTACAGCCGAACCTCCGCCAGCGTCCGACCATCGCGGACGGCCAATGGACGGGTGTCCAGCCGGGCATGCTTCGCTCCGGGCGTGCCCGGGCGCACCGCGCGCACCATGCCCGTGCGGCCGTCCTTGAGCAGATCGTCCTCCAGCGTGCGCGCGCCGGTCAGCTCGCCCTGAAGCACGGCCAGATACCGCCGATCCTGGGCGTGGCGGGCGAAGGTCTCGGACAGCCGCGCCGCGGCCTTGGATGTGCGGGCGAACACCATCACGCCGCCCACGGGCCGATCCAGCCGGTGCACCAGCCCCAGGTAAACGTTTCCGGGCTTGTTAAAATGTTCCCCGATATAGCGCTTCAGTATACTCAGCAGATCGTCGTCGCCGGAGGAATCCGCCTGGGCGGGCAGGTTTGCCGGCTTGACTGCCACGAGCAGATGGTTGTCCAGATAGAGCACGGGAATTTCGAACCGTCCCGCGCGGATGCAGTCGATCATATCGCGCCTCACTTCTGTTTGGTTCCTCCATTATGCGCCCCGGGGCGGGGCTTGTCAAGAGCCGGAAAATGCGGTATCATGGGTTTCAGAGAGAGACGAAAGCGGGGAAGCGAAATGGCGAACGCGCCCAAATGGACGGACGAACAGCTCAGCGCCATCGAGGCGCGGGGAGAGAACCTGCTTCTGAGCGCCGCGGCGGGCTCGGGCAAGACCACGGTGCTGGTGGAGCGCGTGCTGCGGCTGGTGCTGGAGGACGGCGCGGACGTGGACCGCATGCTGGTGGTGACGTTCACCCGCGCGGCCGCGTCGGACATGCGGGCGAAGCTGTCGAAGAAGCTGGGCGAGCGCGCTGCGGCGGGCGACGCGCGCTGCCGCGAGCAGACGCTGCGGCTGGAGCGCGCGTCCATCACCACGCTGCACGCCTTCTGCGCCGATTTTCTGCGCACCCATTTCGAGGCGGCGGGCGTGGATCCGGCCTTTCGCGTGCTGGACGACGCCATTGCGCGCCAGCTGCTGGACGAGGCGCTGGACGAGGCGCTGGAGGCGGCCTACGAGGCCGGCGGCGAGGAACTGCTCCGGCTGGATTACGGCCGCGGGCCGAAGGACGTGCGCGCGCTGACCGAGGCGCTGGTGAAGGTATTGGAGGAGCGGCCCGAGCCGGAGAAATGGCTTGCGGAAGCCTGCGGCTGCGGGCCGGAGCGGCTGGCGCTCTGGGCGGGCGAGCTGACCCGCGGCGCGAAGCGGGACGTCGCCAAAGCGCGCACGAGCCTTCTGCAGGCGCGCGCGCTGCCGGGCTGTCCGCCCCATTACGCCGCGGCCATCGAAAAGGATCTGGCCATGCTGGACGAGCTGGCGGCCATCGACGAATACGACCCGCTGGCCCGGGCCATGGCGGAGGTCAGATTCGCCCGGGCGGCGGGCGGAAGGAAGTCCGAGCCGGTGGACGAAGGGGCGCTGGAGGCGGTCAAGCGGCTGCGCGAGAGCGCCAAGGACGCGCTGAAGAAGGCGGCGCTCATGGATCATCCCGCGGCGCAGGCCTTTGCCGACATGCGCGCGCTGGAGCCGGAGCTGCGCACGCTGGGCGCGCTGGCCATGGACGCGTCCCGCCGGTTCGAGGAGAAAAAGGCCGAGCAGTCGGGGCTGACCTACGCCGATCTGGAGCGGCGCGCGCTGGACGCGCTGAGGAACGACGACGTGGCCGCGTCGGTGCGCGAGCGGTTCGACTATGTGTTCGTGGACGAATATCAGGACACGTCGGACATTCAGGAGGCCATCGTCGCCCGGGTCTGCCGGGCGGACAACCGGTTCATGGTGGGCGACGTGAAGCAGTCCATCTACCGCTTCCGCATGGCCGAGCCGAAGCTGTTTCTGGACAAGTACGAGCGCTTCCGCCGGGGCGAGGGCGGCCGGCTGATTCCGCTGACGCGCAACTTCCGCTCGAGGCCGACGGTGCTGAGCTTCGTCAACCTCGTCTTTGAGCGCGCCATGACCGGCGGCGATTCGGAGATCGTCTACGACGAGCTGGCGCGGCTGAATCCGGGCAATCCCGACGCGGAGCCGGGTGCGCCGGTGGAGATTCACATTCTGGACAGGGCGGCGGGCGACGGCGCGGACGAAGCCGTGGCGGAGCTGAAGGGCGCCGAGCGCGAGGGCCTGTTCATCGCGCGGCAGATTCAGCGGATGATGGCCGAGGATCCCACGCTGCGCTATCGGGACTTCGCCGTGCTGACGCGCGCCAAGTCCTCGGCGTTCACGCCCATGCTGCCCATGCTGCTGGGCGCGGGCATTCCCGCCTATGCCGACGGCGCGGCGGGCTATTTCGACGCGCCGGAGATCGTGCTGACGCTGTCCATGCTCAGGCTGGTGGCCAACCGCCGCAGCGACGTGGAGCTCATCGGCGTGCTGCGCTCCCCCGCGGCGGGGCTTTCGGCGGAGGAGCTGGCGCGCATCCGCTCGGAGCATCGGGACATGTCCTTTCTGGACGCGGCGCTGAAAACCGCCTACGGCGACGACCCGGACGGCGATCCGCCCGCGGACGGGCTGGCCGCGCGGCTGCGCGCGTTTTTCGAAATGCTGGATTCCTGGCGGCTGCGCGCGGGCGCGGTGGGGCTGGGCGAGCTGGTGCGCGCGGTGCTGGACGAGTCGGGCTTCTACGTCTACGCCGGAGCGCTGCCCGGCGGCGCGCAGCGTCAGGCCAACCTCGACCGGCTGGCCGCCGACGCGGACGCGTTCGACACGGCCATCTCCGGCTCGGTCACGCGCTTTTTGAAGCACACCGAGCGGCTGCGCGCCCGGGGCGACGGCGATGCGGCCCATCTGCTGGGCGAAAACGACGACGTGGTGCGGCTGATGACCGTGCACAAGAGCAAGGGACTGGAATTCCGCGTGGTGTTCGGCGCGCTGCTGGGCAAGAGCTACGCCGCAGGTCGCGAGGGACTGCTCAGCGCCCATCGCGATCTGGGAATCGGCATTGCCTATTACGATCCCGAGCTGCGCGCGAAGCGCAAGACGCTGGTGCAGTCGGCCATCGCCGAGCGACAGTCCCGGGAGGACGCGGCGGAGGAGATGCGCATTCTCTACGTGCTGCTCACCCGCGCGCAGGAGCGGCTTGTGCTGGTGGGCTCGGTGCGGGATTACGCCCGGGCCGAAAATCGCTGGGACGCGCTGATGGACGCGCCCGGCATGGCGGGGAGCTATCTGGATCTGCTGATGAGCGCCCGGGCGGCGGCGCAGCGGGACGGACAGCCGCTCTTCTCCACAGTGGCGGTGCATTCCGCGTCGGAGCTGACCATGGACGGCCCCGGCGCGCGGGATCCCCGGGCGCGGTTCGACGAGATCATGGAAAGCCCGGAGCGCTTTGCCGACCCGGCGCTGGACGACGAGCTGAGCTGGCGCTATCCCGACGAGCTGAGCGCGCGCAAGCCGCTGAAGCTGACGGTTTCGGGGCTGCTGCGCGAGCTGGAGGGGCCGGAGCAGCTGCCGGAGCTGGCCGAGCGCCCGGCGTTCCTCGCGGACGAATCCGCCTCTCGGATGACCGGCGCGGAGCGCGGCACGGCCTACCACCGGGCGATGCAGCTGATGGAGCTTGCCGCTCTTCGCGGCCTCGAGGGCCGGGCGATGGCCGACCGCATCCGGGAGATGCTGGACGGCTTCGCGGCGCAGAAGCGCATGACGCAGGCCCAGCGCGACGCGGTGAAGCCGTCCATGCTGGCGCGCTTTCTCTCCGGCGAGGCGGGGCAGCGGCTGCTGCGCGCCGGGGAGGTGCACAGGGAGTGGCCGTTCAACGTCACGCTCCGGGCCGACGAGGCCCTCTCGGCCCAGGAGGCCGGGCGCTTCGGCGGCGAGGAGCTGCTGGTGCAGGGCACGGTGGACTGCTGCTTCATCGAGGACGGGCAGTGGGTGCTCATGGACTACAAGACCGACCGGGGCGACGCGCAGACGCTGCGCGAGCGCTATCGGCCCCAGCTGAGCGTCTACGCGCTGGCGCTGGAGCGCATCACCGGCATTCCCGTCAGGGAGAAGCTGCTGTGCCTGCTGGGACAGGCGCAGACGGTGGAGGTGTGAGAAATGGGAATCCTGGAATGCGCCAGCGAAGCGTCGGTCTGGAGGGGCTACCATTACTACAAAGAGCGCAGAGTCGTGTACATGGAAGAGATTCGCGCCCACGTCTATGCCGCGGCGGTTCAAGGAACGCAGAAGGAGCCGTATGCCGTGGAAATGGATCTCGATCATCCGGAAGAATCCACATGCAGCTGTCCTTACGCTATGAACATGCAGGTTGTCTGCAAGCACATCGTCGCGACCTATTTTGCTATCTTTCCAGAGGCGGCGGAGGCCCTTGAGCGAGCGGCGGACGAGGATTATGATGACGATTACGACGAGGATTACGACGAGGACTGCGACGACGAGGCGCTGAGCGAGGGCATGTACCGTGCGGTACTCCGACGCGTTCTGAGCATGGAGCAGATGGAGCTTCAGCATACGCTGCTCCAACTGCTCTTCAACGGCCCGTCGCGACAGCTCGCCCGCTTCATCCGGGAAAACGGGCTGGAGGACGAAGGCTGACACGCCGGATTCTTTTGCCAAAAGCGCTTGAAGCGGCTTCGCGGGCGTGTTATAATAATTCCATTAACTGTGATTAAGGAGAGTTTGCCATGGAGGTTCGCACTCGATTCGCGCCCAGCCCCACGGGCTATATGCATCTGGGCAATCTGCGCACCGCGCTGTACACCTATCTGTTCGCCCGCCGCAACGGCGGCAAGTTCATTCTGCGCATTGAGGACACCGATCAGGAGCGCGAGGTGCCCGGCGCGGTGGAGCTGATCTACAAATCCCTGAAGATCGCCGGCCTGAGCCACGACGAAGGCCCCGACGTGGGTGGCCCCTGCGGCCCCTACGTTCAGTCCCAGCGCAAAAAGCTCTACATGCCCTACGCGAAGCAGCTCGTGGAGTCCGGCCACGCCTACTACTGCTTCTGCACCAAGGAGCGGCTGGAGGAGGCCCGCGCCGAGGCCGAGAAGAAGGGCGAGACCTTCAAATACGACAAGCACTGTCTCCATCTGAGCAAAGAGGAGGTTCAGCGCCGCCTGGATGCGGGCGAGCCCTGCGTCATCCGCCAGAACGTGCCCACCGAGGGCAAGGCGGGCTTTGACGACGTGATCTACGGCCATGTGGAGGTGGACTGCGACACGCTGGACGACAACGTGCTCATCAAGGCCGACGGCCTGCCCACCTACAACTTCGCCAACGTCGTCGACGACCATCTCATGGGCATCACCCACGTCATGCGCGGCAACGAGTATCTCTCCAGCGCGCCGAAGTACAACCTGCTCTACGAGGCCTTCGGCTGGACGCCGCCCAAGTACGTCCATCTCACGCCCGTGATGGCCAACGCCCAGCGCAAGCTGTCCAAGCGCAAGGGCGACCCGTCCTTCGAGGATCTGCTCAATCAGGGCTATCTGACCGAGGCCATCATCAACTATCTGGTGCTGCTGGGATGGAGCCCCCGGGGCGAGCGCGAGTTCTACACCCTCAGGGAGCTGGAGGAGGTCTTCGACCTCGAGGGCCTGAGCAAGTCGCCGTCCATCTTCGACACGGTGAAGCTCAACTGGTTCAACGCCGAGTACATCCGCAAGCTCACGCCCGAAGCCTATCTGGAAAAGGCCGCGCCGTGGCTGGAGAAGGTGCTCGATCCCGCGAAATTCGACTTCAGGCGCCTGGGCGAGCTGCTGCAGAGCCGCACCGAGGTGTTCAATCAGCTGCCCGACATGGTGCGCTTCCTCGCCGAAATGCCTCAGTTTGACAGCGAGCTGTACGTCAACAAAAAGCAGAAGTCCACACTGGAGAGCGCGAAGACCGCGCTGACCTTCATCCGCCCCGTGCTGGAGAAGATCGACAGCTGGACAGAGGCCGAGCTGCACGACCGCGTGATGGAGGCCATTCCCGAGACGGGCATGAAGAACGGACAGGTTCTCTGGCCGCTGCGCATCGCCATCTCCGGCCAGACGTCCACTCCCGGCGGCGCGTTCGAGATCGCCTATCTGCTGGGCCGCGAAGAGGCGCTGCGCCGTCTGGACGCGTCCATGGCGAAACTGTAAGGCGGGAGTCCGGGACAATTCCCGAAGCCGTGAGGCTTTGGAAATTGTTGTGCGGAGGGGAAAAGAAGAGGGGGCGGCGGATGGCCTTTCCGGATTACGAAAACAGCATTCTCGCCCTGCCCAACGGCGTGCTTGCCCGGTTTGGCGCGCCGGCGCACGGGCCGACGCTGCCCGCGCTGGACGCGGCGCTTCGGCGGCATGAGAAGATCCTCTGGGTAATTCTGGACGGGCTGGGGAGCGCGACGCTGCGGCGGGCGCTGCCGGAGACGGCGTTTCTGCGCCGGAACGCCCGGGCGACGGTTTCCAGCGTGTTTCCGCCCACCACCGCCGCGGCCACGGCTTCCTATTATTCCGGCCTTCCGCCGGTGCGGCATGGATGGCTGGGCTGGCACATGTTTTTCGAGGAATACGGCGCGGATCTGACCACGTTCACCGGCGTGGATTACTATTCGGGCAAACGCGTGCTGAACGGCTCTCCGGCGGCGCGGGCGCTGCCCTATGTCACGCTGTTCGAGCAGCTCCGCGCGGCGGGCGCGCAGGTGAAGACCCATGCGCTGTGCCCGCTTCCCGCGTTCTTCGAGCGCGGCGCGGACGAGGCGCACCATATTTCCTCCTTCGAGCAGGGGCTGAAGCGGCTGGAGGCCGTCGCCGCCGGGCGCGGCCCGGCGCTGGCGCTGATGTACTGGACGCAGCCCGACGCGGCGATGCACGAGCGCGGCGTGGATTCGCCCAGGGTTCGGGACGTAATGCGCGATCTGAACGCCGCGCTGGAGCGGCTGGAGGCGCGGCTCGGCGACGCGATGCTGCTGGTCTGCTCGGACCACGGGCTGACCGACGCGCCGGAGATCGTGGAGCTGACGGATTTTCCCGAGGCCATGGACATGCTCCGGCGGCCGCCGTCTCTCGACCGGCGGTGCAGCGCCATGTTCCTCAAACCCGGGCGGCAGGCCGACTTCGAGGAATGGTTTGCGGAGCATCTCGCCGGGGATTTTCTCTGGATTCCCCGCCGGGAAATTTACGAGCGCAGGCTGTTCGGCCCGGGAACGCCGCATCTGCGGTTCGAGGAATTCATCGGCGACGGGCTGGTCGTCGCCGCGGGGCGGCGGATCCTGGACTGCACGCCGAAGGGCATGCCGGCGAGAAGAAAGCTCATTGGCCAGCACGCCGGGCTGACGGAATCGGAGATGCTCACGGACGTGATCTGGCGAGAGGGAAACTGAAATACACAACTCAATGAGGAAAGGATGAGACCAATGATTTTTGACAGGGGCGACAAGATTCTCTTTATCGGCGACTCCATTTCGGATTACAGCCGCGCCAAGCCCGTGGGCGAGGGCCTGTTCAACGCCTGGGGAACGAGCTATGTGGCCTGCGCCGGCGCGCTTCTGGGCTGCATGTATCCCGAGGAGCACCTGCGCGTGGTGAACATGGGCATCGACGGCAACCAGTGCCGCGATCTGGAGAAGCGCTGGCAGACGGACGTGATGGATCAGCATCCCGACTGGGTGAGCGTGCTCATCGGCATCAACGACGTGTGGCGGCAGTTCGATTCGCCCGAAATGACTGAGACGCACGTCTCGCCCGAGGACTATCGCGCCTGCTACGAGCGGATCATCGAGCGCACGCTGCCCCATGTGAAGGGCATGATTCTGATGACTCCGTATTTCATGGAGCCCAACCGCGCCGACCCCATGCGCGCGCGGATGGACGAATACGGCGCCATCGTGAAGGAGCTGGCCGAGAAGCACCGTCTGGTGTTCGTGGATCTGCAGAAGGCGTGGGACGAGCTGTTTGTACATATGCATCCCTGCAACATCGCATGGGATCGCATCCATCCCAATCAGACCGGATGCATGTACATCGCGAAGAAATTCCTCTCTGCGGTTGGATTCGACAGATAAAAAGACGGCGGGGGACTCGTTCCCCCGCCGCAATCGTTTTGGCGTTCAGATACGATTTATAGCGCTTTTTCTCAGCAGACGCCCTGGGCCAGCATCGCGTCGGCCACCTTCAGGAAGCCTGCGATGTTCGCGCCGGCTTCGAGGTTGCCCGCGCAGCCGTAGGTCTTGGCTGCGTCGGCGACGTTGTGGTAGATGCCCTTCATGATGCCCTGGAGCTTCGCGTCCACCTCTTCGAACGTCCAGGAATAGCGCATGGAGTTCTGGCTCATCTCCAGCGCGGAGGTGGCCACGCCGCCGGCGTTGGCGGCCTTGGCGGGCCCGAAGAGCACGCCCGCGGACTGGAGCGCCGCGATGGCGTCCATGGTGCAGGGCATGTTCGCGCCCTCGGAGACGCACAGACAGCCGTTGGCGATGAGCGACTTGGCGGAGGTCAGATCCAGCTCGTTCTGGGTCGCGCAGGGCAGCGCGATGTCGCAGGGAATGGTCCACACGCCCCTGCAGCCCTCGGTGTAGGTCGCGCCGGGATGGTTGGCGACGTACTCGCGGATGCGGCCGCGGCGAACCTCCTTAATCTGCTTCACGGCGGCGAGATCGATGCCCGCGGGATCGTGGATGTAGCCGTTGGAGTCGGACATGGCCACGACCTTTCCGCCCAGCTGCGTCGCCTTTTCGCAGGCGTAGATGGCCACGTTGCCAGAGCCGGAGATTACCACCGTCGCACCGTTGAAGGAGCGGCCCTGATCGGCGAGCATTTCCTGGGTGAAATAGCACAGGCCGTAGCCGGTGGCCTCCCTGCGCGCCAGCGAGCCGCCGTAGGTGAGGCCCTTGCCGGTGAGCACGCCGCAGTAGTCGCCGGTCAGGCGCTTGTACTGGCCGTAGAGATAGCCGATCTCCCGCGCGCCCACGCCGATGTCGCCCGCGGGCACGTCGGTGTCGGGGCCGATGTGGCGATACAGCTCGGTCATGAAGCTCTGACAGAAGCGCATGACCTCGTTGTCGGACTTGCCCTTGGGGTCGAAGTCGCTGCCGCCCTTGCCGCCGCCGATGGGCAGCGTGGTCAGCGAATTTTTGAGCGTCTGCTCAAAGGCGAGGAACTTCACGATGTCCAGATTGACCGACGGATGGAAGCGCAGGCCGCCCTTGTAGGGGCCGATGGCGCTGTTGCCCTGCACGCGGAAGCCGCGGTTGACGCGCACTTTGCCCGCGTCGTCCACCCACGGCACGCGGAACGTGACCACGCGCTCCTGCTCCACAAACAGCTCCAGCACGCCCTTCTCGATCAGCTCCGGGCGGGCCTCCACCACGGGCTCGATGGATTCCAGCACGCTGCGCACAGTAATCAGAAACTGGGCGTCGTTCGGGTTGCGCTGCTCCACGCGGTTCATCAGGTCGATCAGATATGCGTTTTTCAGAGCCATAATTTGCTTCTCCTCCCAATGCGCTCCCGGCGATTTGCATCCTTGCAAACGGAGAAAATGCAAAAACGGCGCGGCGCTTTTTCATAAATTCCGAAACCTATTATATTCCCTTCCCGCCGTTTTGGCAATGGGTGGAATGTTATTTTTTGCAATTTTAAGCGTTTCATTCCGCAGGAATTCGAAAATGCGGCGGCAATTCGGCGGTTTTGCTTCAGCAAAATGAAATTCAAAGCTGAAAAGATGCAAAAAAGCACAGAGCGGGCGCCGCCCGCTTCGTGAACCGTTCTGTTTCCGGATAAATCTGTCCGCAGCGGACAATGCACAGCCTGACGACAGCCGTGCCCGTCCGGCGGATGGCTCGCCCACGCGCACTGCCCGGCTGGCGTTGGCCGCGCCTTCGCGGTGCAGCGCGCCGGCCCGGCGGGCGGCGCTGTTCCGCTGACTTTCGAAATGCCGCGCGTTTCACACGCGCTGCAAACAAAGCCGCGCCGCGCTCACTCCGCCGCGAGGATCTCTCCGCCGCCCAGCACCGTGTCTCCGTTGTACAGCACCGCCGCCTGACCCGGCGTGACGGCGCGCTGCGGCTCGTCGAAGCGCAGGCGAAGCTTCCCGCCCGGCAGCGGCTCCGCCCACGCCCTCTGCTCCCGCTGGCGATAGCGCACCTTCGCGGCGCAGCGCACCGGCCCGGCGGGCGGCTCGCCGGCGATCCAGCTGACCTCGCCCACCAGCGCTCCGGCGGAATAGAGGTCGGCCTCCTCGCCCAGCGTCACCGTGTTGTCCGCGGCGCAGACGCGCACCACATAGCGCTTGCCCGGCAGCGGCACGCCCAGCCCGCGATGCTGGCCCACGGTGTATCGGATGACGCCCCGATGCTTCCCCAGTGGACAGCCGCTCCCGTCCACGAAGTCTCCCGGCTCGGCGGGATGGCCGGCATAGCGCTCCACCGCCGCGGCGTAATCGCCGTCGGGAGCGAAGCAGATGTCCTGACTGTCGGGCTTGCGGGCGTTGACGAAGCCGCCGGCCTCGGCGAGGGCGCGCGTCTCGCTCTTGCGCAGCCCGCCCAGCGGAAACAGCGTGCGCGCCAGCTGCGCCTGCGTCATGGCGTAGAGCACGTAGCTCTGATCCTTCGTCTCGTCCAGCGCCTTCTTCAGAACGTACTTCCCGTTCTCCATGGCCACACGGGCGTAATGGCCGGTGGCGATGTGGGTGCAGCCCAGCACGTCCGCCCGGTCGAACAGCCTGTCGAACTTCATGAAGCGGTTGCAGTCGATGCAGGGATTGGGCGTTCGGCCATTCAGATACGCCTCGGCGAAGCGGCCGATGACCTTCCGGCGGAAATCGTCGGAGAAATTGAACACGAAGTGCTCCATGCCCAGCCGCCACGCCACGCTGCGCGCATCCTCCACATCGTCCAGCGCGCAGCAGGTGTGCCCCTTGGAAATGCCCGCGTCCTCGTTCTGAAACAGCTTCATCGTGCAGCCCACGCATTCGCAGCCCGCGTCTCGGAGCAGCTTGGCCGCGACGCTGGAATCCACGCCGCCGCTCATGGCGACCAGTACCTTCATGAAAAAACGCTCCTTATTGCCAAAAATGAAAGCGCGACCCGCTCATAGAAGCGCCCGAAACCCGTTTGTTTGGTGGGCTTCGGGCTGGAGGTTTGCCGGAATCGCGCGGTCTGGTTTTTTACGCGAACAGCGGGGTGGACAGATAGCGGTCGCCGGTGTCGGGCAGCAGCACCACGATGGTCTTGCCCTCGTTTTCGGGGCGGCGCGCCAACTCCACGGCGGCCCAGACCGCCGCGCCGGAGGAGATGCCCACCAGCACGCCCTCGCTGCGGCCGATTTCACGGCCGGCGGCGAACGCGTCGTCGTTCTCCACGGGGATGATCTCGTCGTAGATCTTGGTATCCAGCACGTCCGGCACGAAGCCCGCGCCGATGCCCTGAATCTTGTGCGCGCCGGCCACGCCCGTGGACAGCACCGCCGAGCTCCTGGGCTCCACGGCCACGACCTTCACCTCGGGCTTCTTGCTCTTGAGATACTGCCCCACGCCGGTGATGGTTCCGCCGGTGCCCACGCCCGCGACGAAGATATCGACCTCGCCGTCGGTGTCCTCGTAGATCTCCGGGCCGGTGGTCTCGAAGTGAGCCTTCGGGTTGGCAGGATTGACGAACTGTCCGGGAATGAAGCTGTTGGGGATCTCCCTGGCCAGCTCGTCGGCCTTGGCGATGGCGCCCTTCATGCCCTTCGCGCCCTCGGAGAGCACCAGCTCCGCGCCGTAGGCCTTCATCAGCTGGCGGCGCTCCACGGACATGGTGTCGGGCATGACGATGATGATGCGATAGCCCCGCGCCGCGGCCACGGACGCAAGGCCGATGCCGGTGTTGCCGGAGGTGGGCTCGATGATGACCGAGCCCTCCTTCAGAAGGCCCTTCGCCTCCGCGTCGTCGATCATGGCCTTAGCCACGCGATCCTTGACCGAGCCGGCGGGATTGAAGTACTCCAGCTTGGCCAGAATCTTCGCCTTCAGGCCGTACTTTTTCTCGATGTGGGTCAGCTCCAACAGGGGGGTCTTGCCGATCAGCTGGTCTGCGGAAGTATAGATCTTGGACATGATGTTCGTCTCCTTTATTCTCTCATTATTTCATGGAAATTTCTCTTCGGGCGCGTTCCTTGCGGTTCAACATCGGAAGAACGCCTTTGCGTTGCGCGCGGTCATCGCTCTCGCCTCTCTTTGGAGAATATGAAAAAAACGGGTCAGCCCCTTCGGCTGCCCGCGCATCCGGCCCATGCCAAAATGGAGATTACGCGCGAGGACAAACGAAGGGCAGATCGAAGGACGTCATCATACAGCAGCGCATCCGATCCATCTCCTCTCGTTTCCTATCAATTCACTAGGTTGAATGTATTATACCCCTCCGAGCCTTTGCTGTCAATGGGTTTACAGAGAATTAAATCTCAGAAATTTCAGCACAGCACCGCTCCATTCGGGCGGCGCCGCCTCACTTCTTCCTGAAGATCACGCGCTTGCTGAGCACGTAGTTGACCACCACCACCACCACGTTGGAGGCCAGCTTCATGGCGTTTTTCCAGAGCGTCCAGCTCTTTCCCGCGTCCGCGCCGATCCAGCGCGTGCCCAGAAAGTCCACCGTCACGCCCATAAAGGCCATGTCCAGCAGCAGCGTGGACAGCCGGCAGGCCACGAACGCGCCGAATTCCATCCACGCCGCCCTTCCCTCGGCGCGGCTTTCGAACACCCAGCGGCGGTTGGTGAAATAGGCGAACAGAATCGAAATGGCGGTGGCCAGCCCTGTGGCCGGCAGAGTGGGCAGCCCCGCGCGGTCGAGCAGGTTGTAGGCGGCGATGTTCACCAGCGTGGTCAGCGCGCCGAAGAACAGATAGCTCAGCGCCTCGCGATGGCTGCGCGCAAGATCAATCAGCTTTTTCATGGTTGTTTCCTTTCCGGAGGATTTTGGAAAAAAACGCCCGCGGCGGACGCGCCCGTTTTCGGGTTTCTCCGCCGCGGGAAGTCCCGAAGCTCAGACGATGGGGTCGCCGTCCTTGTTGAACAGCGGCAGCTTTTCCAGATAGATCAGGTCGTCACGCTCGGTGGCGTCGCCCTCGGCCAGAATGGCCATGCGGCCCACGATGTTGCCGCCCGCGCGATGCACCAGCTCCTCCATGGCGCGCAGGGACTCGCCGGTGGAGATCACGTCGTCCACGATGACCACGCGCTTGCCCTTCATGTATTCCGCGTCCGCGCCGTCCAGATACAGCGTCTGCTGATGGTCGGTGGTGATGGAATGCACCTCGGCGGCGAACACGTCGCGCATGTACAGCTTCGCGCCCTTGCGCGCGAGGATGTAGCGCTCGTTGCCCAGCAGGCGCGCCATCTCGCAGATGAGCGGAATGCCCTTGGACTCGGCGGTGATGAGCACGTCGTGCTCCGGACAGCGCTTGAGCAGCTCCCTGGCGCAGGCGGTGGTCAGCTCGGGGTCGCCGAAGATGACGAACGCGCCGATTTTCAGCTCGTCGCTGATGGGGCACAGCGGCAGCCTGCGCTCCAGACCGGCGATGGTCATCGGATAATATTCCTTCATGGGGATGCACCTCTTTTGCACACAAATCTCTATTATCTATTGTAGAACGCTTTGGCCGAATTGTCAAGGCAGCGCCGCACAAATAAGCTGAACGCGCCGCTCACCACTGGGTCCAGCGCACGGAATAGTAGCTGTACGGCCCGCGGTTGGAGCAGGCGATGTGCCAGCTGCACTTCTTGCCCCGCTCCTGGGCCAGCGCCAGAATCGCCTGACTGAGATCCTCCCAGTCGAGGCCCTGCTGATAGACCACGCCGCGGAAGACCTCGACGCCGTCGTCCCGGCGGGCGAAGTAGGCCGCGCGGGCCATGTCGGCCACGTCGCTGTACTCCCGGCCCGTGCGGGTGTAGAACCACATGCGCGGATAAGTGATGGAGCAGACGTCCGCCGCCGCCGCGCCGGCGTTCCAGGTGTAGTTGTTGACGTCCGTTCCGGCGTTGAGATAGGCGTAATTCCAGGTGTCGCTGTCGTCCACGTCGTCCCAGGTCACGTCCACGATGAACCAGTCGCCCTCGATGCAGACCACATTCCAGTCGTGCCCGCCGCCGTCGCTGTCGAAGCCCTCCTGCTTGCGCACCTCCAGCCCGCACAGCAGCCCCAGCAGCCGGAACGCGTCGGCGTAGCCCTGACAGTTGGCGCGGCCGTCCACCAGCGCGCCCACCGCGCCGCAGACCCGGGGCATCTCGTCGTAGTCCTCGGGCATGGCCTCGTAGGTCACGTTTTCGCACAGCCAGTTGTGCAGATAGAGCATCAGATTGAACGTGTCCTCCGACTGCTCCAGCGCCTCGGCGGCCACGTCGCAGGCGATCTGAGCCGCGGCCAGCTCGTCGTCCGTCAGATCCGCCGCGTCGCCGACGTCGACGGCGTGGTAGATGCGCATGCCGGGATAATAGGTGTAGCTCAGCGTCACCACGTCGCCGTCCATCCAGCCGTTGACGCGGAACTGTCCGCCGATGCTGCGCGCACAGGCGAGAAAGTCCGCGCCGTCGTATTCGTCGGGATCGGACAGGCGAAAGGAAATCTCCTCGGGACAGGTCAGCGTCTGCTCGTTGAGGTAGTCCCGCGCGTCCAGCAGGGAATCAAAAATCGGAATCTCCTCCGCCATCGCGGGCAGGCTCAGCAGGCAGACCATCGCCAGCAGAAGCGCAGCAATTCTCTTCACGGCCTTTCCTCCTTCAAAACGTTCCCGTGTTCCCACAGGCTGTACTGCTCTTCGTTCTTCAGCGCGCCCAGCAGCCGCTCCCGCGCGTCGGGATAGCGCCGGCAGAGCGCGTCCAGCAGCCCCTTCACCTCGGCGCGGCGGGTCTCGCCGTTGACGGGGCAGGGCGACTTCACCACCGGCAGCTTCAGCCTCCGCGCGGCGGCGATCATCTGCTTTTCCGGCGCGTAGACCAGCGGGCGAATCTGCACAATGCCCGCGCGATCCAGCCGGGTGATGGGATGAAAGGTGTGAATGCGGCCCTCGAACAGCACGGACATCACCAGCGTCTCCAGCGCGTCGTCCCGATGGTGGCCCAGCGCCAGCTTGCCGTAGCCCAGCCGGCCGCAGGCCGCCGCCAGCGCGCCCCGCCGCATCTTGGCGCACAGCGCGCAGGGATTGGGCTCTTTGCGCTCCTCGAACACGATTCTGCCGATCTGGGTCTTTTCCACGTGATAGGGCACGTCCAATTCCTCGCACAGCGCCGCCACGCCGCTTAAGTCAAAGGGCTCCAGCCCCATGGACACGGTGATCGCGCCCAGCTCGAAGGGATGGGGCGAGAACTTCCGATACAGCGCCAGCGCCTCCAGCAGCACCAGACTGTCCTTGCCGCCGGAAACGCCCACCGCCACGCGGTCGCCGGACTGAATCAGCCCGAAATCCTGATCCGCGCGGCGCAGATCGCCCAAAATTCGCTTCATGCGCGCCCTCCTTCCCCTGAGATTTCCATTATAGCGCAGTTTTTCCTCAAACACAACGGCGCAAAGGGGAAAATCCTCTTCCGATTCGGCAGAGATTGTGTTAGAATAAGAAGGTGGACGGGGGAGCAAGCTCCCCCGCCACTACCACCCCCACCAGATTTTGCTTGAGTCTTTCAGACTCCGGCCGCAAAATCTGCAAGGTAAGAATTTTTCCTCCGGGAAATAAAATTTCCCTACGTAAAAATTCTCCCGCGCCCACCGCGCATGTCGCTGGGCACGATTTTACTTCGAGAGGGCTTCGACCCTCTCGAGCTCTCCCAGAATTCTCGAAACGAGAGGAGGCGCGCCATGGCGCTGAAGCCCTATCGGACGCTGCTGAAGGCCGCGTCGGACGAGTTTATCGTCAACAAATCCCGCTTTATCGGCTACGGCCAGCCCTGCGAGACCGAGGAGGAGGCGCTGGCCTTCCTTTCGGACGTCCGTGCCCGGCACAAGGACGCGAGCCACAACTGCTACGCCTACATCATCGGCCCGAACATGGGCGTGATGCGCTACAGCGACGACGGCGAGCCGGGCGGCACCGCGGGCATGCCCATCATCGAGGTGCTCAAGGCCCGGAGCGTGACCAACTGCGCCGTGGTGGTCACGCGCTATTTCGGCGGCGTGCTGCTGGGCGCGGGCGGACTGGTGCGCGCCTATTCTCAGGGCGCGGCGGCGGCGCTGAACGCCTGCGGCACGGGCATGGTCTTTCCCACCGCGCGCTATCTGATGGAGGTGAGCTATCCCATGCTCAGCCGCGTGGAATACTTCCTCAAAAGCGAGCCGGCGGTGGTGGAGGACAAGCAGTTCACCGACGTGATTACCTTCACGCTCATTCTGCGCACAACCGACGAGGAGGGCTTTCTCGCCCGCCTGACCGACTATACCGAGGGTTCCATCGAGCCGCTGCGCTGCGAGGAATTCTATCGGGCATGGCCGGAGGAATGAGCTTCGTTCCCGCAGAGCGATTTTTCCTCTTTCGGACAAAGAAAGACGCAGCGCGCCCTTCTCCTTCCATCCCCAAACCCCGCCGGAGCATTCGCTCCCGGCGGGGTTCTCTTCACAGCTTTTCGAGAATCCGATCGAACAGCCTTGCGCAGGCGATGGTGGCGCGGTGCGGCTCCACGGGACTCTCCATTTCGCCGGCGCGGACGCGGCGCACGACCTCCTCGATTTCATAGACAAAGCCGTTTTCGGTGGCCGTGTCCACGAAATGCTCCTCCAGCTCGCCCTTTTCGTTGTAGAGGAATGCCTCGCGGTTGCAGTGGGGCTCGGGCACGACGATGCGGCCGCGGGTTCCGTAGATCGCCAGCCGGTTGTCCAGACAGGTCAGGAAGCTGTTCGTCAGCACGGCGGGCACGTCGCCGATGCGCAGCGTGACGATGGTGGTGCCGTCCACGCCGGTGAAGGCGGGAACGACCTCCGCGTGCGTCGTCTCGGCCTCGCCCAGCAGATAGGTCAGCGTCTCGTAGCTGTAGACGGTGACGTCGTAGGACGGGCCGCCGCCCAGCCTGGGGCTGAAATAGCGGTTCTCCGCGTCCATGGGCGGCTGAAAGCCCAGCGCGCTCTCGGCCAGAACCGTTTCTCCGATGCGCCCGGCTTCGAGCCATTCCTTCGCCCGGTTCAGCGCCGGCTGGAAGCGGCTCCAGAGCGCCTCCATGGCGAACAGCTTTTTCTCCCGCGCCGCGGCGAAAAAGCGCTCCGCGTCGGCGGAATTCAGAAACATGGCCTTCTCGCACAGCACCGGCACGCCCTTTTCCAGACAGAGCATGCTCAGGCGGAAGTGGTCGTGGGGCGTGACGTCCACATAGGCGCAGTCGGGCTTCTCCCGGTCGAGCATCTCGGCGTAGTCGGCGTAATAATGCTCCACGCCGTTGGCTTCGGCGAAGGCGCGGGCGCGCTCCATGGACTTGGAGGCCACGGCGGCCACGGTCACGCCCTCCGCGCGGCGCGCCGCGTCGCAGAAGTTCGCGCCGATCTTCGCCGCGCCCAGAATGGCGAATCGAAAGGGTTGCATCTCGTCGTCCTCCCGTTTTTTTCTTCCATTATATCCGCGCCCGGCGCGCCTGTCAACGGCGCATCCTTGACAGCCCGGCCTCCGCGTCGTATAATAAACTTCGGAAGAACGTTTTTTGGGAGGAAGATCATGTACCAGTACAAAACCCACGGAACCTGCTCTCAGCAGATTCTGATCGACGTGGATGGAGATACCATCGCAAACGTGGAGTTCATCGGCGGCTGCGCCGGCAACACTCAGGGCGTGGCCCGGCTGGCAAAGGGCCGCAAGATCGACGAGGTCATCTCGCTGTGCAAGGGCATTCAGTGCCGCGGCGGCACGTCCTGCCCGGATCAGCTGGCCCGCGCGCTGGAGCAGATTCAGGCCCAGCGCAAGGAGGGGTAACGTGAGCGACCGCAGGCGTTCCGGCGCATCGTCCGACATCCGCATGCCCGGCTCCAGCCGCCCGAAGCAGAACCGCGCCGTGTTTGGGCTGATTCTGTGCCTGCTCGTGCCGCCGCTGGGGCTGGTGTTCCTGTGGCGCATGGGCGTGTTCCGTCCCCGGGGACGGATGCTGCTGACGACGCTGGCCACGGTGGAGATGGCCGTGATCGCGCTTCTGCTGATGCCCCGCGCCGAGCTGGATCTGGCCTCGCCGGTGCCCGCCGTGCCCGCCCGGGTCACGCCCGCGCCGGACAGCGAGGTGCTCACCGCGCTGAGCAACATGGACGAGCTGCTCTATCAGCAGCAGATTCAGGATGCGCAGAACAGCGGCACGCAGATTGAGGAGCCCAACGCCGAGGCCGAGCGCCAGGCGCGCATCGAGGCCAAGCAGGAGGAGATCAACAACACCATCGTCTACGCGGTCAACTCCGGCGCGAAGTACTATCACGCCGTGCAGGTGTGCGGCAACCAGTCCAACCGCCGCTCGCTGACCGTGCGGGAAGCCATTCTGGAGGGCCTCGGCGCGTGCAGCGACTGCAATCCGCCCTCGCCGTCCGACGCGGAGGCGCTGATCGACGCGGAGGATGCGGCGGCCAGCGGCGAAACGCCCGCGGAATGAGCATTCGCACGGAATTCGGCGCGTCCGAAGGCGAAAATCCGCCCGCAGAGCGGCAATTGTGACGCTGTATGGAAAAAAGTCCACGGAAAGTCACAATTATATCCTTGACCTCTTTTCAGAACCATTCTATCATTAAGGTAGAATGGTTCTTTCTATCAGATTGCCCGCCACGGCGGGAATCCTTCCATAAAAGGAGGACGCAAAATGTTCTGTTGCAAGTGCGGCAAAACGCTCCCGATCGACGCGGTTACCTGTCCCGGCTGCGGTCAGCCCGTGGGCGAGAGCCGCTTTACGGGTTCATCCTATACCTCCGCGCAGGAGCACATCCTGCCGGGCAAGGCCCCCAGCCGCCCGGTGGTGACCGAAGCGCCCGAGCCGCAAAACTACACCAAGGCCAGCTATACCAGCATGGGCGACGAGGCCGTGCAGGGCGACGCGGACGCGCGCACCAGCTACCGCCCGGTCTACGAGGGCGCGTCGGCCCCGGAGGACATCCGTTCCGAGATGCGCGCCACCGTGCGCGGCGACGCGGACGGCGCTCCCGCCGAGGGCGAGGAAGCCCCCGCCGCCGAAGCGCCGGTGCGCGAGGAGCTGTCCGATGAGGCTCAGAGCGCGCTCAACGACGTGGACGCCCAGCTCAAGCCCGAGGATTCCGTAGATCTGTCCCGCTTCCGCGCCCGGCCCATCGAGTCCGCCGGCCAGAGCGGCATCAGCTCCGACGTGAGCGAATATATTCAGAAGCTGGAGAGCGACGCGCCGCGCCGCCCGTCCTTCCGCCGCCGCCCCGCGGATTACGACGACTATGAGACCGCCGCGCCCGCCGATGGAGAATACGATCCCAGCGACCAGAGCGAAGTCTTTGAAGACATGGACGACGACGAGCTGGACGAGCTGCGCCATTCCGGCTTCGGCCTGAAGGACGTGCTGAAGTTCGCCGCCGTGCTGGTGGTGGTGGCCGCGCTGTTTGTCGGCGGCGTGATGTGGTTCCGCCACGTCCGCGGCAGTTCGTCCTCCTCGACCATCGCCAATGTCAGCCAGACGCTCTACGACGAAGGCCTTGCGCTCATCAAGACCCACGCCTCGGACGAGTACACCCAGAAGCTGCTCAGCGATTACACCGCCTCGGGCGATGATCTGACGGCGCTGCTGGCCTCGCTGGACGCGTCGGCGCAGGAGATTCAGTCCCTCACGCCGGAAAACGCCACCGAGGAGGAGACGCTGTACGTCAACGCCCTGAGCAAGATCGAGAAGGACATCGCCAACTGCCTGACCTCCGACGCGCTGGCCGTCTCCCAGAACGACGCGGCCTCCGCCGCCCAGTCCGACGAGCGCTGGGCCGTGGTCACCAATTCCATCACCGCGCTGGAGGCCGCGCGCAGCACGGCCGAGCTGACCGCCATCGAAAGCGGCGAATCCGTGGAGGTCGTTCAGGCCGAGCCCACGCCCGAGCCCACGCCCGAGCCGGTGAACTACAACACCCTGTCCAAGGGCGACAAGTCCGACGAGGTTCTGGACATGCAGAACCGCCTGTTCGAGCTGGGCTTCCTGCTGGACGACCGCGACGGCGCGTTCGGCTCCAAGACCCAGACGGCGGTGAAGATGTTCCAGCAGGTGGCGGGACTGCCCATCACCGGCATCGCCGACAGCGCCACGCTGAACGCGCTCTATGCCGACGACGCGCCGCGCACCTCCAACGCCCAGCCCACGCCCACTCCGCCCACCCAGTATGCCGCCGAGCCGACCCCCGAGCCGGCCGCCGCCGCGACGGACGACCCCAGCGTGGGCGAATAAACGCCTGATTTCGATTTTTGCGGGCGCGGCAGACGAACCAACGCCTGCCGCGCCTGTATTGCTTTCCGTTCTCTAACGAAAGGAGGCGCTCCATGTCCCTGCCCATCGTCGCGCTGATCTATGATTTCGACAAGACCCTTTCGCCCAAGGACATGCAGGAATACTCGTTCCTGCCGGGCATCAACGTGGAGCCCGATCGCTTCTGGGGCCTGTGCAGAGACTTCGCGCTGGACCACGAGATGGACGGCGTGCTGACGTACATGTACCTGATGAAGAAGATGGCCAACGGCGAGGCCGACCTCTCCCGGGACAGGCTGCGCGCCCTCGGGCGGGACGTGGCCTTCTTCCCCGGCGTGGAGACGTGGTTCGACCGCATCAACCAGATCGGCCGGGAAAACGGCGTGGAGGTGGAGCACTACATCATCTCCTCCGGCCTGACGGACATCATCAAGGGCTCGGCCATCGGCGACCGCTTCAAGGCCGTGTTCGCCGCGTCGTTCTGCTATGACGCCGCCGGGCGCGCCGTCTGGCCGTCCACGGCGGTGAACTACACCAACAAGACCCAATATCTCTTCCGCATCAACAAGGGCATCCTCGACGTGACCAACGACCGCGACGTGAACGCCTACACGCCCGAGTACATGCGCCGCGTACCCTTCACCAACATGATCTACATCGGCGACGGCCTGACCGACGTGCCCTGCATGAAGATGACCAAGCAGAAGGGCGGCTATTCCATCGCCGTCCACGCGCCGGGCCAGACCGAAACCGCCGACGACATGCTGCTTCAGGGCCGAGTGGACTTCGCCCTGGAGGCCGACTACTCCGCCGGCAGCGAGATGGAGCGCATCGTCACCATGCTGATGCGCCGCATTCTGGCTACCCACGAGCTTTCGGCCGTACACGCTTCCCAGCTGCGCGCCGCCCACGAGCGCCGGGGAAAGCAGACCCCGCTGAACGTCCCCCTGCGCGGCGGACTGGTGGAGGAGATTCCGGAATAAACGCATGCTCCCGGCACGGAAAAATCCCGCCCGGGAGCGCTTTTTTCGGAAATGGACTGCGGCGCAGATTCAGAGGTCTCATACAGGATGGGCCGTATCTCTCTGCAGCGCATATTCAGGCAAAAACTCTCCCAGCAAAGGAGCGCTCTCATGTCCATTGAAATCTTCGACGGCTTCAGCGGGAAGCCCGCGGGCGAGCTGGCCTGCGCCGACGGCGGCGGGCGCATCGACTGCTACGCGCTGTTCGACGGCGTGACGGCCATGCGGCTGCGGCTGGAGACCTCCGGCTTTGCCGAGCGCCGGGAAAGGCGCGGCGGGCTGGAGATCAACTTCTGCGCCAACGGCCGGTTCGAGAGCGATTTTTCGCCCCGGGACCGCGTGGCGCTCACGCCGGGCGACATGGCGCTGAGCCTGCTGGATGGCGTGCACGGCGCGCTGTCCGAGTCCCGCTTTCCGCTGGGCTATTACGAGGGCGTGTGCCTCACGGTGGACTGCGCGCCCGCCGCGGAATGGATGGCGCGCAACGTCGCGCCGCTGCGCGCGGACTTCGAGGCGCTCCGGCGCATCGTGCCCGCCGGACGCTGGTACGTCGCCGGCGGCGCCGGGCCGCGCTGCGAGCACGTCTTTCGCGAGCTGTTCGAAAATCTGCCCTATTTCGACCGGGAATATCTGCGCCTGAAGGCGCTGGAGCTGTTCATGCTGCTGCGCGACGTGCCCCGCGGCGACGACGCGCGGGACTACTGCTCCGCCGAGCAGCTGCGGCTGATTCGCCATCTGCGCGACCATCTGCTCTCGGATCGCAGCGGCTACGTCTCGCTGGCCGAGCTGGCCCGGGAGCATCGCATCTCGGTCACGCGGCTGCAGAAGCTGTTCAAGCAGGTCTACGGCGTGCCCGTGTATCACTATCTGCGGGAATATCGGCTGGAGCAGGCCGCGGTGGAGCTCTCCCGGAGCGAAAAGCGCGTCGTGGACGTGGCCATGGACGCGGGCTACGACAGCGCCAGCAAGTTCGCCGCCGCCTTCAGGGAGCGCTACGGCGTGACTCCCAGCGCATTCCGCGCCGCCTCTGCGTCAAAATGGAATAATCCGACCAAAATGGAATAGATTTTTGCGGTTAGAGATGTTATACTTCTCTACGGTTAAAGAATACTAACCATAGAGGAGGATCCTTAAAATGAAGAGAGTTTTTTCCATCGTTCTCGCTCTGATCTGCCTGTTCGCCTTCAGCGCCGTGGCCGTGGCCGAGCCCGCCGCGGACGATTTCCTGAGCCGGATTCAGGGTTCCTTCGTCGAGCTGTTCCCCGAGATGGCCAGGGACGAGTACCATCAGGCATGGCTGGACGTGGTGACCCCGCTGGTGGGCGAGGAAAACGCCGAGGCCACCGTGGAATACCTGCTGAACGTCTGCATGGGCAGCAAGTACGGCGAGGAAGCCATCGAGGCCTACACCGCCGATCCCGACAGCATGCAGTTCAACTGCTACTTCCTCGGCGGTGTCAAAAAGATGACCGTGGAGGGCAGCACCATCTCCGGTGTGGACGCGGACGGCAGCGAGGTCTTCCGCCACACCTACAGCCCCATCGATGTGGAAAACGAGAACGGCTTCATCTTCTATCAGTCCGACGACGCGGACGCGGGCCAGTTCACCTACTTCGCCTTCTCCCCGGACACCATGGCGGACACTTACCATCTGGAGTTCCGCTACGCCGAGAACCTCGACGACCTGCAGAGCTGGTTCGAGGGCGCATACGCCTACTGGAACGTGGGCGCCATCGCCGAGAACTACACCGAGGAGCAGATTCTGGCCGCCATCAACCTGTTCTGCGCCGAGAACCTCTCCGAGGAGGAAGCGGAATAATTCCTTCCACAGAGAAAGCCATTTGCCCCTCCACGCGCCGTCCGGAGCTCCGGGCGGCGCTTTTCGCTTCCGAAAGAATTGGGAGGGGAGGAAACGCCCCCTTCCGTCAGGATTACCTGAACAGGTTTTTCCAACGACCGGCGCGCTTCGCCGCACTCTTTCGCCCCGCTTTTTTCGCGCGGCCGGCGCAATGTTAAAACAAAAAGAAATGCCGAAAACCCATTGACATTTCCTGCCGAATCAGCTATAATAACTTTCGTTGGCCGGGCACGTTGTGATCGGTTGACATTGCCGAATTGTGTAATGGTAGCACCTACGACTCTGACTCGTATTGTCTAGGTTCGAATCCTAGTTCGGCAGCCAATAAGCCTCCATGGTCAAGCGGTTAAGACGTCGCCCTCTCACGGCGAAAACTGGGGTTCGAGTCCCCATGGAGGTGCCAACTAAGTCCTCATGTTTTGATACAAAGCATGAGGACTTCTTTTTGCATTTATAGACTGGAAATCCGTCATAATACAGGCTATAACTACCAAATATGGGCTATAGGCGCAGGAAACGAACTGTCCGGCGTCATTCTGCCAGATGGAGGGTTCCACACTCTGGCCCTTTTTAGTCTACTCATGACTGCTTTTGCGGGTCGAAATCAGAGATTTATCATGGAATGCACCCTACTTTGGACGATAGCAGGGTATCGTCCACAATGCAAGGTTTCGTCCAAAGTATCGAAAAATAGCGTCTAAAATATCCCCCTAAAAGTGGACACGGTAAAAGTTCAAATTCCTATTCGTAGACAATGAAAAGTCTATCTCCCAAGAATTGGACAGTGAAAAAGAGGTGCCGCCTATGTGCTCTACTATCATATGTCATCCATATAATCCACCAGATCGCCATGGATTTCAAGAACATCTTCTATGCTTATCTCTTTGCCTGCCGAGCGGT
>ERZ780195.134-NODE-134-length-74164-cov-14.346098_pt1 | contig 74164 bp, 54 predicted proteins | sample MGYA00511017_ERZ780195 | MGnify/ENA primary metagenome ERZ780195 (study PRJEB29588, sample SAMEA2159974) | human gut metagenome | biome: human gut; feature: human-associated habitat; material: faeces | place: Denmark | collected 2008/2010 ...
CGCAAGGTGGCCTTCAGCGGCCGCAGCATGGTCTCCAACACCGAGATGGCCCGCGAGCTGGGTTACCTGCACGCGCCGGATAATGTGCTTATCACGATTGACGAAATAAACAAGTACCCGCCGGAGAAGGTCGTGCTCATCACCACCGGCAGCCAGGGCGAGCCGTTGAGCGCGCTGTCCCGCATGGCGCAGGCCAGCCACCGTCAGGTGCGCGTTGGCCCCAATGACTTCATCATCATCTCGGCCCGCCCGATTCCCGGCAATGAAAAGACCGTCACCAAGGTCGTCAACGGCCTGCTGGCCCTAGGTGCCGAGGTCATCTACGAGAACATGTACGACACCCATGTTTCGGGCCACGCCTGCCAGGAAGAACAGAAGCTTATGCTGACCCTGGCGCACCCGCAGTACTTCCTGCCCGTGCACGGTGAGTTCAAGCAACTCAAGCGCCACGCCGAGACCGCGGAGCATCTGGGCTATATCCCGAAGCAGAATATCTATATCGCCGAGAACGGCCAGAACATCCGCCTTTCCGCGGATGGCATGACCGTTGAGAACACTGTTACGGCGGGTGCTGTGATGGTCGATGGCTACGGCGTCGGCGATGTAGGCAACGTGGTCCTGCGGGACCGCCACCACCTGTCGGAGGACGGCATCATCATTGTGACCGCCGCCATCGACGGCAGCAACGGACAGGTTCTCTCCGGTCCCGATCTCGTCAGCCGCGGCTTTGTCTACGTGCGTGAGAGCGAGGAGCTGATGGAGGGAGCCCGCACCCAGGTGGAGATGGCCCTGGACCGCAGCCTGGCCGACAACCTGCACGACTGGGCCAGCGTCAAAGCCCGCGTGCGCGAGGCGCTGTCGAGCTATATCTACCGCCGCACCAAGCGCAGCCCCATGATCCTGCCAATTCTGCTGGAAGTGTAATTGTTTTCCTGAACAGGGGAGTGTACGATGAAACACAAGGATGGATTGGATATTGCCGCTCTGCTGCTGTTGCTGCTGGCCGCCATCGCCGCGATGGTCGTGCCGGTGGCCCTGACGCAGCCTGCCCTGCTGGCCGTGCCTGCGGTGCTGGTACTGATCGCGCTCTGTGTAGTGCTCTACCAGCGCCGCCGCCTGCGCGCGTTTCTGGCCAGGCAGCTTTGCAGCACCGATTTTGAAAACAGCCGTATCCAGTACAGCCTGGCAAATCTGCCCATCCCCACGGTGCTTGTCAACGACGGGCGCATTTTGTGGTACAACCAGTATTTCAGGCAGGATGTGCTGAACGATTACGACGCGGTGACCCGCCCGGTGAATCGCGTTCTGCCGGAGCTGGATCTGGCTGTCTGCTCCCGCCCGCACGGGCAGGACCTGAAAGTGGGGGAGCGCCGCTTTACGGCCTATGCAGGCTCAGCCAAGGGCAGCCGCGGGGCCAGCCTTGTGTATCTCATCAATGATACGCTTTATAAAGAAACGCTCGACGAGTACAACGAGAGCCGCCCGGCCTGTCTCATCATCGTCATCGACAGCTATGACGAGCTGTTTGACGATATGAAGGACAGTGAGCAGGCCAAGGAGCTGGAGGCTATCAACAGCCTGCTGGAGGAATACATCGGGCGCAGCACCGGCTTTTTGCGCAAGGTCACGAACAGCCGCTACATCGCAGTGGTGGAGGAGCGTGACGTCCGCTGGATGCTGGCGGAGCGCTTTGACATCCTCGATAAGGTCCGTGCGCTGCATCCCGGCGGGCTGACCACGCTGTCCATCGGCGTCGGCCACGGCGGAAAGACCCTGCAGGAATGCCACCAGATGGCACGCGAGAGCATCGACATAGCCCTGGGCCGCGGCGGTGACCAGGCCGCCGTTAAGACCGTTGACGGCTTTGAGTTCTACGGCGGTATCTCCCACGGCGTCGAGAAGCGCAGCCACGTCCGCAGCCGCATTATTGCCAACGCGCTGTGCGACCTCATCAAGCGCAGCGACAGCGTTATCATCATGGGGCACCGCATGAGTGACCTCGACGCCGTCGGCTCCGCCATCGGCGTGCTGCGCATCTGCAAAATGTGCGATGTGCCCGCGGTCATCGCCATCAACAGCGAGGCTACGCTCGCCGGGCCGTTGCTCAAGACTTTTCTTGATGCAGGCGAGGGTCACGACTTTATCGCACCCGATCAGACGCTCGACGTCATCACGCCGAATACGCTGCTGATCGTCGTCGATACCTACCAGAAGCGCCTGCTGGAAAGCCAGCAGATCTACGAAAAGTGCAAGCGCGTCGTCGTCATCGACCATCACCGCATGGCGGTGGGCCACATCGACAACCCGACGCTGATTTACCATGAGCCCTATGCGTCCAGCGCCAGCGAGCTGGTGTGTGAGCTTCTGCAGTTCATGCCGAAGGAAAACAACATCACCCCGCTGGAGGCCCAGGCACTTTTGGCCGGCATCATGCTGGACACCCGCAGCTTTGCGCTGCATGTCGGCGTGCGCACCTTTGAGGCTGCCGCCTGGCTGCGCAGCCGCGGTGCCCAGACGGCTGACACCAAGCTGCTGTTCAACACCTCAAAAGAGGAGTACGAGGCCCGCGCCCACATTGTGGAGGCGGCCTACATATATAAGGGCTGTGCCATTGCCCTGTCGGACGAGCTTGAGGCCGGTATGAACGTTGTGCTGCCGATGGCGGCCAACGATCTGCTGACCATCAACGGCGTCGACGCCAGCTTTGTGGCAGTCGCCAAAAACGACGGCGTCAATATCTCGGCGCGCAGCATGGGCGCGCTGAACGTGCAGGTCATTCTGGAGCCGCTGGGCGGCGGCGGCCATCTGATGATGGCGGGTGCTCAGCTCCAGAACTGCACGCTGCAGGATGCGGAGCACCGCATCCGTGAACAAATCGACCTTTACCGCGCGGCGCAAAAGGAAAATACTGCGCGGTAATTGTGATAAAAATTTTGGGAGGGAAACCCTTATGAAGATCATTCTCAAACAGGACGTCAAGACCATCGGCAAAAAAGACGAGATCCACGAGGTTTCGGACGGCTACGCCCGCAACTTCCTGTTCCCGCGCAACCTGGCAGCCCCCGCGGATGCCGCAGCACTGAACCAGGCCCGCACCAAGAGCGAGGCCAAGGCCCACCACGAGGCCGAAGCACGCGCCGCCGCAGAGGAGTTGGCCGCCAAAATCAAGGGCCAGGTCGTGACCGCCAAGGTCAAGGGCGGTGCATCCGGCAAGCTGTACGGCAAAGTCACCGGCAAGGAGGTCGCCGAGCTGCTGACCGCCCTGACCGGCACCGAAATCGACAAGAAGAAGGTCGAGCTGCCTTCCGCCATCAAGGAGTTCGGCAGCTATGACGCCTCCGTGCGCCTGTACGCCGGTGTCGTCGCACCCTTCAAGCTGAAGGTCGAGGAGCTGTAATTTGTCGTCTGGCAGGGAAGGAGGATGTCCGCTATGCCGAAAAATGAAGAAGTAAGCCTTGCCAGCCTGGGCATCCAGATGCCCTACAGCATGCAGGCCGAGCAGAGCGTGCTGGGTGCGGCGCTGGTGGATGAAACGGTGCTGAACCGCCTCATCACCGACATGGAGCCCGAGATGTTCTACTCGGACCAGAACCGCGCCATCTATGAGACGATGCGCTCGCTCTACACCGAGAGCGAGGCCGTTGACATCGTCACGCTTGTCAATGCGCTTGCCAGCAACAAGACGTTTGCCAGCGCCGACGACGCCAAGGTCTATCTGGCCCGCATCGCCGAGACGCTGCCCTCGGTCTCGAACGTTGATTCCTATTTTAAAATCGTCAAGGAGAAGTACCAGGGCCGCCGCCTGATCGACGCCGCCCGGTCCATCCTGAACGAGACCGCCTCCGGCGAGGACGCCGATCTTCTGCTCGAAAGCGCGGAGCAGAAGATCTACGACATCCGTTCCGGGCGCGACAAGTCGGGCGTCAAGACGATCCGCGAGTCCATTCTCGAGGTCATCGACACGATGCAGAAGCTGAGCGGCGCGGACCGCGACAAGTTCGCCGGTATCCCCACGGGCTTCAACTATCTGGACACGGTCCTGACCGGGCTGGGCCGCTCGGACCTGATTATTCTGGCCGCCCGCCCCGGTATGGGCAAGACCTCGTTTGCACTGAACATTGCAACAAACGTTGCCCGCCAGCAGAAGGTGCCGACGATCATTTTCAGTCTGGAAATGACCTGCGAGCAACTGACGGACCGCATTCTTTCCAGCACGGCGAACATCGACAGCCAGGCATTCCGCACGGGCCGCCTGAACAACTCCGACTGGAACGATTTTGCCCAAGCCACATCGCTGCTCTACAACGCTCCGATTTACATGGACGATTCCTCCGGCATCTCGGTGCCGGAGATCAAGGCAAAGATCCGCACGATCAACCAGGATCCCAAGAAGGAAAAAATCGGGCTTGTTATCATCGACTACCTGCAGCTGATGCAGAGTGCCAAGCGCACCGAGAGCCGCGTGCAGGAGATCAGTGACATTACCCGGAACCTCAAGATCATGGCCAAAGAGCTGAACGTACCGGTCATCGCGCTTTCCCAGCTGTCCCGTGCGGCGGAAAAGACGACGGGCCGCTCGGATCACCGGCCCCAGCTTTCCGACCTGCGCGACTCCGGCTCTATCGAGCAGGATGCAGACATCGTGCTGTTCCTCTACCGCGCGGCCTACTACAATGCCCAGAACGGCGAGGAAAACCAGGCCAATGAGAATGAGGCCGAGTGCATCGTAGCCAAAAACCGCCACGGTGAGACGAGCGTTGTCCGTCTGGGCTGGGACGGCGCGCACACGCGCTTCAGCAATCTGGATGTGACCCATGAGTTCTGACGCGGAAAAAACTGTACAGCGTATGGATGAGGCTCTGTTGGACAACTGCCGCCGACAGGGTCTGTTCAAGTCTGGCGACAGAGTCATTGCGGCCTGCTCCGGTGGGGCAGACTCGATGGCTTTGTTGCTTTTTTTACTGCGCCATCGCCGCACGCTGGAGATCGAGGTGCTGGCGACCCACGTCAACCACGGCATCCGGGGTGAGACCGCCCGCCGCGATGCTGACTTTGTGGCGGACTTCTGCCGCCGGAACGGCGTGGAGCTGTTCCTGTATGACGCCGTGCAGGAAGGCATAGAGGTGCCGCCTCGCCCGAGCGAGGATTGGGCCCGCGGTCTGCGCTACGGCTGGTTCGATGAGCTGGCCGCACGGGAGGAGGCCGTCATTGCCACGGCCCACACGATGTCCGACCAGGCTGAAACGGTGCTTTTCCGCATGGCGCGCGGCACAGGTCTGCACGGGCTGACCGGCATCCCGCCGCGCCGCGGCTGCTATGTGCGGCCCTGCCTCTGCCTGACCCGCGCCGACACCGAGGCATACTGTGCCGCGCTGGGGCAACACTATATCCGGGATGAGACGAACGACCAGGACGTCTATGCGCGCAACCGCATCCGGCATGATGCCATCCCGGCGCTGCAATACGCCAACCCCGCCGCCGAGCGCAGCATTGCACGGCTCTGCCGCCAGATGCGCGCGCTGGACGACTGGCTGACCGGCGAGGCCGCCGCCCTTCTGCAGGCAGCCACTGTGCCGGGCGGCTATGACGTCACGGTCCTGCGCCGCGCCGAGGGACCTGTGCTGGACGCCGCGCTGCATGCGCTGGTCAGCCCCGTGCGCGACGCCGAGGAAAAATATATCAGCCTGCTGCACTTCCTTGTTTTAAAGGGGAAGGGTGCTGTTCAGCTGACCCCGGACGTAAACTATAAAATACAGGACGGCCTGCTCGTCTGCCTGACGAAGGAGGGTTCTCAGACCCTTCCCGCGCCGCCGCAGCCCTTTGAACCGGGTGATTTTTACCTTCCGGGTGGTTATTTTGTGAAATTTCAGGTCGTAAAGTATGAAGATTTTCTAAAAAATCAACCAATTTTCAAAAAAGACTTAAACTGTTGCGCAGATTGTGCTAAAATACAAGGGAATGTTATTCTGCGCACACGGCAGCCGGGGGACTTCTTCCGCCCGGCAGGACGCCATCTGCGAAAAACACTCAAAAAATATTATAATGAACTTGGCATACCGCAGGCCGAAAGGCCGCTGCTGCCGCTGCTGGCTGACGGCAGTGAGGTGCTGTGGCTGTGGGGCTGCGGCTTTGCCGAGGGATGTGCCCCCGATGAGTACACCCACGAGGTACTGACGGTGCGGACAGAAAAAACAGGGGAGGCATAACTCTGATGTACAGCATGGACAATGATATTGACCACATTCTTGTATCGGAAGATGCGCTGAAGGCCAAGGTCAACGAGCTAGGCACACAGATCAGCCGCGATTACGCGGGCAAAGACCTGCTTCTGGTCTCGATCCTGAAGGGTTCCGTCGTCTTTATGGCGGATCTGATGCGCGCGGTTCAGATTCCCTGCGCCATCGACTTTATGGTCGTTTCCAGCTACGGCGGTGCCAACACGTCCTCCACGGGCCTTGTCAAGATCATCAAGGACCTGGACGCCGACCTGACCGGCAGGGACGTGCTGATCGTTGAGGATATTCTGGACACCGGCATCACGCTGTCAAAGCTGGTTCCGGTGCTGAAAATGCGCAACCCCGGCAGCGTGAAGATCTGCACCATCCTCAGCAAGCCCAGCCGCCGCATGGCCGACATCGAGCCGGACTACTGCGGCTTTGAAGTGCCGGATGAGTTCGTGGTCGGCTATGGTCTGGACTACGACGAAAAGTACCGCAACCTGCCCTATGTGGGTGTTCTTAAGCCGGAAGTATATTCCGGCGAATGATAAAATGCCCGGTGTGCACACCGGATAGGAGTTGATTTCTTGAAGCAAAAACAACCGAAATTCAGCGGCATCCTCGTGGTAGCCGTCCTGATGGTGTTGGTCCTGTTCATCGTCAGCCTTTCGCCGCTGCTGGCAGCGTCCGGCAGCAAGGACACGACCTACTCCGAGATTTACTATTACTTTGAAAATCAGCAGGTGACATCGTTCCGTCTGGACCTTGGCACCGGCAGCCTGGAGTTGTGGCTCAAGGAGGGTAAGGCTGCTCTGCCGGAGTCCAACGCCGCAGCCAGCCTGCCCACCGGCGGTCTGCTGACCGGCGTGTACAGCTCGGGCGATAACGCCCTGCCCGCCAACGGCGGCACCGTCTATATGACCTATAAGCTGCCCTACGGCGGCGACTTCAACACCGGCAAGATCTCCGATTTTGTTGACGAGTACAACGCGGCCAACCCGGATGCGCCGATGGTGTTTGACTACGTCGCCGCCAAGACGAGCATTCCCTGGCTGGAGATCATCTTCTACGTCGCAATGCTCGGCAGCATCGGTATGTTGTTCATGTCGATGTACCGCGGCGGCGCGGGCGGCGGCATCATGAATGTAGGCCGCGCCAAGGTCAAAGATCAGCAGGAGAACCAGCGCAAGGCAACCTTTGCCGATGTGGCCGGTGCCGATGAGGAAAAGGCCGAGCTGCAGGAGGTCGTTGAGTTCCTGAAGGCCCCGAACAAGTTCAACTCCCTCGGCGCACGCATTCCGCACGGCGTACTGCTTGTCGGCCCTCCGGGTACCGGCAAAACGCTGCTGGCCCGTGCCTGTGCCGGTGAGGCCGGTGTGCCGTTCTACGCGATTTCCGGTTCCGATTTCGTCGAGATGTACGTCGGCGTCGGTGCCTCCCGTGTGCGCGACCTGTTTGAAAAAGCCAAAAAGACGATGCCTTCCATCATCTTCATCGATGAGATCGACGCGGTGGGCCGTCAGCGCGGCGCAGGTCTCGGCGGCGGTCACGATGAGCGCGAGCAGACCCTGAACCAGCTGCTGACCGAGATGGACGGCTTCGACGGGCGCAAGGGCGTGGTCATTCTGGCCGCCACCAACCGCCCCGAATCGCTGGATCCCGCGCTGCTGCGCCCCGGCCGTTTCGACCGCCGCATTCCCGTGCAGCTGCCCGACCTGAACGGCCGCATCGCCATTCTGAAGGTACACGCCGCGGACGTCAAAATGGCCGACGGCGTCGACTTCAGCGCCATCGCCCGGGCCACCTCCGGCGCGTCCGGCGCGGAGCTGGCCAACATCGTCAACGAGGCCGCGCTGCGCGCCGTGCGCTCGGGCCGCGACACGGTGACTCAGGCCGACCTCGAGGAGAGCGTGGAGACCGTCATCGCGGGCTATCAGCGCAAGAACGCCGTCATGAACCCCGAGGAGCGCAGGATCGTCTCCTATCACGAAATCGGCCACGCGCTGGTGGCGGCCAAGCAGTCCAACTCCGCGCCCGTGACCAAGATCACCATCATCCCGCGCACCTCCGGCGCGCTGGGCTACACCATGCAGGTGGACGAGGGCGAGCACTTCCTGATGAATCAGGAGGAGATGGAGAACAAGATCGCCACGCTGACCGGCGGTCAGGCGGCGGAGAAACTGGTGTTCGGCCGCATCACCACCGGCGCGTCCAACGACATCGAGCAGGCGACCAAGCTCGCCCGCGGCATGGTGGCGCGCTACGGCATGAGCGAGGAATTCGGCATGGTGGCGCTGGAAACCATGACCAACCAGTACCTCGGACAGGATATGTCACTGACCTGCGCCCAGGCCACCGCCGAGAAGATCGACCAGCAGGTGGTCGCCATCGTCAAGAAGGCCCGCGCCAAGGCCGACGGCATCCTGCGCGAGAACGAAGCCAAGCTCCACGAGCTGGCCGCGTTCCTGCTGGAGAAGGAGACCATCACCGGCGAGGAATTCATGGAGATTCTGAACAAATAAAATACGGGAGACTGCGGCAAGCGCGGTCTCCCCTTCGTTTTAAGGGGCCGTCCTTTCGGGCGGCCTCTGCGCTTACAGCGTCTTTTCTTCCTCGTCCATCAGCCCGGACACCGGCGTGGGGTGCTCCTGATCGTCCAGTGCCACCTCGACGAAGTCGGCCTGACAGATGCGCCGATGCTCGCCCTCGAGGCTCTCCACAAAGACGTCCACATGGACGGTCATGGAGGTGCGCCCTACGGCCACCATTTTGCCCGTAATCTGCAGCACCTCGCCGGCATAGGCCGGGGCGCTGAACACCAGCTCCGTCGCCTTGACGGTGGTGACGTTGTGCTCGCCATGGCGGCGCGCCGTGACGGCCGCCACCACGTCCATCCATTCCATCAGCCGTCCGCCGAAGAGCCGTCCCGCGCCGTTGAGGTCCTCATGGGTCAACAGATGCACCTGCGTGGTGTAGGATTCACCGGCGCGCTTCATTTTTCTTTCCGACATTATTCTTCCACCTTTGTTTTTTGAATTTATCCGATCTGTCTAAGCAGCTTGGGGCCCTTTGCCTTCAGCGCCGCGGCCAGCGCGATGGCGATGCAGACCGTCAGGCCCGCCGCCGCGCCCAGCGCGGCCTCCATGCCCATCTTTCCGGACGCATAAGCGACCAGCGCGCCCAGTCCCACGGCCAGCAGCATAGGCAGAAATATGCCCAGAAAGCTCGCCAGCGAACGCTTGATGACCGAGGCCTCGCTCAGCTCCGGCCGCGCGAAGACCAGCCCCACCAGCGAGCCCAGCAGCGCGTGCATCGCCTCGAACGCCGCGCTCACCGCCAGCAGCAGCGCCGCCTGTCCCGCGCTCAGGTTGAGTGCAATGCTCAGCAGCAGCGTCGAAATCAGAATGCACGGCGCGGCCAGCAGCAGTTGGAAGATCGTCTTGACCGCAATGATCTCCCCTTCGGCCACGGGCGCTTCCCGGAGAATCCACAGTGCCTTGCCCTCCAGGCTGTAGGACAGCGCGGCAATCGCACCGGTGCTCAGGCAGAACAGGCTCACCGCGCAGGCCGCGGGCAGCAGCAGCTCCGTCATCTCCGCCTGCTGCGCAAAGGCCAGCAGGTCGTTTTTCTTGATGAGCGCCGCCGCGCCGGCGACCAGCAGCATCACAAAGCCCAGACCCGCGTTCCAGAAGTACAGCGTGGTTCCGAAGAAGCGGCGGCTCTCCTTCGCCAGCAGCGCCCTGCGGCGGCCGCTGAAGCGCTGCTCCGACAGGCGATAGTCCGACCGGGCGGACACGGACGACAGCGTCGTCACCATTTTTCGGAACACCCGGCTCAGGGCGAGGATCACCAGCGCGAACGCCGCGGCGCTGCACAGTGCGAAGCGCCCCAGCGCGGCCCAGTCGCCCATCATGCCGTCGCCCATCCAGACCAGCGGCAGCGCCCAGCTCAGCTGCGCCTTCATGCCCGCAGCATGGGCGGCAAGGCCCTGCAGCATGCCGTTGATGTTGAACGAAAACCAGAACACCGCGGCGATGTACGCGCCCATGATGAGGTTCTTGCCCAGCGCCCTGCGCGTGATCCTGCTGGAGATCCACGCAATCAGCGCGCCCATCAGCACGGACAGCGCCGTGTCCAGCAGCGGCAGCGCCAGCACCGCCAGCAGCGTCCGCAGCCAGAAGCCCACGGTGCGCCCCGCGGTTCCCTGAGTCATCACGGCGCAGACCACGCCCGCGGGAACGAGCATGAAGAACGTCAGCAGCAGATTTTCCAGATAGATGGCGCTCACCCGCGCCAGCATCAGCGTGGCGTCCGACACGGGCATGGACAGCATAAGATCGTTGTCCTTGCCGCCGAAGACGGTGCTGCTCACGGCGAAGGCGGTGAACAGCAGTCCCGAGACCAGCGCCGCGATGCCCATGAAAATGAGCCCCAGCTCCTCCATGCCCATGGGCGCGAGGGTCGTCATCAGTGCGGCCGAATACACGCCGGAGATGTACAGCATGACGAAGGCCAGCAGCAGCGCCGTGCCCGCACCCGAGATCTTCCGTCCGCGCTTTGCGCGGCTGCCGGAGGTGTTCGCCAGCATGGACGAGAGGCTGACCTTCAGCAATGTCCATAGCTTCTTCATTGCTTTTCCGCCTCCAGCTCCAGGAACACGCTCTCCAGCGACGAATCACCCACCACGTTCTCGGTGCGGTCATAGCGAATGAGCCTGCCCTGCTTGATGATGGCGATGCGGTCGCAGAGCTTTTCGGCCACCTCCAGCACGTGGGTGGAGAAGAACACCGACGAGCCCTGCGCGCACAGCTCCGCGAGGAATTCCTTCATCAGATGCGCCGCCGAAGGATCCAGTCCCACCATCGGCTCGTCCAGAATCATCAGCTTCGGCTGGCGCATGAACGCCGAAATCAGCGCCAGCTTCTGGCGCATGCCGTGGGAATAGCTGCCGATGGCCGATCCGAGATTGCCCGTCAGCTCGAAGGCGTCCGCGTACTTCGCGATGCGCTCGGTGCGCTCCTTCGCGGGAATGTCGTACAGGTCGGCGACGAAGTTCAGAAAGGCGACTCCGGTCATGAACTCGTACAGGTCGGGGTTGTCCGGCAGAAACGCCGTCACGCGCTTGGCGGCCACCGGCTCGCGGCGCACGTCGTGGCCGTCGATGGCGATGGTTCCCTCTGTGAAATCCAGCACGCCCGCGCAGGCGCGCAGCGTCGTGGACTTGCCCGCGCCGTTGTGGCCGATGAAGCCGACGATCTCGCCCGGCTGCACGGTCAGCGTCAGATCGTCCACGGCCTTCTTGCCGCCCGCGTAGGTCTTGGAAAACGATTGAATTCGAAGCACTGATATTCCCCCATTTCCTGCTCGGCGGCGCGGAATTGCGCACGCCGTCGATCGCTTCTTAGACTGCAATCAGATACTGCTGTTGTTTCGCCCTTCGACTTGGCACGGATGATCCGTGCATGTCCAAAGGAATAAGGAATTTCCACCGCAGAATACGGCGGGACTAAAAATAGTGAGATGGCATCTACGGATCCAGTATTCTCTCCACGTGTTTTATGGCCTTAGAGTGCGAATAATATGTTACTTCATACGTTAAGTCTTTTTCCATTTCAAGCTCGCTGCATTCTTCCAAGCCTAGCTTTAAAGTAATTTCACTCTGATCTTGCGTTTCCAGCGTATAGCTCGTTTCTGTTTGAATGCGTCTATATGTCGCAGCACTTATGTCAACGACTGTTCCAACAACAGTTTCAGTTTGCTGGAAGATACAATCGGTTATATATGGAATGCCCCTCCAGAGTGTGCAGAGCAAACAAATAGTTGCGAAAATTACATAACTCTTCTCAGGCGGTTTTCTTTTTATATACGCGATGAGGAAGGCTAAAAAAGCTATGCCCCACATTACCAGTGTAGAAAATGTATGAATCCACGCCACCGCCATCAAGTTATTCACGAAGCTTCCTCCCTCGCTTAACCCATCAGTTCAGAGCCAATCGCGTTGATCGCTTCTACCCGATTATTGTAAGCCATTTCTCCGCGCCGCGCAATCCCTTTTCGCCCGAAAATGCGTTTCGGACGCCGTAACCTGCGTTTCGGCGTCCGAAGAGTCAGTTTTTCGCGCGCCGGATCCGCAGCAGCAGCGCGCCGTACAGCGCGCCGAGGGTGCCCCAGCGCAGAATCTTACCCCAGAATTCCACGATGCGAAGCTCACGCGTGCCCACTCGAACCAGCCTGGCCGAGTCGCCGGCGAGGCTCCAGAACACCGCCTTCAGCGACGACCATTCCACCACGTTTTCCGGCACCCACTCGGTGAAGGTGTACAGCGGCTGAATGGAGAAGGCCGCCAGCGCGTACAGCAGCGCCAGCAGCGCGCCGTAGCCGATCAGGCAGATTCCAAGGAAGGCCATAAGCGATGGCGCGGCGGTCCTGAAGTAATTCCAGCGCAGCCTCTCCTGAAAGCGCGTCCAGCTGCGCGCCGCCGCGCCGTTCATCCGGCGCATCAGGCGGAAAATCACGCTCAGGCCGAACACGAGGAGCAGCATGCGCACGATCATCCGCTGGCGCAGCGCCTCCTTGCCGATGCTGATAAAGCTGCCGTCCTGCTCCCAGTTGGCGCGCATGGTGGATTCGAACATCGTCCGCGCGCCGGTATTGGCGACGGGCACGGCGATGAACAGCAGCTCGTCCCGGGCGTTCTGATTGGCGGACAGCAGCGGGACATAGGCGCTGTACCGCGCCGCCTCGCCCACGCTGCGCCCATGGCGATACGCGCCCACCACGGCGTATTCCACGCCGTCGATGGTGGCCTTCGCGTCCTCGGGAAGCTCGGAGCCGAACAGCTGAAACGCCAGCTGCTCGTCCACCATGGCGACCTTATCGCCCAGCTTCAGCTCCGTCTCGGTCAGCCGCCGCCCGGCGGTGAGAAACACCGGGTCAGCCTCGAACCAGCCCTCGCCCACGGCGTAGACCGCGCAGGTCTGGTTGACGCTGCCGGCGCTGACCGAGGCCTTTTCCGTCACGCCGCCGACGGCCAGCGCCGAGGTGCAGTCGGCCAGCGTGTCGGCCACCTCGCGCTTCACGGTCAGCAGCTGGCTGACCGCCGCGTCCATCTCGCCCCTGGGAACCACCGCGTATTGCAGCAGCTCCCGCGCCGCGAGCAGGCTGCCCAGCGAAATCAGCATCATCACAGCGCCGACGACGAGCAATGTCCAGGCGGCGACGCCTTTTTTCTTCTTATTCATGCTTCCTCCGCGTCAGTCGTCGTACAGCATGACGGCGTCGCCGTCGTTGATCGGACGATCCTCCATGTAGGCGATGCTGTAATAGCCCACGTCCTCCTGAATGGACGCGACGCCGCCGGCCTCGGCCAGCACGGTGACGGACATCTTGTGCACGGTCATCTTGGAATTGCCGAAGTTGGAATAGGTCGTGTCCACGGTGTAGATGTAGCGGTCGGTTCCGCTGCCGTGGACGGCACTGGCGGAGAGCAGCGTGGTCTGCTGCTTGGCGCGGTTGACCAGCACCAGCGGCGTGTCCTCCACGGTCATGGAATAGACGCTGCCCATGGACTGGATGATGTCGTCCGTCAGCTCCACGTCGGCGTACTTCTTGCCCTCCGCGTCCATGCCCACGCTGAGCACCCTGGTCTCCAGAGAGCCGTAGCGGTCGGAGGAGACGGTGACGGTCATGCCCTCGGCCACGTTCTTCTCCACGCCCGTCAGATCGGCGCGCAGCACCGGCGACGAGCCCTCCTTGTTGACGCTGAACAGCGCGCCGGAGCCGTCGTAGGTGTCGCCCTCCTTGACCAGCACCTCGGCGATGTAGCCGTCCCGGGGCGCGGTGATGGCCTGCACGCTGCCGCTGAGCTCGCCCAGCGCCTGCATCTTGCGCTCGGCCTCGGACATGGCGTCCTGATAGCCGCGCTTGGAGCTGATGTACGTCCACACCGCGTCGTCGGGCATGTAGCGCTCGGCGGCGTTCATCTGCTCGGTGGCCGTCTGCTCGGCCTGAGCCCTGGCGCGGTAGTCCTCGATGGCGGCGACCAGCGCCTCGCTCGCGCCCTCGGGCGTGCCCTCGTCGGGCAGCGTCAGCTTCTCGCGGTTGAGCAGCGTCTCCATGGCGATCTTCGCCGCCACGGTTTCCTTCTTCGCGTCGCGCAGCGCAAAGTACGCGTCGGCGTAGATTTCGTCCGACTTGCGCAGGCGGATGCTGCCGTTCTTGCTCTCCAGCTGCAAAAGCGCGTCCAGCGCCTCGTCGTAGCTGTTCTGATACTGCTTCATGGTCGCGTCGTAGTCGGCCACGCCGGCCTCCACCACCACGTCGCCTGCCTTGACGGTGTAGCCCGGGCGGAAGTTGACCTTGGTGATCTTCAGCGTCTGGCCCTCGCCCAGCTCGAAGCCGATGGCCTCCGTCTCCGGAAAGACCAGCTTGCCCGTCAGCTCGGTCTTTTCCTCCAGCCGACCGGTCTTGCCCTGAGTGATCTTGACCTTGGCCGTGGTAATGGTCTTGATGGTTCCGGAGAAGAACATGCACAGCGCCACGAAGATCGCCAGCACCACCAGTCCGCGAACCGCAAATTTCTTCAGATTCATCGTGCTCACTCCTATTTCAGCTCCGTCAGTTGGATGCCGGTCAGAATATCCTTCAGGAAATACAGGTAGACGAACAGCGCGGGGAGAATGTAGATCGCCGCGCCGGCGAACTCGATGCCCGTGCTCTGGCTGACCAGCTGGTTGAACATCACCGACAGCGGCTGAAGCTCGGTCTGCTGACTCAGATAGGTCATGGGCTGCTCCACCAGATTCCAGCAATCCGCGAAGGACAGCGCCACCGCCGCGCCGATCACCGGGCGGCACACGGGCAGCACGATGTGGATATAGCCGCGAATCGTGCCCGCGCCGTCCATCTGGGCGGCTTCCAGCAGCTCGTTGGGCAGGCCCACCATGAACTGGCGCAGCAGGAACACGTAAAACGGCGAAAACCACATGGGCAGAATCACCGCCCACACCGTGTTCAGCAGGCCCATCTGTCTCAGCGTCAGCACATTGGGCACCATCGTCACCTGAAAGGGCAGCAGCATCAGCATCAGGATGCCGAAGAAGATCGCGTCCCGGCCGCGGAATTCAAAGCGGCTCAGCGCGTAGGCCAGCATGGGAACGACGACCGCCTGTCCCAGCAGGATCATCACCGTGTAGAACACGGAGTTGACGAACATGCGCAGGATGGACGTGTCGCGAATCAGGATTTCATAATACTGGCTCAGGGAGAACATCCGCGGCGAGAGCTTCACGTCCATCCACGCGGACTCGTCGTAGCTGCCGCGGGTCTGCATGTAGGCCTTGATCTCCGTCGGGGAGAAGAACGAATACAGCATCGTCACCACGATGGGAATCAGCATCAGCACCGCCAGCAGCATCAGCAGCGTGCGCGTGCCCACGCGCCGCTCCCGAAGGGTTTTTTTCTGCGTTTTCATCGGGCGGCCTCCTTAGCTGAACTTGCGCTGCAGCGCGCGCTGAAGCAGGAACAGCGCGCCGAAGAGCGCAAAGACGATCAGCGCAAAGCTGTACGCCGCCGTCGTGACGTTCTGATAGTTGAGCTTTCCATACATATTGTTCATGTAATTCTGAAGCGTGTAGACGGCCTCGTCGGGATACGCGCCGCCGATGAAATAGACCTCCTTGAAAATCTTGAAGGCGTTGATCCACTCCAGAATGATGATGAGGAACGCGGAGGGCACGATCATCGGCAGCGTGATGCCGAAGGTCTGCCGCCAGAAGCCCGCGCCCTCCAGCCGCGCGTATTCATACAGCGGCTCGGGGATGGCCTGCAGCGCCGCCATGAAGATGACCACGGCGAAGCCCAGATTCTTCCATACGAAAAGCAGGATGATGGGCACGCGCAGCTCCGCGCCCTGCAGCCAGATGACCCGCGCAAGACCCAGTCCGCTGAGCATGCGGTTGACCACGCCGCCGTAATCGAACAGCAAAAGCCAGATCAGCAGCATGGCCGACGAGGGCATCAGATACGGAAGCAGAATGCTGTTTCGGAAGAACGCGCCGTTGGGGCGCAGCCGGTTCAGCAGCGCCGCGATGACGAAGGACAGCACCCACACCAGCGGCGCGCAGATCAGCGAGAGGATCATGGTGTTCTTCAGGCCCAGCAGAAACATGGGGTTTTTCCAGATATTGACATAGTTGGTCAGCCCGACGAAGGAATTCTTATAGCTGCCGTCCGTCAGGCTGTACCATACGCCCCCGACGAAGGGGACGACGTAGAACAGCATCAGTCCCGCCAGCCCGGGCGCGAGAAACAGCCAGACCGACTTCTTTTTGTGGAACAACGGGAACCCTCCCTATCGCGGCGGACGCGCGCGGCTTTCTCCGCGCGCGCCGCCAGATTTGGCCCGGAAGGCTCAGTAGCCCTCCATCTGCATCATGCGCACCTTTTTGTCCACGCCCTCGAGGAACTTGCCGGCGTCGATCTGATGGCTCAGATACTGCTGCATCAGCTCCGAGGCCTCGCCGCTGGAATCCTGATACAGCCAGTTGCCCTGAGCCACGGCGAGATGCTCCGCCGCGGCGCGATACCAGTCGATCTTCGCCTGGGAGACCTGCCACCTGTCCTCCTCGGCCTGCTCCACCCAGCGCTGCGCGCTCTTCAGATCCTCCTCGAGCATCTGCTTGTCCGCGTCGGCCGCCTCATCGTACCGCTTCTGCGCGTTGGCGAGGTATTCCTGAGCGTTCTTGAGGTTTTCCTCTCCATAGCGGTTCGCGATCGGCTCGTTCAGTTCGGGATCGAAGTTGTACCAGATGCTCTCGTCCACGCAGTCCGCCAGCGTCTCCAAAAAGGCGATGGATTCGTCCACGTGCTCGGAGAAGGGATTGACGAACGCCACGGACAGCCTGACCGCGAAGACCGGCTCCGTGCCCGCGTCCATGGACATGAGGACGGGCGTGGAAGTGGTGTAATAGGGGCCGAGGTTCGCGTTGACGCCCATCTCGAACAGCTGCGTGCCGCCGTCGTCCCCGCCGAAGGAGAATCCCCCGACGCTTTCGTCGTCGGAGGCCTCCTCCAGACCCAGCGCCTGGAAGTCGACCCTGTCCAGCTTGTCCATCAGCGAGCGGAGCAGCTCGGTGTTGTAGCTGGGCACGTCCATGGTGGCGTTGACGTAGTTCTGATATTCCTCAAAGATCATGTAGAACAGCTGCCAGCGGGCGTTCTCCACGTCCATTCCGTCGTAAGTGAACGTCACGCTGCCGTCCGAGGGCCAGCGCCCGGGCAGATCGTTGATCAGGAAGTCCAGAAAGTCCGACCAGTTGGCGGGCACGTCCTCCAGCGTCAGCCCCAGCTTCTCCAGCGCCTTTTCGTTCACGCCGAGGCAGCTGGCGCTTAAGTCCACCGGCAGAGCCACCAGACGGCCGTCGCGCTGAACGCTCTCCTGAATCGCGGGATACATTTTGGCCACGCGCTGCGTCAGCTTTTCGCTGCCGTCCAGCTCGGCCATGAAGCCGCGCTCCTTCAGCGCGTTGTAGGAGGAATAGCCCATGTCCACGATGTACACGTCCACGTCCGGCGCGCGGTTCATCATGTTCTCCACCACTTTGTCCAGCTCGTTGTAGTCGTGGCTGACGCTGATGGACGTGTTGCCATGGGCGTTGGTGTAGGCGAAGTTCGCATCGGTGGTCGCGTCCAGCCAGCTGCTGTCCACCACCTTCAGCCGCACGTCGGCCTGGGTCGTGGGATGGAGATTGCGGATCACCGTGGCCTGATAGCTGCAATAGACGTAGTACTGGCCCTGCCAGATCATGCCCGGCTGATTGCTGTACACGTCGATGGGCATGTCGTTCACGCCCTCGCCCACGGCCGCCTTGCCGCCGTCCAGAACCAACGGGCAGATTTCGCCTTTGGACACCGCGTAGATCTCGCCGGTCTCCGCGTCTGCGGCGTAGCCCTCGGCATTCAGAGTGCCGTCCACCTCGCCCAGCTTCTGCGCCGAGCCGTCGGCGACGGAATAGGTCAGCAGCTGCATGCCGCTCACGCCGTAATTATTGTAGGCGATGAACACGCGGCCGTCGGGATAGGCGCTGAACATGCCGTAGCCGTCGCCGCCGATCTCGATGCGCTGCATCTTCATGGTCTCCAGATCCAGCGCCCACATCTCGTCGCCGCTCCCTCCATAAAGGCTGCCGTAGAGCGCGCCGCCGGAGTACACGGCGTTCTGCAGCACGTTCATGTAGGTATCGGCGCCGCTCTCCTCGGTCATCTCCTCGGGCCACTCCACCTCCCGGGCGAGGGTCTGCGTCGCCGTGCCGTCGTCGTTAAAGTTCACGTCGCAGATGCAGCCGCTTTGGATGGTGCTGTGCTCGCCGTCGTTTTCAATGATCGCCGTGAGCACGTGCAGGCCGCTGTCGTCGGCGTAGTAGATTCCGTTGGAGCTCAGAAAGGACGACTCCACGTCCATCGGCACGGCGTTCTGAAGCTCGTAGGCCTTCACGTCCGTGTCGCCGATGTGATAGGTATACAGCTTGTCGTAGCTCACCAGCACCAGCGTGTCGCCCATGGGCACCGCGCTCATCACGCTGTACTCTTCGCCGCGTGCGATGGCCGCGTCGCCCTCGGCGGCCAGCGCGGCCATGGGCGCCAGCAGAAGCGCCAGCATGGTCAGAAGCGCCAAGACCTTCTTCATATTTCTACCTCCTCATGAGCATTGCCGCGCCGCCGCGGCGAACCCCTTCCCTTTGGCGGCGCGGCAAACTTGAATTCAGATCAGGTTTTCCGCGGGATCAATAGCCCTCCATCATGCGCATGCGCACCTTGCGGTCGACCTCCTGCATCAGCTTGTCCGCGGTGATTTTGCCGTCGACATACTGCTGCACCAGATCGTATGCGTCGCCGCTGCTGCCGTCGTCGCCGCTGTCGTAGAGCCAGTTGGGGCAGCTGTACACGAAGTACTGTGCGTTTTCATGGATCCAGTTCAGATCGTCCTGAGAAATCGAGTAGAAGTTATCCGCCTCGTAGCTGTCCAGATTCTGCTGCGCGTTGGCCAGCTGCTCCTCGTAGCTCTGACGGTCGACCTCCTCGCAGTTTTCCAGCTGCTTTTTGCACTGATCGACCCAGTCCTTCGCGGAGGCGAGGCCCTGTTCGTAGTTGGGATTCTCCACTGGCTCGGTCACGTCCTGACAGTAGGTCGCCAGCTTCGCGTCGTCCATGTTCTGCGCCAGCGTCTCCATGAACTCCAGCGCCAGATCCTGATGCTCGGAGAAGGGATTGATGAACGCCACCGTGCCGTCGACGTTCAGATAGCGGGGCGTGTTCGGCGTCAGCGCCATGACCAGCGGCAGCTGATTCTTCGTGATGCCCCGCAGAGACATGCCCATGTTCAGCTGAAGGAGGCACTCGTTGTCATTGTAATCGGGGGTATAGTCGTCGCGCTGAACGTCCTCGTCGGTGGGCTGACCCAGCGCCGCGAAGTCGATCTGCTCCAGCTTGCGCAGAATCTCGGTCATCTCCTGCGCGGAGACGGCGTTGGGATCCGCGTTCAGCGTCTGCTGATAGCACTGGAAGATCATGGAGAACAGGCTCCAGCGCGCGCCGGTGTCCGTCGTGTAGGGATCCAGCAGACGCACCGAGCCGTCCGCGGGCAGCCTGTCCGCAAGGTTCGCGATGAAGTCCAGCATGTCCGACCAGTTGGCGGGCACGTCGGCGGCGGTCAGACCCAGCTTTTCCAGCGCCGCGGCGTTGACATAGGGCAGCCAGAAGGTCTCGTCCACCGGCAGCATGGCCAGCTTGCCGTTCACGCTGAGCTGCTCGCGAATGGCGTCGTACAGGCGGCCGCTCAGCTGGTCAATGGTCTCGCTGCCGCCGACATCGGCGATGTAGCCGCGAGTGCGCACCGCCTCAAAGGCCGAGGTGGAAGTCTGCATAATGTAAACGTCCACGTCGGCGGAGCGGTTCATCATGTCGTCCACGAGGGAGCTCGCGTCGTTGTATTCCCGGGAGAGCACGGCGGAAACCTCGCCGTGTTCGTTGGAGAACTGATAGAACGCGTCGGTCACGGTGTCGGCATAGGAGTTGTCGTACACCTTCAGCCGCGTTCCGCGCTCCCCCGCCGCGTTGACATTGCGCAGCACGTAGGTGCTGTACTGGGAGCAGGCGTAGAAGCCGCCGGTGAGGATGGACGCGGGAGAATCGGTGTAGTCCAGCGGCATGTCGCTCACGCTCTCGCCCACGGTTCCCGTGGCGGGATCAATCTCGAAGATTTCGCCCGCGCGGGTGAAATAGGTCTTGCCGCTGTCCATGTCGGTGGCAATGCCCGCATAGCTGACATACTGCTCCACGTCGGCCTCGCACAGCGTCTGCGCCGCGTCCGCGGCGGGATCGTAGGCGATGAAGGCGATGCGGTTGCGCTGCTCGTCGGTGTAGGCGGTGATCAGCACGCGGCCCTCGGTGTAGGACGTGACGCTCAGCACGGTGCTCTGCAAATCGCCCAGCGCGCAGTCCTGCGCCGTGCCGTCGGCCAGATTCATGCGCCTGAAGAGAGACGTTCCGTTGTCGCCGTAGGTGCGCAGCACCATCCACGCGCCGGTGGAGGCGTAAGTGTCCAGATAGACGTCGCCGGGGTTGTCCATCACTGTGCTCCAGTCGATGGGATACAGCTCCTCGGCCGAGGCCGATTCGCCGTCGAAGGTGATCTTGTACATGGCGCTCTGCATGGCGGTGGTATCGCCGCTGTAGTCGTAGTCCATGCGCAGCGCCAGCAGCGCGTCGCCGCCGTTGAGCAGCAGATAGTTGGTGTAGCCGTTCATGGGGTTCTCCGTATCCGGGCCGATCTGAATCGCATAGGACTTCGGCTCCGACTCGCCCGCCTTCTGCGCCACCAGCGTCTTGCCATCCTCCAGAATCATGTACAGCGAATCGCCCATGCCGCAGGAACTGCGGATGCCCTCGCCCAGAACGCCCTGTCCGTCGTCGGACCGGGTGATGATCAGATCGCCCTGCGCCGCCAGCGCCGGAACGGCGGCCAGCAGCACCATGCAGAGCAGCAGTGAAATCAGCTTCTTCATTTTCTTTCCCTCCCTTGTCGCTTCGGTTCAAATGGAAAACGCTCAGTCGCTGAACGGGCCCTCTGCGGCCGCGCCGTCAGCGGTGTAGACGATGACCGACATGCCCAGACGCACGTCGGGGGTCGCGCTCGCGTCAAAGTTGATGTAGGCGCTGTATTCCGCCATCGCCGAGGAGGACGAGGAGGAGGACGCGCCCGCGCCGTCGCCGCCCGTGCCGGCGTTCACGTGGGAGATGGACTCGACGACGCCCTCGGCGCGCTGAGTGCCCTCCGTGTCCCAGTCGAACTCGATGGACACCCTGTCGCCCTCGCGCAGATCGCGCAGATCCAGCTCGGAGACCAGCATTTCGATCTGGAACGAGCCCTCGGGATAGACGGTGATGAGCTTCGCGCCCTTGGCCGCCGCGGAGCCGGGCGTGACGTCCACGCTGGCCACCACGCCGGCCACATTGGAGACGATGGCGTTGTCCATGGCGTACAGGCCGTCCAGCGGGCCCTCGACGGTTTCGAACAGCAGCTCGCCGCGCTCCACCGTGTCGCCCACCTGAACGTGCATCTTCAGCACGCTGCCCGAGCCCTTCACGGCGATGGCGGTGTTCTGCTGAACGGTGCCGCGGCCGATGCGGCTGTTGTTGTCGTAATCCGTGCTGCGGAAGATGCCCACGGTCTCGCCCATGTAGAACTCGCCGCCGATGACCTCCAGCTTGTAGGGCGTGTTGCCGGACTCGTCCACGTCGGACACGGCGGTCACCACGGCGGTTCCCGTGTGGGAGCCGTCCTTGGTGCAGGACAGATACACCTCTTCGCCGATGTGGATGTACTTGGTCGAGCTGCTGTTGTATGCCTTCTCGGTGGTGGCGGAAATCATGTAGCGGTTGGTCGGCTCGATGTAGAGATCCGCGCCGTAGCGCGCCTCCACGCCCTCCACCGTGTCGCCCTCCTTGGCGAACACGCCGCTGACGGTGCCGTCCGCCGAGGCGTAGACCTTGGTGGTGGCGATGGTCGCCACCGGGTCGCCCACGGCCACGGGATCGCCCACGCGCAGATCCACCTTGTCCACCAGCCCGCCGAAGGGGGCCAGCACCGCCGCGGTCTCGGACGCGACGACCTTTCCATTAAAGGAAAGCTCGGCCAGCGCCCCGGCGGAGGTCAGTGTCAGCGCCAGAACCAGCGCCAGCATTCCTCTTCCCAGTTTCTTCACATTCATTCCTCCGATCTTCAGCGCGCGCCCGGGGCGGCGTCCTCTTCGGCAAAGTAGCTCGCATAGGGCGCGAGCATCAGCTCGGACGGCCCGAGGAGCACATGATAGTAGTACATTTCGCCCTTCTGTTCGGCGGTGAGCACGTATTTCTCCTCCTCCACCTGCACCTGAATGGCCAGATCGCAGCTGGCGGAGCGGTCGAACTCGGACAGCGCCGGAATGCTGTCGGGATCGAGATTGAAGGTCATGGCCACAGTGTACTCAAACTTCTTGTTGGCCGTGCCCAGCATCTTCAGCTCGGTGTACTTCGTGCCGCCGGTGAATCCCTCGGTGGGGAGCACGGCCATGTCGTCGCGCACCTTCAGCGCCAGCTGCTTCACGCCGCTGTTCTCCAGCAGGCGGAGCACCTCGCCGTTGAGCTTCCAGCGATACTCGAAGCGGTCGCCCAGATTTTCCTCCTCCACGGCGGTGAGCACCAGCGTGTCCGGGCGCGCCATCTTATCGGAGGTTTCCTCGCCGCTTTCCTCCCTCGCCCACGCCTCCAGATCGGCGGTGAACCGCGCCGCGTGGTCGGCGGGAATCTCCATACCCTCTGCGTTGGCCAGCTCCAGCGTCAGATCGAGCTGTTTTCCGTCGATGGTCAGCGTCTGCATCGGCTCGTCGGAAAGCAGCAGCTCCAGCGCGTTGTAGCGCTCATCCTTGGGCGTCTCCTGATCGTTCTTGGCATGCTGCTTGGCGGGGGTTCCGTCTCCGCCGCCACCGCCGCCTCCTCCACCGCCGCCGCTGGAGATCTTGTCCAGCGTATAGGCCTCGGTGGAGACCCAGACGTTGCCGGCTGCGTCGCGCACCTGAACCATGCCCTCGCCCAGCGTCGTCTTCTTGGAAACCGTGTAGACGTAGCTCTCCGAGCCGTCCCAGTCGATCCACGTGCTGCCGCCGTCCAGCGAGAGCGCCTGCACGCCGGAGACCGCGTCCGCCGCGTCGATGCGCAGCGTGTAGCTCGCCGACTCATCCGCCATCGCCGTCACCTCGGGCGCGGCGGTGTCGATCTGCACGGTATAGCGCTCGGAGGCGGCCACGATGTCGCCCTCCTCGTTGAGGATGGCGAAGCGCACGGTGTACACGCCCTCGGCCTCGGGAACGTAGGTGTTCTCGGACAGCACGAAGATGCGCTCGTCGTAGATCACCACGGCGTAAGACCAGTTCTTTCCCTCGGGAATGCCCGACAGCGTGAATTCCGGCTTCTGAGTGTTCCACTCGCCGGGGCAAAAATCGCCCATGTCCACGGTCAGCTGCACGTCCTCGGGCTGCTCGGTGGGCTGCGGCTCGTCGGGAACCTTCAGCACCTGAAGCCACAGGTCGGCGGCCGCGTCGTCCTGAGCCTGTTCAAATTCCTTCCAGTCCAGCTCCTCGGGCGCTTCCTCGCTCAGCGCGGGATCCTGACCATAGGCCGCCACGCGATACTTGCCGTCCACAAACAGCTTCTCGTCGGCCTTGAAGATGAGCTGGGACAGCCGCTTCAGCGGAGCCTTCTCCACCTTCAACGCGTCCGGCAGCCGCAGGAAAACTTCCGTGTTTTCCGGAGCATAAGCGATCACGTCGGCGAGCTTGCCATAGATCACACCCTGCTCGCTGGCCATCCACGCCTCGGCCTCCGCGGGGATCTGCGCGTCCGTCTCCACAAGGGTCAGCCCCTCGGGCAGCGGCGCGGCGGTGGGCGCTTCCGTGGGATTGGCGCCGGGTTCGGTCGACGGCGCGTCCGTCGGATTGACGCTGGGTTCGGCGCTCGGCTCCGTCGAAGGCTCGGCGCTGGGTTCAGTGCCGGGTTCACTCGACGGCTCAGTGCTCGGTTCCGTCGACGGCTCAGTGCTCGGTTCCGTCGACGGCTCGCTGCTCGGCTCCGTCGACGGCTCGGTGCTCGGCTCCGTCGACGGCTCAGTGCTCGGTTCGTCCGACGGCTCCTGCGCGGGAGTCTGCGTCTCCACGGGGGCTTCGCTGGGCTGCGTCTCCGGGGCGACGGTCTGCTCCACCACCGTCTCGGCGGCGGGCGCTTCCGCGGCCAGTCCCATGGCCGGCTGGAGCAGCAGTCCAAGCACGATCGCCACGGTCAATACTCTTTTCATTTGAATTTCCTTCCTCTCTTCGCGTTTTTCGAAGAATTGATTTCATCCGCAATCTTACACCTATTGGACACCCAAAAAGGTGTTTTTGTTCGCGCTTTACCAACATTTTTCCTTACCCGCGGAAATCAGTCCATCGAAACAAGTTTTTCGCCGCCGCGGGCCATGTTATGGTTGATGTTTTGGACGATTCCAGTTATAATAATAATGAAATATTCTATGCGCAAATTCTGAATTGCTTCACGGCGGGAGGTCTGGTGGTTTATGAAAAAATACGCAATCGGCATCGACGTGGGCGGAACCAACATCAACGTCGGCCTGTTCGACGGCAGCAGGGAGCCTGTGCAGAGCCTTCAATCGCTGACGGACAAGGAGCTGGAGGCCGACCAGCTGATGGATCACCTCGCGGCGCAGGTGCGCCAGCTGGTGGACGTGACCGGGCTGTCCATGTCGGACGTCCGCGGTGTGGGCGCGGCCTTTCCTTCCTATATTGATTTCAAAACCGGCGTGGTGGTGGAGACCAGCAACATCATCTCGCTGAACGACCAGCCGGTGCGCGACATGCTGGCCGAGCGGCTGGATCTGCCCATCTGGCTGGACAACGGCGCCAACGCCGCCGCGCTGGCCGAACACGAGCTGGGCGCGGGCCGCGGCCACGACGACATGATCTACGCCACCATCGCCACCGGCATCGGCGGCGCGCTGATTATCAATGGAAAGCTCTACCGCGGCATGCACGGCATGGCGGGCGAGATCGGTCACATGTTCATCTCCGATTCCACCGGCTATCCCTGCTCCTGCGGCGTGACGGGCTGCGTGCAGTCCATCTCCTCGGGCGTGCACATGGCGCGCTATGTCACCGACCGCATCAAGGAGGGCGTGGACAGCCGCATCCTCGAGCACGCGGGCACCATGTCCAACATCGACATGATGGCCGTGGGCAAGGCGCTGAACACCGGCGATTCGCTGGCGCTGGAGGTGGTCAACCGCGGCGCGGAATACCTGGGCCGCATGTTCCATTCGCTCAATCAGATCTTCGACATCAACGTCTTCGTCTACGGCGGCGGCGTGACCAAGCTGGGCAAGCGGTTCATCGACCGCATCGTCGCCTCCTACCGCCACTATTCGCTGATGGATCAGAAATACCCGGCGCAGTTCATCCCCGCCGAGCTGGGCGACAACGCCGGCATGATCGGCGCGGCGCTGCTGGTGCCCAGCGATCCCTTCCGCGACTGAACGAGCTTCGTTCCCGCCGCGTCGGCGGCGCGCCATTCGCCTGTAAGGAGGTTATCCACATGCAAAAGATGCTTCTCGGAAAGACCGGGCTGTCCCTTTCCCGAACCGGCTTCGGCGCGCTGCCCATTCAGCGCGTGAGCTTCGACGAGGCCGCCGCGCTGCTGAACCGCGCCGTGGACGCGGGCATTCGCTACATCGACACCGCCCGCGCCTACACCGACAGCGAGGAAAAGATCGGCCGCGCGCTGAGCCGCCGCCGCGGCGAATACGCCGTCGCCACCAAGACCCACGCCAAGAACGCCGAGGGCTTCTGGAAGGATCTGGAGACGAGCCTGACGATGCTGCGCACCGAGACCATCGATGTGTATCAGTTCCACAACCCCGGCTTCGTGCCCGTGCCCGGCGGCGAGGACGGCCTCTACGACGCGGCCGTGCAGGCCCGCGCCCAGGGCAAGATTCGCTTCATCGGCATCACCCAGCACTCCATCGACCGCGCCGAGCAGGCCGTGGAGTCCGGGCTGTACGACACGCTGCAGTATCCCTTCAACCATCTGGCCACCAATCGGGAGGTCAAGCTGGTTCGGCGCTGCGCGGAGCGCGGCGTGGGCTTCGTGGCCATGAAGGCCCTCTCCGGCGGACTGGTGACCGACGCACGCGCGCCCTTCGTCTATCTGTCCGAGTTCGAAAACGTGCTGCCCATCTGGGGCTTTCAGCACATGTGGGAGCTGGAGCAGCTGCTGAAGCTGTCCGAGAATCCGCCGAAGAACGACCCGGAAATTCAGGCGGTCATCGAAAAGGATCGCGCGGAGCTGGTGGGCGCGTTCTGCCGCAGCTGCGGCTACTGCCTGCCCTGCCCCGCGGGCATTCAGATTCCCCAGGCCAACCGCATGAAGCAGCTGCTGGGCCGCGCGGTCTGGCAGGACTACGTCACGCCCCACTGGCAGGAGGAAATGGAGAAGATCGAGGGCTGCGTCCACTGCGGCCAGTGCGCCAAGCGCTGCCCTTACGATCTGAAGCCCTTCGAAACGCTGCCCGAGCAGCTGAAATACTATCGCGAATTCGTCCGGCAGCACGCCGGTCAGAACTGAGTCCAAATCCGCATCCATTAAAGGAGGGAGCGTTTTTGCAGGAATTGCTCAGGCAGCTCCAGAAGCACCCCGTCATTCCCGCCGCGCGGACGCTGGAGGCCGTGCGGCGCGCATCCGACACGCCCGCCGCCGCCATCTTTCTGCTGGGCGGCTCCATTCTGACGCTGCCGGAGATGATTCAGACCGCCCGCGATTGCGGCAAGCGTGCCTTCGTCCATCTCGATCTGGCCGAGGGACTGGGCCGGGACGAGGCCGCCGTGCGCTGGTGCATGGAGACGCTGCACGCCGACGGGCTGATCTCCACGCGCCCCGCGCTGCTGAAAGCCGCGTCGGAACTGGGCGCGATCACCATCCAGCGCCTGTTTCTGATGGACTCCACGTCCTTCGAGCACGGCAAGCGCATGCTGCGCAACACGCCGCCGGACATGGCCGAGGTGCTGCCGGGCATCGCGCCCAAGGCCATCCGCCAGCTCTGCGAGGTGCTGGACAAGCCGGTCATCGCCGGCGGACTGGTCAGCGAGCCGCGGGAAATCGCGCTGGCGCTCCAGTCCGGCGCGACGGCGGTGTCCGTGGGCGACGAAAAGCTCTGGTCCATCACGCTATGAGCCGCTTCTTTCCAAAGGCCGATCACTGGATTTCCGGCGCGGCCTTTTCCGAGCCCTTCGCGTCCGTCTCCCGGATTTACGGCGCGCCCGCCGGACTGGACGGCATGGTCGCGCTGTTCGCCTCGGACTTTCACCTGCGCCCGTTCATGGACGCGCGGAAGCTGGCGCAGTGCTTAATCGATCAGCGCGCAGATCTGGTGCTGCTGGGCGGCGATCTGGCCGACACGCGCAGGCAGGCGCTTCGGCTCCTCTACGCGCTGCGCAATCTGCGCGCGCCCATGGGTGTCTTCGCCGTGCCGGGCAACAACGACGTCGAGGCCTTCGGCTCCATGGACGACCTTCGCGCGGCGCTGAGGGAAATTAACACCCAGCTGCTGGTCAACGAAAGCGCGCTCTGCCTGCGAAGCGGCGCGCGTCTGGCCGTCGGCGGCGCGGACGAGCCGCGCTACGGCCGGCCCTCGCCGGAGAAAATCTTCCACGAGGACGCGGACTATCGCATTCTGCTGAGCCATTATCCATTAAAAACCATGCTCGCCGCGAAGCCCGACCTGATGCTCAGCGGCCACACCCACGGCGGTCAGTTCAATCTCTTTGGCCTCACGCCCTACGCCGTGGGCTTCGAGCGCTTCGGCGCGCGCAATTTTCCCCCGCTGCTCGTCAGCGGCGAGGCGGACTTCGGCCCGTGCCGCGTGATGGTGAGCAAGGGCGTCGGCTCCAGCCGCATTCCGCTGCGCGTCGGCGTGCGCCCGGAGATTCACCGCGTCGAATTTTTCAGCGCGGCCAAATGACGGCAAGAAATTTTTCCGCCCCCATTGACAACGCGCCGCTTCTCGTCTATAATAAAAGCTGTTCAAGGGTTTGATTGTCCTGGGGTGTGCGTTAGCCGAAGCTTTTACCCACAGATTCATAAAAGGATTCCGAGTCGACTGGCGGATGTCAGGCCCCCGATCTTCGGATCGCCAGGGGAAGGCAGAAAGTCGTCGCAGGTCTCCGCCCTGCCAGAGCGGCGGGTGAAAAAGCGTAGGCAGACGGCACTCATGGGATATCTTTTCGGAGCTCGCATGCGGGTTCCGATTTTTTTAAGATGAAATTCGTTCTTCCAGAAGAACATACTTATTTAAGGAGGCTTCCCCATGCTCGAGGTACGCGTTCTCTCCCCCGTGGCCAAGGTGTTTCCCGATTATGCCCCCCAGCCCTGCACGCCCCGGTTCTGCGGTCTGCGCAACGAGGTGATCTCGTTCCAGCTCGCCTTCCGCAGCGCCGAGCCGCTCAACCCGGACAAGCCCTATCTCCGTCTGGAGATCGACTCCCCCGTGAAGGCGCGCATCCATGCGCGGCGCGTGAAGTATCTGCCGGTGCGCTTTCCCCAGATGCCCAATGTGGACGACAACTATCTGCGCCTCGGCCGTCCGGGGCTGTATCCCGACGCGCTGACCGAGATTCCGCCCCACGGCATCCGCGCTTTCCCGACCAGCTGGGAGTCTCTGTGGATCGACTTCGAGCCCGACGGCATGGATGCGGGCGAATATCCCGCCGCGCTGCGGCTGATCGACGAGGCGACGGAGCAGGTCGTGGGCGAAGCCGAGGTCTCACTGCGCGTGCTGAACGCCTTCCTGCCCAGACAGACGCTGATTCACACCAAGTGGTTCCATTCCGACTGTCTGGCCACCTATTACGGCGTGGAGATCTTCTCTGAGGAATACTGGCGCATCACCGAGAACTTCGTGCGCTGCGCCGTGCGCCACGGCATCAACACCATTCTCACGCCCATCCACACCCCGCCGCTGGACACCCGCGTGGGCAGCTATCGCCCCACGGTGCAGCTGGTGGACGTGGTTCGCGAGAACGGCGGCTATCGCTTCGGCTTCGACCGGCTGCGCCGCTGGGTGGACATGTGCAAACGCTGCGGCGTGGAATACTACGAAATCGCCCATCTGTTCTCCCAATGGGGCGCGAAATACGCCCCGCAGATCTGCCTGACCACCGAGCACGGCTTCGAGCGGCTGTTCGGCTGGGACACGGAGGCGCTGGGCGAGGAGTACACCGGCTTCGTGCGCGCGTATCTGCCGGCGGTGCTCGCCGAGATGAAGGCGCTGGGCGTGGATGACAAATGCATCTTCCACATCTCCGACGAGCCGTCCAGGGAGCATCTGGAGGGCTATCTGGCCGCCAAGGCCGTGGTCGGCCCCATTCTCAAGGGCTACAAGATCATCGACGCGCTGAGCGACGCTTCGTTCTATGATTCCGGCGCGGTGGAGCATCCCGTGCCCGCCACCAACCACATCGAGCCCTTCCTCGAGCGCAGGGTGCCCGGTCTGTGGACGTACTACTGCATCGGCCAGGGCAAGGACGTGTCCAATCTGTTCTTCGCCATGCCCGGCGCGCGCACCCGGGTGCTGGGCGCGCAGCTGTACAAGTTTGAAATCGAGGGCTTCCTCCAGTGGGGCTTCAATTTCTACTATTCTCAGGGCTCCGACTACCCCATCAACCCCTGGCTGGACACCGACTGCGATGGCTTCACCCCCGCGGGCGACGCCTATCAGGTCTATCCCAGCCCGGGCGGCCAGCCGGTGGAGTCCATGCGTCTGATGCTGGTGGATCAGGCGCTTCAGGATCTGCGCGCCATGCAGCTCCTCGAAAGCCTGTCCGACCGCGAGACGGTGCTCCGGCTCATCGACGAGGACGTCCCGCCCATCCGCTTTGCCAGCTATCCCCACGAGGACGCGTGGGTGCTCGGTTTGCGCGAGCGCATCAACCGCGAGATCGAAAAGAGAATTTAAGGGAAGGCCGCAGCGGGCGGAAAAGACAGCGCCAGACGCGCCGCCGAATTGTGCGGCGCTGCCTTAAGGCCTTTGGACGCACCCCCGGGAAATCCTCGGGGTGCGTCCTTGTGCAGGAAAGTGCTTCTGAATAGACAGACTGCAAACTCGAGCGGATTGAGCCGCCGAGCCTGCAGTCCGTCTATTTTTATTGTCCTTCCGGGAAAACCTCCAGATAGCCCCATCCATAGGTCGTGTCATAGCCCGGCGCGCCCAGATCCCGCGCCATCTGCTGAAGCCGCGGCACGATCTCCGCAGGTTCTGTGCCCTCCAGCAGCAGGCGGGCACAGAGCGCCGCCGCGCGGGGAACGGCAAAAGACGCGCCCTTCTCGTCGCCGCCGTCGCCGTCGGCGCAGAAGGACACCGCCTCTCCGCGCAGATACCACAGGCTGGACGCGACCTCGCCGTTCTCGCTCACGTCAGCGCCGCCGATTCCGATCACCTCGTCCCACGACGCGGGATAGACCGCGCAGCCCAGTCCCGTTTCCATGCTGAGATTTCCCGCCGAGGCCAGTAGCAGCACGCCCTTTTCGGCGGCCTCGCGAACGGCGGCATGCAGGTTCTCGTCTTCCGCCGGCGAGGCGAAGCTCATCACAACGATGTCCGCGTTCCAGTCGTTCACCGCCGCCCGAAGCCCTTTTGTAAGGATTGCGCCGTCCGCATTCAGGCGATCCTCGAAGCACTTGATCGTAACCCGTTCCGCCTCCGGGACAAGCTCTGCGAGGATGCCGTCCAGCTTCGTGCCGTGACCCACCGCATCGGTCAGATCCGAGGAATCGTCCAGCACGTTCACGCCGACGGCATTCGGGGAATTGCTGCCCGAATCCAGCACGGCAATGCGGACGGTCGTCGTTTCGGCCTGCGCGCGCGGCAGAAGAAGGAGAATCAGGAGCGCCAGCGCGCTCCCGATTCTCCTCAGAGAAAGATTCATTCGCCTTCAGAATCGCCTTCTTCAGCCGGAGCAGGCGGTGCATCCTGCGAAGAAGTCGGTTCGACGACCGGCGCGGCCGTCATTGCGGCAGTCGATTCGGCGGTCGGTTCCGTCGTTGATTCCGTCGTCGTTTTCGGAGTCGGCTCCGCGGTCTGTTCGGCAGTCGGCTCGGCAGTCGGCTCGGCAGTCGGCTCGGTCGTCGGCTCGATGGTCGGCTCAACGGTCGGCTCAACGGTCGGCTCAAGCGTCGGTTCGATGGCCGACTCTGCAGCCATCGCAACGGCGTTCCTCAGACTCGATACGTTGATCGTATCCGAACCCGGTTCCTTGTCATAGGTCTTGCCATTGACCGTCAGCCTGTAGCCCATCTTCGAATAGTCGCCCGCCACCGTGCTCAGACCGCCCACATAGTAGCAGGTCAGCTTGGAGAGCGGAATCATCTTGTTGAGATTGAAGATCAGCTCGAGCGTCTCCGGCGCACCGTTTGGCCATTCCACATTCACGGTGCAATAGTCGCCGTTTGCTTCATTCTGGAATCCCAGCGCCGTGAAGTCGCCGTTGCAGAAGAAGTGCGTGCCGGAAATGACCTTGGTGAAACCATCTCCCTCATTGATCGCAAATTCTCCGTTGACGAAGACTCCCAGCGGCATGCAGCTCTTGTAATTGGAGTTGGTGGAGTGGAGAAACTTCGGGCCGAGCGACGCCGTCGAACCCGTAATCCACATGTTGAAGTTCGCGGAGCTTCTGCTGTCGATTTCGTAGCTGCCGTAGCTCACGTATCTGTACGAAGCTCCGGTGGAGAAGCCCGTGCCCGTGGTGCCGTTGGCCGTTCCGCACTGGACGTACACGGAATCGAACAGCGTGAGCGTAACCGTGGCCGAGTAAAGCGCCTGGTTGTAGTTCCGGCTGTCGCTGGGAATGAACTTGACGTTGTAGGCTTTGCCCGACTCCGTCGGAATCACCTTCTCGTCCTCCCATGCCCATGTGCCCTGTACATTGCCGTTGGCGCCGGCAAAGGCCGCGTTGGGGTTCCTGGCCGCCGCCGAGTTCGAGTTGATCTTCGCAAGCGCCAGCGGCAGGCGGGCCGTGCCGTCGGTCTGGTTCAGCGTGGAGGTCAGCGTGCCGGCGACGGTGGGCGTGGATTTCTCCACCGTCACGGTAAACGTCTCCTCGTAGGGCTCATAGTTGTCCGCGGAGACCGACGTGGGCGTGAACCGCGCGGTCAGCTCATAGGTTCCCGCATTGCACCACGCGTCCGTCACGCCGCTCTTCTCGAGCCACTCCCAGTTGCCCGTCACGACTGTTTCGCCGCCGTCGATCTTCATCACAGGGCCGATGATGGCTTCATTGGCCACCTTGCCCTCGCCCATGGCGCTGGTGTGCGTCACGCCCGTCAGGAATTTCTGACCATACGCGATGTTTCCAAGCGTCAGAGTGCCCGTCCGGGTCAGGCGCGCCCTGTTGATGACGAAGGGCACGGTGGTGGCCGCCGCGTCGCCGTCCGGCCAGCGGGTATTGTCCGCGTCGGTCAGCGTGAGCGTGACATAATGCGTTCCCGCGTCGGTATAGCTGTCATCCGTCACCGTGTAGTGGGAGGACTGCGCCACCGCGGCCTGCAGCAGCCGTCCGGTATAGGTCTGCGCGGGGATTTCGGGCTTCGCGATCTCCCGCTTGCCTGCGGTAAACGTGGGGGTCACGATAACGGATACGTAGTTGGCCGTGTCGTCCGGCACGAATTCCAGCTTGTATTCGCCATCGCCCGCCGCCGTCACCGTGTCCGGATGCTCCGCGTCGAACACCCACTGCATCGTGCCGGGGACGATGGTTCCGTTCCATTCGCCCTGCCCATCCACGCTGTGGTCGCGCAGCGAATCCTGATAGGTCAGCGCGGGAGCCTGAGTGATCGTCACCGTCGGCTCCGCTTTGGCGATCGCGGCCAGCGCCGATGCGGCGGTATTGCCCAGCACGTAGTCCGCCGAATCCTCCGCCGAAAGCGCATAGCCGCTGAAGACGACGGTTTTGTCCGCGCCGGCGTTCTCGTCGGCAAAGGCGTATTCGCCGCCTGCGAGCACAACGCCGTCAATGGCAATGCTCTCGTCGTCCGCGTCGCAGAGCTGATAGCTGCCCGTCGCGGACACGTCGCCCGGCATATACACGCGATCCTCTGCGGTGATGCTCACCTTGAGTTTAGTCTGCGTGTAAACCGGTATCAAAATCTGCGCCGGCGCGTAAATTGCGGAATCCTCAGCGTCCGGCGTAAAGACCACATCGTAGAGGACGCTTCCGTTCTCCCGGCCCTTGGGCACGAGAGTCGAATCGACCCACGTGAACGTGCCGTCCACCGCCGTCTCGCCGTCCATCGCCGTGCCGCCGGTCAGCTCGGATTCGGCCAGCGACTGGCCATAGAGCAGACGCGCGGCCGTGGGAGCCGTCAGAACGGGGATCTTCTTCGTCACCGTGAGCGTGACAGTGATTTCATCCTCGATGGTCTGGCCGTCGTCGTCGGTATAGGCCACCTTCACATTGTAGGTATAGACGTACACCAGATCCGTCTGAACGGGGTCTCCCGCAAGCGTCTCGGTGTGCTTGAGCGCCTCCATATAGTCAACGCTCGCACCGCCGCGGATGGCCTCGTCCACCAGCCGGGTGATGGTGGGTTCGCCGCCCTCGGTGAAGCTCTCCAGCGGAACCGTCGTCGCGTCGGGAATGGAATCCAGCGCGTCCATCAGAATCTTCGTTGCGGGATCCTCCGTCTCCCACTGAGCGGTGTAGACGCGGTCGCCCGTGCTTCCGGACGGAATGGTCAGATCAATCGCAGGTTCAGTCATGCCTTCGCCAATCCAGCCGGCGAAGATATAGCTGTCGTTGTACGACTTGGGCGCAGTCAGCGCGATGTCGCCGCTTTCGATGGTGTAGGTCGTCGGGTTCTCGGAGGAGGCTTCGCCGTGGCGGACGTTATAGGCGATGGTGTAGACCACGGGCTCCCAGTGCGCCGTCAGGGACAGATCGCCGGAGCTTCCGTGCGCAATGACCATCTCGGGCGTCCGTTCGCCGTCTTCGCCCGCCGTCCATCCGATGAATTCATAGCCCGTGCGGGTGGGACTGGCCAGCTTGATGTCCGCGCTCTCCACCGTGTAGGCCGCGGGATTGGCGGCATTGTTCTCGCCGCCGCCCAGATCGTAACGGATGGCGTATTCCACAGGCTTCCAGCTGGCGTACAGCTTCGCGTCGGCCTCCAGCCGATCCGAAGCCGGATCGAAGGCCGTGTTCGGCGTGCAGGCGGCGCTCGTGTACCAGCCCGCGAAGCTGTAGTGCTCACGCGCGGGGTTCTCGGGCACATCCATCAGCGGATAACCCTTCAGCTCCGTTCCCGTATAATAGCTCTCGGCAATGCCGTCGTGATTGACGTAGTAGTCGACGTTGATGACCTTCGCCCACAGCGCGTAGAGCTTCAGGCCCCGCTTCAGCGTCAGCGTATCGAAATTCACCGCTTCGCCGGAGAAATCGGCGGAAGTATACCAGCCCATAAACGCGTGTCCCGGATGGTTGGGCAGCACGATTTCGGACATCTTCCCATCCATACGCAGCGTGCTGAACGTGAAGCGGGCGTACACGTCCTCCTCGGTGTCTCCCTCAAAGACGGGCTTCGTTTCGAACTCGGACAGCCTGAACAGCGCGCGTCCGCTCGGGCCGCAGAAGTCCACCGTCACATCCACCGTCCAGTCGGCGTACACCGAGACGGCCTGCGTCGGAGCGGTCTCGAACTCGTAGGGCACGGTGCAGGCCTCGTCCGCGTACCAGCCACGGAAGGTCAGGCCCTCGATCGCCGGATCGCCCGGACGCCGAATGGTTTCGTTCTCCGCAACTTCTTCGGTCTTGTAAATGTCGAAGCCGGGGACATTGTACAGCCACTGCACCGTGTGCAGCCGCGATGCCGACAGCATCAGCGTCACATCCATCGCCGGCATGACGAACGACAGATGGTTGTCCGTCAGGCTGTAGGAAATCGTCGTGGGCACTTCAAAGACGGGCAGGACGTTGCGGTGCGTCTCGTCGCAGACGATGTCCAGCTCAACCCGCGTGCCGGGCGCAATGCTGCGCAGATCCAGCCCCTCGGGAGAGGTCGCCTCGAAGCCCTCGATGCCCTCGCCGGGCACGACCGCCAGCGCATAGGCAGAGTCGTTCAGGTCGAGCGTGTTCCTGCGGGAGTACTCGCGGCCCGTCACCGACAGCCCGGCGGCGATCTCTTCGCCGCTTTCCAGCGCCATCATGATTTCGCGCGCCGAGCCGTCGAAGGCCGCGCGGCTCGCCTTCAGCGTCCACGTGCCGTCCTCGGAGGCGGTGAAGTACAGCCGCTCGCCGTTTTCCGTGCCCGTGGTGTAGAAGCGCGTAGTCGGATCGCCCGAATAGCGCAGCACGTATGTCACGGTGCTGTCCGTGGGATCCTCCGGGTTGATTTCAAAGCGGCGCGCGTAGAGATAGAAGGTCAGTCCGTACTCCTCCGTCTCCGGGCGAACGTCGTAGCGCAGCGTGTCGTTATCCAGACTCAGATAGCAGAACGCGCTGACCTTGGGATTGCTGTACTGAATCAGACCGCCCTGAACGCCGGCCCAGCCGATGGTTCCGTCCTTCAGTCCGGCCGCCTTTGTGAAGGCCTTCTGCCGGATGCCGGACAGATCGACCTCCGCGGTCGCGGTGGGCTCGAACAGGCCGCCCACCATGTGCGTTGCGGAGAAGGACTCCTCGTGGACGATCTCGCCGTCCCATCTCGCGTTCTCCAGTCCCCAGAGATGGGCGCACTCGTCGTAGAGCATGACCTTCATGTCCACCGTGGTGGTGGACAGCGTGCACTGTCTGGACAGATGGAATTCCAGCTCCTGCTTTTTGACCAGCGCCGAGGGGCTGTCGTCCAGATAGCTCACCGCCAGATCCAGCTCCACCGTCTCGCAGCCATACTCCGCCGCGATCTCTTCGTTCAGATAGATGTAGCCGGGCAGCCGATCCTCTTCCAGCCTGCCGAATTCAAACAGGGCGTTTCGGGGATCGTCCGCCGTGAGCAGCTCGCCGTTGACGGTCATGTTCCGAATGCTCAGCGTGATCTTGGAATCCTCCGCCTGCGGCAAAGTCTGAGTGGTTCGGCAGCTGCCGTCCATCAGCCTGTAATCGCGCATGGGAATGGTGGCAAAGCCGAAGCTGGCGCGATGGTCGGCCAGAAGCACCTGCTGCTCCCACTGCGCGCGCAGGGGTTCCTCGTCCATATAGCGCAGTCTGGAGGACACGCTGGTGCTGTACAGCGGCCAGCGCTCCGACCAGATGTTCCACGAAGTGCCGATGGAGAACAGTATGAAGTCGGCCTTCAGGGACAGATCGACCGACGCGTCCAAACCCACCTCGAAGTACAGCGCGCCCACATAGCTGCTGTTGCCCGAGAGCAGCGACGTGTTCAGGAAGAACATGCCGGTCAGCTCGGCATAGGCCATGATGGAGCCGACGATCTGTGCCTTGGCGATGACGCACAGCGTCACACCCAGCTTCAGGCGAAGGCCGATGCGAACGCCGATCTTGCCCACCAGATACACGTGGTTTTCGACTCTCGTCTTGAGCTTTTCCTTGTAGGAGCCGCCCTCCATCTTCTTGAAGTCGTACTTGAAGCCAACCTTCTGGCCGCCCTCCACCACGAGTTCCATGCCAAAGGTGGCGAGCACGCCGATCTGGCCCACCAGATCCAGCTCCGCCGTCAGGGCGACGATGCCGTAGAAGTCCACGATGATGACGAGCAGCGGAACCTCAAACAGATCCACATAGCTCAGTTCCGTCTCCACGATGGACTGCATGGTCTGCATGATGCCATCCACGGCCTGCTGATAGTCGCCCTCGAGGCCGTCGGGCTTGACCAGATTTTCCAGCGTCTCCAGCGCCTCGCTGAAGTCCGCCTCGCCGTCGCCGCTGGCCACGGCCACTTCCAGCTTGACCCTCGTGGTGGAGGCCAGCCGGAGGGAAGCGTCGATCCAGATGCCGCCGGCCTTCACGTCCACGTCCACTTCGACCTTTTCGGTGAAGGACATGGACGGCGTGACGGTCATGATCGTCTTCGCCCCGTTCGACAGCGCGATGGTCAGGCTGACGGTCACGCCCGCCGTCACGGAATTGCCGGAAACGCTGATGACCGGCGAAACCTCGACCTTGCCGGGCTTCGCGGTCATTGTCGTCAGCGCATAGGTTCCCTCTCCATAGAGCGCGTCCAGCTTGTCCTGCGTGTCCTGCGAGGTCATTACGGTGACTAGCATCTGGGCGCGCAGCTCGTCGTTGCCGCGAATCTGCGCGGACACCGCACGCTCGATCTGCTCAATGTCCTCTTCGTCCAGAACCTCTTCGAGATCGACCTTGCGCGTCGTGTTCACGTCCAGATCCGCCATATAGTCCACGGGATTGGCGTTCAGGAAACGAATGGCAAGGCCGTCGTCGGCCGCTTCCGATGAAACGACCTGAATGAACATGACATAGCCGTCGAACGAGCCCTCCGTCCAGCGGTCGATGTTCTTCTCGTCCGGGTCGATGCTGCCGTCGTAGAAGCAGACGATCTCGTCCGTTTCAAAGCTGCTGTCGCCGGTGTACAGCAGCGTGCCGGGGACGTTTTCGCCGTCCTCGTTCTCCGTCACCAGCTCCAGCGAAGCCATGTCGTCCCAGAGCAGATACTGAATGTCGTCGCGGAAGATGACCGTTTCCACCTGCTCGCGATAGACGTTCACCAGCAGTGTGTCGACGGTTTCGTCGTAATTCTTAAAGCGCAGACCCTCGCCCAGTACAATGGTGAAGCTGGAGCCGGGCTCAAAGCCGCGCTGTCCGTCCTGCTCATAGGCGTCGCCGTACAGGGCAAAGCCGTCCCCGGTGCGCTCCATGCGCACGGCGGGCTCGGTAACGCCGCTGCCGGCTTCGATGGAGATCAGCTTCTCCACAGACTGCGCGTCCATGTCCTCCGGCGCAACGATCTCAATGGCCGACAGCCAGTCCGCGTCGTTCAGCTCGGCCGCGTTGGACTGGCGGGTTTCCTCCTCCGCCTCGTCGGGATTGAACATGGCGTACAGCGTCATATCCTGAGTGATCGGATCCGTATAGCCGAAGCTCTGCTCGCAGGCCTCGTCGAGGAACCAGCCGCAGAAGGCGCTGCCGTCCATGGACGTGTAGATCTGATCCACCGGCTTGCTCAGCAGATACTCGCCCTTCGCAAAGACCTGCGGCGCAAGCTCGGTTCCGCCCATGGTGTCAAATGTAACCGTCACGCAGTCGTCGGGATCGACAAAGCGCGCGTAGAGCGTCATCTGCCGGTCGACCAGCATCAGCGTGGAGCAGGGCACGGTGTAGTCCGCGTCCTCGTACCACGCCGTGAAAACCTTGCCCTCGCAGGTAGTTTCAATGGCAGAAAAATCGATGATGCCGCCGGGCAGCACGGTCAGCGGTTCGACCGGCGTGCCCTCCGTCACAAAGCTGACGACATAGCGGGACAGCACCAGCACGTCGTCCGTGCCCGGCTCAATGGAGCGCTCCTCGCCGTCGGGATCGGCGACAGTGATGGCGCTTTTCGTCTCGTTCTGAATCGTGCAGGTGGCCCGGACGGTCAGCTTCCGTGCCTCGCCCTGCACATGCACGACGCCCAGGGCCATGCTGCCCTCCAGCACCACGCTCCCGCCCCGGCGGATCAGCACCTCGCCGATCTTCGTCTCGCTGTCGCCGCGAAGCGTCACGTCCTGATCCGTGTCGATGACGACGGTTTCGATCTCCGTGCCGCTGAGCGCAAGCTCGGCCGCGCCGGTGATGGGCAGCTTCTCTGCGTTCACGGCGTTGATTTCCGCCCGCGCGCCGTCGGCAAAGACCAGCCGGTTCGCGGTCAGAGAGCCGATCTGCTCCGCCTGCCCGGTAACGTACAGATTGGGATTTTCCAGCCGACGAGCCGCGGACAGCGATTCGTCGCCGTCAATCACCGCGCCGAACACCCTGGACAGCAGCGTCTGCATCTGCTCTGCGGACACCTCGTCCTGCGGCGCAACGTCCGCCTCCAGATAGTTCCATTCTTTCAGTGCGTTCAGCGCGTTTCCCGGGTACTCGCCCAGCAGGCCGCAGACGTACTCCGCCGCATCCTGCCAGGTCTTTACGCCGGAGACGAGCATCGGCGTCGCCCCGGCCGTCTCGGCCAGCGCCGGAAGCTGGATTCCCGTCGCAAAGAGCGCAAAGCACAGGATAAGTGAAATTACGCTCCTGCCGAATTGGATGAATTTGCCCTTCATTCTTCGTCCTCCTGTTTGGTCTGACAATCGCTGTCCATTGCAAAGGGAACATACTCTGATATGCAAAACCGCGCCGTCCGCATGCTTAAGGGAACACCGCACAAATGAGGCGGTTGGCCGGCGAATGGTTTTTCGTCAGATGCAAATTCCGAAGGTTTACTGGAGGGTAATCGAGGCATCTGCATGCCGCAGATGGCGGAAAAGGCAGAGCCAGACGCACCGCCGAATTGTGCGGCGTTGCCTTAAGCACAGATTTGCGAACTTCGGCGGCAAATTTTCCAGCTTCTTCAATCAGCGGCGTCCGTTTTTATGCGGAGAGCTTCCTCCACTTCCTGCAGCGAAAACTCATAATGCATGGCCAGCGCCTTGAACAGCTGCTGCATCACCTGTTCGGAAATGGCGCGGATATCCAGCCCCTCCACAAAGCGCAGCGCCCGTTCCCGCTCGTCTGCCGGAACGCGATACACGCTCAGCGTCATGGTGAGAAACAGCCGAATCTTCTTCTCCAGCGTCAGCGTTTCATCACAGGGATGCGCCATGTAGCCGCGCATGACGCTGCTCGAGCCAATATCCATTTCATAAAATTCGCGCTGCGTCAGCTCTGGCTGATAGGGCCCGAAGATCTGATACAGCTCCTTCGCCGTCTCCCGAAGGATATACTCGTAGGCTTCCCTCTGGCTGTAGGCTTCGATATAGATTTCCCGCAGGTTTTCGTTCAGCTCCGTCAGCGTCAGCTGAATCGCCGTCTCCACCGCGTAGACGCAGACCGGCGGCAGCTGAGTTCCCGACGCGCCGCGGGCCATGGCGAACTGGTTGGCGAACATGAATTCCACCAGCTCGGTCAGCACGCCGTCCTTCGCCCGGAAGATGTTCTGAAAGGAGCTGTAGGACACGCCGGCCTTGTCGATGATTTCCGCCAGCGTGGTTTTCTTGTAGCCCTTCTCCAGAAACAGCTTCACGCACACCGTCAGGATCCGCTTTTTCGTCGGCAGACTCGCATTGGTCAGAGTGATGGAAAGCGCCTCCCCTTCTGTTTGGTGTATACGCCAATATTATATCACACAGGCAGGGCAAACGCAATAGAAACGCGCTCATTCTCAATGTTATTTTTACAAGAGCGCAACAGTAACGCCGTATGCTCCGGTTTTTCGTTTTTAACTCTCCCCTCCTTGCCCTTTTCGCCCTTCGGCGCTATAATAAAGCCAGATAAATGGAGGGACGACTATGCTGCTGACCGCGGAAAATCTCCACAAGAATTACGGCATGAAGCCGCTCTTGAGCGGCGTTTCGCTCTATCTCAGCGCCGGCGAGCGCGTTGGCCTGATCGGCGTGAACGGCACGGGCAAGAGCACGCTTCTGAAGATACTGGCCGGCGTCGAGGAACCGGACTCGGGCCGCGTGACGCGCGACCCCAACGTGCAGATCTCGTATCTGCCGCAGGTGCCGGTCATGGACGACAATCTGACCGTGCTGGAGCAGGTGTTCGCCGGACATCCCGCGGAATTCCGCGCGCTGAACGAGTACGAGGCCAAGAGCATTCTGAGCAGGCTGGGCATTTCCGACTTCGACCAGAAAATCGGCGCGCTCTCGGGCGGGCAGCGCAAGCGCGTGGCGCTGGCCACAGTGTTCGTCCATCCCGCCGACGTACTGATTCTCGACGAGCCGACCAACCATCTCGACGCGGAAATGGTGGCGTGGCTGGAGCAGAAGCTGGCGCGGTTCACCGGCGGACTCGTCATGGTCACGCACGACCGCTATTTTCTCGAAAACGTGGTCACGCGCATCGCCGAGCTCTCCCAGGGCGAGCTGTTCCTCTACGAGGCCAACTATTCCAAATACCTCGCGCTGAAGGCTCAGCGGCTGGAGATGGCCCAGGCCTCCGAGCGCAAGCGGCAGGCGCTGCTGCGCAGGGAAACCGAGTGGATCCAGCGCGGCTGCCGGGCGCGGAGCACCAAGTCCACCGAGCGCATCGCCCGCTATGAGGCGCTGAAGGCTCAGGACGCGCCGCCCGCGGAGGAGAACCTGTCCATGACCGCCGCGGCCTCCCGGCTGGGGCGCAAGACGGTGGAGCTGTCCCACGTCACCAAGTCCTTCGGCGGCCGCACCGTCGTCCGCGATTTTTCCTATACCATTCTGCGCGACGACCGCGTGGGCGTGATCGGCCGCAACGGCGCGGGCAAGTCCACGCTGCTGAATCTGATCTCCGGCAGGCTCGCGCCGGATTCGGGCACGGTGGACTTCGGCGGCACGGTGCGCATCGGCTATTTCACCCAGGAGGGCCGCGAGCTGGATCCCGATCAGCGCCCCTACGACTACATCCACGAAATCGCCTCGGAGGTGCGCACCGGTGAGGGCAGGCTCTCGGCGACGCAGATGATGGAGCGCTTCCTGTTCTCCTCGGATATGCAGTATTCCACCATCGGCCGGCTGTCCGGCGGCGAGCGGCGGCGGCTGTACCTGCTGGGCATTCTGATGAGCGCGCCCAACATCCTGCTGCTGGACGAGCCCACCAACGATCTGGACGTGGAGACGCTGACCATTCTGGAGGACTATCTGAGCGAGTTCCCGGGCGCGGTGGTGGCCGTGTCCCACGACCGCTATTTTCTGGACAAGATCGCCCAGTCCATCCTAGAGGTGCGTCCGGACGGCGAGATTCGCCGCACCATGGGCGGCTATTCCGACTATCTGCTCCAGCGCCCCGCCGAGGACGCTCCCGCCGCGCCGAAGAAGGAAGCGTCCAGCCGGGAAAAGCGCTCCGAGCGGCCCCAGAAGCTGCGCTTCTCCTTCAAGGAGCAGCGGGAATACGAGACCATCGACGCGGACATCGCCGCGCTGGAGGCTCAGATCGCCGACTGCGACGCGGAGATGGAGCGCTGCGCCAGCGACTACGTGCGCCTTCAGGAGCTTTCGGCGCAGAAGGATGCGCTCAGCGCTCAGCTGGACGAAAAGACCGAGCGCTGGATCTATCTGAACGATCTGGCCGAGCGCATCGCCGCCCAAAATGCGCAGTGACGCTCCAACGCGCTTGCTTTCTTCACAATTCAAAACTATACTTTATGATAACGAGTTTTTGAAGGAGGAATCCCCATGAGCAGGATCGACGTGGTTCGCAAGGCCATGATGGATGCGCTGAAGGCGGGCGACAAGCCGCGCAAGGAGGCGCTTTCGCTGCTGCTGTCCGCGCTGAAGGCCAAAAACATCGACAAGCGCGCGGATCTGACCGAGGACGAGGAAAACGCCGTGGTCTACAAGGAGATCAAGGAGGCCAAGGAGACGCTGGACACCACGCCCGCCGACCGCGCGGACATCATCGACGAGTGTAAACTGCGCATCGCCGTGTGGAGCGAGTTCGCCCCCGCCCGCATGGACGAGGACGCCATCCGCGCCGTCATCCGCGAGACGCTGGCGGAGCTGGGCGTCGACGCGCCCACGGCCAAGGACAAGGGCAAATTGATGAAGTCGCTGATGCCCAAGCTCAACGGCAAGGCCGAGGGCCGGCTGGTCAACCAGCTGGTGGGCGAGGTGCTGAAATAATTCGGCATTGACAAACCGGGCGACAGGCCCTATAATATAGTAGGAAAACCGATGAGAAAGACGAGTATCGCGAGTCCGACAGGGCGAAAGAGAGCCGCAGAGGGTGGAATTGCGGCGGCGCTGTCCGCGAGAATGGACTTTTGAGGGCGGCGTGAACGCTTCTTTTTAAGCCAGTAGCTGCCGACGGGAGCCGCACCCGTTATCCGCGCGGTTCGCATCGCGCGTGCGAAAAAAGCCGATCTGGGTGGCAAACAAGCTTTCAAGCCTGTCCCGTGAACGCGGGACGGGCTTTTTTTCGCGCGAGCCAATTTTTCGCAGGAGGTTTTCTTTATGGAACAGCAGAATCAGAAGCAGCGCATTTTCTCGGGCATTCAGCCCACCGGCAATCTGACGCTGGGCAATTACATCGGCGCGCTGCGCAACTTCTCCCTTCTTCAGGATCAGTACGACTGCCTCTACTCCATCGTGGATCTCCACGCACTGACGGTGCGCCAGAATCCCACGGAGCTGCGCAAGGCCTGCCTGCGCACCATGGCGCTCTTCCTGGCCAGCGGCCTCGACCCGGAGAAAAACATCATCTACTTTCAGTCCCAGGTCGCCCAGCACGCCGAGCTGAGCTGGGTGCTGAACTGCTTCACCTACATGGGCGAAATGTCCCGCATGACCCAGTTCAAGGACAAGTCCGCCAAGCACGCGGACAACATCAACTGCGGCCTGTTCACCTATCCCGTGCTGATGGCGGCGGACATTCTGCTCTATCAGGCCAATCTGGTGCCCATCGGCGCGGATCAGAAGCAGCATCTGGAGATCACCCGCGACATCGCCGAGCGCTTCAACGGCATCTACGGCGACGTGTTCACCATTCCCGAGGGCTACTTCCCCAAGGTCGGCGCGCGCGTCATGAGCCTGCAGGAGCCAACGCGCAAGATGTCCAAGTCCGATCCCGAGGAGACCTACATCGCCATCCTCGACAAGCCCGACGTGATTCGCAGAAAGGTTCGCCGCGCGGTGACGGACTGCGACAATTCCGTGGTGTTCGACGCGGAGAACAAGCCCGGTGTGGCCAACCTGATGTCCATCATGTCCGCGCTGACGGGCAAGACCATGGACGAGATCACCGCCGAGTTCGACGGCCAGGGCTATGGCAAATTCAAGGATGCGGTGGCCGACAGCGTCATCGCCGTGCTGGAGCCCATCCAGAACGAATACGACCGCATCAGCGCCGACAAGGCGTATCTCCAGCAGGTGATGGATTCCGGCCGCGAGCGCGCGTCGGCCATCGCCCACAAGACCATGCTCAAGGTTCGCAAGAAGCTGGGCATCGCCCCCTGGAAGCTGTAATCTCCCTCCGCGCCCGCGGGAATTCTCCCGCGGGCGCAATCGACCCGACGCGCGGAGGCCACGCATGGAATTTCATCATCTTCCGGTTTTGCTCAACGAATGTCTGAACGGGCTGAACATCCGCCCGGACAGCGTTTATCTGGACTGCACGCTGGGCGGCGCGGGCCACAGCTCGGAGATTCTCAAACGGCTCCGCGGCGGTACCCTCGTGGGAATCGACCGGGACGCGGACGCCATCGAGGCCGCCGCCGCGCGGCTGTCCGGGCTGAACCCCGACGCGCGGTTTCTGACGCTGCGCGGCAATTTCCACGACGCGAAGGCGCTGCTCGCCGGCGCGGGCATCTCTACCGTGGACGGCATTCTGGCCGATCTGGGCGTGTCGTCCCATCAGCTGGACGTGCGCGAGCGCGGCTTTTCCTATCACGACGACGCGCCGCTGGACATGCGCATGGATCAGTCCCAGCCCCTCTCCGCCCGGGAGATCGTCAACGAATGGTCGGAGGACGAGCTGACGCGAATTCTTCGCGACTACGGCGAGGAGAACTGGGCGCGGCAGATCGCCCGGGTGATCTGCGACCGGCGCGCCGACGCGCCCATCGAGCGCACCAGCCAGCTGGTGGCCATCGTGGACGCGGCCATTCCCAAAAAACTCCGCGCAAAAGACGGCTCGCACCCGGCGCGGCGCACCTTTCAGGCGCTGCGCATCGCGGTCAACGACGAGCTGGATCCGCTGGAGCCGGCGCTGGACGATCTGACCGGCCTGCTGAATCCCGGCGGCCGCCTGTGCGTCATCACCTTCCATTCGCTGGAGGATCGCATCGTCAAGAACGCGTTTAAGCGCATGGCCGACCCCTGCACCTGCCCCAAGTCGTTCCCGGTCTGCGTCTGCGGCAAAAAGCCCGTGGTGCGGCTGGTGACGCGCAGGCCCATCACGGCCTCCGAGGCCGAGCTGGCCGAAAATCCCCGCGCCCGCAGCGCCAGTCTGCGCGTGGTGGAAAAGCTCTGATTTTTTTCTGGGAGGAAACCCATGAAGCATCTGGAAACCCCGGCCGGGCGCGTCCCGCTTCCGGCCTTTTTCCCCGACGCGACCTACGGCGCCATCCGCGCGGGCTCCTTTGAGGACGTCTATCGCGGCGGGCTGTACGGCTGCGAGATGAACAGCTACCACCTGATGACCAAGCCCGGCGCGAAGCTCGTCAAGAGCCTCGGCGGCCTGCACGGCTTCACCGGCTATCGCGGCGCGATTCTGACGGACTCCGGCGGCTTTCAGCTCTATTCGCTGATTCGCGAGAACGCCGATTACGGCGAGATCCGCGACAAGGAGATCATCTTCCGCCCCGACCGCGGAAAGGAAAAGCTCACCTTCACGCCGGAGAAGTGCATTCAGGTGCAGTTCCAGTACGGCTCGGACGTCATGATGGCGCTGGACATGTGCACCCACCCGGACGATCCCGCCGACGTGCAGCGCCGCAGCGTGGAGCTGACCGTGCGCTGGGGCGAGCGCTGCCGCGCCGAGTTCGACAAGCTGGTGCGCAATGTTCCCGACGAGAAGCGGCCCAGGCTGTTCGGCATCGTGCAGGGCGGCTCCGACCCCGAGCTGCGCCGGGAGTGCGGACGGCGGCTGGAGGAGATCGGCTTCGACGGCTACGGCTTCGGCGGATGGCCTCTGGACGCGGGCGGCGCGTTCCGCCCGGACATTCTGCAGATGGCCGCCGACGCGATGCCCGATTCCAAGGTGAAGTACGCCATGGGACTGGGCAAGCCCGAGGAGATCGTCCAGTGCGTCCGGATGGGCTACAGCCTGTTCGACTGCGTGATTCCCACCCGCGAGGCGCGGCATCAGCGGCTGTACGTGTTCAACGAGGGCGACAGCAGCCCCGAGGGTGTGCGCCGCGCCGACGGAAAATTCTACAAATACCTCTACATCATGGACGCGCCCCACTGCCGCGACCCGCGGCCCGTGGACTCCACCTGCGACTGCGAGCTGTGCTCCGGCCATTCCCGGGCGTATCTTCAGCACCTGTTCAAGGTGGGCGACCCTCAGGCCATGCGTCTGGCCACCGCCCACAACCTGCGCTTCTATGGCCGGCTGATGGAGTATCTGCGCGATGAATGACGAGCTGTATCAGAAGCTGACGACCTCCAGGAAATACCGCTGGGTCTGCCCGTCCACCGTCCGCCGGGTGCTGGAGGAGTGCGAGGGGCGCTACAAAAAGCCCAGGGATTTGGAAAAGGCCGTGCGCGAGCGGCTGCACGGCGTCACTTCGGCGTTCATGACCGACGCGGAATTCAAGTCCGCGCTGACGCTGGCCCGCGCCGGCGACTGGGAGTCGCTGCTGAGCCTGCACGCGTCCACCCGGGAGCGGCTGCCGCTTTGGCCTGCTATGCCCGCGCATGGGCTTAGTGGGCGATTGGTTGGACGCGGCGTATGCGGAAATCTTCGCCCATACCGGCGCGCCCGGGAGCGTGCTCGATCTCGCCTGCGGGCTGAATCCCGCCTATCTGGCCGCGCGCCATCCCGCCGCGCGCATCGCCGGTGCGGACGTCAGCGGCCAGTGCGTGGAGGTGCTCCACGCGCTGGGCATTTCCGGCGTGGCGCTGGCCGATCTGCTGGACGCGGACGCGGTGCCGGACGAGCGCTTTCAGATGGCGCTGATGCTGAAGCTGCTGCCGCTGCTGGAGCGCCAGCGCGCGGGCGCGGCGGACGAGCTGCTCCGGCGCGTTCGGGCGGAATTCTTGGTGATCTCCTTCCCCACCCGGACGCTGGGCGGACGGGACGTGGGCATGGAGCGGCACTATTCCGAATGGATGGAGGCCCATCTGCCCGCGGGCCGCGCCGTCGCCGCGCGCATCGTCGGCGAAAACGAACTGTTCTACATTTTGAAGGAGAATTGACATGCCCAAGCTCTTCGTGGTCGCCACGCCCATCGGCAACCTGAACGACCTCACGCCGCGCATGCGCGAGGCGCTCGCCTCCGCCGATCTGATCGCCGCCGAGGACACGCGCGTGACGATGAAGCTGCTGAACCACTTCGAACTGAAAAAGCCCATGGTCTCCTGCCATCGCCACAATGAGGACGCGCGCGCGCCGCAGCTCGTCGAGCGCATGCTGGCCGAGGATCTGACCGTGGCGCTGACCTGCGACGCGGGCACGCCGGGCATTTCCGACCCCGGCCATCTGCTGGTGCGCGCGGCCTGGGAGGCCGGCGTTCCCGTGGAGCCGGTCTGCGGCCCGTCGGCGGTGGTCACGGCGCTGTCGGCTTCGGGCTTCGACGCGCGGGAATTCGCCTTTTACGGTTTTCTGCCCAGGGAGAAAAAGGCGCTGCGCGACAGGCTCAGCGCCATCCGCCGCGCGGGCATTCCCGTGTTCGTGCTGTACGAATCGCCGCACCGCATCGTCGATCTGACGGCGGAGCTGGCCGAGCTGTGGCCCGAGAGCCGGCTCTGTGTGTGCAGCGACCTGACCAAGCGCTACGAGCGCATCTATCGCGGCTCCGCGCCGGAGGTGCTGGCCGCGCTGCGCGGCAATCCCTCGGCGGACAAGGGCGAGTACTGCGCCGTGGTCGACCTGTCCGCGCTCCCGCCCCTGGAGGAGCCGAAGGCCCCCGCACTGAGCGCCGAGCTGTTTCTGATGTCCCGCGTGCTGGAGGGCGACGATCTGCGTCAGGCCATGGACGCGGCCCGGGAGCAGGGCTATCCCCGCAACGAGCTGTACCGCGCCAAGCTGAAGCTGGAGGAGCTGTTCGAGGAGGAGTGAGGCGCGGCGGAGCGCGAGAAACTGCCGATTCGAAATGGCAGACAGCACCGCGTCCATCGCGCAGGCAGATACAGCAGCGGACAACCCGCACGAAGCGCTTCTGCAGCGAACGCAGGGAATTTCTCGAAAGGAATCCGCTTCAGACACACAGCGCCGCACACTATGGCAGACACTTGTCGCAGCCGCAAGCCACGTCTGACACGCTTCTACAGTTCTTCTCCAAAATATCAAGCGTCGAAGCAAATGCTTCGGCGCTTGAATCTGTTTTCCCAATGTGGGCAGAAAAGCCGCCCACCTTTCGGCGAGCGGCTCCGACGTCACTTGGCGAAGTCCACCGCGCGGGTTTCGCGGATGACGTTGACCTTGATCTGTCCGGGATATTCCATTTCCTTTTCGATGCGCTTGACGATCTCCTTGGCCAGAATGAGCGTTCCGGCGTCGTTGACGTCCTCGGGCTTGACGATGATGCGCACCTCGCGGCCCGACTGAATCGCGTAGCAGGTTTCCACGCCGTCGAAGGAATAGGCGATGGATTCCAGCTTCTCGAGACGCTTGATATAGTTCTCCAGCGACTCTCTGCGCGCGCCGGGGCGGGCGGCCGAGATCGCGTCCGCCGCCTGAACCAGGACGGCTTCCACGGACTTCTGCTCCACGTCGTTGTGGTGCGCGGCGATGGCGTTGATGACCAGATCGTTCTCGTGGAACTTCTTGGCCAGATCCACGCCGATGGTGACATGCGTGCCCTCGACCTCATGGTCGATGGCCTTGCCGATGTCGTGCAGCAGACCCGCGCGCTTGGCCAGCTGGACGTCCGCGCCCAGCTCGGCGGCCATGACACCCGCCAGATGGCTGACCTCGATGGAGTGGCGCAGCACGTTCTGACCATAGCTGGTGCGGAACCGCAGACGGCCCAGCAGCTTGACCAGCTCGGGATGGATGCCGTGCAGATTGGTCTCGAACACGGCCTGCTCGCCGGCTTCGCGAATCTGTTGATCGACTTCCTTCTTGGCCTTTTCCACCATTTCCTCGATGCGCGCCGGATGGATGCGGCCATCCATGATGAGCTTTTCGAGGGCGATGCGGGCGACCTCGCGGCGCACCGGATCGAAGGCGGAGATGATGACGGCCTCGGGCGTGTCGTCGATGATGAGATCGACGCCCGTGGCGGTCTCAAGGGTGCGGATGTTGCGGCCCTCGCGGCCGATAATGCGACCCTTCATGTCATCGTTGGGCAGCGCCACCACCGAGACGGTGGTCTCCGCCACGTGATCCGCGGCGCACTTCTGAATGGCCAGCGAGATCAGGCTGCGGGCGCGCTTGTCCGCCTCTTCCTTGGCGCGGGCTTCTACCTCGCGCACCATGACGGCGGCGTCGTGATAGGCGTCCTTCTGGACGCGGTCGATCAGGATGGCCTTGGCTTCGTCCGAGGTCATGCCGGCGATGCGCTCCAGCTCTGCCTTCTGGCGGTCGTGCATCTCGTTGGCCTCGGCCTCGAGGCGCTCGGCCTCCTTGTACTTGTCGTTGAGTGCTTCCTCTCGGGATTCCAGATTGTCCAGTTTCTTGTCAAATGCCTCTTCGCGCTGGTTCACCCTGCGCTCCAGCCGCGTCACTTCGCTGCGGCGGTCACGAACTTCTTTATCAAGCTCCGACTTCAAGCGGATGATTTCTTCCTTGGCCTCCAGCAGCGCCTCTTTTTTCTTTTCCTCCGCCTTTCGCGTGGCGTCCTCCAACAGATTTCGGGCAACTTCCTCCGTCTGTCCGAGCTTTTTCTCCATCGCGTTCTTGCGGTAAAGATAACCGGCTGCCAGACCTGCCGCCAGCGCAATCACACCGATGATTGCGTATAACAACTTTCCGTTCCTCTCCCTTCTCCTCTATTCAAATTTAGCGCTAAGCGAATGGCTTCGCTCACATGAACCTGTGCATAATTCTTCTTATGCAAACTGCATGGCTAACAGAATTATTTTATACTCTTCGTTCGCTTCTGTCAAGGGCAAAAGCGCTTTCGCAATCAATTCATCTTCAATTGTTCATTTTTGCGCGCTTTTTTCGCCGCCGAGGCGTAGGACAGGCTGCGGCGCTCGGCGGTGAACACGAAGTAACCGTCCACCTGTTCCACCCGAACGCCGCCGAACACGGCGCGCAGGCGGTTTCGATACCAGTCCAGCCGCTTGGTGACCATCATCATCCTTCCGCCCACCTTCAGGCGGTTAAAGCCCTTTTCGATGAACCGCTTGGCCACGGAAAAGTCGCTCTGATAGGGCGGATTGGACAGAATCAGGTCAAAGCCCGCCTCGTCCACGGCGGAAAAGCCGTCGGAGAGGACGATTTTCACGTTTCCGACTCCGTTGTCCGCAGCGTTTTCCCTGGCGGTCTGCACCGCCAGCGGATCCACGTCCGCCAGCACCACGTTCTCCGCGCCGCACTTTTTCGCCGCGACGATTCCCACCACGCCGCAGCCACAGCCCAGATCCATGACCCTCATGCCCGGGCGCAGCTCCGCCCGGGACAGCATGGCCAGCGTGCCCCGATCCACATGCTCCGGCGAAAACAGCCCCGGCCGGGTGCGCAGCGTCAGCGTCTCGCCCAGCACGCGGACGCTCAGCGTTTTCCGCTCTTCCATTTTTGTCCTCCGCAGTTTCTACATATATTATTGTTTTTTTCCATTATACCACGCCCTCCGTCCAAACGGAAGTATATTTCCCGCCCGTTGGGAAAAACTGCAAGCAGCACAGGCGACGGGAGGGACGCGCATGGCATTGCCGCTGACGGTGACCGCGGTGGCGCTGTTTTATCTGAGCGCCATTCCCATTCAGATCGCCTTTTTCCTGCGCTATGACGGCGCGCTGCGCTTCGGCGCGGGATTTTCAGCCTTCGAGCCGCGCCGGGCGCGTCGTCGCGCGCGAACCGCCTCTCCGAAAAAACAGGCTTCAGCCAAAAAATGGAAGCTGAAGCACCCGATCGCACTGCTCCGGGCGGCGCTGAAGGCGTTTTTCAGCCTGAGCAGGCGTCTGAAGCTCCTGTCGCTGACCATGGACGGAACCGTCGGTCTGTCCGACGCGGCAGCCACTGCGCTGATCTGCGGCGCGGCGAACTCGCTGGACGCGGCGCTCTTCGCCGTCACGCGCCGGGCGCGCGTCTCGCTGCGCCCCGACTTCGCCGCCGCGTCGGCCCACGCCGAGCTCAGCGGAATGATCTCGCTGCGCGCCGGGCATATTATGCTCGCCGCGCTTCTGGGCGCATGGGAGTATGGATTGGGGAGGTTGAAAACATGGAAAAGCATCCCATTGAAGGCATCATGACCACCACCTTGGAGAGCATTCGCGACATGATCGACGTGAACACCATCGTCGGCGACGCGATCACCACCGCCGACGGCAGCACCGTCGTGCCCGTCTCCCGCGTGAGCTTCGGCTTCGTGGCGGGCGGCGGCGAGTACGCGCTGAACGCAAAGAACCACCCGGCGGAATCCCCCGCGGGCGCGCTGCCCTTTGCCGGCGGCACCGGCGCGGGCGTGACCGTGCAGCCGCTGGGCTTTCTCGTGACCGGGCCGGACTCGGTGCGCCTGCTGCCCGCGCAGCCCTACGCGCCGGTGGACCGCATCATCGAGCTGGTGCCTCAGACGCTGTGCGAGATCAAAAACGCGCTGGCCTCCTGCATGGAGCGAAAAAAGGCCGCCGCGCAGGAGTCTCCTGCCGCGCCGCAGGAATAAGGAAGGATTGCGCGGCGGCATCTGCTTTTGCCGCGGCGCTTCCCGGAGGAATCCCTCGCCGGCCGCCGCGGTGAAAGCCGCATCGCGAAAGGCTTCCCGGACAGCCCGCCGCGCGCTTTCCTCCTCGCGCCGTCCATGGGAATTCTTCCCCGGACGGCGCGCCATTTTGCGCGTCAAACGCAAATATTAACAATCAAATTCAGAGCCCGAACTTGACTTCGCCCCCATCGAGTGGTATTCTATCACGCAGGAAGTCTTTAAGACGGTTCAGAGAGACCGACAAGAGGCCGAAGAATGGAATCGCCATGCGCGTTTCCGCCGAAATGAAAAAGCATCTTGTCGCTCGCTGCGGCAAGATTTTTTTCGCGCTTAAAGGCATGCCGAATTACGATGCGGAGGGGAAACACATGAAACTGGTCTACAACACCAATGACAAACCGCCGATCCGTAAAAACCTCGTCTACGCCTTCCAGCAGGTTCTCGCCATCATGGCCGCCACGCTGCTGGTGCCCATGCTGGTCAACCTCAACAGCGGTACGACCTACATGAGCCAGCCGGCCGCGCTGTGCGGCGCGGGCTTCGGCACGCTGTTCTATCTCCTCGTCACCCGGCGCAAGAGCCCCGTGTTCCTCGGCAGCTCCTTCGCGTTCATCCAGCCGCTGGTCGGCGCGGTCGCCTTCGGCTATCTGGGCGTGTTCCTGGGCGCAGTCTTCGCGGGCCTTGTCTACGCCGCCATCGCGCTGATCATCAAAAAAACCGGCTCCGGCTGGGTCAACAAGCTGCTTCCCCCGGTAGTCATCGGCCCCACCGTCGCGCTGATCGGCCTGTCCCTGTGCGGCAGCGCCGTGAGCAACCTGAACAACACCGCCAGCGGCAGCTACAGCCTCGTGAGCATTCTGGTGGGCCTGTTCGCCTTCTTCGTCACCGTCTGGGCGTCGGTCAAGGGCTCCAAGAGCATGCAGATGATCCCGTTCATCATCGGCATCCTGTCCGCCTACGCCGTGGGTCTGGTGCTGACCTTCATCGGCAATGCCACCGGCTGCGCCGCGCTGCAGATCATCAACCTGTCCGCCTTTGACGGCATCGGCCTGATCCACGTGCCCGAGTTCACCTTCGCCGGCATGTTCAGAGAGGGCGCTTCCCAGTTCAAGGGCATCAGCAGCGTGCTGAACATCTTCATGCTGTTCGCGCCCGTGGCCTTCGTCACGCTGGCCGAGCACATCGCCGACCACAAGAACCTCAGCTCCATCATCGAGCGCGACCTCATCACCGATCCCGGCCTCGACCGCACGCTCATCGGCGACGGCGTGGGCTCCATCATCGGCTCGTTCTTCGGCGGCTGCCCGAACACCACCTACGGCGAGTCCGTCGGCTGCGTGGCCATCACCGGCAACGCCTCCGTCAGCACCATCTTCATCACCGCCGTCTACTGCATCATCCTGTCCTTCTTCGATCCCTTCGTGGCCTTCGTCAACTCAATTCCCACCTGCATCGTCGGCGGCGTCTGCATCGCGCTGTACGGCTTCATCGCGGTCAGCGGCCTGAAGATGGTTCAGACCGTGGATCTGGGCGACCATCGCAACCTGTTCGTCGTGGCGGCCATCCTGGTCTGCGGCATCGGCGGCCTCGAGCTGAACCTCGGCCCCGTGACCATCAGCGCCATCGCCACCGCGCTGATCGTCGGCATCCTGGTAAACGTGCTGTTCAACCGCCGCACCGCGGAGGAGAAGTAATCCGGTTCGGCGTCAGCGGAGCCTCTGTCCTGCTCATGGACAGAGGCTCCGTTTTTTCTTAGGCAACACCGCACAAATGAGGTGGTTGGCCGGCGAATGGATTTTTCGTCAGATGCAAATGCAAATTCCGAAGGTTTACTGGAGGTAAATCGAGGAATCTGCATGCCGCAGATGGCGGAAAAGACAGAGCCAGACGCACCGCCGAATTGGGCGGTGTTGCCCTCATTCAAAACGATTTCATCAGGCCCGGCCGACGCTCTCCGTCTGCGCGCGCCAGCCGTCCACCGTCGCGCCCGTCTCCTTTTCGAAGAGCTTTTTGAAGTACCACACGTTGCTGATTCCCACGATGTCGGCCACCTCGCCCAGAGACAGGCTGGTCTTGGACAGCAGCTCCTGCGCGCGGCGAATGCGCTGGCGGTTGACGTATTCGGTAAAGCTCATGCCGGTCTGCTGGCGGAAGAGCCGGCAGAAGTGCGACCGGCTGAAGCCGATTTCCGCGGCGGCAAAGTCGATGCTCATGTCCGCGCCGGGATTTTCGTCGATGCGGCGAATCAGCTCGGTCATGGGCGAGGCGGAATCCCCGGCGGTCGACGCGCCCATCACCCGCTCGATGATTCGAACGATGCTGTCGCGCATGAAGTCGATGCGCGCATCGTTCACGCGAAGCGACGCGGAATTGTCCTCGGTATGGCTGGACATGGCGATGAAATTCCACAGAAAGCGGTTGAGCCGTCCTCGGGCGAATTCCGGGTCGGGCATGTCCGCGCGCAGGCGCTGAACCGTCTGATCGATGCAGGCGACGGCTCCCTCCACGTCCCGCGTGGCCACCTTCGCGCAGAAGGTCGTGTAGGTCTCGCTGGACAGAATGGTGTTTCGGCACATGCGATCGTCCAGCAGCGCGCTCTCCCGAAGATAAAACGCAAGATCGCAGATCTCGTTGAGCCGATGCATCATCGCCAGACTCATAAAATCCGACGAGCAGCTGGCCACCGCGCACAGACAGTTCAGATCCTTCAGGCGCGCAAAGAGCCTCTCCAGCCGGACGCTGAGCATCTTCTGAAAGGCCGCCTGATTGATGTAGTCCTGCTCGAGAATCACGCCCAGCCGCAGCGCGTCCTCCTCCGTAGAAAACAGGAAGGAGTTGTTCAGTCCGAACTCCTGAATCCACTCCCAGATGGCATTGTGCCGCCAGAGGATCTGCGTATCGTTCGGAAGAATTTTCCCCAGCAGCAGACGGGCCCGGTTTCCATTCATACAAAACGGCGGCGGATTACCCGCGAGGAGCTGCTCCTCCAGATAACGGCCGCGCAGCGTGGCGACCTCCATGGCCTGAGAAATCAGCAGCGTCTCGTCCGCGTTGGTGCGGCGGGCCGGATCCAGCACCTTCTCCAGCGTCTCGCCGATCTCCTCGCTGGTGGTGGCGCGCAGACAGAGCACGTCGCGTACGCCGGCCAGAAAGGCGCTGCGCGTGTTTTCGTAGGAGGGATCGTCGGCATAGGCGAGGATCGGCAGTCCGGGCTTGGCGTTGCGGATGCGCAGCGTCACCTCCTCGACCTGCGCGTCGTTTTCCAGCAGCACCGCGTCGATTCGACGGTTGGCAAAGCATGCCGACACGTCCGTACAGCTCTCGCGCTCGACTGCAATGGCTCCCTGCAGGCGATTGATCAGCGTCGCCGCCTTCCTCCTCATGCGCTCATTTGCGCCAATTATGAGTATTTTGCGCTTATTCATGATCAATCCCCGCCTTTCTTTTTGTCGCAACGGCATAATCATACCAGAAAACATACAAATTATCAAAGCAATTTTTTAAATTCGGCACAATAATTGGCATCATGATTCAAATCTTGGATGACATGTAAATAATTAAATGATATGCTGTCAGTGGTTGGAGGTGGAAGCCATGAACACAAGGCAGTCGTCTAAAAAAGAATGGACGCTGGAACGCAAAAACGCACTGATGGGATATATCATGGTGTCCCCGATTCTCGTGGGCATCCTGCTGTTTACCGTCGTGCCGGTTTTCTTCTCGCTGTACATCAGCTTTACGGATTGGGACATGCTCCATCCGCAGACCTGGGTCGGCCTGCAAAACTACCAGACCATCTTCTCCGACAAGATGCTGGGCATCGTGACGAAGAACACGCTGGTCTACTGCGTCATCGCCATTCCCGGCGCGATTCTGTTCGGAATACTGCTGGCGCTGGCCATGAACACGAAGATTCGCGGCGTCGCGCTGTACCGCACTGCCTTCTTCATGCCCAACATCACCACCACCGTGGCGGTGTGCATCGTGTGGAGCTGGCTGTACAACAAGGACTACGGCCTGTTCAACAATCTTCTCAAGATGGTGGGGCTGGAGCCGATCAAGTGGATTTCCTCCAAAAAGATGGCCATGCCGTCGGTGGCGATCATGTCCGTCTGGCAGGCCATGGGCTACGACATGATTCTGCTGACCGCCGGTCTGAAGGGCATCAGCGAGACCTACTATGAAGCGGCGAAGATCGACGGCGCGAACGGCTGGAACATCTTCTGGAAAATCACCCTGCCGATGCTGACCCCCACGCTGTTCTTCCTGGTGGTCACCCACTGCATCAGCTACATTCAGATGTTCGACGCGGCCTACATCATGACCGAGGGCGGCCCGGGCCACGCCACGCGCAGCTTCGTCATGCAGATTTACAACACCGCCTTCGAGTACTTCCGAATGGGCGAGGCCTCCGCCTATGCCTGGGTGCTGTTCATCGCGGTCATGATTATCACCGTAATCCAGTTCAAAGTTCAGGATAAGTGGGTGAATTACGATGCCTAAGAAGATGATTAACGGGCGCGAAATCGAGCTCAACCGCAAGCACGTCAACTGGGGCCACCTTATTCTGCACATCGTTCTGCTGGGCGTCTGTCTGATCTCCATCTTCCCGTTCATCTGGATGATCTCCTCGTCGCTGAAGGATTCGGAGCTGATCTTCAGCTTTCCGCCCCAGATGATTCCCAATCCCGTCACCTGGCAGAACTATCCCGAGGCCTGGAAGGCCACGGCCATGGGCCGCGCGATGATCAACAGCCTGTTCATCGCGGTGGTGACCACCGGCGGCGGCTGTCTGGTCAGCTCGCTGGTCGCCTACGGCTTCGCCAAGATCGACTTCAAGTTCAAGACCGCGCTGTTCATGGTGGTGCTCAGCACGATGATGATCCCCTATCAGGTCACGCTGATTCCCCTGTTCATCATCTTCAAGCACCTGGGGTGGATCAACACCTACAACCCGCTGATCGTTCCGTCCCTGTTCGGCACGGCGGCCAACGTGTTCATGATGCGCCAGTACATGCTCAAGATCCCCAACGACTTCCGCGACAGCGGCTTCATCGACGGCTGCGGCCACTTCCGCATCTGGTTTAAGATCATCCTGCCCATGTGCGTGCCGACGCTGGTCTCGCTGGGCGTGCTGACCTTCATGGGCCACTGGAACAACTATCTGGGGCCGATGATCTACCTCAGTTCCCGCGTGAAGATGACCGTTCCGCTGGTGCTGCGCAGCTACAAGGGCAATTATTCCACGCAGTGGCATCTGCTGATGGCCGCGTCGTGCATCGCTCTGGCGCCGGTGGTGCTTCTGTACATCGTCAGCCAGAAGTTCATCATCAGCGGCATCATGATGGGTGGTATCAAGGGCTGAGAGCCCATTGATAATAAAAAGGAGGAGAACAATTATGAAGAAACTGGTTTCTCTGCTGATCGCGCTGCTCATGGTTCTGACCATGGCTTCCGCCGTTGCCGAAAGCGACGTCACGACGGTCAAGCTGATCGTCCCGTCCGACCATCTGGAATTCATGGAGCAGCTCTTCGTCCCCTTCATGGAAGCCAACCCCGACATCAAGGTTGAAGTCGACGGCACGGCCAACGGCTGGGACGGCGTCTCCACCAAGGTCATCACCATGCTCGCCGGCGGCGAACAGGTGGACATTGCCGCGGTCTCCACTTCCTATTATCCTCAGTTCGCCTCTCTGGGCCAGCTGCTGGACATCACCGACCACGCCAAGGAGACCTACTCCGAGGACGAGTACTACTGGTCTGTATTTGACGGCCTGATGATCGACGGCCGCCTCTACGGTGTGCCGATCTCCGTCTACACGCTGGTCAATTACATCAACAAGGACATGTACGATGCGGCCAGCGTCGCCTATCCGTCTCTGGAGTGGGGCGAGAGCGCCTGGACTTACGAGGACTGGAAGAACATCGCCAAGACGCTGTCTCAGGGCGAGGGTCTGGATCGCCAGTACGGCGTGTACATCGAGTATCAGCTCGAGCGCACCGCGTGCTTCCTCTTCCCCGAGGGACTGAACTACTGGGGCGAGGATCTGAAGCCGCAGTTTGACAACGAGCGCATCCGCGAGATCCATCGCGAGCTGTACACCATGCTGCACGAGGACGCCTACATGCCCAACGCCGACACCGTCGCCACCACCGGCATGGATCAGCTCTTCGCGGACGGCAAGGTTGCCAACTACATCACCGGCACCTGGTCTCACAGCAGCCTGGCCAAGGCGGGCGTGAACCTGGGCGTTTCCCCCACTCCGGGCGGAAAGACCGTCGGCTACGTGGACGTGTACATCCCCATGGCGAGCACCGAGCATCCCGACGAGACCCTGCGCGTGCTGGACTACCTCATCAGCTACGACGCCTGCGTCATGAAGTATGAAAACGACCGTCTGGGCCCGCAGGTCAACAAGAAGGCCACCGAGGACTGCAAGGATCGCTGCTTCTCCGGCCTGACCCCGGAAGAGGTGGACTGCATCTTCGCCTCTCTGGACAACTGCCAGCCCCTGACCGTGTTCCCCCAGTGGGCGGAGTTCCTGTCCGACAGCCTGCTGCCCGAGTCCAGCCTGATGGCCTACGGCGAAGAGACCGTGGACGAGGCCTTCGACGAGCTGCAGGAAGCGGCCTGCGATCTGCTGGGCTTCTGAGCCTTCTGATTGAGTCACAGTCGCATGAATTGAACAGGCGGCAATCGGTTCTGCCGGTTGCCGCCCATTTTCTGAAAAAAATCATCATCGGAGGAAGGTTTCCATGCTGAATCCATCCAAATTTCAGTTCTTTACCCACGGTGAAATCAAGCCCGAGGGCTGGCTCAGGCGCCAGCTGCGCATTCAGGCCGACGGTCTGAGCGGAAATCTGGACAAGGTCTGGCCCGATGTACGCGACAGCCAGTGGATCGGCGGCAATCGCGACGGCTGGGAGCGCGTTCCCTACTGGCTGGACGGCTTCATCCCGCTGGCCTATCTGCTGGAGGACGAGGATCTCATCGGCCGCGCGAAGAAGTATGTGAACGGCATTCTCGAGCGCCAGTGCGAGGACGGCTGGCTCTGCCCCTGCTCCTATGACGAGCGCCGCAATTACGACCTGTGGTCGGGCATCCTCATCGCCAAGGTGCTGGCCATGTACGCCGACCTGAGCGGCGACGAGCGCATCGAGGAGGTTCTGTATCGCTTCTTCGACAACATGCGCGTGTTCACCCGCCACACCACCATCGACAACTGGGCCGCCACCCGCTGGTTCGAGACGCTGATTCCGCTGTTCTGGCTCTACGAGCGCCGCCCCGAGGACTGGATGCTCCGCCTGGCCTATCGCCTGGAGCAGCAGGGCTACGACTACGACAAGCTCTTCGCGCCCTATCTGGATCAGGAGCCGCGCCGCGTCTGGACCTATTCCACTCACGTGGTCAACATGGCCATGGCCATCAAGCAGGGCGCGCTGGTCTGGCGCATGCACGGCGGCTCGCCCGACGAGTTCGCCCATCGCATGCTGGACAATCTCTTCAAGTATCACGGCATGGCCGTCGGTCATTTCACCGGCGACGAGTGCGTCATGGGCGACAGCCCCGTGCAGGGCAGCGAGCTTTGCTCCGTCGTGGAGGCCATGTATTCCTACGAGCAGCTGCTGTCCATCTCCGGCGATCCCCTCTGGGGCGACTATCTGGAGCGGCTGGCCTTCAACGCCCTGCCCGCCACCATCAGTGCCGACATGTGGACGCATCAGTACGATCAGCAGACCAATCAGGTACGCTGCGCCCGCCTGCCTGAGGATCACGTCATCTTCGGCACCAACGGCCCCGAGAGCCATCTGTTCGGTCTGGAGCCCAACTTCGGCTGCTGCACCGCCAACTTCAACCAGGGCTGGCCCAAGTTCGCCCTGTCCGCGTTCATGCGCGCCGAGGACGGCATCGTCTCCACCGCGCTGATTCCGGCCTCCGTGACCACGGAAATCGGCGGCCATCGCGTGACCTGCCGTCTGGAGACGGAGTATCCCTTCCGCGACCGGCTGACCTACACGGTCACGACCGACGCGCCGGTGGATTTCGCGCTGAAGCTGCGCATTCCCGCCGCCGCGGCCGCCGCCACGGTGGACGGCCAGACCGCCGCGCCCGGCAGTTTCTTCGAGCTGCGCCGCACCTGGAGCGGCGCGACGAAGGTCGAGGTGCAGCTGCGCTTCGAGTGCAGGCTCGCAGAGCGTCCCCGGGACATGAAGGTGCTCTGGCGCGGCCCGCTTCTGTACTCCGTCGCCATCAAGGAGCACTGGGAGATGCTGGAATACACCCGCGCCGACGTGGAGCGCCGCTTCCCCTACTGCGACTACGAGATCTATCCCGAGTCCGAGTGGAACTACGGCTTCACCGACGACGAGAACTTCGCCGTCACCGAGCACGCCATCGGCGAATATCCCTTCTCCGGCACCGAGCCGCCCATGGAGATTTCCGCCCGCCTCGCGCCGGTAGACTGGCCCGAGGAATACGGCGTGGCCGCCAGGGAACCGCGCTCCCGCAAGGCCATCGGCGAAGCGCGCCCGGTTCGCATGATCCCCTATGGCTGCGCGCGCCTGCGCATGACCGAGATGCCCACTGTGGAATAAGGCAGCGCAAAAGGCCGAAGCGCGCCGTCCGGTTTTCTCGGGCGGCGCGCTTTCATAATGACCCATTCAGTGCTCTCAAGGCAATCGAGCAGGGCGATTCATTCACATCCGCATCCAAGGCGATCGGCCAAAGCGCCCATTTCATGCAAAAAGCCGCCCCGTCCGCCGGTTCTCCGGTCGGTCGGGGCGGTGATTCTGTTCGATTTCAGTCCGTCGCGCAGAGCCAGACGTTGGTTTCGGAGTCGATGCCCGCCATGCTCACGCGGATGAACTCCGCCGCGGAGGTCGGAATGTTCTTTCCGACGAAATCCGCGCGGATGGGCAGCTCGCGGTGGCCGCGGTCGATGAGCACCGCCAGCTGAATGCGTCTGGCGCGGCCCACATCCATCAGCGCGTCCATCGCCGCGCGGACGGTGCGGCCGGTGAACAGCACATCGTCCACCAGCACCACCGTGCGGCCCTCCAGATCGAAGGGAATCTCCGTGCGGTTCAGCTGCGGCTCCCGGGAAATGTGGGTCAGATCGTCGCGATAAAAGGTGATGTCCACGATGCCCACCGGCGGGCGCGTGCCCTCCACGCGCTGAATCGCGTCGGCGAGCCATTGCGCCAGCGGCTCGCCCCGGCGGCGAATGCCCACCAGCACCACGTCCTCCACGCCCTTGTTGCGCTCAATGATCTCGTGCGCCATGCGCGTCAGGCTGCGGCGCATCTGCGCCTCGTCCATAATCAGCGCTTTCTTCTGCATCTGACGAACCTCCCGACGATTAAAGTGCGGCTGGCAGTTTCATTATATCAGCCCGCCGCGGCGCTCCCAAGCACTTTTGAGTTAATTCTCCGCCGGGTTGGCAATTACCGACGCGAAGCAGACCGTGCCGGTTTCCTCCTCGGCGATCACCGCCACAAAGGGGCGATCCAGCGTGAAGTCCACGGCCGGCAGCGGCGCCGACATCGCGCGAATATCCACCTCGGTGGCCGCGGCGGCCTTCGTGCCGTCCTCGTCCACCACCAGCCGCGCCTTCTGCACGACCTCGGCGATCTGAAGGGGCATGCTCTTCGTGATGTCGGAGAAGTCCGCGGCGTCAGAGAATGCCGCCTGGATGCCCAGCGCCTTCAGCGCGTCGTTTAGGGTGTTCTTCACCGAAAGATCGATCTTCGGCATGGTCAGGGAGACCTCAGTCATCTCCTCGGGGAAGCTGAAGTAGGACAGACCCTTTTCGCTCAGCTTGTCCAGCACGCCGGTCACGCTCTGGCCGTCCTTGGGCAGCGCCAGCAGCATGCTCAGGCCGCTGTCGGAATAGGTCAGGCGAAGGATCAGCGCCTCGTCAGTCTCGGCATAGTCGGCGTAGAGCGTCTGATGCATCATGGACGCCGTCACGTCGCCGTCCGGCGCGTGGAAGGTTCCGTCCGCGGTCTCATCCGCACTGAAGGGGGACGACCACTTCGCGTCCATGGCCACGGCGTTCACCAGCACCAGCTGGGACAGGGGATCCAGCTCGCCGTCGATGAGCTTCTCGATCAGGCCGTCGGTGTGCTCCTTCGTCCACTGGTTGATTTTGTCCGCCATGTTGTCGGACATCTCGAACCATTCCGCGCCGAAGTCCTTCTTCAGGTCCTCGATGTAATCCGCGTCGGGCTGAATTTCGCCGGTGATGAAGGCGGCGTTGGCCAGCTTCAGTCCCGCGGCGGTCAGCTTGGAGCCGTTGTGCTCAATCCAGTCGTCCAGATCGTCGGTGCCCAGGGCCTTTTCGATCTCGTCCTCGGTGGCGCCGTCCGCGCCCTCCAGCGCCATGCCCAGCGCATAGGCCAGACTGACGGGCGAAAACACCTGATTCTTCGTTCCGTCGGTCAGCGCGCGCAGCACGTCGAAGCCCAGCTGGTTGCCCGGAGCCTCGGCCAGCGCCGCGCCCGCGGTCAGCAGCATCGCACAGATCAGCAGCATGGAAATCACTTTTTTCATCATTTCATACACCTCCATACTCGTTGGACAGAAATCCGGGCCGTTTGGTTCCAAAAAGATTCCCCGACCGGAAAATTTTCCAATCAGGGATTGCCTTGCGTCAGGCGATGCGGCTGCCGCCCTCGTCGAGGAGGTTCTTCGTCTGGCGGCCATGGGCGTCCAGACGCTTGAAATTGCCGATGACGTCGCTCACGCCGGAGAGCACCGCGAAGGTGTGGGGATATTCCTCCAGCAGCTCGGCCAGCTCGGGAATCTGGTTCCTGTTCACGATGCACAGCAGCACGTGAGTCTCCTTGTTGGAGTACATGCCCCGGGCGGGCACCAGCGTGGCCGTGTGGTGCATGCGCGTGATGATGGCCTCGGAGATCTCCTCGGGGCAGTCGGTGATGATCTCGCAGCGAACGGCGCTGCGGCGGCCGCGGACGACGCGGTCGGACACGGTGCTGGACATGAAGCTGTACAGAATGCACAGGATGACCGGCTCCACCTGATAGCCGTAGACGAAGTAGCTGCATCCGGCCACGATGGCGTTGATCAGAAAGATGATCCAGAAGAAGCCCATCTCCGGGTGCTTCTTGTGCACCACCGCCGCCACGAAGTCCATGCCGCCGCTGTTCGCGCCGCAGCGCGCCAGAATGGAGTAGCTCGCGCCGTTGATGACGCCGGCCACCAGCGGGCCGAGGATCTTGCTGGTGCCGTTGGCCGTCTCATAGGCAAAGCGGGACAGATCCACGCGCTGAAGGAGAATCAACGCCAGCGAAAACGCCACGACGTACACCATGCTGCGCACAGCCATGGTTCTGCTCACCTTCACCATCGCCCAGATGGCCAGCGGAATGTTGATGAGCAGGCTCATGTATCCCACGCTGATGTGGAACAGATACTGAATCATCGTGCACAGGCCGTTCAGTCCCGCCGGCGCGAACCGGTTGGGAAACACGAACAGCTGATAGTTCAGCGCGCACGCCAGAGCCAGACCGACGACGACCAGATAGGACAGCAGCTTCTTCTTCATTGATTCTTCCCTCATCGCGATTGTTTTTGCCAAATACTTCCCCAGCGCCCGCAGCTATTTGCAGGATTCCATTCATCTCAGATTATAGCCGCACGCCGCCCGCGCGTCAACCTCCCCGTGTAAAGCCTGCGCAAAAAAGCCGCGCGGCGCGCCGTCTTGACAAGGCGGGCCCGTCGGGGGTATACTCCAGAAAGAGGGGGATGTTTTATGGGGGAAACGCAGGCTGAATTCATGCTCCGGGACGAAATCGCCACGGAGATCGTACATATTTCCCGGCGGCTGATGCAGCGCACGGCGCGGGCCATGGAGAGCCTGAACGTGGGCTTTGGACAGGCGGCGATTCTGAAGGTGCTCAGCGACCACGGCGAGATGGCTCAGCGGCGGCTGGCAGAGGAGATTCGCGTCACACCCGCCACCGTTTGCGGCACGCTCAAGCGCATGGAGCGCGCCGGGCTGATCGAGCGCAGCGCCGCCGAGGGCGACGCGCGGGTCTCGCTGGTTCGGCTCAGCGCGGAGGGGCAAAGGCGCTTCGCCGAGGCCTCTTCGGCCATCGAGCGCACCTATTGCGAAATGCTTTCCGGCTTTTCTGACGACGAATGCCGGCTCATTCTCGGCGTAGCGCGCCGAATGGGACAGAATCTGACGGGCGGCGCGGAGGAGCAGACGGATGCACATCGGAACGATTGAGCTGGAAACCGGCGCGGGTCTCGCGCCCATGGCCGGCGTGACCGACGCGGCCATGCGCCTGCTCTGCCGCGAGCAGGGCGCGGCCTGGGCGGTCAGCGAGATGCTCTCGGCCAAGGGCTGGATCTATTCTCAGGGCAAAAACCGCAACGCCGCGGAGCTGCTGGCGCGCCTGCCCGGCGAGGGCGTGGCCGGCCTTCAGCTCTTCGGGCGTGAGCCGGAATACGTCGGCCGCGCGGCGCGTGAGCTGGAGGACGCGGGCTTTGCGTTCATCGACCTGAACTTCGGCTGTCCCGCGCCGAAGATCACCGGCAACGGCGAGGGCAGCGCCCTGATGCGCGAGCCGGAGCGGCTGGCCGAGGTGGTGGCCGCGGCGGCGGCCGCCACGCGCCTGCCCGTGACGGTGAAGATTCGCTCGGGCTGGGACGAGGACAGCGTCAACGCCCCCGAGGTGGCGCTTCTGTGTCAGCAGGCCGGCGCGCAGGCCGTGGCCGTCCACGCGCGCACGCGCATGCAGCAGTATTCCGGCAGGGCCGACTGGTCCATCATCCGCCGTGTGAAGCAGGCCGTGACCATTCCCGTGCTGGGCAACGGCGACGTGCGCTCGGGCGCGGACACACTGCGCATGATCGCCGAAACGGGCTGCGACGGCGTGATCGTCGGCCGCGCGGCTCAGGGCAATCCGTGGATCTTCGGCGAAATTCGCGCGGCGCTCCGGGGCGAAAGCTGGACGCCGCCCACGGCGCAGCAGCGCGTGGACATGGCGCTTAAGCACTTCAAGCTGGAATCCCGGCTGCACGGCGAAAAGCGCGGCCTGCTGGAAATGCGCAAGCACATCGCGTGGTACGTAGCCGGTCTGCCCGGCGCGGCGAAATTCCGCGAGCGCATCAACACCATGTCCGGTGCGGAGGAGGTCTGCGCCGCGCTGAGGGAATACGCCCTCGCCGCGGAGTAACATTGGAAAAGGCGCGGGAGAGCCGCGCCTTTCGCGTTATATAAGGATACATTTTTCTTCACAGCGCCTTCTTTGGACAGACCTTCGTACACTCCATGCACAGGATGCATTCGGTTCCGTTTTTTCGATTTCTCGAATTGTCGGTGACGTCCACGTCCATCAAGCAGACCTGCCTGCACCTCCCGCAGGAAACACACTTCTCCTTATCGCACTTCACCCGGATTGCGGAAAAGTAGCTCATGGGCTTCAGGAAAACCGTCACGGGACAGATATATTTGCAGAACGCCCGGTTGTCCCTGAACGCAAACGCCAGAGCGATCCCCACCGCGTAATACAGGACATTTCCGACGATAAAGGCGATGAACATAATCCTCTCCATGTTTTGAGCATGGCTCAGGAAGAGCGCGCCCACAAAGGCGAGCGACGCCGCGAAGGTGATATATCGGATAAAGCCGATCCTTTTTCTCGGGCCGCACGGGGTCTTATAGGGTAAAAAGTCCAGCGCCATCGCCGTCCAGCAGGCGTAGCCGCACCATCCTCTTCCAAACAGCAGCGGCCCGAATATCTTCGCGACGGCGTAATGAATCGTAGCCGCTTCGAACACGCCCGTAAACAGATAGTACCAGAATCCCTCGATCTGCATATTCTCCCGGCAGATGAGTCCCAGATAAATCAGCATATACAGTCCGACCATGAGCTGAACGATCCTTCGGGCGTGTCTGTAGTTCAACTGAAACAGCAAAAGTCCCAGCGAAATCGACGTTCCGATATAGCTGAAGTTCAGAAGATAGAACAGATTCTTCTTTGAAAGCCAGAGTGTAACCGCGACGATTTCGAACACCGTCCACATTCCAAGGGGAATCAGCCGCTTTCGTTTTGCGTTCATATGCTCTCTCCACAGATTTCGATCTGCGCTTCCGCGCGGTTCTATTTTACCATAGAACGCCGCAGAATGCCAGACGCCTTTCCCCGCCGACGCAAAGCGGCCCGCTCTCCATTGCGGAAGAGCGGGCCGCTTTTATTCTTATTACAGCGCCTTGCTTTCGATCTCCTCGCGGAGCTTCTCCAGCAGCGCGTCGGGCGTCATGGTTCCCAGATCGCCGTCCCTGCGGGAGCGCACGGCCACCACGCCGGCCTCGGCCTCCTTGTCGCCCAGCACCAGCATGTAGGGCACCTTCATCATCTGCGCCTCGCGGATCTTGAAGCCGATCTTCTCGTTGCGCAGATCCATCTCGGTGCGGATGCCGGCCTTCTCCAGACGGTCGCGCAGCGCCTTCGCCGCGTCGTCCGCGCGGTCGACGATGGTCATGATTTTGACCTGCACCGGAGCCAGCCACAGCGGGAACGCGCCGGCGAAGTGCTCCGTGATGATGCCGATGAAGCGCTCAATGGAGCCGAACACCACGCGATGGATCATCACCGGACGATGCTCCTGTCCGTCCGCGCCGGTGTAGGTCAGGTCGAAGCGCTCGGGCAGGTTCATGTCCAGCTGAATGGTACCGCACTGCCAGGTTCTGCCCAGACAATCCTTGAGGTGGAAGTCGATCTTCGGGCCGTAGAACGCGCCGTCGCCTTCATTAACGACGTACTTCACGCCCAGCTCATCCAGCGCGCCCTTCAGGCCGTCGGTGGCCAGCTCCCACATCTCGTCGCTGCCGATGGAATCCTCGGGGCGGGTGGAGAGCTCCACATGGTACTCGAAGCCAAAGACATTGTACACCTCGTCAATCAGATGGTACACGCCCTTGATCTCGTCCTTGATCTGCTCCGGGGTCATGAAGATGTGCGCGTCGTCCTGCGTGAAACAACGCACGCGCATCAGGCCGTGCAGCGCGCCGGACATCTCGTGGCGATGCACCAGACCCAGCTCGCCCACGCGCATGGGCAGATCGCGATACGACCACTTGCGGCGCTTGTAGACCAGCATTCCGCCCGGGCAGTTCATGGGCTTGATGGCGAAGTCGGTGTCGTCAATCACCGTGGTGTACATGTTCTCGCGATAGTGATCCCAATGGCCGGAGCGCTCCCACAGGGCGCGGTTGAGCATAATGGGCGTCTTGATTTCCTCATAGCCGTGCTCGCGATGAATCTGGCGCCAGTAATCCTCCAGCGTGTTGCGCAGAATCATTCCCTTGGGATAGAAGAACGGGAAACCCGGGCCCTCGTCCAGAATGTCGAACAGATCCAGTTGACGGCCCAGCTTGCGGTGGTCGCGCTTCTTGGCCTCCTCAATGCGGTCCAGATAGGCCTGCAGCTCGGCCTTGTCGGTGAACGCCGTGCCGTAGATGCGCTGGAGCATCTTGTTCTTCTCGCTGCCGCGCCAGTACGCGCCGGCGATGCTCATGAGCTTCACGGCCTTGATCCTGCCGGTGCTGGGCAGATGCGGGCCCGCGCACAGGTCGGTGAAGTCGCCCTGACGATAGAAGGACAGCGTCGCGTCCTCGGGCAGATCGTTGATGAGCTCCTGCTTGTAGGGCTCGTCCTTCATCAGCTCCAGCGCCTCGGCGCGGGGCAGCTCGAAGCGCTCCACGCGGTCGTTCTTCTTGATGATCTTCTGCATTTCCTTCTCGACGGCGGCCAGGAATTCGGGCGTGAAGGGCTCGTCCACGTCGAAGTCATAGTAGAAGCCGTTTTCGATGGCCGGGCCGATGGCCAGCTTGGCCTCGGGCTTGAGGTGCTTGACCGCCTGAGCCAGCACATGGCTGGCGGTGTGGCGCAGCGTGCGGCGGCCGTCCTCGTCCTCAAAGCCGACGATTTCCAGCGTGCCCTCCTCGTTGATGGGCGTAACCAGCGAGATGACCTCGCCGTTCAGGCGCGCAGCCAGCGCTTCCTTCTTCAGTTCCTTCGAAATCTCGCCCGCGAGATCCAGGGCGTTTTTGCCCGCCTCGACTTCCATTTCCACTCCGTTGACAACCAGCTTCATGTTTCTGCCTCCTTTGCATGCTCCAAAAAGAAAACCCGTCCCTTACCAAGAAGGGACGGGAGATACCCGTGGTTCCACCCAACTGACCTTTCGGCCGCTCGTGTGGGCTGTATCGCGCCCGCGCGCCGAGGGTCGGAGGATGGTAGCTTCGACGCGTTTTCCGAAGCGCGCTTGCAGCCCATCGGCGCGCTCTCTCTGGCGGATCGATCCATCAAAGTCATGTTCCTCGTCATTCCAACGGAAACTATGCTGGTATTATAGCCCCATCCGCCGGGCTTGTCAATACGGCCGCACGAAAAAATAACCTGCCGGTTTCGGGCGAGAATTCGGCAAAATTTAACGATAAAGGCTTGCACAGGGGGACAGAATCATGGTATAATGCTTCGGTAAAACGCACTTTTGCCGATTCACGCGGCGGTTGACCGTAGAGGAAACTCATGGTGCCGCGCGAAGCTGAAGCAAGAGGTGGAAAAAACAAGGAGGAATCCCACAATGGCAGTTATTTCCATGAAGCAGCTGCTGGAGGCCGGCGTTCACTTCGGCCATCAGACCCGCCGCTGGAACCCCAAGATGGCTCAGTACATCTTCACCGAGCGCAACGGCATCTACATCATCGACCTGCAGAAGACCGTTCGCAAGATCGACGAAGCCTACATGTTCGTCCGTGACGTCGCGATGGAGGGCAAGTCCATCCTGTTCGTCGGCACCAAGAAGCAGGCTCAGGAGTCCATCGAGTCCGAGGCGAAGCGCTGCGGCATGTATTACGTCAACAACCGCTGGCTGGGCGGCACGCTGACCAACTTCCGCACCATCCAGACCCGCATCAAGCGCCTGAACGACATCGACGCGATGGAGAAGAACGGCCAGTTCGACATCCTGCCCAAGAAGGAAGTCATCAAGCTGTGCGCCGAGCGCGAAAAGCTGCTGAAGAACCTGGGCGGCATCCGCGAGATGAAGAAGCTCCCCGGCGCGCTGTTCATCGTTGATCCCCGCAAGGAGCGCATCGCCGTGGCCGAGGCCCGCATTCTGGGCATCCCGATCGTGGCCATCGTCGACACCAACTGCGATCCCGACGAAATCGATTACGTCATCCCCGGCAACGACGACGCCATCCGTGCGGTCAAGCTGATCGCTGGCAAGCTGGCCGACGCCGTGCTCGAGGGCAAGCAGGGCGAGCAGACCGCTGACGAAGCCGCTCCCGCCGCTGAGGAAGCCGCTGAATAATTGCACACCTGAATCCGATTCATGCGACGTCGGGATGAGCGTTTCGCCCAGCCGGGCGCCGCTTGAATCGCGTTTTGAACCCATTGATTTTTGAGGAGGTAATTCCCCATGGCTGAAATTTCCGCAAAGGTTGTTATGGATCTGCGCGGCCGTACCGGCTGCGGCATGATGGACTGCAAGAAGGCGCTGGCCGCCTGCGACGGCGACATCGAAAAGGCGATCGACTATCTGCGCGAAAAGGGCCTGGCCAAGGCCGCCAAGAAGCAGAGCCGCATCGCTGCCGAGGGTCTCGTCGGCGCGTACATCTGCGAAAAGTGCAACACCGGCGCGCTGGTCGAGGTCAACTGCGAGACCGACTTCGTCGCCAACACCCCCGAGTTCAAGGAAATGGTCAACGCCATCGCCAAGCAGATCGTCGTGTCCGATCCCGCGGACGTGGACGCGCTGCTGGCCACCAAGCTGGACGGCACCGAGGGCACCGTCAGCGATATGGTCACCGAAAAGACCGCCAAGATCGGCGAGAAGATCTCCGTTCGCCGCTTCGTGCGCTACGCCGCCACCAACGGCACCGTGGACAGCTACATCCACATGGGCGGCAAGGTCGGCGTGCTGCTGCTGGCGGAGTGCGAAGTCAACGACAACGTCAAGGAAGTTCTGCACGACGTCTCCCTGCAGATCGCCGCGGCTTCCCCCGTCGCTCCCGAGTATGTGACCCGCGATCAGGTCAACCCCGAGCATCTGCATCACGAGACCGAGATTCTCGCCGCGCAGGCCCGCAACGAGGGCAAGCCCGAGAAGATCATCGAGAAGATGGTTCAGGGCCGCATCAACAAGTTCTACGAGGAAGTCTGCCTGATGGAGCAGATCTACGTCAAGGACGGCGAGACCCGCGTGGGCAAGATGATCGAGAACCGCGCTCCCGGCACGAAGATCGTCGCCTTCACCCGCTACAAGATGGGCGACGGCATCGAGAAGAAGGTCTCCGACCTGGCCGCCGAGGTTGCCGAGCAGATCAACAAGAAGTAATTCAAAAAACAAAAAGGAACGTGTCAAAGCGTTCCTTTTTTTCCGGAAATTTGGAAACACTCTCTATCGAAAGCGAGGTTTTTCCCTTGTACAAGCGCATTATTCTGAAGCTCAGCGGCGAGACGCTGGCTCCCGAAGCCATCGAAAAGGGCACATCCACGACCTTCTGCGCCGAGCGCGTGGATCGCGCGGCAGCGGCCATCGTCCGTCTGGCCCAGTCCGGCGTGCAGGTGGGCGTGGTCATGGGCGGCGGCAACATCTGGCGCGGCCGCTTCACCGACGAGATGAACCCCGTCTCCGCCGACCAGATGGGCATGCTGGCCACCATCATCAACGCGCTGGCCGTGCAGGACGCGATTCTGCGTCAGGGCGTGAAGGCCACCGTGTTCACGCCTCAGGAAATGACCCGCTTTGCCGAGCACTACCGCGCCGACCGCGCCATCGAACGCATGGAGAACGGCGAGATCGTGCTGCTGGCCGGCGGCAGCGGCAACCCCTTCTTCACCACCGACACCGCCGCCGCGCTGCGCGCCGTGGAGCTGAAGGCCGACGCGGTGTTCAAGGGCACCACCGTGGACGGCGTGTACGACTCCGACCCGCACAAAAACCCCGACGCCAAACTCATCCGGGACATCACCTATCAGGAGGCCATCGACCGCGACCTGCGCGTGATGGATCCCTCGGCGTTCCAGCTGTGCAAGGAGCAGAAGCTGCCCGAAATCCGCGTGTTCAACATGGACGATCTGGGCAACATCCAGCGCGTGGCGCAGGGCGAAGCCATCGGCACCCGCGTGCACGGCTGATTTCGACTCTCCCTTCCGTCTCTCCGAAATTCCATCCGATCTGACAAACATTTGACTTTAGGTCGGTTTTGTTCTTGACCTTACGGCGGTATTCTGTACACGTCGAAAGGAAAGAACGACAAGGAATCTGAGAGATAGAAGGGAGATTCTCATTATGAAGAAGATTTTTAGCATTCTGCTGGTTCTCGCAATGACCTGCTTCGCCACCGCCGCCTTCGCGGCCGGCGCCGTGTCCACGGACGGCTCCACCTCGATGGAAAAGGTCATCGGCGCGCTGGGCGAGTCCTTCATGGAGCAGCACAGCGACGTGAACTTCACCTACAACCCCACCGGCTCCGGCTCCGGCATCACCGCCGTGCAGGAGGGACGCTGCGACATCGGCCTGTCCAGCCGCGCGCTGAAGGATGATGAGAAGGCCACCCTGACCGAGACCGTCGTTGCCCTTGACGGCATCGCCATGATCGTGAACCCCGAAAACCCCGTCTCCGATCTGACCGTCGAGCAGATTGCCGACATCTACACCGGCAAGATCACCAACTGGTCCGAGGTCGGCGGCAATGACGCCGAGATCGTCCTCATCGGCCGCGAAGCCGGTTCCGGCACGCGCGACGGCTTCGAATCCATCACCGGCACCAAGGACGCCTGCAAGCTCGATCAGGAGCTGACCTCCACCGGCGGCGTCATCGAGGCGGTCGCGGGCAACGCCAATGCCATCGGCTACGCCTCCCTCTCCGCAGTCGAGGGCAAGGACACCGTCAAGGCTGTGACGGTCGGCGGCATCGCCTGCACCGAGGAGACCGTTCTCGACGGCAGCTACGCCATCCAGCGTCCCTTCGTGCTTGTGACCAAGACCGGCGCGACCCTCTCCCCCGCGGCGCAGGCCTTCTTCGACTACGCCACCTCCCCCGCCGCGAACGACCTCATCAAGGCCGCGGGCGCGGTGCCTGTCGCGAAGTAAACACCATGGCGGCTGCATACATCTCTCCGGCGGCAGAGGGCGCAAAGCCCTCCGCCGCCCGGCCGCGTCACAGCGGCGTGCGCAAGACGCTGGAGAACCTCATCCACCTCATTTTCCTGCTCTGCGGCGTGGTCGCCGTAGCGTTCGTGCTGCTCATCAGCATCTACCTGATTCTCTCGGGCATTCCCGCCATCCGCGAGATCGGACTTGGAAAATTCCTCTTCGGCAAGGTCTGGGACCCGACAAACACCACCACCGGCGCGCAGTACGGCATCCTCGCCTTCATTCTTACGAGCATCTACGGCACGGCGGGCGCTATCCTCATCGGCGTGCCGGTGGGACTTCTGACCGCCGTGTTCCTCGCCCGCGTCGCTCCGCCAAGGCTTGCGGCGGTCATCCGCACGGCGGTGCAGCTGCTCGCGGGCATCCCCTCGGTGGTCTACGGTCTGGTCGGCATGATCGTGCTCGTGCCCGCCATCCAGCGGACCTTTGACCTCAGCTCGGGCGCGTGCCTGCTCGCAGCGATCCTCGTGCTGGCGGTGATGATCCTCCCATCCATCATCAATGTATCGGAAACGGCGCTGCGCGCTGTGCCGCACGAATATGAGGAGGCCTCGCTCGCGCTCGGCGCGACGGAGATGGAAACGAGCTTCCGCGTCGTTCTGCCCGCCGCGCGCAGCGGCGTGGCGACGGCTGTGGTGCTCGGCGTGGGCCGCGCCATCGGCGAGGCCATGGCCATCATTATGGTCGCGGGCAACGTCTCCAATATGCCGGGACTCTTTACCCCCGTGCGCTTCCTCACCACCGGCATCGTCTCCGGCATGGCCTATGCCGCTGTCGGCAGCCTGTATCAGCAGGCGCTCTACTCCATCGCGCTGGTGCTGTTTTTGTTCATCATGCTCATCAATGTGGTGCTGAACCTCTTCATCAAGAAGCGGAAGGAGGACTGACATGGAACGGAACCTTTCTCCGCGTCGCCGCGCGTATGACCTGACGATGCGCTCTCTTGTCTGGCTGTGCACCAGCCTGACCTGCGCGCTGCTCCTTTTTCTCATCGGCTATATCTTCTATCGCGGCTTCCCCGGCGTAACGTGGGACTTCCTCTCCGGCACAAGCAGCTACATCAAGGACACCATCGGCATCCTGCCGAACATTCTCAATACGCTCTACATCGTTCTCCTCGCCATGGTCATCGTCCTGCCGCTCGGCGTGGGCGCCGCCATCTATCTCACGGAGTACGCCGCGAACCGCAGGGTCGTAGAGCTCATCGAATTTGCGACCGAGACGCTCACCGGCATCCCGTCCATCATCTTCGGCCTCGTCGGTATGCTCTTTTTCGTGCAGAAAATGGATCTGCAGGCGGGCGTGCTCGCAGGCAGTCTGACGCTCGTCGTGATGATATTGCCCACCATCGTGCGCACGACGCAGGAGAGCCTCAAGACCGTGCCGCAGTCCTACCGCGAGGGTGCGCTGGCGCTCGGCGCAGGCAAGTGGCGCATGGTGCGCACCGTTGTGCTGCCCAACGCCGTGGACGGCATCGTGACCGGCTGCATCCTGGCGGTCGGGCGCATCGTGGGCGAAAGCGCGGCGCTGCTCTACACCGCGGGCTTCGGACTGGTGCTCAATGACTTTGTCACCGCGCTGCACTCGTCCTCTGCCACGCTGACGGTCGCGCTTTACGTCTACGCCAACGACCGTGGGCGCACGGACGTCGCCTTTTCCATCGCAAGCGTGCTGATGCTGCTCACACTCGTCATCAATCTCACCGCGGCGCTCACCGGCCGCAAGCTCAAAAAGAACGGAGGGACACAGTAAAATGTCTGACGCTCCCATCATCGAAGCCAGGGGTCTGAACCTCTGGTACGGGCCGAACCACGCGCTCAAGGATATTTCCGTCGCCGTCCCCGCGCACGAGATCACGGCCTTTATCGGCCCGTCCGGCTGCGGCAAATCGACCTTCCTGCGCACGCTCGACCGCATGAACGACCTCATTCCCAATGTGAAGATCACCGGTGAGGTGGACTTCAACGGCGAGAACATCTACGCGCCGAGCGTCGATGTGACCTGGCTGCGCAGCCGC